>Ga0209231_1000034_pt1 | contig 108949 bp, 95 predicted proteins | sample Deesub45470m_DNA_FD_188086 | JGI IMG/M metagenome (GOLD analysis project Ga0209231, IMG submission 188086) | Deep subsurface microbial communities from North Pacific Ocean - 450_OLKR46/470m Metagenome (SPAdes) (version 2) | ecosystem: Environmental > Terrestrial > Deep subsurface > Unclassified...
ACCTCAAGGCCAAATACCAGCAGCTCATCGCTGCCGGAAAACCCGCCAAAATCGCCATCACAGCCATCATGCGAAAGCTCATCGTCACCGCAAATGCGCTACTCAGGGCAGATCGTCTCTGGACCACTGCATGCGCTTGACCATCACGGATACTCTAGCGCACAAACCCCTGAAATCTGGCCATTCCTGAACAGCCATTCAGCCCAAACAACCACTTGATACAATTTCCGACACTCTTTGCCCCTTCCCGGCACATCCCCGCGACAAGCGGGGCCTATCTCTGTCTTCGACGCCAGAGACGGCGCCCGAAACACAGGCAAAGGAGCAAGTATATGTTCAAGAAGATCATCATGGCCCTGGCCACCACCACCTTGGTCGCCAGCCCCCTCATCAGCGCGCAGGCCCAGGCACAAAGCTACGGCGCGCAGCATCGCCAGGAACAGACCCGCACGGTCGTCAAGCAAAAGCCCAACGGCCGCACCGTGGTCAAGCAGAAGACCGTCGTGAACAAGCCCGGCGTGCGCAACAACGGCAATGTCGTCTATCGCGGCAACGCCTATCGCCCGAACCGCGCCGCCGTGGTCAATCATCGCTGGGCCAAGGGTCAGCGCTTCGACCGTCGCCAGGCCGCCAATTATCGGGTGATCAACAATTATCGCGGCTATCGCTTGAACGCCCCACCGCGCGGCTATCAGTGGGTCCAGTCGGGTAACGACGCGGTCCTGATCGCCCTCACCAGCGGCATCATCGGCGCGGTCATCGGCGGCGCGATCCGCTAAAACCAGATACCTCCCGACAGCCGGAGGGTCGCATGGATGCCCCAGGGGTTCTCTCTCCCCCCTGGGGCATCTTCCTGTCTAATCCAGGTTAAACACCCCATATTAAGGGATTTTCTCCTATAAGATACCAAAGCGCCGAGCCGGGACCATCCATGCCACTACATCAGATCATGTATATCAGCACCGTCGTCGGCACGGTCACGCCGCAGGAGTGCGCCGCCGTCGCGCAACTCTCCGCCGTCAACAACCAGCGCGACGATGTCACCGGCCTCCTGCTGTTCAACTCGCGCCGCTTCCTCCAGGTGTTGGAAGGGCCAAGGGATGCGGTCGAACGCATCTTCGCCCGCATCTATGACGACCCACGCCACCGCGCCGTCGTCAAGCTGCGCGAGGGCACGATCGAGACACGCGAATTCGGCCAATGGGCCATGGCCTATGACGACCCCGCCCGACCTTCGCATAGCCTGAAGGACAAGGTCGCCGCTCTGCTCGAAAGGGCCGGTCCCTCGACCCGCGCCCATTTCATGGGATCAGCGGACCTGCACCGCCCAGCCGTCTAATGAGAGATCAGACCAGGCCGGTCAGATAATAGACCGCAATCACGACAAAGACGGTCAGCGTCTTGATGAGCGTCAGCGCGAAAATATCCTTATAGGCCTGCCGGTGGGTCAGCCCCGTCACCGCCAGCAGCGTGATGACCGCGCCATTATGCGGCAAACTGTCCATCCCGCCCGACGCCATCGACGCCACCCGGTGCAACACCTCGCGCGGTATGCCCGCCGCATCGCCCGCCAGCATGAACTGGTCCGCCATCGCCGCCAGCGCGATCGACAGGCCACCCGATGCCGATCCGGTGATCCCCGCGAGCGACGTCACCGTAATCGCTTCGTTGATCAACGGGTTGGGGATCGCCTTGAGCGCTTCCTTGACGACCAGGAAACCCGGCAGCGCCGCGATCACCGCGCCAAACCCATATTCGACCGCCGTATTCATGCCCGCCAGCAAAGCGCCACCAACTGCCGCCTTCGATCCTTCGGCAAAGCGTTTGGCCACGGTACGGAAGGCAAACATCAGGATCGTCGCGATGCCGAGCAGCAACGCGCCCTCCACCGCCCATAGCGCAGACACCTGCGCCACCTGCACCTCCACTGGCGCGGCCATCCCCACCAGCGACAAAGTGACGACATCGCCGGTCACCCAGCGCGGAATCGCCATCGTCAGCAGCAGATTGCCGACCCCCACCACCAACAGCGGCAACAGCGCGATCAGCGGATGCACCGGGGCTGCATCCTCCACCGGCTCCGGCTCGTTGACCAGCGTTTCAGGCGCGCCATAGCCCTCGCCTGCGGCCATCAACGTCCGCCGCCGCCAGCCAAGATAGGCCAGCCCCATCGCCGCGATACAGATCGACCCGATCGTCCCCAGCACCGGCGCGGCCCAGGTGGTCGTGCCAAAGAAGCTCGTCGGAATGATATTCTGGATCTGCGGCGTGCCGGGCAACGCATCCATGGTGAAGGTGATCGCGCCCAGGCCGATGGTCGCTGGCACCAGCCGCTTGGGAATGTCAGCCCGGCGAAACATCTCGGCGGCGAAGGGGTAGACGGCGAACACCGCGACGAACACCGACACCCCGCCATAGGTCAGCAGCGCCGTCACCAGCATGATCGCCGGAATCGCCCGCCCCGCGCCCACCACGCCGATCACCGCCTTCACGATCGCGCGGGAAAAACCCGAAATCTCGACCAGCTTGCCGAACAGCGCGCCGAGCAGAAACACGGGGAAATAGAGTTTCAGGAAACTCGCCACCTTCTCCATAAACAGCCCCGAAAAGGCAGCAGGCACGGCAGCCGGATCGGTCAGCAGCACCGCCAGCATCGCCAGCACCGGCGCCATGATGATGACGCTCATCCCCCGATAGGCGGCGATCATCAGCAGGATCAGTGACAAGGCGGCAATCGCAACGGCCATATACTTTCCTGCTCCTCAAATTTTATGTCCGTTCCCCGGCGAAGGCCGGGGTCCAGTCCAAACGTAACAACTGGACCCCGGCCTTCGCCGGGGAACGCTTTGCCATGGTGGCGCACTATCTATATTCAATCTGCGCTGGCAAGTCTGGCGGATCACATAGCCACGCGAGCCCCTTGCCTTTCCCCCGCATTTCCGCCATAGGCCCGCCTTCGCGACGGACCGGGGTGACTCGCTCTAGTGCGAAGATACGGAACGAGACGACAGCCGGAGGGGCGCTGCACATGGGGTGCGCGTCAGCAATCGGCCAACAGAAAAGGCATTATCATGGCTCTGTACGAGCATGTGTTCCTTGCGCGCCAGGATCTGGCACAGGCGCAGGTGGACGCGCTGGCGGAAATCGCCACTAAGATCGTCGAAGAGAATGAAGGCAAGGTTACCAAGGTCGAGACCTGGGGTCTGCGTTCGCTCGCCTACAAGATCGCGAAGAACCGCAAGGCGCACTACGTCATGCTGAACATCGACGCGCCGGGCAATGTGATCGCGGAGCTGGAGCGCCAGACCCAGATCAACGAAGACATCATCCGTTACATGACCGTCAAGGTCGACGAGCTGGAAACCGGCCCGTCGGTGATGATGCGCAAGCAGGAGCGTTCGGAACGTGGTGATCGCGGTCCCCGCGGCGACCGTGGCGATCGTGGCCCGCGCGAAGATCGTGGTGATCGTGGCCCGCGCCGCGACCGCGAAGAAACCGCTGGCGAATAAGGAGACCTGAACCATGGCACGCCCATTTTTCCGCCGCCGCAAGAGCTGCCCCTTCGCCGCCAAGGATGCGCCGAAGATCGATTATAAGGATGTTCGTCTGCTCCAGGGCTTCGTGTCCGAACGCGGCAAGATCGTCCCCAGCCGCATCACGGCCGTTTCGGCCAAGAAGCAGCGCGAACTGTCCCAGGCCATCAAGCGCGCCCGTCATCTGGGCCTGCTGCCCTACATCGTGAAGTAAGGGAGTAAGCCCCATGGAAATCATTCTGCTCGAACGCATCGAGAAGCTCGGCGCCATTGGCGACGTCGTAACCGTCAAGGACGGCTACGCCCGTAACTTCCTGTTGCCGAACAAGAAGGCGCTGCGCTCCAACAACGCCAATAAGAAGGTGTTCGAGGCCAACCGCGCCAAGATCGAAGCCGACAATGCTGCCCGTCGTGCCGACGCGGAAGCCGCGGCCGATGGTGTCAACGGCACCCAGATCGTCCTGATCCGCCAGTCGTCCAACGCTGGTGCGCTCTATGGTTCGGTTGCGGTCCGCGACATCCTCGAAGCGCTCAGCGCCCAGGGCATCACCAACGTGACCAAGTCGATGATCGTGCTGGAACGCCCGATCAAGACGCTCGGCGTTTTCGACGTCAAGGTTGCGCTGCACCCCGAAGTCGTGACCACCATCCAGGTCAACGTCGCCCGCTCGCCGGAAGAAGCCGATCTCCAGTCGCAAGGCGTGGACGTGATGGCTGATCTGTTCGAAAAGGACGAGAGCGGCTTCACCGAAGACTATGATCCCAATGCTGAGCCTGGCGAAATCGCCATGGACAAGGCTGAAGACGAAGCCCCGGCCGAAGACGCCTGAGCCTCCTCTTCCGATCGAACGAGAAAGCCGCCCCGCAACGGGCGGCTTTTTTGTTGGTGCGGCACAAAGGGTTGGCCCTCCGCGTCCAAGTAAATGCTGCACTGCGGGATCGAACGGGGATGCGGTCCGTTTCCCCGTTCAGGCTTGCATCGTGGTTGGCCCTTAACCGCGCGTCAGCCAAGGGGACGTCCCATGAAAAATCCATTCGCCTCGGCTATGAAGGCCGCCAGACTGATGCAGAAGGGCCGCCCGATGTCGGCCGCCTTTGCCATGCATGGGCTACTGACGACTCCCGCCAAGCCCCTCAAAAAAGCGCCAGCCCGCAAACCTGCCACCAAACGGATCGCCAAGCCGACCCCGCCCGCCCGGCCCCTGCCCGGCAGCTTCACCGACGGCCTGTTCGAAAGCAAGCATGGCACGATTCGCTATAAGCTCTACACGCCGACCGGCTCCGCGCGCCGCCGTATGCCGATCGTCGTGATGCTCCACGGCTGTTCCCAATCGGCAGGCGATTTCGCGACCGGCACTGGCATGAACCAACTCGCCGACGAACGCGGCGTCATCATGCTCTATCCCGAACAATCCCGGTCGGCCAATATGGCCCGCTGCTGGAACTGGCACCGGCCCGGCGACCAGCTGCGCGGCAAGGGCGAACCGGCGCTGATCGCCGGACTGACCCGCCACGCCATCGCGTTGGCCCGCGCCGACCCCACGCGCGTCTATATCGCGGGCATATCGGCAGGTGGCGTCGCGGCAGCGATCATCGGCCAGGCCTATCCCGAACTCTTCGTAGCCGTCGGCATCCATTCCGCCCTGACCCGTGGCGACGTCAGCACCGTCAGCGGCGCGCTGGCCGCCATGCGGGGCCGCTCGACGAGCGAGGCCCCGACCGGCCGCACACCCCGCCCCCGCCCGACCATCGTCTTTCATGGCGACGCCGACACCGTCGTCCATCCCTCCAACGCCGACGGTTTCCTATCTCTGCTCGAACGATCGCCCCACGGCCCGCTGGTCAGCCAGTTTGAACAGGGCACCTCAGAGGGCGGACGCGCCTTCACCCGCACCGAACATCGTGACGCAAAGGGCGACGTCATGCTGGAAAACTGGACCGTCCATGGCAGCAGCCATGCCTGGTCGGGCGGCGCGCGCGCGAGTTCCTACACCGATCCCGCTGGTCCCGACGCCTCGCGCGCCATGCTACGCTTCTTCCTCGCCCGTAGGCGCAAGCCAGTGCGCAAGGCAGCACCCTGACGCACGGAACGCCGCCCCGCGCGGCGCGTTGCGCCATCATGAAAAACCCTGCCCTGATCGAAAAGCTGGCCCGCCATCTCGCCATGGACGCACCCGACGACTGGCCCGCCCGCGTTCAGGATGCGGCCAGCATCCTCGCCCTGATGAAAGAACCCGACGAAGCCATGCGCGCCGTCGGCGATGCGGCGATCTGGGAAGCGATGATTGACGCGGCCCTGCGCGAACGCTGGACTGTGGCACCGCCCGCGACAAATGAAGCCGATTCGGGCGGGTCGGACGAGGAAGGCGAGATCCGGCTGACCTCCGAAGCGGTCGGCCATGATCGCGCCGACTGGGTCCACATACATCATGAGCGGGAGAAGCAATCATGAAGGGTTTATTCAAACTCGCCATCGTCACAGGGCTGGGCGCCATCGCGCTCAAAGGCTGGCGCGCATGGATGGGCGACGGCAACGTGGCCGACGATCGCGGTCCCATCGGCTCCTCCGGCATCGTCCGCGATGCCGGGCCGCAAGAGGGCATTGCGCAGACGGATTGGGACTTGGTCGATGAACAGTCGGACGAGAGCTTTCCCGCCAGCGATCCGCCGGGCAACTACTGACCCAAACCTCCATTGCTCCCCCGCCACGCGCCCTCTATGAAGCGCGCGCACGGGGCGGCTATTCACCGCCCATAACAGGGGAATGACCGTCCATGCCTTCGGGTCTGATCGCGCTGCTCGACGATGTCGCGGGCATTGCCAAACTTGCCGCGACCTCGCTCGATGATGTCGCCGCTGCGGCCGGTAAGGCCGGCACGAAGGCGGCAGGCGTCGTGATCGACGACGCCGCCGTGACTCCCAATTACGTCATGGGCCTCACCGCCGAACGCGAATTGCCGATCATCTGGAAAATCGCCAAGGGATCGATCCGCAACAAACTCCTCTTCCTGTTGCCCGCCGCTTTGCTCATCAGCGCGCTCGCGCCCTGGCTGCTGCCACCGCTGCTGATGATGGGCGGCGCCTTTCTCTGTTTCGAGGCGGCGGAAAAGCTGCTGGAAGCGATCCAGGGCGGCCATGACGTCGCCGAAGAAGCGCTGGCGACCCTCAATTCGACCGAACTCGAAAACCAGAAAGTATCGAGCGCCATCCGCACCGACTTCATCCTGTCGGGCGAAATCATGGCCATTTCGCTTGGCACCGTGGCCGACAAGCCGATCTGGGAGCAGGCGATCGTCCTGTTCGTCGTCGCCATCGGGATCACCGCGGGCGTCTATGGCGTCGTCGGCCTCATCGTGAAGATGGACGATATCGGCCTCCACCTCGCCCAACGCGCCTCCTACGTCACCCGCGCGATCGGCCGTGGCCTGGTCAAGGCGATGCCGATCCTCATGAAGATATTGAGCGTCGTCGGCACCGCCGCGATGCTGTGGGTCGGCGGCGGCCTTATCGTCCACGGCCTGCACGAATATCATCTCGATCTGATCCCCGACATGATCCACCATCTGGCGCAGGGGGCAGCCCAGGCGCTCCCCGCCATAGGCCCGGTGGCCGATTGGGTGGTCAATGCAATCGGCGCAGGCATTGTCGGCCTCATAATCGGCGCCATCATCGTCGCCGTCCTGCATCTGTTCAAGAAAAAGCATTAAGCCAACGGTCCGTGCTCCTGCGCAAGCAGGAGCCCAGGGCGCAACGGCACACCCGATCTTTTGGACCATGGCCGTGACCCATCCCTCTCCATGGCGCATCGAAGCCAGCGCCCTCATCGCCCTTGCGCTGCCGATGATCGCGGGCAATATCGCCTGGTCGGCCATCGCCGCGACCGACCTGCTGCTGCTCGGCCGTCTCGGCGCGGAGGCGGTCGCAGCGGGCGCACTCGCCATCAACCTGTTCCACGCCTTCCTGCTCTTCGGCATGGGCCTCGTCACCGCCGCCTCGCCGCTGATCGCCAGCGAGCGTGGCCGTCGCCGCCATTCGGTGCGCGACGTGCGCCGCACCGTGCAACAGACGCTGCGTGCCGCGCTCTTCTTCGTCCTCCCGGCCTGGGCGATCCTGTGGCAGTGCGAGGCGATACTGCTCGCCATGGGGCAGGATGCCGACCTGTCGCGCGATGCCGGACGATTGATGCACGGCATGCAATGGGCGCTGCTCCCCTTCCTCGGCTTCACCACGCTACGCACCTTCATCGCCGCGCTGGAACGGCCGATCTGGGGCTTGCTCATCATGCTCTGCGCGCTGCCCTTCAACCTGCTGATCGGCTGGGCGCTGATCTTCGGCCATCTCGGCTTCCCGCCGCTCGGCCTGTTCGGCGCCGGGCTGGCGGGCACCATCTCGTCGGCCTTCCTCTTCTTCGGCCTGCTCGGCGTCATCCTCATCGACCGGCGCTTCCGCCGCTATCGCATCATGGGCGGCTTCTGGACCCGCGACCGCGAACGCCAGCGGCAGGTATGGGCGCTCGGCCTGCCGATCGCGATCACGCTCGGCTTTGAAACCACCGTGTTCAACGCCTCGGCGCTGCTCATGGGGCTGATCGACCGCGATTCCCTCGCCGCCCACGCGGTCGCCATCCAGATCGCAGCCCTGGTATTCATGGTGCCGATGGGCATAGGCCAGGCCGCCACCGTGCGCGTCGGCATCGCCCATGGGCGGCATGATCGCGCCGGGATCGGCCGCGCCGGATGGCTGGCGCTGATCCTGGGTACGGGCTTTGCCGCCGCTGCCGCCGCCGCCCTCATCCTGATGCCCCGAACCCTGGTCTCCGTCTTCCTCGACCTCGACAACCCGGCCAATGCCCGGACGATCAGCCTCGCCGTCAGCTTCCTCGCCATCGCCGCCCTGTTTCAGCTTGTCGATGCCGCCCAGGCCGTCGGCGCAGGCGTGCTGCGCGGGTTGCAGGACACGACCATCCCGATGATCTTCGCGCTCATCGGCTATTGGGTGGTGGGGATCGGCATCGGCAGCCTGCTCGCCTTTCCGCTTGGCATGGACGGCCTCGGCATTTGGCTCGGCCTCGCCAGCGGCCTCGGCGTCGTCGCGCTATTGCTGGTCATCCGCTGGTCCTTACGTGAACGGCTTGGCCTCGTCCCGGCCTGATTGCGTTGCGCGGCCATGGTGCGGCGCACAAAGCAATTGAAAGAATCGGCAAAATCGGTCATGAATCGGACATCATGCAAGCCCCGACCGAGATTTTTGAAGCGATCGCGCTCCAGAAGTGCCTGAAGGTGACCTATAACAAGATGGTCGTCACCCTGGCCCCGCACATCCTCTACACGCGCCATAACGAATTGTTCATCGACGCCGTGACCGTCGATCGCGACGGCACCCCCCCGCGCGAACTCAAGCTCGGCACCTTCAAGCTGGTCGGCCTGTCCGACCTCAAGGTGCTGGACGAGCAATTCGAGGCGATGCACGGCCTCTACGACCAGAATGACGACAAATATCGCAACGTCACCCTGTTCGCCGTAGCCCCGGAAAGCGCCGCCGCATAACTGGCGGCTTGGCTATCCAATCCCGCCTTCCAAACCCGTTCGCCCTGAGCCTGTCGAAGGGCCAGGCTGAGCGAAGTCGAAGCCTCTTCTCGTCGCTCAGCCTACATAGGCGGCAATTGCGCGCCCTCACTTCTTCAACCGATACCCCGTCCGAAACATCCAGGCGATAATGGCGATACACACCGTCAGCATCCCGGCGACGAACAGCAGGCTGAACTCGATTCCCACATCCCCCTGGCCAAAGAAGGTCCAGCGGAAACCGGAGATCAGATAGACGATCGGGTTGAAGAAGGTGATCGTCCGCCACGGCTCGGCCAACATCTGCACCGAATAAAAAGCCCCGCCCAGAAACGTCATCGGCATGATCAGCAGCATCGGGATCACCTGCAACTGCTCGAAACTCTGCGCCCATACGCCCAGGATGAAGCCGAACAGGCAGAAGCTGATCGCGATCAGCACCATGAACCCCGCCATCGCGAACGGGTGCGCCACCTGCACATCGACAAACAGATGCGCCGTCAGGAAAATGATGCTGCCGACGATCAGCGACTTGGTCGCCGCCGCTCCAACATAGGCGATGATCGTCTCGGTCGCCGACACTGGCGCCGACAGCAGTTCATAAATGGTGCCGGTGAATTTGGGCATGTAGATGCCGAAACTCGCGTTGAAGATGCTCTCAGTGAACATCGACATCATGATGAGGCCGGGCACGATGAAGGCGGCATAGGGTATCCCATCCACCTCCGTCATCCGCGACCCGATCGCGCCGCCAAACACCACGAAATAGAGCGATGTCGTGATCACCGGCACCAGCAGGCCCGTCATCAACGTGCGCCGGAACCGGTGCAATTCGAACAGATAGATGGCCGCAATGGCGCGCAAATTCTGGAGCATCACGCCGCCTTCTCCTGATGAACCAGGCTCACGAAAATATCCTCCAGGCTGCTCTGCCGCGTATTCAGATCCTTATACGCGATGCCCAGGTCGCCCAACCGCCGCAGCAACGACGACACGCCGGTCCGCTCCGCCGTCGTATCGAAAATATATTCGATCTCATGGCCATCGGCTTTCAGCGTCACGTCCCATTCGGCCAGTTCGCCGGGCACGGTGGTCAGCGGCTCGGCCAGCACGACGCTCAGCGTCTTCTTGCCCAGCTTCTTCATCAGCGCGACCTTGTCCTCGACCAGCATCAACTCGCCCCGGTTGATCACCCCTACCCGGTCGGCCATTTCCTCGGCCTCTTCGATATAATGGGTGGTCAGGATGATGGTGACGCCCGTCTGGCGCAATTCGCCGATCAGCGTCCACATGTCGCGCCGCAATTCGACGTCCACACCAGCCGTCGGCTCGTCCAGGAACAGCACGCGCGGCTCATGGCTCAGCGCCTTGGCGATCATCACCCGGCGCTTCATCCCGCCCGACAATTCCAATATCTTGCTGTTACGTTTGTCCCACAGCGACAGGTCGCGCAGCACTTTCTCGATATGCGCCGGGTTGCGCGGCTTGCCGAACAGCCCCCGGCTGAACGTCACCGTATCGATCACCCGCTCGAACTGGTCGGTGGACAATTCCTGAGGCACCAGCCCGATCGCCGATCGCGCCCCGCGATAATCGCGCACAATGTCATGCCCGGCCACCGTCACACTGCCGCCCGTCGCGCGCGCAATGCCGCAGATGATCGAGATCATCGTCGTCTTGCCCGCGCCATTTGGCCCCAGCAGCGCGAAAATCTCGCCTTCCTCGATGGTCAGGTCAACGCCCTTGAGCGCCTCAAACCCCGACGCATAGCGTTTGGTCAGGCCTTCAATCTCAATGATGGATGCCATGGATGGCTCAGCCCCTTTTTGCAGTGCGGCAAAGATAGGGAGAAGATTGCCAAACGCAACCTATTCGCCCCGTCGCGTGAAGCGAAAGACCGTTGCAGGCGGAAAATTGCGCACCGTCTGGCCGACACGCACCACATCCAGCCCCAGCGCCTCGATCACCTCCCGATTGACCGGGTGCCGCATGGAATAGGTGAACTGCACGAAGCTGCCCCCTGGCTGCAACATGCGGAAGGATTCGGACAATATGTCGTGATGCATATGCCGGTCCATCGCCAGCAGCGGCAGCCCGCTCACCACCACCTGATAATCGCCCGGTTCCCCCGCCGTCGCGGTGGACACGATCTGCGCCGGGGTTTCCAGCACCGATACCTGCGGAAAATGCCGCCGCAACCCGCGCGCAAAGGCGGGATTAATCTCCACCACCTCCAGCTTTTCGGGCGGCAGCCCGGTTTTCAGGATCGCCCGCGTGAACACGCCCGTCCCGCCGCCCAGTTCCAGCACCCGGCCATCACTCGGATCAATCTGCGCCACCATCAGCCGCGCGAGATAGCGGCTGGACGGCACCACCGACGCGGTCTGGCGCGGCTTCTGGACCCAGGCGGCCAGGAAATCGAGATATTCGGTGGCGCGGGCGCGAAATTCCCCGCTCGGAAGAGCGATTGCCCGGCTGCGCTTGGGCTTATGCTGCATGGGCGAAATACGACCGCTCTCTATCCATCGCGACTCCCTTAGCGAGCCGGAGCCGTCCCGTCGATTGGCTTTATGAGCGATTTCGAGCCGGGTGGTATCACCCGGCGGCTCGGAAATCGCGGTAACCAGAAAGCGTTTCGATGCGTTCTTGCAGCCAATCCGCCACCGCCGCGATCCGCGCCAGCTTGCGCAGGTCGCCATGCATCACCAGCCAGAAGCTGCGCGTAATTTCCACCCGCTCGGCCATCAACGGCACCAGCCCTGCGTCGCGCCGCCCGATAAAGTCCGGCAACACGCCGATCCCCGCCCCCTCCGCGATCATCCGCTGCTGCATGATGATGCTGGTCGACCGCAGATGCGCCTCCAGCCCCGCCTCCACCTCGTCCAGATAATCCAGCTCCGGCGAAAAGATGAACTCCGGTACATAGCCGATCAGCGTATGTCCGCGCAGGTCTGCGGGCGTGTCCGGCCGCCCCGTTCGCGCCAGATAGTCGGGCGAGGCATAAAGATGCAGCCGATAATCCCCCAGCCGCCGCACCATCAACCGCCCGCGCTGCGGCCGCGCCAGCATCACCGCCATGTCCGCCTCGCGCTTGGACGGATTGAGGAAGCCCGACGCGGTGATCAGGTCCAGCCTTATGCCCGGATGCCGCCGGTTGAAATCGCCCATACCCGGCGCCAAAACCCAGGTGCCGAACCCTTCCGCCACCGATAGCCGCACTTGCCCCGCCAGCGTGCGCTCCTGCCCGCGCATCTCCTCGACCGCCGCCAGTGCCGCGCTCTCGGCCGCCTCGGCATGGCCCAGCAACTCCTGCCCCCGCGCCGTCAGGCTGCGCTCGCCCGCGCCCATTTCGAACAATTCGGCATCCAGCGCCTTCTCCAACCGCGCCAGCCGCCGTGCGATCGTGGTCGCGTCGATCCCCAGCGCCCGCGCCGCCGGTGCCACCTTGCGCGCCCGCGCCACCGCCAGAAATACCCGCAGGTCATCCCAATCGAACATGCCGCCCCACCCCTGCAAAATTGCAGGTCACCCATGCATAACTTCCCCATTGCTTGCAATAACGCAAGCAGCCTAGAAGGCGGCAACAATTTGAGAGGATGCCTTCCATGCGTGAGATTTCGCACAAGCTCGCCTTCACCCATGACGCGCCAGCGACACGCTATAGCGACGTGTTCGATCCCAATAATGGCGGCGTCCAGGCCCGCGTGGCCTTGGGCGATGCCGCCCTGCTCGACCTCGCCGTCGCCGCTGCCAAGAAAGCGCAGCCCGCCTGGGCCGCCGTCAACCCGCAACGCCGCGCCCGCGTCATGTTCAATTTCAAGGCGCTGGTCGAAGCGAATATGACCGAGCTGGCCCATCTGCTCAGCTCCGAACATGGCAAGGTGATCGCGGATTCGAAGGGCGACATTCAGCGTGGCCTCGAAGTCATCGAATTTTGCTGCGGCATCCCCCACGTCCTCAAGGGCGAATATACCCAAGGCGCAGGGCCGGGCATCGACGTCTACAGCTTCCGCCAGCCGATCGGCATTGGCGCAGGCATCACGCCCTTCAACTTCCCCGGAATGATCCCGCTGTGGATGTCGGGCGTCGCCATCGCGACCGGCAACGCCTTCATTCTCAAGCCCTCCGAGCGCGACCCGTCGGTCCCTGTCCGCCTCGCTGAACTGTTCAGCGAAGCGGGGCTGCCCGATGGCATCCTGCAGGTGGTGCAGGGCGACAAGGAAATGGTCGACGCCATCCTCGACCACCCCGACATCAAGGGCGTCAGCTTCGTCGGCTCGTCCGACATCGCCCATTATGTCTATAATCGCGGCGTCGCCGCCGGAAAGCGCGTCCAGGCGATGGGCGGCGCGAAAAATCACGGCATCGTCATGCCCGACGCCGATCTCGACCAGGTGGTCAACGACCTGTCCGGTGCCGCCTTCGGCTCGGCGGGCGAGCGTTGCATGGCCCTCCCCGTCGTCGTGCCGGTCGGCGAAAAGACTGCCGTGGCGCTGCGCGAAAAACTCATCCCGGCGATCGAAGCCCTGCGCGTCGGCGTCTCCACCGATGCCGAAGCCCATTATGGCCCGGTCGTCACCGCTGCGCACAAGCAGAAGATTGAAAACTGGATTCAGACCGGCGTCGATGAAGGCGCTGAACTGGTGGTCGATGGCCGCGGCTTCACGCTGCAAGGGCATGAGGAAGGCTTCTTCGTCGGCCCCACCTTGTTCGATCATGTCACCACCGGCATGAGCGCCTATAAGGAAGAGATTTTCGGCCCCGTCCTTCAGATGGTCCGCGCCGACAGTTTCGAAGAAGCCGTCGCCCTGCCCAGCCAGCATCAATATGGCAATGGCGTCGCCATCTTCACCCGCAACGGCCACGCCGCCCGCGAATTCGCCGCCCGCGTCGATGTCGGCATGGTCGGCATCAACGTGCCCATCCCGGTCCCCGTCGCCTATCACACATTCGGCGGCTGGAAACGCTCGGCCTTCGGCGACACCAACCAGCACGGCATGGAAGGCGTGAAATTCTGGACCAAGGTCAAGACGATCACCCAGCGCTGGCCAGACGGCGGCGTGGGCGATGCCGCCAATGCCTTCGTCATCCCGACGATGGGGTAAGGGGTTTGGGGGGAGAGGCACTACCTCTCCCCCCGTCATCCTGACGAAAGTCAGGATCCATTGGCTCTACGCCAGAGGCGGAAAACCCAGCATGACCGCCCGATCTTCCCAGAACGGATTATCCCTCTCGATGAGCGCGACCTTCCACGCCCTCTTCCATGCCTTTAACTGCTTTTCGCGCAGGATGGCCGCTTCCATCGTCTCGGCCATTTCATAATGAACCAGTCGCTTCACATTATAGCGCGATGTGAAGCCGGGAACCGCGCCGGTGCGATGTTGGTGCAACCTACCCATCAAATCAGATGTGACGCCGATATAGATCGTGGCATGACGACCACTGCTCAACAGATAGACGCAAGGTTGACGTTCCATGCCGGGGCCGCACTAATGGATGCTGACGTCCGTCAGCATGACGGAAAATACAGTATGGACAAGCCATCATGACCCAATTCGACCTCACCGACGACCAACGCGAAATCCAGGAACTCGCGCGCCGCTTCACCGCCGACGCGATCACCCCGCACGCGGCCGAGTGGGACGAAAAACACATCTTCCCCCGCGACACCATCCGCGCGGCGGCCGAACTGGGTTTCGGCGGCATCTACGTCTCTGAAAGCTCTGGCGGCATCGGCCTTGGTCGCCTTGAAGCCGCGCTCATCATGGAAGCCATGGCCTATGGCTGCCCCTCCACCAGCGCCTTCATCTCGATCCACAATATGGCCGCGTGGATGATCGACAGCTATGGCAGCGACGCGCTCAAGGCCGCCTATCTGCCCGACCTCATCCCCATGACCCGCATCGCCAGCTATTGCCTGACCGAAGCGGGCGCAGGTTCGGACGCGGCCAGCCTCAAGACCAAGGCGGTCAAGGATGGCGACCATTATGTCGTCACCGGCTCCAAGCAGTTCATCTCCGGCGGCGGCGAGAATGAAGTCTATCTCGTCATGGTCCGCACGGGGCAGGAAGGGCCGAAAGGCATTAGCTGCCTCGTCATCGACAAGGATATGCCCGGCGTCAGCTTCGGCGCGCAGGAACGCAAGCTCGGCTGGCACAGCCAACCCACCGCCCAGGTCAATTTCGACGCCGTCCGCGTCCCCGCAGCCAATCTCGTGGGTAGCGAGGGTCAGGGCTTCGCCATCGCCATGGCGGGCCTCGACGGCGGCCGCCTCAATATCGGCGCTTGCTCGCTTGGCGGCGCGCAACGCTGCATCGATGAAGCGGTGCAATATACCAAGGACCGCAAGCAATTCGGCCAATCCATCGCCGACTTCCAGAACACCCAATTCACGCTGGCCGACATGGAAACCGAGCTGCAGGCCGCCCGCACGCTCCTATACGCCGCCGCCGTCAAGGTGACCGACAATGCTCCGGACAAGACCCGCTTCGCCGCCATGGCCAAGCGCTTCGCCACCGACACCGGCTCCTCCGTCGTCGACCGCGCGCTGCAACTCCATGGCGGCTACGGCTATCTGATGGACTATCCCGTCGAACGCTTCTGGCGCGACCTGCGCGTCCATTCCATCCTCGAAGGCACCAACCAGGTCATGCGCATGATCATCGCGCGGGATATGTTGCGGGATTAGCCCAGAGCAGGAAGGATAAAACACCGTCATTCCCGCGAAGGCGGGAACCCATCTCCCAGCCTCGCGCCCGTCGATAAGGCCGGAGATGGTTCCCCGCCTTCGCGGGGATGACGAACGGATTTTGAGGAAAAGACATGACCGACCAAGTCCTGACCTTCATCGAAAACACCATCGGCCGCATCCGCCTGAACCGCCCCAAGGCAATCCACGCGCTGACGCCAGCCATGTGCGACGCGATCAACACCGCCCTGCTCGCCTGGCGCAGCGACGACAGCGTGACCGCGGTGATGATCGACCATAGCGAAGGGCGTGGCTTCTGCGCGGGCGGCGACATCGCGCTCATCGCCAACAGCGCCAAATCCGACTACGTCGAAGCCGAACGCTTCTTCCATCTCGAATATCAAATGAACCATCTATTGTTCGTCTATGATAAGCCGATCGTCGCCTTCATCGACGGCATCGTCATGGGCGGGGGCGTCGGCATCTCCCTCCCCGCGCGCTATCGCGTCGCGACCGAACGCACGACCTTCGCCATGCCCGAAACCGGCATCGGCCTCTTCCCCGATGTTGGCGGCGGCTGGTATCTCCCCCGCCTGCCCGGCCGGGTCGGCGCATGGCTCGCCGCCACCGGCGCGCGGATCGACGGCGCGGATTGCGCCGCCATCGGGCTCGCCACCCACTATATGCCATCCGACACGCTGGAAGACGTCAAGGCGCGCATCCTCGCCGACCCCGCCAGCCTGGCCGCCATCCTCGACGCCGCCGCGCAAACGCCCCCACCCTCGAAACTCGAAGCCGCCCGCCCGGACATCGACCGCCTCTTCGCCTCGAACAAGGCGGAGGAGATCGTCGCCGCGCTCGACGCCGACAGCAGCGAATGGGCCGCCAAGCAGCGCGCCACCCTCGCCACCAAATCGCCCCAGACGATCAAGGTGGCCCTACGCCAGCTGATTGAGGGCGCGGCCCAGCCCGATTTCGCCTCCAACATGGCGATGGAATATGGCCTCGCCTGCGCGATCATCCGCCGCCCCGATTTTGTCGAGGGCGTGCGCGCGCTGATCTTCGACAAGGACAACAAGCCGCAATGGACTCCGGCCACGCTGGAAGAGGTAAGCGACGCAATGATCGACGCGATTTTCGTGCCGCTCCCCGCCGACCAGCAATGGACGCCGCTGCCAGCGCTCGCGACCTGATCTGTCCTACACCGCAGGCACCTGCTATGGTCCCCATGCACCTTGCCTGCCCCACGCCGCCCGCTTTCCGATAGGATCAGGGCCGCGCACGAATATGTCCGTTTTTACGGGAAATATGCGAAGTTAAGCAGGAGAGAAGAGCATCATGACCCAGACCATCGCCTTCATCGGACTCGGCAATATGGGCGGCGGCATGGCCGCCAACCTCCTCAAGCACGGCTATGCCGTCCGCGCCTTCGACCTGTCGGAAGAGGCTCTGGCCAAGGCGGAATCCTTGGGCGCCATCCGCGCCAGCAGCGCCGCCGACGCCGCGACCGATGCCGACGCGGTCGTCACCATGCTGCCCGCCGGCAAGCATGTCGAAAGCGTCTATGCGAGCGAAGTCTATGGCGCGGCCAAACCCGGCGCGTTGTTCCTCGATTGCTCGACCATCGACGTCGCCACCGCCCGCCGCGTGATCGAAGCCGCGACAGACAGAGGCTTCGACATGGTCGACGCCCCCGTCTCCGGCGGCATCGCCGCGGCCAATGGCGGGACGCTGACCTTCATGGTGGGCGGCACCGACGCCGCCTTCGAACGGGCCAAACCGATCCTCTCGGCCATGGGCAAGGCGGTCATTCACGCGGGCGGCGCGGGCAATGGCCAGGCCGCGAAAATCTGCAACAACATGCTGCTCGGCGCGACCATGGTCGCCACCTGCGAGAGCTTTGCCATGGCCAAGAAGCTGGGCCTCGATCCCCAGACCTTCTATAATATCAGCAGCGTCTCGTCGGGCCAAAGCTGGTCGATGACCAGCTACTGCCCCGTCCCCGGCGTCGGCCCGCAAAGCCCGTCCGACAATGGCTATCAGGGCGGCTTCGCCGTCGGCCTGATGCTCAAGGATTTGAAACTCGCCACCGAAGCCGCCGCTCTGGTCGGCGCCTCGGTCCCCATGGGCAATGTGGCGGAATCGCTCTACCAACTCCTCGCCAACCAGGGCGAAGCAGGGCGCGACTTCTCCCTCATGATCGAGATGCTAGAGGGGAAGTAACCCCCTCCGTTCGTTTCGAGCGAAGTCGAGAAACGCTGGCACCGCGCTTGCCGCTTCTCGACTTCGCTCGAAGCGAACGGTTTTGACTGTTACGTCCCCTTCCCCGCCTCAGCCGCCGCCAGCACGCGCAACACATTGCCCGCCCAGATCTTCTGCACATCCGCCTCGCTATAGCCGGCCTTCAACAGCGCGTCGGTGATCCTGGGCAGGTCCAGCACATCCTCCATGCCGACGACCCCGCCGCCGCCATCCCAGTCCGCGCCGATGCCGACATGGTCCGGCCCCACGACCTTGAGCGCATGCAGCATATGCGCCATGAAATCATCGAAGGTCGCCCGGTCGGTCTCAGGATAAAGCCGGTCGATCTCCTGCCGCTTGCTCAGCAGTTCCGCCCGCTTCCACGCCGTCATCTTGCCGCCATCCCGCATCGACGCGAACAGCGCCCCCATCGCCTTCTGCCGCTCCGGGTTCGGCTTGGCCGCCTTCAGATAAGCCCCATAGGCGTTCATCTGAATGACGCCCCCCTTGGCCGCCAGCGCCTTCAACCGATCATCGTCGATATTGCGCGGATGGTCATACACCGCCTTGCACCCCGAATGGGTCAGCAGGACCGGCGTCGTCGACAAGGCCAGCAGATCGTCCAGCACCTGATCAGAACTATGCGATGCATCCGGCACGATGCCCAGCCGATTCATGTCCTTGAGCAATTGCTTGCCCAGCGGACTTAGCCCGCCATAGCGCGGCTTCTTCGACGGGTCGGTTGAACTGTCAGCGAACTGGTTATGCGCGAAATGGGCAAAGCCCACCACCCGCACGCCCATGTCGTAGAAGGTCTGGAGCAGGCCGATATCCTCGCCCAGCGGATAGGCATTTTCGATCGACATATAGACGACCCGCTTGCCCGCAGCCGCGATCGGTGCGGCATCCTTCGCCTCCAATGCCAGTGCGAAATTGACCGGGTCCGCCGCCACCATCTCGCGGATCGACACGCCCCGCATCAGCGCGAAATCGCGCGCCTTGGCAAAGCCCTCGACCGTCAACGGCCCCTGCCCCGTATAGATGGCCCAGAAACCGCCATCCAGCCCGCCCTTCTTCATGCGCGGCAAATCAACCTGGGTATAGTCGCTATGCACCCCATGTTCCTCGTCGATCGACCAGTCCGGCAGGTCGAGCGAGGCAGGCGTATCGAGATGGCTATCGAGCGTCAGCAGCTTCTGGTGCAATTGCAGCACCTTCTTGGGCACAGCCTGCGCTGACGCCGCAACCGGGAGCAGCGCGATCAGCGCTGCCCCCATCATAAGTCCAACCCGCATCAGATTTCGCCCGAAATGGTGAACTGGAAGGTGCGCGGCGACAGCGGCCGGAACGCCCCGTCACCGGTGACCGTCGAGGAGATGTAGGACAGCACATCCTTGTCGAACAGATTGTCCACATTGATCCGCGCCTTAATCCCCTTGACCGGGCCAAGGCTGATGCCGTCACCAATATCCACATAGGCGCTGAACACGGTGAAGCCCGGCACGCTCGACCCCGGCGTATTGGTGAAGGTCGACCAGCGCTTCGAGGTATATTTGCCCGAAATATTGCCGACCAGCCAGCTTGCCGGTTCCACCGTCACACCCCCACTGACGATCCATTTGGCGCTGTCGGGGATATATTTGTCAGCGATCAGGATCGGTGTCGCTGCGGCAATGTCGTCCTTGAACTTGGCATTATTGTAGGTGACGTTCAGGTTGCCATAGGCCAGTCCGTTCAGGAAGGACGGCTTGTAGGTGCCCGCAAATTCCACGCCATAGGACCGCACGCGCCCTACATTCTGGAAGAAGGTTTCGGTCGAAGCGCCACCACCGGGCACGAAGCTGGTGATCGACTGGATGCGGTTGTCGAACTTGGTGTAGAAGGCAGCCAGCGATGCATAAAGCTGACCCTGGTTGGTGCGGATGCCCAACTCCATATTCTTCGACCGTTCGGGCGCTGGCTGCGGCACCAGCCCGCCGCCTGGGCGGATCACCGAATAAATATCGTCCATACCCTTGGGCAGCGCCATATTCTCGGCATAGGACGCGAACATCTGCGTCCGCTCATCGAACTTGAAGAGCAAGCCCGCCATCGGCAGGAAGAAGTCGCTATAATGCGCCGTATTGCTCTGCGGCCCATAGCCGGGCACGCCCCGACCCGCGACCACGCGATAATAATCGTCAAACTCGCGATAGCCGCGATAGCCATAGTCCAGATTGAGCCCCTTGAACCCGACGTCCAGGATCAGGCGATCCTCCATCAGCTTGAGCGTATCCTTCAGGAATATCTGCAACGTGTCGCGCTTCGATCGATAGTCGCGGCGCAGATAGACCAGCTCGTCCAGGTTCGGCGCGGAATCGGGTGCGCCATCGACCGTGTTATACCGGGCCTGGGTCCGGTGATATTTGTCGACTTCGGCCCACACTCCGGCCTCGACCATGTTGTTGCCCATTTCCCAATGCAGCTTGGTCGTGATGCCATAGCGATCACCGCCGACGCCAGAGATGCCATATTGCACGCCCTTTGGCGCAACGACGGCCAGCCCCGCCTGCGCCTGGGGCGTATAGCGGCCGAGCGAATTGGCATAGCCGTCCGGCGACACGCCATAGCCATCCTTATCTTCCCAATAGAGGGTCGATTCCGCCCACACGCCTTCGGCGATCCCCGCATGGAAGGTTGCGCCATAGAGCTTGTCCTTACGGACGTTGATCGCCAGATTATAGACGCCGGTATAGGCCGCATTGGAATAATAGACGTTCGGCGCGCTCGCCAGCGGCGCAAAACCCGGCGTCGTGTTGGGCACATTCTCGATCAGGGCAAAGTCGCGGCCGCATTGGCCGACCGCATTGCGCGACACGCAATTATACTGCGCGCGGGTGATGGTCGGCGAATCATAGTCGAAAAAGTCGTTCGACACGAATTTGAACCGCGCCCAGCTGTCGCCGCCCAGATCGGCATGGATCTGCCCCTCCCAATGCTCACGATCGACCGTGCCGGGCCCACGCCACAGGTCGGTGTTCAACTTGGTGCGGCTGACATAGGCGCGGAACGGCCCGACCTGGCCCGTACTGGCGCGGATGAAGGTGCGCTTCATGTTGAAGTCGCCGAAGCTCTGGGAAACGAACAGGCCCATCTCTTCCTGCGGCGCGATGCTGTTATATTGCACCACCGGCCCCAGTGTCGAATAGCTGGGCAGGCTCACATCGCCCGCCCCGATCGCGGCTTCGACCACACCCAGATTTTCATTGTCGACATAGCGAAACACCGGACTACCGCCGAACGCATCGCTGCGTCCCGTAGGAATGCCGTCCACCACGAAGCCGATCTGATCCAGGTTGAACGCGCGCGTCTGGACGCTGTTGCCGAATTCATAGAGGCCCAGCGCCCCGTCGGTCTGCACGTTGAAGCCGGGCAATTGCTCCAGCATTTTCAGGCCCGAAATCCCCGACGGCGCGGACAGCAAAGCCTCGCGCGTCACCGCCGCGACATTGCTTACCTTATCCTCGCCAATCGCCTCGGACGATTGCGAAATACGGCGGCCAGTGACGGTGATGCTCGCCTCATCATCGCCGACCGGCTCCTGCGCATGGGCGGCAGGAACCAGGGCTGCGGCGGCACAGGCCAGCAGCAGCGCGCGAGTGGACGGACGGACGACAAAATGGACGGACATGAAGAGGCTCCCTGGGTGTCATGAGCCGATCAGGGTGACGCGCAGGGCGTCGCACCTCTCCATATTTCGTTATTCAGTTTCCTTCTGAAACGAGGGTGCTAGGAAAAGCCGCCATCAATCCGTCACAAAATCCGCGTCTGTTGCCGATCCGCCACAGAGTATCAGCGGCCCTTCCAGACGCCCGGCCGCTTCTCGACAAAGGCGGTCATGCCTTCCTTCTTGTCCTCGGTCGCGGTCAGGATCTGGAACATGCGCCGCTCGGTCAGCAGCCCTTGGGCAAGGCCCGTCTCGAACGCGATATTGACCATTTCCTTGTTCACCATCGCGGCCATCGGAGGCATCGCGGCGATGGCGGCCGCCGTCTTGAGCGCATCGTCCAGCAATTCGGCGGCAGGCACGATCCGGCTCACCAGGCCCGATCGTTCCGCTTCCTCAGCCCCCATCATCCGGCCCGTCAGGCACATGTCCATCGCCTTGGCCTTGCCGACCGCGCGAGTCAGACGCTGCGATCCGCCCATGCCAGGAGCCACGCCCAGCTTGATTTCGGGCTGGCCGAATTTCGCCGTGTCCGCCGCAATGATGAAATCCGCCATCATCGCCAGTTCGCACCCACCGCCCAGCGCAAAGCCAGCGACCGCCGCGATCCACGGCTTGCGGGTGGCGACCACATGGGTCTGCCAGCCGGAAAAGAAATCCTGCAGGAAGAAATCGGCGCCGTCCTTGTCGACCATCTCCTTGATGTCGGCGCCCGCCGCAAACGCCTTTTCGCTGCCGGTCAGGATGGCGCAATGCTGGGTCGGGTTGGCATCATAGGCGGCAAAGGCGGCGCTCAGGTCGCTCAGCACCTGGCCATTGAGCGCATTCAACGCTTGCGGCCGGTTGAGCGTGATCAGCGTGACCGCGTCGCGCTGTTCGACCAAAATCGTTTCATAGGTCATTGCCATCTCCCATTATTGCGTTGCCAATCAAGACCGCATCAATTCCGATAAATCCTCCCCCTGTGGGGAGGTGGCAGCCCGAAGGGCTGACGGAGGGGTGTCACCCTCTCGATAGCGGGACACCCCTCGTCTGGCTGCGCCAGCCACCTCCCCTTCCAGGGGAGGATCAATTATCCACTCTGCTCTATGGACAAGCGACGCCATCCGCCACCCCCTTGCGCCCTAGCATTTCCGCCAAGCCTATCGGCACAGATGCATGAAATCCCGGTCATAGCTTTTGAGGTGCGCACCGCCATCGACATAGAGCGTCTGCCCGGTCACCGCCGTCGCATCGGCCAGATAGAGGACAGCCTGCGCGATCTGCTCGGCCTGCGGCAATCGGCCGAGCGGCATCATCGCTTCCAGCCGGGCCATCTGGTCGGGATCATAATCGGGCGTCGCGATGGTCAACCCCGGCGCGACGGCATTGACCCGCACCCTGGGCGCCAGCGCATTCGCGCTCGTCTGCGTCAATCCCGCCAGCGCCAGCTTGGACAGCGTATAGGCCAGCTGGTCGCCATGGGGATGGTCGATCCGCTGGTCGAGAATATTGATGATGCAGCGATCACCCGTGCCGGCCGGAACCGTTGCGAACGCCTTGGTCAGCATCGCGGGCGCGGCGCAATTGACCGCATAGTGGCGCATCAACTCATCAGCCGTCACCGTGTCGATCCGGTCCTGCCCGAACATCGCGGCGCTGTTCACCAAAATGTCAGGCGGACGGCCGAACCGCTCGGCCACCCGCGCGATCAATTCCTCCGCATTTTCGGGGTCGGCGAAATCGACCACGAAGCCGTCCCACTCGGTGCCCTGCGCCTCCAGCGTCAGCGCCAGGTGGGAATCGAGCCGCGTATCATGGCTGCCATGGATCGCGAGCGAATGGCCGGCCTTGGCCAATGCCCCGCTTATGATCCCGCCCAGCCGGCGATGCCCGCCCGTGACCAGTGCCAGCCGCTTGGTCGCCAGCGGCAACGCGCCGACCGCTTCCACCGAAGGCCGGGCGCTGCCCAAAGGACGATAGGGACGTTCCTTTTCGCTCATGAACCGATGAGCTTCAACACTTCCTCGCGCGACTTTTCATCGTCGCGGAACACGCCCAGCATCCGGCTCGTCTTCATGATGACGCCCGGCGTGCGGACGCCGCGCCCAGTCATGCAGCCATGCGTCGCCTCAATCACCACGGCCACGCCCTGAGGCTTCAAATGCTCCCAGATGCAGTTGGCGACTTCGGACGTCAGCCGTTCCTGCACCTGCAGCCGGTTGGCAAAGGCATGCAGAACCCGCGCCAGCTTGGAAATGCCGACCACATAATCGCCGGGTAGATAGGCGATATGCGCCTTGCCTACGATCGGTGCCATATGATGTTCGCAATGCGACTGGAACGGAATGTCCTTCAGCAACACGACATCGTCATATCCGCCCACCTCATGGAAGATGCGCGACAGATGATAGGCCGGGTCATCGCCATAGCCCCGGCAATATTCGCGCCACGCCCGCGCGACCCGCTCCGGCGTTTCCACCAAGCCTTCGCGTTCCGGCATGTCGCCCGACCATCGGATCAACGTGCGGATCGCATCCGCCACTTCGGACGGAACCGGCTCCTTGCCGTTGCCAACGGTTTCCGCATCGGGATCACATGCCATGAACAGCGCCACTCCTTCTTAATTGCCCCGCATATGAGGATTTGATCCTGTAATGGCCAGCCCTTTCGGGATGACTGGACATGGTATCGCACGGGTGGCAAATCGGCACCGAACGGGATCGTGAACGAACAATAATGACCTTCAAACAAATACCTCATGCGCACTGAACGGATCGCCGCCGTGCTTCTGGCCGCGGGCATGTCGTCCCGCTTTGGCGAAGATGACAAGCTGATGGCCGACCTGCGTGGCAAGCCCGTCGCGGCGCACACGTTGGAAACCGTCGCCTCCATGGCCTTTGCCGAACTGGTCGCGGTGGTCCGGCCGATCGAGGTCGCCCCGGTCCTCCACCGCAAACTGGATCGACGGGGCTACACTATCATCGTCAATGACCGCCCCGAAGACGGCATTTCGGGCAGTATCGTGCGCGCGGTCCAACATCTCATGCCGATGAACAGCGTGCGCGGCATCCTCATCTGCCTCGCCGATATGCCCGACGTGCCGCAAAGCCATTATAACCGCATCTGCCTCGCGGCCGAGGATATCCGCTCGGTCGTCGCCAGCACCGATGGCTTCTCCTCCTCGCCCCCCGCCTTCATCGGCCGTAAACATTTCCCCGAACTGCTGCGTCTGCGCGGGGATCAGGGCGCGCGCGCCTTGCTCAGCCATGGGCTCCAGATCGACACCAGCGTCGGCATCCTCCACGATATCGACACGCCGGAGGATCTGGTGAGCAGCGTACCGCCCCTGTCCGACGACTCAGCTTGACCGGGTCGGGTCGGTCATCGCATCGGCCATCTCGCGCGGATCGGGCGCGCGGCTGAGCGGCAGCGATCCGGTCTGCCGTTCCAGCATCCGGTGAACCACGGGCAGGTTTGGCCCCTTGTGCAGCATATGGATCGCGTCGCTATTGGCGATGTCGGCGACGGTCCGCCGCTGATTATGCCGCACATAATCGAGCCAGGTCGACACATGATAGCGCTCGATCCACAGTTCCGGATCGCTCAGATCCCGCATCAGCGACCAGCCATGCGCCCCATCGCGCCGCCTGATCCGCCGCCGCTCGCTCATCGCGGTCAGGAACGGCACGACCGATCCAGCGGGAATACGATATTCGATGGTCACCACCACCGGCCCGCTGCGCGGTTCGACCGGCACCGCCGTATCCGGCTCCCGCCACCTATTCTGCAGGTCCAGATTATCGTCGCCAATCTGCGGCAGCGGGCGCATCAGGCCAATCAGCGCCGCCACGAACTGCACCGCCGCCGACGCATAGAGCGCCTCGACCACACCCTGGCTTTCGGCCAGCCAGCCGAACAACCAGGCGCCGATCGCCATCCCGCCAAAAGCGCTCATCTGATAAAGTGAAACCGACCGCGCCACCACCCAGCGCGGCGCAGACATCTGCACCGACACGTTGAAGGTCGACAGCGCCGTGACCCAGCCGAACCCCGCCAGCAGATAACCAAGCAGCGCCAGCCCCAGCCAGCTGCTCATACCGGTGATTGCAGTCCCCACCGCTAGCATTAGCGCCGCATAGCGCACGATATGTTCGACCGACAGGCGCGCCCGCAGCTGCCGGGTCGACAAGGCCCCCGTCACCGCCCCCACCCCGAACGCGCCGCTGGTGAGACCGAACGTCAGCGCGCCGCCACCTAATATATCGCGCGCCACCAGCGGCATCAGCGCCGACACAGCACTCGCGCCAATGCCGAACACCGCCGCGCGCAGCAGCACCAGCTGGATATTGGGCGACATTGCGACATAGCGAACCCCCGCCCGCATCGCCAAAGCCAGCCGCTCGCGCGGCAATATCTTGGGCGGCAGCTCCGGCTCCCAGCGAGACAGCACCACCAGCAGCCCGACATAGCTGACCGCATTGGTCAGGAACGCCGCCGCCGCCCCCGCCGTCGCGACGATGACGCCGCCCAGCGCCGGGCCGACGCTGCGCGCCAGGTTGAAGCCCATCGAATTCATCGCCACCGCACTCGGCAAGATCGCGCGCGGAACCATGTCACCGACCGCCGCCTGCCAGGCAGGCCCGTTGATCGCGGTGGCGCACCCCAGCGCGAAGGTAAAAGCCAGCAGCAGCCAGGGCGTCATCCACCCGGCCCAGGCTGTCACCGCCAACAACGCCGACACCACCAGCATCCAGCTCTGGCAGGCGATCATCACCTTGCGCCGGTCCAGATTGTCGGCAACCGCCCCCGCCCACAGCGACAGCAGCATGATCGGCAGCGTCGTCGCCGCAGGCACCAGCGCAATCAACATGGGCGACGCCGACAGCGAAATCATCATCCACGCCGCACCGACCGACTGGATCAGCCCGCCGAAATTGGACGCCAGGCTCGCCATCCAGATCGCGCGAAAGGTAGGGACGGAAAAGGGCGACGGCGCGGGGGGAGACTCGACTGGGGACACGCCCCCCATGAAGCGGAATTGGATCGCAGCGTCAAACCCGCAACGGGCGCAAACTGCCCCTACGTCACGGCCAGTAGGGGTAGAAAAACATATTTCTCGCTTGCACTTTACGTAAACGTAAATACATTCAGTGCCGGTATCCGATGCGCCCGGCAGGGGCGACCCACGGAGAGGAAAGCCACATGGAAGCTTATATTTACGACGCCGTCAGGACACCCCGTGGCCGGGGCAAGCCGGACGGTTCGCTGCACGAAATCACCCCCATCCAACTCGCGACCCAGGTGCTGGAGGCGATCCGCGATCGCACCGCGATCGACACCGTCGATGTCGACGACGTCATTCTGGGCTGCGTGACGCCGGTCGGCGAGCAAGGCGCGGACATTGCCCGCACCGCCGTCCTCAATGCCGATTATGCCCTGACCACACCGGGCGTCCAGATCAACCGCTTCTGCGCCTCCGGCCTCGAAGCGGTCAACATCGCGGCGGCCAAGGTATTGTCGGGCGAAGCCCTGTTCGCCATCGGTGGCGGCGTCGAATCCATGAGCCGCGTGCCCATGGCATCGGATGGCGGCGCGCTCGCGATGGACCCGGCGGTCGCGTACAAAACCTATTTCGCGCCCCAGGGCATCGGCGCCGACGTCATCGCCACCAAATTCGGCATCAGCCGCGACGATGCCGACGCCTATGCCGTCGAAAGCCAGAGGCGCGCCAAGATGGCGTGGGACGAGGGCCGCTTCGCCAAATCGATCGTCCCCGTTCGCGACGTGATGGGCCAGGTCGTCCTCGACCATGACGAACATATGCGGCCTGAAGCGACGATGCAGTCGCTGGGCGCGCTCAAGCCCGCCTTCACCGCGATGGGCGAGGAGATGCCAGGCTTCGACACCGTCGCCCTGCTCCGCTACCCCGAACTGGAGCGGGTCAACCATATCCACCATGCCGGCAACAGCAGCGGCATCGTCGACGGCGCGGCCGCCGTGCTGGTGGGCAACAAGGATATGGGCGACAAATATGGCATCAAACCCCGCGCCCGCATCCGCGCCATGGCCTCGATCGGCTCTGAACCGCTGATCATGCTGACCGGCCCCGAATTCGTCGCCGGCAAGCTGCTCGCCCGCGCGGGCATGACCACCGCCGACATCGACCTGTGGGAGCTCAACGAAGCCTTCGCCAGCGTCGTGCTACGCTATATGCAGGCGATGAAGCTCGACCACAGCCAGATCAACGTCAATGGCGGCGCAATCGCCATGGGGCATCCGCTCGGCGCGACCGGCGCGATGGTGCTGGGCACCGCGCTCGACGAACTGGAACGATCGGGCAAGGGCACCGCGCTCATCAACCTGTGCGTCGGCGCAGGCATGGGCACCGGCATCATCATCGAGCGTATCTAACCCCCTTCTCCGTTCGCCCTGAGCCTGTCGAAGGGCCTTTCTTCTTGAAGAAAAGTGCAAGGCTTCGACAAGCTCAGCCCGAACGGAATTTTAGAGGCAGCATCATCATGCAGACCATCGCATTCACCACCGACGCCGACGGCATCGCCACGCTGACGATCGACGTCCCCGACCAGTCGATGAACGTCATCAGCCCGGACTTTCTGGCCGATCTCGACACCGCCATCACCCGCATCGCGTCGGAAGACTCGATAAAGGGCGCGGTCATCGCATCGGGCAAAGACAGCGGCTTCATGGCTGGCATGGACCTCAAATATTTCGGCTCCATGCTCGTGACCAAAGACGGCAGCCGCCCCGCGCCCGCCGCCATCTTCGACCAGGTTTTCGTCCTCAATCAGCTCTTCCGTCGCCTCGAAACCTGCGGCAAGCCGGTGGCCTGCGCGATCGAGGGCACCTGCGTCGGCGGCGGTTTCGAACTCGCCCTCGCCTGCCACCGCCGCTTCGTCGGCGACAGCAGCAAGACCCAGCTTGGCCTGCCCGAAATCCTCATCGGCCTCTTTCCAGGTGGCGGCGGTTCGCAACGCCTCCCCCGCCTGATGGGTGTCCAGGCCGCGCTCATGTATATGCTGCAGGGCAAGCTGTTCCGCCCCGCCGAAGCCGCCATGCTCAAGGTGGTGGATCAGGTCGTGCCGCAGGGCACGGCAGTCGAGGCAGCACGCGAATGGGTCAAGGCCAACCCCACTGCCAACACCCAGCCCTGGGACGTAAAAGGCTTCAAATTCCCCGGCGGCGTCGGTCAGTTCAACCCCGGCTTTGTCCAGACGATGGTCGGCGCGCTGCCCATGACGCTCAAGCAGACGCAGCGCAACATGAACGCACCCGTCGCCCTGCTCTCGGCCGTCTATGAAGGCGCGCAACTCCCCTTCGACCGCGCGATCCGCATCGAAAGCAAATATTTCGCTAGAGTGGCCGCCGATCCGCAGGCAAGCAACATGATCCGCAGCCTGTTCGTCAACAAGCAGGCCGCCGAACGTGGCGCGCGCCGTCCCAAGGCTGAACCCAAGGCCCCCACCATGAAGCTGGCCATGCTCGGCGCGGGCATGATGGGCGCTGGCATCGCCACCGTCGCCGCGCAGGCGGGGATGGAGGTCGTGCTGTTCGACCGGGACATCGCCTATGCGGAAAAAGGCAAGGCCCATGTCGAAACGGTGCTCAAGAAGCGCCTTGGCAAAGGGATGACGCCGGAGAAGATGGCGGCCACGCTCGCCCGCGTCACGCCCACCGCCGACTATGCCGATCTCGCCGGTGCGGACTTCGTGATCGAAGCGGTGTTTGAGGATGTTGCGATCAAGGCCGAAGTCACCAAACAGGTCGAAGCCATCCTCGGCCCGGACGTCATCTTCGGCTCCAACACTTCCACCCTGCCGATCACCAAGCTGGCAACCGCCTGGTCCAAGCCCGCCAACTTCATCGGCGTCCATTTCTTCTCGCCGGTGGAAAAAATGCCGCTGGTGGAAATCATCCTGGGCAAGGAAACCGGCCCGGCCGCCATTGCCAAAGCGCTCGATTTCGTCGCCCAGATCAAGAAGACGCCGATCGTCGTCAATGACAGCCGTGGCTTCTACACGTCGCGCTGCTTTGGCACCTATGTGCAGGAAGGCGCGGAGCTGGTTGCCGAAGGGATCAACCCGGCGCTCATCGAAAATGCCGGCAAGCAGCTTGGCATGCCGGTCGGCCCGCTCGCGGTCAGCGACGAAGTCTCGATCGAACTGGGCTATAAGGTAATGACCGCGGCGAAGAAGGAATTGGGCGACGCCTATGTCGTGCAGCGTTCCGACGATGTCATGACGCAGATGGTCGAGCGCGACCGGCTGGGCCGCAAAAATGGCAAGGGCTGGTACGACTATCCCGAAGGCGGCAAGAAATTGCTGTGGTCGGGCATTGCCGACCTCTTTCCCCGCGCCGACGATCAGCCCGATGTCGAAGCGGTGAAGGAACGCCTCCTCTATCGCCAGCTGATCGAATGCGCCCGCTGCTATGAGGAAGGCGTGCTGGAAACGCCGGAAGATGGCGACATCGGCGCGATCTTCGGCTGGGGCTTCGCGCCTTATACCGGCGGTCCCTTCGCGCATATGGACACGGTCGGCATCGCCCATGTCGTCGCGGTGCTGGATCGGTTGCGCGCCGCCCATGGCGACCGCTTCGCCGCCACCGAACAGTTGCGCGCCATGGCCGCCACCGGCGCAACCTTCTACCAGTCGGTGCCAGACCGCGCGGCGGCATGATCGGACTGTAAATCTTAACGACGCTAAGCTACGTCTCCCCGGCAGCAGTTGGGGAGACGTTTTTCTTATGCGCGAAAAGCCGACGGTACTGGTCACGGGCGGCGCTGGCTATATCGGCAGCCATGCCGTGCTGGCGCTCAAAGATGCTGGCTATGGCGTAGTCGTGATCGACAATCTGGTCACCGGCTTCCGCTGGGCCGTCCCCGAAGACGTGCCCTTCGTGCAGGGCGACATTGCCGATCAGCCGCTCGTCGAAGCGACACTGCGCGATCATGGCATCACCGCCATCATGCATTTCGCCGGTTCCGTCGTCGTGCCGGAGTCGGTCGAAAACCCGCTCAAATATTATCACAACAACAGCGCCAAGACCCGCGACCTGATCGACAGCGCGGTGCGCGTCGGCGTGCCTCATTTCATCTTTTCCTCCACCGCCGCCACCTATGGTACGCCGGACGTCGAAGCGGTGCGGGAAGACACCCCGCAACAGCCGATCAATCCCTACGGCATGTCCAAGCTGATGACCGAATATATGCTGCGCGACGTCGCGGCCGCGCATCCGATGAACTTCTGCGCGCTGCGCTATTTCAATGTCGCGGGGGCCGATCCGCAAGGGCGCACCGGCCAGTCCACGGCAGGCGCGACCCATTTGATCAAGGTCGCCGTCGAAGCCGCCTTGGGCAAGCGTGAGAGCGTCGCCATCTTCGGCACCGACTTCGCCACGCCCGACGGCACCGGTGTCCGCGACTATATCCATGTCAGCGATCTGGCTGCGGCCCATGTGCTGGCGCTCGAAGCGCTGATGGCGGAGCCGGAGCGCAATCATCTGCTCAATTGCGGCTATGGTCGGGGCTTTTCGGTGCTGGACGTCCTCGATGCCGTCGACCGCGCCACCAACAATCCCATCCAGCGCATCATGGCCCCGCGCCGGGCGGGCGACCCCCCCGCGCTGATTTCGGACAATCGCGCGATCCTCGCCGCCTTCCCCTGGCAGCCCCGCTATGCCGATCTAGACCTGATCGTCGCCCATGCGCTCGCCTGGGAGCGCGCCCTGGAGACTCGCGCATGAGCGAAGCCTCGGTCCGCGCCTTCTTCGCCACCCATGCGCCGGACATCGCCATAATCGATCAGGGCGTTAGCACCGCCACCGTCCTGGAAGCAGCCGCCGCGCTCGGCGTCGAACCCGCCCGCATCGCCAAGACCCTGTCGCTGCGCGTTGGCGACCAAGTCGTCCTCGTTTGCACCCGCGGCGACGCCCGCCTCAACAATGGCAAGGCCAAGGCTGCCCTCGGCGCAAAGCCCCGGATGCTGGGCGCGGACGAGGTCGAGGCGATCACCGGCCACCCGGTCGGCGGCGTGTGCCCGTTCGGCCTGACCGCGCCGCTTGCGATATATTGCGACATATCTTTGCAGGCCTTCGATACCGTCTTCCCCGCCGCCGGTTCCCGCACCACCTCGGTCGAACTGACGCCCGACCGGCTCGCCGCCTTGACCGGCGGACAATGGATCGACATCTGCACCCTCCCGGAAACAGGGGATTAATTCCATGCCGACCGAACATCATTTCACCAACAGCGCCCAGGCCGCCGCCGACATAGCCACCCGCATCGCCGCCACATTGGAACAAGCCATCGCCACGCGCGGCGTCGCGACCCTCGCCCTGTCGGGCGGCCGCTCCCCCCGCCCAGTACTCGAATCATTGTCCGCTTCGCTGTCCGATTGGAGCAAAGTCATCGTCACCTTGGTCGATGAACGCTGGGTCGATCCGACCGACGCCGACAGCAATGAAAAGCTCGTTCGCGACAGCTTGCTGCAAGGGCCAGCCGCCGCCGCGCGCTTCGTGCCGATGAAAAACGCCGCCGCCGACGCCTATCTCGGCCAGCCAGCGGCGGAAGCGGCCTTCGCCGCCCTCCCCTGGCCGCTCGACATCATCCTGCTCGGCATGGGCGATGACGGCCACACCGCCTCGCTCTTCCCTGAGGCCAAGGAACTGGACGAAGGCCTGTCCAGCACGGCGCTGACCATCGCGGTCACGCCGCCCGCCGCCCCGCACCAGCGGCTCTCGCTGACCGCCCACGCCATCCTGTCCAGCCGCCACATCTTCCTGCAGATCAGCGGCGCCGCGAAAAAAGCCGTCTATGATCGCGCCATGGCGGGCGGCCCCGTCGAGGAACTGCCGATCCGCGTCGCCCTGTGCCAGGACGCCGTGCCGGTCGATGTCTGGATCAGCCAGTAAGCCCAGCCAGCTCCACCGCCCGCGCAAACACCGCCTCGAACATCTCCGCCGTCAGCCGCCCGGTATTCTGGTTGTAGCGCGAGCAATGATAGCTATCGATCAGCATCCGCCCGTCTGGCATGCGATGTTCGGCCAGATGGGCAAAGCGCGCCTTGGGCAACCTGCCGCCCAGCACCTTGACCGCTGACTGGTGCGCAATTTGCCCCAATGCGACGAACACCCGCGCATTGGGCAATGCCGCAACGCCCTGCGCCAGAAACGGCCGGCACCGATGCACTTCGTCCGGAACCGGCTTGTTCTGCGGCGGCAGGCAGCGCACCGAATTGATGATGATCGCGTCCTTCAGCACCAGCCCATCATCGACCCGCGCATCATAGGCACCCTCGCTCAGCCCGAACTTCGCTAGCGTCTCGAAGAATAATAGGCCCGAATCATCCCCGGTAAAGGGCCGCCCCGTCCGGTTCGCCCCCTGCTTGCCCGGCGCCAGCCCGATGATGCCGATCCGCGCCAACGGATCGCCAAAGGCCGGCACCGGCGCGTTCCACCAATCGGGATGCTCGACGCGGCATTCCTCGCGCAAGGCGACCAGGCGGGGGCAGAGCGGACAGTCGCGGGGCGGTTCGGTCGGTTCAAGGGGGCTTTCCAGGATCATGGGCAGCAGATAGGCGCTGATCGATGGCCGACACAAGCACGCACATCTATGCCCTGGCCTTGGGGTCCAACCGGCCGCTCTCCGCACGCCGCACCCCTGCGCGCCTGCTCGACGAAGCGGCCGCGCTGATCAGACAGCAGATGCGCGTCATCGCCGTCGCGCCTACGATCGCAACACCGCCCATGGGGCCATCCTCGCGCCTCTATGCCAATAGCGCGCTGCTGGTCGAAAGCCCCCTGCCCCCGCCCGCTTTGCTTGCCCTGCTTCAATCGATCGAACACCGGCTCGGTCGCCGCCGCCATCGCCGCTGGGGCGCACGCAGTGTCGATATCGACATCATCCTCTGGTCGGGCGGCACATGGGCCAGCCGCTTGCTCACCATCCCCCATAGCGCTTTCCGCCAGCGCGCCTTCGTCCTGACCCCGCTGGTCGCGATCGCTCCGCGCTGGCGCGATCCCCTTTCAGGCCTCACCGTCCGCCATCTGCACGCCCGCCTGCAAAAGCATACGCGAAGAGGTTGACCATCGCGGTTCCCCCTATTAGGGCGACCTCCACCGCTAAACGGGTCCATAGCTCAGTCGGTAGAGCAACTGACTTTTAATCAGTAGGTCGCTGGTTCGAACCCAGCTGGACTCACCATAGCCTTCCCCCATGTGCCTGATGATCAAGCCGATCCGCGCGTCGGTCTTTTTAGCGCTTGCCTCGACACCGCTGAGCGGGCATTCTCCTCTCGGTCGCATCACTATGCCGTGACAGGATTGTCACCCCCTGTGTCAATGCGAGGCCCCTATCCATGACCATCATCAATGCGTCCGCCCGTGCCTTTGCCGCCCGGCCATTTGCGGCTGCTGAAACGGCCACGCCCGATCCATGGTTCGATGCTGCGGCCTATGCCCAATTGCTGGGAACCAGTGACAATGATCTAATTCGTGGCGGCGCGGACGATGACGAGATTGGCGGTCTTGACGGCGAAGACCTGCTTTACGGCGCAGCGGGCGATGATCTGGTCGAAGGCGGCATGGGCCAGGACATCGTCAACGGCGGTAGCGGCCATGACCGGCTCTATGGCAACAGCATCGCCAATGATGGCGCTGATGGGGCCGACATTGTGATTGACCGGCATGGCGGCAGCGACATGCTCTACGGTCAGGCGGGCGACGACCTGCTCGAAGTCGAACGGCGCGACCTCTACAGCAACATTATCCTGATGGATGGCGGTGCCGGAAACGACCGGATCACCCTGCGCACGCATGGCCGTTTCTTCGACCATGTCACCGCATTGGGTGGTAGCGGCGATGACCGGATCATGATCGAGGGCGTGCTGACGGGCATGATCGATGCGGGAAGCGGCGACGATCTTGTCACCATCGACCCGCGCTTTGGCGACGTGACGGTCACGCTGGGCGACGGTGCAGACGTGCTGTTGCTCGCGGGACAGTCTGACGGCCTGCTTGTCGGCCCGACCATCCATGTGACGGACTTTGACAGTGGCACGGATCGGATCGACCTGCAGGCGCTGTTCTGGACGTCCGTGCCTGGATGGACCAGAAGCGACGATCCGTTTGACGCGGGATTTTTGCGTCTGGTGCAGGACGGTGCAGACACACGGCTGGACATCGACCAGGACGGCGGCGGTACCGCTTATGATTTCCAGAGCCTGTTGACGTTCGACGCTACCCTTCCCTCTACCCTGTCGGCTGCGGATTTCGGCATGGCAGTGCCGGGACAGGTCGTTCTGGGCGTGGATCGCTCTTATTATAATGACGACCTGCTGCTGGCATGGGGTGGAACGGTGGAGATGCGCGGGTTGGACGGCTCCGACCGGATTGAAAATCGCGGCGGCGACGGCCTCCTGATCGGTCACACCGGCCGCGATTCTATCGTCGGCGGGATCGGTAACGACATCCTCTATGGCGACGATCCCGAAAATCCGAGCGTCGTTTACGGGGCCGCCGACACGTTGATCGACAGTCGCGGCGGGAATGATCAACTATTCGGCCAGGCATGGGAAGATGTGCTGATCGTCCGGCGGTCGGGCATGATGGCAGCCAGCGACATAATGATGGATGGCGGTCATCATAGCGACCTGCTGCTGTTCGATGCGGTCGGTCGGACGCTGGACAGTGTCACCGCCCTCGGCGGAAACGGCGAGGATCGGATCGAGATCGGATCGGTCCGACGTGCAAACATAGACGCAGGCAGCAGCAGTGATCGCGTTCATGTCACCCCCTCGCATGGCCTTGTGACGGTTACACTAGGCAGCGGCGCAGACAAGCTGACCCTTACACCCTCCAGCGTCCCCTGGTCGCCCGGCGGCCTCATCCATGTCACCGACTTCGCCATCGGTACGTTCCTTTACACAAGCGATCGCGTCGACCTCGACACGTTTCTCCGCGACACGCTGCTTGGCTGGAACGGCCTGTCCAATCCCTTTGCCGATGGCTATCTGCGTCTTGTCCAGTCCGGGCCGGACGCGCTGTTGCAACTGGACCGGGACGGCAGCGCTGGCAGCGTCCATGGCTATGCCACGCTATTGGCGTTCGATGCATTCATGGCGAGTGATCTAACAGCATGGCAGCTTGGCTATGATCCGGCGGGCCTTGTGGCCGCCCGCGCCGTCGATGACGGGGGGACCGGCAATGATCGGCTAACCGGATCGACCGGCAATGACCTGATCCGCGGTCTCGACGGCAACGACACGCTGATGGGCAGCAATGGCGATGATCTGTTCGAGGGCGGCGCTGGCGCTGACCAGATCACGGGCGGTTCGGGCAATGATATCATGCATGGCGACAGCGCCGGCAGTGATACGGGCGGCGGTGCCGACCGGCTCTATGACAGGACGAGCGGCGATGACCGGCTGTTCGGCCAGGGCGGCGACGATCTTCTGGAGGTAACGCGTGGCAATCGCTATGCCGTGCCAGACCGGCTACTGCTCGACGGTGGCATCGGGGCCGATCAGATTAATTTCCGCGCGGTTGACCCCTATCACATCGTCACCGTTTTGGGCGGTGATGGCAATGACATCATACTGGTGGACGGGGCTGCGACCGGAAGGATCGACGCTGGCGCCGGTAATGATCGGGTGACCATTGGCGAGGGCAGCGATTTTCGCGTGACGCTGGGCGCGGGCGCGGACCGGCTTTCCCTGGAAGGTAACCGAAACGCCCCAGTGGTTGTGACTGACTTCCACCTCGCCGAGGACAGTCTGGTGCTAGACGCTCGTGCCATGGGCATCTCCCTGAACTCCAGCCAGTTGTTCCTCGATGGTCGACTGGCACTCGCCCAGCGCGGCGCAGACACATTGGTGCTGCAATATGATTATGCGGCCGCCAGGCCTTTTTTCGTCGTGCTGGTGCTTGAAAATGTCCTCGCCACTATGCTGACCAGCACAGACTTGGGCGGCATGACGCCGCCTGACGGCCTCATCTTTCTGCCGCAGTCGCAGGCGGACAGCCTGATCGGTACAACGGGGGACGATCGCCTCTACGGTCTGTTCGGCACGCACCAACTGGCTGGCGGCAGTGGCGACGATCTCTATCTTGTTGATGACGCAGGGGATATGGTCACTGAACAGGCCGGGGAAGGCACGGATGTCATTCATACGAACATGATGCGTTACACCCTGCCGGACCATGTCGAACAGCTGACTGGCACATCGCAGTATAAACAATGGCTTACCGGGAACGACTTGGACAATGTCATCGAGGGTAGCGATGGCGAGACAGTGATCGACGGCGGCCTTGGGGCCGACCGGATGATCGGCGGCTGGGGCGGCGACGTGTATATGGTCGACAATGTCGGCGATGTCATCGAAGACGGTTACGGCATGGATGCCGTCCGCACGACACTCCCGACCTACACATTGAGAGGGCCGATCGAAAATCTTTACGGCATGCTCGACAGCGGCCAGACGCTGAACGGCAATCAGCTGGACAATCGCATCGCCGGTGGCGACGGCGCAGACATATTGACCGGATCCTTCGGCGACGACATTCTCAATGGCGGCCGGGGGGCCGATCAGATCGCAGGGGGGCCGGGGGATGACATATTGATCGTCGATCATGTGGCGGATACGGTGATCGAACTGGCTGATGAAGGCAGCGACACGGTCCGCACGGCATTGCTGACCTACACCCTGCCGGAGCATATTGAACATCTCATCGGCACCAGGGCATCCTCGGGTCAGACCCTGATTGGCAATGCCGCCTATAATGAGATTATCGGCACACGCGGCAATGATGTGATCGACGGCGGCGGCAACAATGACCGGCTTAGGGGGCGCGAGGGCGCTGACACATTCCTGTTCAGCACAGCGCCGCAGGCTGTCGGGTTCGACATCATCCTTGACTTCCAACTGGGAGAAGATCGTTTTGCCCTGTCCCAGGCCGCCTTCGCCGACATCGGGCCGATCGGCACATTGGTCCCCGGTGCCTTTCGTCTCGGCAACGCCGCGATCGACGCCGATGACCGCATCCTCTATGACGTCGCGTCCGGGCTGTTGGCATATGACGCGGACGGATCGGGGCCGACCGCCGCGCGCCATGTCGCACAGGCGCGCGACCTGTTCGACCTGAGCGCAGCCGACATATTCATCGTGGCTTGATCCAGGAGCAAGACCAGCGCGTGACCGCAATCCTGTCGATCAACCCCCTCTACCAGGATTGGCTCAACCTGCTGATGGTTCGGATGCGTGCGCCCGATGGGCAGGAATGCGACCGGCATGTGGTGGAGATGCGCCGTGCGGTGGCGTTGCTGCCCTTCGATCCGGTACGCCGTGTCGCGCTGACCGTATCGATGCCGCGCGCGCCCGTGATGATGGCGGGGCTGCCCGACATGCTCGAAGCGATTGCCGGCCTGCTGGAGGATGAACCCGATGACTGCGCCCGGCGCGAGGCGATGGAGGAAGCGGGCGTGGAACTGGGGACGCTCATCCATTTGGGGCAAATCTGGAGCATCCCCAGCGTCGTCACCGAGAAGATTGATTATTATCTCGCCGAATATCGCGCCGAAAACCGGATCGCGGCAGGTGGCGGCCTTGACGAGGAGCAGGAGAATATCACCGTCCACGAACTGCCGCTCGATACGTTGTGGACGATGATGGCGAACAAGCAGATCAACGATGGCAAGCTGGCGATCACGCTAATGGCGCTGCGCCTGCGACGGCCCGACCTGTTCAGCGTGCCGGTGGAATGACCAGGACGGAGCGGGCGGCGACGTCCACCGCCTGCCCCTCCAGCAGGAACCGACACGCCTCCCCGGCGCCATTGACACAGATCGCCAACCCACTGCCGCGATAGTGCAGCGCGAAACGGCGCCGCTGCGGGTCTTCCCACTGTGCGACACTCAACGGCGCGCCGCCCTCATCGAGCCAGGCGACATCCGCTTCCGACAATATCGCCGTGCCGCCCAACTCGGCATTCTTCGCCCGCAAGGCCGCCAGCGCAAAGGCCTCCGCCTCCAGCGTGGTATCGCGCCCTTCCCAATCAACCCAGCCGATTGCATTATCCTGCGCAAAGGCGTTGTTATTGCCCTGCTGCGTCCGTCCAAACTCGTCGCCCGCGGTCAGCATGATCGTCCCGCGCGAACAAAAAAGCGTAGCGAGCAGCGCGATGCGATCGCGACGACGCGCGGCCTGTGTGGCGGGGTCGTCGCTCGGCCCCTCAACGCCATTATTCCAGCTCAGATTCTCGCCATGGCCATCGCGATTCTCCTCGCCATTGGCATGGTTGTGGCGCTGTTCATAGGATGTGACGTCCGCCAGCGTGAAGCCATCATGGGCGGCGAGGAAATTCACCGTCCGGGTCGTCGCGCCGCCAAAAATATCCGACGATCCCGCCAGCCGCGTCGCCATAGCGCCCAGCATCCCGCTATCGCCGCGCCAGAACCGGCGCATATCGTCGCGATAGCGATCATTCCATTCCAGCCAATTGTTGCCAAAATGGCCCAGTTGATAGCCGCCCGGCCCGATGTCCCACGGCTCGGCGATCATCACCCGGTCGGCCAGGATCGGATCGACACGCATCGCCTCCAGCAGCGGCGCATGCGGATCGAACCCATCTGCCATCCGCCCCAGCGCGGGGGCCAGGTCGAAGCGAAACCCGCCCACCCCCGCCTGCGTCACGAAATAGCGCAGCGAATCGAGGACCAGGCGGCGGACCATCGGCTGGTTGCACGCAATGGCATTGCCGGTGCCGGTATCGTTGATCAGTTGCCCGTCGGCCGCATGCCGGAAATAGTCGCGCGCATTGAGGCCACGCAACGATAGCGTCGGCCCCTGAACATCGCTTTCCCCGTCATGATTATAGACCATGTCGAGGATGACGCCGATCCCCGCCGCATGGAGCGCCGCCACCGTCTCGCGCAGTTCGGCGATGCCGCCGGGGGCGAGGCGCGGGTCGAGCGCGAACCAGTTGACCGGATTATAACCCCAATAATTGGTGAGACCCAGCGGCCCCAGATGCCGCTCATCGATCCAGGCGTTGATCGGCATCAGTTCGATCGCCGACACATGCAGTCGTTGCAGATGCGCGATCACCGCCGGATGCGCGAGCGCAGCGATGGTGCCACGCTGCGCTTCCGGCACATCAGGATGCAGCATGGTGAACCCGCGCACATGCAGTTCGTAGATCAGGCCACCGGACCGGAAACAGGGCGGCGCGCCCGGCAAGGGCGCCAAGGGCGCTTCGACGACGCCCTTGGGCATCAGCGGCGCGGTATCCGCCCCCTCCCCGCGCGGCGCGGCCAGAGCGGGGTCATAGACGAAAGCCCGGTCGATCGCCGTCGCATAGGGATCGAGCAGCAATTTGTCGGGATCGAACCACAGCCCCGCCGCCGGGTCATAGGGGCCATCGGCGCGATAGCCATAGCGCGCGCCCGCACCAACGCCCGTCGCCTCGCCATGCCAAACGCCGCCCTCGCCGCGCGTCAGCGGTATCCGGGTTTCGCGATCGTCCGCATCGAACAGGCAGAGCCAGACATGGCTCGCCTCCGATGCCCAGACCGAAAAATGCGCGCCACTTGCGCTCAGTCGCGGTACGGCCGGACCTGCGCTCACGCCGCTTCCGTTAGCAGACTGCGATAAAGCGCCGCATAGCTCGCCGCGCTCTGGCCCCATGACACATCGGTCCGCATCGCCGCCCGCTGCATCGCCTGCCACACCGGCCGATCGCGATGCAGCCGCACCGTGCGCGCGATCGCGCCATGCAAAGCCAGCGGGTCCGATGGGGCAAACACCACACCCGTCGCCGCGCCCGCCGCCACCGCCGCCGCATTGGCGTCGATCACCGTATCGGCCAGCCCGCCAACCCGTGCCACCACCGGCAGGCAGCCATAGCGCAGCCCATAAAGCTGCGTCAGCCCGCACGGCTCGAACCGCGAGGGTATCAATATGGCATCGCCGCCTGCCTGCATCAAATGCGACATCGGCTCGTCATAGCCGATCCGCACGCCGATGCGCCCACGATGGCGATCCGCCGCGCCCAGAAAAGCGCCCTCCAGCGGATGATCACCCGACCCCAGCAGCGCCAACTTCCCGCCCAGCCCCACCAGATGATCGAGCGCATCGACCATGAGGTCCATGCCCTTCTGCCAGGTCAGGCGGCTGACGATGATGAAGATCGGCGCGCCATCGGCATCCAGCCCGAACTGCCGCTCCAATGCACGGCGATTGGCTGCTCGCCCCGCCAGCGCCCGACCGCTGAAAGCCTTGGGGATCAGCACATCGTCCGCCGGGTTCCAGATCGCGGTATCGACCCCATTCAATATCCCGTGCAGCCGCTCCACCCGGCCATTGATCAGGCCGTCCAACCCCATGCCGTGAACGGGCGAACGAATTTCCTCGGCATAGGTCGGGCTGACCGTCGTGATCGCATCGGCCGACACCAGCCCGGCCTTCAGATAGCCCACCCCGCCATAATATTCGACGCCATCCATGCCCCAAGCTTCAGGTGGCAGGCCCAATTGCCCGAATACATCCGCGCCATAGCGCCCCTGAAACGCCAGATTATGGATCGTCACGATCTTAGGCACCGCATGGGCCGGGCCAAAGCGCATATAGGCCGCCGTCAGGGCCGCCTGCCAGTCATGGACATGCACCACATCGGGCCGCCAGCCCTTCACCCCGTCCGCCGCTATATCCGCGCCGACTCGCGACAGCGCGGCAAAACGCCGCCAGTTATCGCCCCAGTCATTGCTCGCATGGTCGCCATAAGGCCCGCCTTCGCGCGCGAAGAAATCGGGCGCGTCCAGCACCAGCAGGTCCAGCCCGTCGACGCGCGCGGCCAGCACCGTCGCGGTCACGCCGAACAAAGCGTCATAACGACGCACGACCTTCGCCTTGCCGATCCGCGCGATGACGGCGGGATAGCCCGGCACCAGCGTGCGGGTCGCCACGCCCTCTCCGGCAAGCGCTCCGGGCAACGCGCCCGTGACGTCGGCCAGTCCCCCGGTCTTGATCAGCGGATAGATTTCGGACGCGACCGAGAGCAATTGCATGGCGATCAGGCGACCAGACGTTCGATCATCGGCTGCGTCACCAGACAAATGCCACTGTCGGTCCGCCGGAACCGTTGCGCATCCTCCGTCGGATTCTCGCCGATGATCAGGCCCGGTGGAATGATGATGCCGGAATCCAGCACGCATTTATGCAGCCGCGCGCCCCGCCCGATCTCGCAATTGGGCATGATGACGCTGTCGGTCACCGACGAAAAACTGTGCGTTTTGACGCCGGAGAATAACAGGCTGCGATGCAGTGACGAGCCGGACACGATGCAGCCCCCTGCGACCAGGGATGAGGTCGCCGACCCGCGCCGCCCATCCTCATTATGCACGAACTTGGCGGGCGGCGTGACCTCCGAATAGGTCCAGAGCGGCCAGCTACGGTCATACAGGTCGAGCGAGGGCACGACATCGGTCAGGTCGATGCTCGCCTGCCAATAGGCGTCAATCGTGCCGACATCGCGCCAATAGGGTTCCAGCTCGCTTTCGGCGCGCACGCAGCTCGCCGAAAAGCGGTGGGCGACCGCTTTTCCATGTTTGACGATATAGGGAATGATGTCCCCGCCGAAATCGCGCTTGCTGTGCGGATCATCCGCATCGCGCCGCAATTGTTCGATCAGGAAGCGGGTCTGGAACACATAAATGCCCATCGACGCCAGCGCCACGTCAGGCTGGCCGGGGATGGCAGGCGGATCCTTGGGCTTTTCGATGAAGGCGGTGATGACGTCCTTGTCATCGACATGCATGACGCCGAAACCAACCGCCTCCATCCGCGGCACTTCCAGGCAGCCCACCGTGACATCCGCGCCGCTGTCGACATGCTGCTGCAGCATCAGCTCATAGTCCATTTTATAGACATGGTCGCCCGCCAGCAGCACCATATATTCGGGCGCATAGCTTTCGATGATGTCGATATTCTGGAACACCGCGTCGGCGGTCCCTTCATACCATTGGCTTTCCGACACGCGCTGGCTGGCGGGCAAGATGTCGAAACTTTCATTGCGTTCGGGCCGCAGGAAGTTCCAGCCGCGCTGCAAATGGCGGATCAGCGAATGCGCCTTATATTGCGTCGCCACGCCGATGCGCCGGATGCCGCTATTGAGCGCATTGGACAGGGCGAAATCGATGATGCGCGCCTTGCCGCCGAAATGGACCGCGGGCTTGGCGCGCTTGTCGGTCAGCTCCGCGAGGCGGCTGCCGCGTCCGCCGGCCAGCACATAGGCCATGGCATCGCGCGCGATCGGCTGGTGTCTTATCTGCATTATGGGCCTCTCCTCATTATCGCCCACGATCGCCTGCACGCGCCCGTTGGTGTCACATATCCAGTTCGAACATCAGCGTGGCGAAAGGCGGCAGGGTGATGTTCGCCCAGCCCGTCTCATCCGCCATCACCATGCCCATATTCCCCGCGCCGCTACCGCCATAGTCGGCCGCGTCGCTGTTCAATATCTCGCGCCAGCGCCCACCCGAAGGCAGCCGCATGCGATAACCGTGGCGCAGCACCGGGGTAAAATGGCTGATGACCACAATTGGTTTCGCGCCGGGCGCCCGGCGCTGCCAGGCGAACACACTATCCACCGCGCCATCGACCAGCACCCATTCAAAACCTTCCGGTTCGCAATCGCGGGCATGGAGCGCCGGGCGGCTGCGATAGAGGCGGTTCAGATCGCCCACCAGATGCTGCACGCCCAGATGGGCGGCATGGTCGAGCAGATGCCAGTCAAGCGCCCGCTCCTCGCTCCATTCGCCGCGCTGGGCAAATTCCTGCCCCATGAACAGCAGCTTCTTGCCGGGATAGCCCCACATCAGGCCATAATAGGCCCGCAGCGTCGCGAATTTCTGCCAATCGTCGCCCGCCATCTTGTGCAACAGCGATGATTTACCATGCACCACTTCGTCATGGCTCAGCGCCAGCACGAAATTCTCGGCAAAGGCATACATGAGGCCAAAGGTGATATCGTCATGATGATGGGCGCGATGCACCGGCTCGCGCTGCAGATAGCGCAGCGTGTCGTGCATGAAGCCCATATTCCATTTGAAGCCGAAGCCCAGCCCGCCGCTCTCCACCGGATGCGACACATTGGGCCAGCTGGTCGATTCCTCGGCGATCGTCATGATGCCGGGCTGCGCGGCATAGAGCGCCCGGTTCATCTCCTGCAGAAAAGCGACCGCCTCGACATTCTCGCGCCCGCCATGGTCGTTGGGTATCCATTCGCCCGGCTCGCGCGAATAATCGAGATAGAGCATCGACGCGACCGCATCGACGCGCAGCCCGTCGACATGATAGCGCTCGGCCCAGAACAAGGCGTTGTTGACCAGGAACTGCGCGACCTCGCGCCGCCCGAAATTATAGATGGCGGTGTTCCAGTCGGGATGGAATCCCTTTTTCGGATCGGCATGTTCGTACAGCGCCGTGCCGTCGAAATGCGCCAGCCCATGTTCGTCGGTTGGAAAATGCGCTGGCACCCAATCGAGGATCACGCCGACCCCCGCCCGATGCGCCCCATCCACGAAGCGCGCGAGGCCCGCCGGATCGCCAAAGCGCGCGGTCGGCGCATAAAGCCCCAGCGTCTGATAGCCCCAGCTCGGATCATAGGGATATTCGCTGATCGGCAGAAATTCGATATGGGTAAAGCCCATGCCCACGACATAGGGGATGAGCCGCCTCGCCATCTCGTCCCAGTCGAGGAAACCGCCATCATCGGCCTTCTGCCACGACCCGGCATGAACCTCGTAGATGGAGATCGGCTCGCGCCGTGCATCCGCCTTCTGCCAATAGTCGCGGTGGCGCGCGTCGCCCCAGCTATGGTCGAGCGGTCCAGCGACGATCGAGGCGGTGGAGGGACGCAACTCGCTCTTATAGGCGAACGGATCGGCCTTGAGCGGCAGCGTCACGCCATCCGCGCCGACAATCTCAAATTTATAAGGTGCGCCCGGTTCGATCGCGGGCAGGAAGATTTCCCACACACCGCTATCGACGCGATGGCGCATCGCGCCCCGGCGGCCATCCCACTGATTGAAGTCACCCACCACCGACACGCGCCGAGCATTGGGTGCCCAGACCGCGAAATGCACGCCCGCCACCCCTTCATGGGTCATGACATGCGCGCCCATCTTGTCAAACAATCGGGCGTGGGCACCCTCGGCCAGGAAATGATCGTCCATCGGCCCCAGCACCGGACCGAAGCCATAAGGATCGATCAGCGCATAATCGCTGCCATCGGCATAGCGCGCGACATAGCGCAGCGGCTGCCGCTTGCGAAGGGCGACCTTGCCATGAAACAGCCCGGTCGGGTGCAGCGCGGTGAGGTCGCCCACGGCCTTGCCATCCAGCGTCTGCGCAACGACGGATAGGGCTCCAGGCAACAGGACGCAGGCGGTAAAGCCCGTGTCGGCAGGATGAACGCCAAACGTGGCGAAGGGATCGTCATCGCGGCCTTCGACCAGCCGGTCGATCTGCTCGCCTGTCAGCACGATCCTGTCACCCAGCCTCCCATCCTCAGCCGATCTTCCAGATGTCCCGCGCATATTCGCGAATGGTTCGATCGGACGAGAACCATCCCATGCGCGCGACATTGTGGATAGCCATCTTTGCCCACAAGGCCTCGTCCGTCCAGAGCTTATCGACATGCCGTTGCGCGACCGAATAGCTGTCGAAATCGGCTGCCAGCATGAACCAGTCATGGTCGTAAATGCCCTGGATCAGTCCCTTGTACCGATCCGGGTCGTCGGGCGAAAAGACGCCGCTGGCGATCGCATGCAGCGCCTGGGCAAGTTCCCGGCTCTTGCCGATGACGTCCATCGGCACATAGCCTTTGGCGCGGCGGTCATTCACCTCCTGCGCCGTCAGGCCGAAGATGATGATATTGTCGGCCCCGACATGATCGCGCATTTCGACATTCGCGCCATCCAGCGTGCCGATCGTCAGCGCGCCATTGACCGCGAACTTCATATTGCCCGTGCCCGACGCTTCCATGCCCGCCGTCGAAATCTGTTCGGACAGGTCGGCAGCCGGGATCATCATCTCGGCCATCGAGACATTGTAATTGGGCACGAACTGCACCTTGAGCAGCCCCTGCACCGCCGGATCATGATTGACCACGCGCGCGACATCGCCCGCCAGCTTGATGATCAGCTTGGCATTATGATAGCTCGACGCCGCCTTGCCGCCGAACAGCTTGACGCGCGGCACCCAGTTGCGTTCGGGATGCGAGCGGATCTGGTCATAGAGCGACACCGCCTCGATGATGTTGAGCAATTGCCGCTTATATTCATGGATGCGCTTGATCTGGATGTCGAACATCGCCGACGGGTCGATCCGCGCATTCAACCGCTTGCGCAAAAGGTCCGACAGCGCCGCCTTGTTCGCGCGCTTCACCGCGATGAATTTCTCCTGAAACGCCGTGTCATCGGCAAAGGCGTCCAGGTCACGCAGCGCTTCGGCATCGTCCAGAAACGCCTCGCCGATCGCCTCGCGAATAAGGCCGGTCAGTCCCGGATTGCACTGCATCAGCCAGCGGCGATAGGTCACGCCATTGGTCTTGTTGTTGATGCGGGTCGGATAGAGATTGTGCAGGTCGGCAAAGACCGTAACCTTCATCAGGTCGGTGTGCAGCGCCGATACGCCATTGACGCTGTGTGACCCGGCGAAAGCCAGATTGCCCATGCGCACGCGCCGGTCGCCGCCTTCATCGATCAGCGAGATCGCCCCGATCGCCGCGTCATCGAATTGCCCTGCCCGTCGCGCTTCGGCCAGCAGGCGGCTGTTGACCGCATAGACGATCTGCATATGCCGGGGCAGCAACCGCTCGAACAACGGCACTGGCCAGCTTTCCAGCGCTTCGGGCAGCAAGGTGTGGTTGGTATAGCTGAATGTGCGCCGGGTAATGTCCCACGCCTCGTCGAAATCGAAGCCATGATCGTCCAGCAATATCCGCATCAATTCCGCCACCGCGACCGCCGGATGCGTGTCATTGAGCTGGATCGCCGCCTTGTCTGGCAGCGTCGCGATGGTGCCGAAATATTGGATATGCCGCCGGACGATGTCCTGCAGCGACGCGGAAGAGAAGAAATATTCCTGCCGCAACCGCAATTCCTGGCCAGCGGCGGAACTGTCGGCGGGGTACAGCACCCGCGTCAGCGCCTCGGCCCGATTGCTTTCGGACAGCGCACCGACATGGTCGCCGGCATTGAACTTGTCGAGCAGGATGGGATCGATCGGCTGCGCTTCCCATAGCCGCAACGTATTGACCCGCTTGCCGCGCCAGCCCGCAATCGGCGTGTCATAGGGGGTGGCGATCACGCGCTCGCTGGGCTTCCAGTGCATCTGGTGCGGCCCGCTATCCTCGCCCTCGGCCGGATCGACCAGCCCGCCAAAGCCGACCTCATAGCTCGCCTCGCGCCGCTCGAACTCCCACGGATTGCCATGCGCCAGCCAGTTTTCGGGCAGCTCGACCTGCCAGCCGTCCGAAATCTCCTGCCGGAACATGCCGTTCACATAGCGGATGCCATAGCCATAGGCAGGCACATCGACCGTCGCCATGCTTTCCATGAAGCAGGCCGCCAGCCGCCCCAAACCGCCATTGCCGAGCGCGGCATCCGGCTCCAGCGCGGCGATGATGTCGATATCGACGCCCAGCGAGGCCAGCGCCGCCTGCATGTCGTCCAGCATTTCCATGTTGGACGCCGCATCGCGCATCAACCGCCCGATCAAAAATTCCAGGCTCAGATAATAGACCCGCCGCCCTTCTTCCTCATAGGTTTTCTGGGTCGATGTGATCCACGCGTCGATCACCCGGTCGCGGATCGAGAGAATGACGGCGTGCAGCCAGTCATGCGGCTTGGCGGCAGCGGCATTCTTGCCGATGCGATAGGTCAGCCGCTCGACAATCTCATGCGCCAGGATTTCCGGGTCCATCCGCCGCGGCGCGGGTTTGGGAAGTTTGGTCTGGCCCTTGAGGTTCATGGCACACGGTCCCCCTGTCTGATCGACGGGGATGATGGCACAGCCGACAAGCCCGCGCCAACGCCAAATTTTGCAGCGCAGCAATTATTTCCGCTGTTTCGCGGGACTTGGGCCTACCCCCTGCGCACCAGCGCCTCTGCCACCCCAGCGCGCAATTGCGCGCGCACCGGATAGGCGCTCGACGGCAGCAATTGGGTCATGAATATCCCGATCAACCGCTCGACTGGATCGACCCAGAAATAGGTCGAAAACACCCCGCCCCAATAATATTCGCCGCGCTCTAAACCCATGGCGAAGCCCAGGCCGAAGCCCACATCCTGATAATCCGCCTCGCTGAACATCGCACTCGACAGGCTGGCAAGGTCGCCGCCGCCGGGCAGTTGGTTGGACCGCATCTGCGCCACCGTATCGGCCCGCAGCAGCCGCACCCCGTCCAGTTCGCCCCCGCGCAGCAGCATCCGGGCAAAGCGGTGATAGTCCGCCACCCCCGACACCAGCCCGCCGCCGCCCGACAGGAAGCGCCCCTGCCGCCGCCACCCGCTCCGGGCACCCAGATCCGCGACCTGGCGCTCGCCCTGCTCGTCCAGCCGCCAGGCATCAGTCATGCGATCCGCCTTGGCATCGGGCAAAGCGAAGGTCGTATCGACCATGCCCAGCGGCGCGAAGATGCGCTCGCGAAACACGCTTTCCAGGTCGCGCCCCTCCAGCCGCTCGATCACGACGCCCAGCACATCGGTCGCCACCGAATAATTCCACCGTTCGCCCGGCGAAAATTCCAGCGGCAATGTCGCCAGATCGGCGATGAACTGGTCCGACGTGCGCGGCTGCTGAAATTCGTCCAGCCCCAGCTTGCGATAGCGCGCATCGATCGGCGTCTGCCGCTGCAACCCATAGGTCAGCCCCGACGTATGGCGCAGCAGGTCGATCATCAGCATCGGCCGCTTCAACCGCGCGCGATTGGCGCGCCCGACGCGCAAGTCGGCAAATTCGGGGATAAGCTCGACAACCGGCGTATCGAGCGCAACCTTGCCCGCTTCCACCAGCATCATGAAGGCGACCGACGTCACCGGCTTCGTCATCGACGCGATGCGATAGAGGGCATCGGCCGACAGCGGTTCCCCGCTCGCCCGCGCCGCCCCGCGTGCCCACGACACTACCGGCTGCTCGTCGCGCGACACCAATAATTGCATATGCGGCAAGCGGCCGCTGGCCAGATAGGTGCGGTCGAGAAAGTCCACCAGCGCGTCCAGCCGGTCAGGGTCCATCCCCGCCGCCTGTGCCGCCACCCTGTCCACGCCGTTCGTCATGCCTGCGCCGCTCCGATGCTTGCCCGGCTCCGCGCTAAAGCAGCGACGCGCGCAGGACAACAGCTTGGCGATTGCCAAGGGACCACCCCGCCCTCTATGGCAGGCTATCCGAACGGCAAGCAATTTCAGCACTGGACCCCGACAGGCATGGCCACTGGCCTTTCCGCGATCTTCATGGCCAACCGCGCGGCCCTGCTGCGCTTCCTGCGCGCACGCGGCGCGGGCGAGAATGCCGAAGATCTCTTGCAGGATATGTGGATGAAGCTGGAGGCCAAGGATCTTGGCCCCGTCTCCGACCCCGTTCCCTATCTGTATCGCATGGCCAACAACCTCATGCTCGACCGCTATCGCTCGGCGATCCGGCGCGAACGGCGCGAGCAGGACTGGGCCGAAGGGGCTGGCGGCGTCATGGCCGACCCGACCGACGATGTGCCGGTGGACGAGCGGATGATCCTTGCCCAGCGGCTGGATGAGGCGCGCGCCGTCCTGCGCGACCTTGGCCCGCGCGTCGAACTCATCTTCCGCCGCTTCCGCATCGAAGGCGTGGGACAAAAGGTCATTGCCGAGGAATTGGGGGTCAGCCTGACGACGGTGGAGAAGGACTTGCAAAAGGCCTATCGCGCCATGCTGACGCTCAAGCAAAAACTGGATACGGAATGATGGGGTCGGCGGCGTCAGTCTCTGTAAGGGGCAAAAAATGAACAGGGCTGGAGCAATGACGAACGAGGAGGCACTGGCGTGGGTCATCCGCACGCGCGATCCCGCCTTTACCGACTGGGACGGCTTCACCGCCTGGTTGGAGCGCGACCCCGCCAATGCGGAGGCCTATGATGTGCTAATGGCGGCCGATGCCGACCTCGACGCCATCATGCCGCCCGAACCCGTCGCCTTGCCTGCTCCCGCCAATGATGTAGGCGTGCCGCAACGCCGCCCGCTCCGCTGGATCGGCGGCGGCGCGATCGCCGCCGCGCTGGTCGCGGCCGTGTCGGTCGGCATGATGAACCGGGCCGACATCTACACCGTCACCACCCGCCCCGGCGAAACGCGCAGCATCGCGCTGGACGATGGCACCCGCATCGAAGTCAATGGAGGCACCCGCCTGCGCCTCGACCGCAACGACACCCGCTTCGCCGCGCTCGACAGTGGCGAGGCTGCCTTCACCGTGCGCCACGATGCGTCCGATCCGTTCCGCGTGACGGTGGGCGATGCCGTGTTCGAAGATGCCGGGACGGTCTTCAACATCGTTCACACCCCCGGCGCCGTCCGCATCGGCGTGTCGGAAGGCGAAGTCATCTACAATCCCGGCGCAGAGGCGATCAGCCTACCCGCCGGACGCGGCCTTGCCGATGATGCGCAAGGCTTGCGGGTGATGGATATTGCCCCGGCGGCCGTCGCCAGTTGGCGGCAGGGCCGCCTCGTCTACGCCAATGCCGCCGTCAGCGACATCAGCGAAGATATCGGCCGATCGCTCGGCATCGCGCTCCGCACCACGCCGGGCGCGCGCGCGATGCGCTTCACCGGCACGATCCGGCTGGATAAAGACCCGGCCCGATTCTTTGCCGGGGCCGCGCCGCTGATGGGCCTTTCCGCCGTGCGCCAGGGCGACACTTGGCTGCTGAAAGAAGGGGATGGGCCGCAAAGCTGACCTCTTCCTCGTCACCGCCCTTGCCATAACAAGCGCAGCGCCCGCGCATGGGGCGGACAGACACACCATCAGCATCGCCCCCGGACGGCTGGGCGAGGCGACGATCGCGCTCGCCCGTCAGACCAGGACCAGCATCGGCATGTCCGACCAGTCGCTCGCTGGCATTCGCACCCCGGCCGTTACCGGCAATCTCTCGGTAGAAGCGGCGTTGAAGCGGCTGCTCAAGGGCAGCGGCGCGACCGCGCGGCGCATCGACGGCGCGACATGGCGCATCGTCCGCACCCGGCCCGCTCCGCCCGTGAGCGCTCCAGCGCCGATCCCCGCCGCCCCCGCCGACGATCAACCCGAAGCCCAGATCATCGTCACTGCCTCGAAGCGCGAAACGCCCCTGCCCCGCTATGCCGGCATGGTCGAAGCGCTCGACAGCCGCGCCTTTTCCAGCGGCGAAGCGGCAGGCGGCACCGCCACCTTGCTGGCGCGGGTCGCTAGTCTGAGTTCCACCCATGCTGGTGCGGGCCGAAACAAGCTGTTCATCCGCGCCATCGCCGATTCCGGCGTGGCCGGGCCGACCCAGGCCACCACCGGCCAATATCTGGCCGACATGCGGTTGAACTATGCCGCGCCCGACCCCGACCTCAAACTTTATGATGTCGGCCGGGTCGAAGTGCTGGAAGGGCCGCAGGGCACGCTCTATGGCGCGGGATCGCTGGGCGGCATCATCCGCATCATGCCCAACGCCCCCAATCTTGGCGAAATGGGCGGGCAAGTATCGGCGGGGCTTTCTGCCACCCAGCATGGCGACCCCGGCGGCGATCTGTCCGCAACGCTCAACCTGCCGATCGTCGCTGAAAAACTCGCGCTGCGGGTCGTGGGCTATGGCGTGCAGGACGGCGGCTATATCGACGACGTCAATCGCGGGAAGGAAGACGTCAACCGGACCCGTACCTGGGGTGGTCGCGCCGCGCTGCGCTTTGCCCCGGACGATGACTGGACGATCGATCTCAATGGTGTCTATCAACAGATAGAGGGCGATGACGCGCAATATGCGACCCGCTCGGTCGGCCGACTGGAGCGCGCCTCCGCCGTCGCCCAACCCTATCGATCCGACTATCTGCTCGGCAATGTCCGCCTGGAAAAACAATGGGACAGCCTGCGTTTCGTCTCGTCCACCGGCTTCGTGCGGCACGACCTGTCCGAAAGCTATGACGCGACCCAGCCCGGCGGCCCACCAGCGCTGTTCCGCCAGCGCAATGAAGTCGACATCTTCTCCACCGAAAACCGGCTGGTGCGGGATCTCGACAATGGGCTGGGCTGGATATTGGGCGGCTCCTACCTGCAAAGCAGGTCGAAAATCTATCGCTCGCTGACCGGCTTCGGCGCCGCCCTGATCCAGCCGGAGGTGCTTCCCGGCGTGCCCGTTTTCGGCCGGGGTCAGCCAGCGGCGGCGACGGGCGTGCGCAACAGCGTCAAGGAAGCGACGTTGTTCGGCGAAGCCTCCTTCGAACCGGTCCGGGGACTGATCGCCACCTTCGGCGGCCGCCTGACAAACAGCCGCCTGTCCGGCGAGGCGCTCGATCCGGTCGCCGCCCTCTCCTCGGCGGACCTCGCGCGGGCAGAAGCGCAGGCCGATCGCAGCGAGACGATCTTCCTGCCCTCCGCCTCCTTGCTCACCGACGCGATCCCGAACGTCACCCTCTACGCCCGCTTTCAGCAGGGCTTTCGCCCCGGCGGCCTGGCCGTCGATGATCAGCGGGTGCGGCGTTTCCAGAATGACCGCATATCGACCATCGAAAGCGGCTTCCGCATGGGCCTGCCCGGCCGCGACACGATCGCGCTCAGCGCCAATATCGCCTATACCGACTGGCGCGACATCCAGGCCGACGTGACCGACCGGATCGGCCTGCCGACCACCGCTAATATCGGCGATGGGCGCATCTATACGCTCGAAGGACGCATCGTTGCCCGCGCCACCCCGCGCCTGACGCTGGACGGCAGCATCATCTATAATGACAGCCGCCTGACCCGGCAGGCAGCCTTCATTCGGGCGCTGTCCTATGATGACCAATCGCTGGCCGTGCCCAATGTCGCCAATCTGGGCGGACGGCTCGCCTTCGACTATCGCGCGCCGCTGAGCGACCGGATGAACCTCCATCTTACAGGGTCCGCCCGCTATGTCGGCAAATCGCGGCTGGGCGTCGGGCCGATACTGGGCCAGACCCAGGGCGATTATGTCGATACCAGCCTTTCGGCCAGCGTGACGCGCGGGCCGGTGCAATATTCGCTATCGCTCACCAACCTGTTCGACAGCGAGGGCAACCGCTTCTCGCTCGGCACGCCGTTCGACCTTAATACCGACTATTATACGCCGCTGCGCCCACGCACGCTGCGCATCGGCGTCGATTTCGCTTTCTGAACATCCATTCATCGCAAAACGGCACGGAAAACCAAGTTCGGCATCGTCCCTCCCGCACGCGCGCACAGAATATCAAGCGCGGCACGCAGAGGAGACTATATGCGACATCTACTGGCCTGCACGGCCATCGCGCCGGTTCTGGTGGCCCTGACAGCGGCGCAGGCGATGGCGGAGACGACCATCGGCACCGCTACGACGGCAGCCGTCAAGACCTCCACCATCGCCAACGGCGCGCGCGACGATATCACCATCAGTTCGGCCGGGTCGATCACCCTGACCAGCGGCACGGCGGTCACGGTCGACAGCAACAACAAAGTCTCGAACGCGGGCACCATCACCATCAACGATGCCAATAATGTCACCGGCATCCTGATCGCCCCCGGCACTAGCGGGGCGATCACCAACAGCGGCACCATCACCCTGACCGAAGACTATACCGCCACAGACAGCGACTCCGACGGCGATATCGACGGCCCGTTCGCCAAGGGCACGAATAAAAAGGGCATCTGGCTGCAGGCGGGCGCCCCCCATGTCGGCGACATCACCCATAGCGGCACCATCAGCATTGAAGGCAACCAGTCGGACGGCATCCGCCTCGACGGCCCTCTGACCGGCAACCTCGCCACCAGTGGCACGATCAGCGTCACGGGCGACAACAGCAACGGCGTCCTGGTCAATGACGTCACCGGTAACGTAACCCTGCGCGGGACGACGACGGCGGTTGGCGCGAACAGCATCGGCGCAGCCTTACTTGGCGACATCGACGGCGCACTCAAGATTCAGGGCAGCATCGCCAGCACCGGCTATCGCACGACGACCCGGCCGTCCGACGTCACCAAATTAGATGCCGACGATCTGCTTCAGGGCGGATCGGCCCTGGTGATAGCGGGCAATGTCAGCGGCGGCATCATCTTCGACGTGCCGCCCACCGCCAGCGACGATGATGATGAAGATGACACCGATATCGACGATGATGGCCTGACCGACAGCACGGAAGGCACGGCCTCGGTCATCACCTATGGCTCGGCAGCCGCCGTGCAGATCGGCGCGGCGGACAGCGACACGGACATAGGTGCGGTAGCCGCCGATACGTCGGGCTATGGCCTGATCGTCAATGGCGGCATTGGCGGCTATGGCGTTTATGACGGGGTCGCGGCCAATGGCCTGGTCATTGGCGGGCTGGGCGGCAATGTCGACATTGCCAAGGGCGTGCTGGTCGCAGGCACGGTCGCGGCCGTCTCCTACGACAGCAATGCCACCGCCCTGCGCCTGGGTTCGGGCGCGCGGGCCGATACGGTCGAAGTCAGCGGCACCGTCGGCGCAAGCGGATCGGCCAAGACGGGGACGAGCGCGCGCGGGCTCGTAATCGACGCAGGCGCATCGGTCTCGGCGATCAAGGTCAGCGGCGCTGTCACCGCATCGGCGCTCGACAATGCAAAAGGCACCGCGATCGCCATTCTCGATTCGTCGGGCACGGTATCCAGCCTGTCCAACAGCGGCCGGATCAGCGCGACCGGCGGCCTTACAAACACCGCGATTGACCTCAGCGCCAACAGCAGCGGCGTCACCCTGACGCAGGCGCTTGCCTCCGCCACGGCCACCGCGCCGCAAATCGTCGGCGATGTCCGGCTGGGGTCGGGCAATGACGTCATGACCGTGTCGGCAGGCAGCATCACCGGCAACCTCAGCCTCGGCGCTGGCAATGACAGTGTCGCCCTGTCCGGCACGTCCAGCCTGACCGGCAATGTCGCGTTCGGAACCGGCACGTCCAGCCTGACCCTGGCCAACAGCGCCAGCCTGACGGGCAATGTCGATTTCGGCGGCAACGCCGGGACGCTCGTCCTGAACGGCACTTCGTCCCTGTCGGGGGCGATCAACAATGGCGGCAACGTCGATGTGACGCTCAATGGCGGGACGCTCAGCACCACCAGCACGGGCAGCATCGCGCTGGGTTCGCTGTCGGCCAGCGGCACCTCGACCATCGGCGTTGCCATCGATGCGGCGACCGGTGCCAACACCGTCTATGACGTAGCAGGCGCGGCCAGCTTCGCCAGCGGATCGCAGGTGAAGGTGCAACTCAGCCAGGTCGGCGATGCGGAAGGCGACTATGTCATCGTCCGCGCCGGATCGCTCAGCGGATCGCCGACGCTCGGCACCGCCACCCTGCTGCCCTATATGTTCAAGGGCAGCGTCGCGGGCGATACCACGGCAGGCACCGTCACCCTCTCGATCGCGGCCAAGACCGTGACCGACCTGGGCCTCACCGGCTCGCTCGGCAGCGCCTATTCCGCCATCTTCAATGCGCTCGACAATGACGCCGATATCGCCGACGCCTATCTCGCCATCAGCGATGGCGAGACGCTGAACGCCAATCTGCGCCAGATGCTGCCCGATCATGCCGGTGGCACGTTCGAAGCGGTGACATCGGGTTCCAGAGCCACCGCGCGCATCCTGTCCGACCCCAACGGCATCTATCGTACCAAGGACGGCCGCCTCGGCTTCTGGCTGCAACAGGTCGCCTTTGGCAGCAGCAAGAGCGTGGGCAATACCGCGTCCTACGATATCAACGGCTGGGGCGCGGGCGGTGGCGCCGAATATCTGACCGATCTCGGCGCATTCGGTGGCTCCTTCGCCTATATCCATAGTAGCGACACCGGCGCAGGCACCGACAATGCCGTCGATTCCGACCAATATGAACTGGCGGCCCACTGGCGCGGCCAATGGGGACCGTTGCTGGCCTTCGCCCGCCTGTCGGCGGCGCATATCGGTTTCACCGGCACCCGCCATTTCTCCAATGGCGACGTCACCCGTACCGCCGATGGCGACTGGAGCGGCAAGCTCTATTCGGCGACCGCCGGTGCCGCCTATCAGATGCAGATGGGCCGGTTCAGCCTGCGTCCGGCGCTCGGCATCGACTATTATCGCCTTTCCGAAAAGGGCTATAGCGAGACTGGCGGCGGCGATGCCTTCAACCTGACCGTGCTGGACCGCACCAGCGACGAAACCACCGCCAACGGCACGGTCACGGCGGGCTATGACTTTGGCAGCTTGAACCCGGAAGATGGCTGGTTGCGGCTGGAACTGGAGGGCGGCCGCCGCCAGATCATCGGCGGATCGCTGGGCGATACGGTCGCCTATTTCAAGGATGGCGACCGCTTCACCCTGACCGCCGAAGATCGCACCAATGGCTGGACCGGCCGCGCCCGCCTCTATGGCGGCACCGAAACATTCCGCGTGGGCGGCGAATTCGGCGCGGAGGAACAACAAAATCACGTCGCCATATCGTTTAGAGCGACGGTAAACTTCGTGCTGTGACGTCCTGACTATGAAAGGACGGGCCACACCCCACAGACCCTCCCGGTCCGTCCTTTCCGATCCGGCAATATCCCTCCCCAAGGGCGCCGGGCACAAAAAGAGGGGCGTCGCCGGTTGAACCGATGGCGCCCCTTATTGTTGTGTAAATTCAATTCATTATATCAAGGTTCGATAGCAAAATCGAATATACGGGCAGCGCCGGTGCCTCGCCCCCACATACCTGGATTGCTCCCCGTACTGATCGAATAGAGAAAACCATATTCGCCTGCGACCAGGTCGGCCTTCGGCGTCACCTTGAATACGCCGGGCGCAACTTGCGCATAATCGAACCCAATCCGATCCTTGTCCATCACGCCTGATTTGGCACCCGCCAGGTTCATGCTGCCAACCCGCGTTTCACGACGATCCTTTTTCACGTCAAATGCAATCAACGTAAATTCGTTTGGTGAGGTGATCGCAGTTGCTGGTCCCGCCGACCAAAGCGATGCGCCGTCGGCGTGAGACAAACTTCTATTGGCTTCGTCGAAATAGAAATAGAAGGTCGGTCGAGCGCGCAAAGCCTTCACGCGTGCGCCCACATTAGGAATAACCGCCTTGATGCTGAGCGAGGCGATGCCGCCTGTAAATGCATAGCCCAGCAACCCGCCTGTCTTGCTTTGGTTGGACGTAGTCGGGTCGAGACGCACCATCTTTGGCTCCGCTACCCAGTCGGACAGCAGGTAAATGCCGGAAGGATGGGGCACCAGCGGATCAGGGGAGTCCGCCGACATCGCAGCTTTGGGGGACACCATCCCTTGGGAATCCGCTTCGATCATCGCGGCGATGATGGCACTGGAGACTCCCGACTTTTTAAGCGCAATGAGGCTGCCGGTGGACAACTCATAGCGGGCCGCCGAGGCCTTGATCTTCGCGATGACCGCTTCGTCGCCCAGACCTGCGGACACCAAAGTCACGACGGTTTCGTTCGTCAACGTCTCGGCCTGCAACTGCGCAGCGGATACCAGTAGCAATCCACAAACTGCCGCTGCGACTTTGGATATGCCCATATTGCCCCCTGTCCCGACTTGCTGCCCCCAGCCAGTCAGCTATTAACGGCGGATCAGCCCGCCAACCCCTTCTTCACCAGTTCATTCACGACCTGCGGGTTGGCCTTGCCCTGCATTGCCTTCATCGTCTGGCCGACGAAGAAGCCGAACAGCGCTTCCTTGCCGCCCTTATATTGCGCGACCTTGTCGCCATTGTCCGCGAGAACCTTGGCCACCACCGCCTCGATCGCGCCCGTGTCCGACGTCTGCTTCATGCCGCGATCTTCCACGATCTTGGCTGGTGCATCGCCGGTTTCCAGCATGATTTCGAACACCTGCTTGGCGAGCGATCCCGACAGCGTGCCGTCGGCGACCAGCGCCAGCAATTCGGCCGCTTGTGAGGGACTGACCGGGCTTTCCTCCAGGCTTTTGCCAAGGCGGTTGAGCGCGCCATAAAGGTCGGACAGCAGCCAGTTGGCCGCTGCCTTCGCGACATCGCTCTCGCTCTTCTTCTGCGCGGCGGCGCTTTGCGTCACCAGCAGTTCGAACCAGCGCGCGGTATCGGCGTCCGCCGTCAGCGTCGCGGCATTATAGGCCGACAGGCCCAGCGCCTGCTCATAGCGTTTGCGCTTGGCATCGGGCAGTTCGGGCAGCGAGGCGCGGCATTCGGCCAGAAACGCCTCATCCAGTTCGATCGGCAACAGATCGGGATCAGGGAAGTAGCGATAGTCATGCGCATCTTCCTTCGACCGCATCGACCGCGTCTCACCCCGGTCCGGATCATAGAGCCGGGTTTCCTGCACGATCTTGCCGCCCGCCTCCAGCACGTCGACCTGACGGTTCGCCTCATGTTCGACCACCGCCATGACGAAGCGGACGGAATTGACGTTCTTCGTTTCGGTGCGGGTGCCGAATTCCTCGCCGGGCTTACGGACCGACACGTTGACGTCGGCGCGCATCGACCCTTGGTCCATATTGCCGTCGCAGCTACCCACATAGCGCAGGATCGTGCGCAGCTTCGCCAGATAAGCCCCTGCTTCGGCGGGCGATCGCATGTCCGGCTTCGACACGATCTCCATCAGCGCGACGCCCGACCGGTTGAGGTCGACATAGGAGCTGGTCGGATGCTGATCATGCATCAGCTTGCCCGCATCCTGCTCGACATGGATACGCTCGACCCCGATCACCTTGGTACTGGTGTCCGCGTTCTTCTCGTCCAGCACGATCTCGATCTGCCCTTCCCCTACGATCGGGTGATAGAGCTGGCTGATCTGATAACCCTGCGGCAGATCGGCATAGAAATAATTTTTCCGGTCGAACCGCGACCATCTGTTGATCTGTGCCTCGATCGCCATGCCGGTGCGCACCGCCTGACGGATGCACTCGCGGTTGGGCACGGGCAACATGCCGGGCATCGCCGCATCGACCAGGCTGACCTGCGTATTGGGCTCAGCCCCGAACGCGGTCGCGGCACCGGAAAACAGCTTGGCATTGGTGGTGATCTGGGCATGCACCTCCAGGCCGATCACGACCTCCCACTCGCCGGTTGCGCCCTGGATGCGATAGGTTGATTCAGTCATCAGTCGTCCTTTGAAGGCGTGATCAACGGCACGCCGGAAAAATAGCTGCGATAGAAACGCGGGTCACGGGTCAGGATGGTCGCGTTCAGAGACTGCGCGTGGCCACCGATCAGAAAGTCGGCGAGGATGGATTTGGCCGCCATCGGTTGCTTTCGACGACGATGAACCTGAAAGGCTTTCCCCGCCAGAAATGCCCCCTCCGGCATCAAGGGTTCGACATCGATAAGCATGGCAGCCAGAAGAACGCGCAGATCATCCAATGCCTCGAACCTTGGCGCCATTTCGCCGATTACTACCGGGTTTACGAATAGATGGGCACCAAATGCGGCACGATTGATATTGGCAGCGGACCATTCGAACCAATGGGGATCACGATCCAGAACATCAATGAGAACGTTGGAGTCGACAAGGATCACGGTTCGTAATTACCCCGTATCTCCCGCATATACTCATCCGTACTCATGCCGTCAGGATTGGGATATTTCCCGGCGATCGCATTGATCGCTTCGCGCACCCGTCGGCTTCGCTCCGCTGCTTCCTCAGGGCTGAACCCCAGCGGCGCAACCACCACTTGCCCCGCTTCATTCAGCACAACCTTGTAAGGCTGCCCCGGCACCAGACCGGCGGCGTCGCGCATGGCTTTGGGGATCAGTATCTGACCCTTGCTCGTCATGGTTCCGGTGTCGATCTTGCTCTGCGCGTTCATTGCCCAATCTCCAGTGTTACCAAGGTAACACTTTGGAGCCCCATCTTCAATCGCCGGTTACGCAATGGATGCGACAGCTTGCCTTAGTCATCGATGTGCAACTTCTCTTTCGCGCGACGCGTCTTTCGTCGCTTGGAATAATGTCGCCAACCCAGCCCCATACAAAGGCCGACTATGTCAGCCAAAAAATAGGCCAACGGCACAGCAATCGCCACCAATGCTATAGTGGCGATCTCTTCCATCTCACCACCACTTGTCCGGCCGCGCCACAGACCCTGCCCGTTCCTCGATCGCCAAACCGGCGTTCAGCACGGTTTGTTCGTCCAGCGCCTTGCCGATGATCTGCAAGCCCAACGGCAAGCCCTGACTGTCCACTCCACCGGGCACCGACATGGCGGGCAGCCCCGCCAGCGACGCGGGCACGGTGAAGACGTCGTTCAGATACATGGCCAGGGGATCGGCCTGCTTCTCGCCCAGCGTGAAGGCCGCACTTGGCGCGGTCGGGGTCAGCAGCAGGTCGCATTGCTCGAAGGCCAGATCGAAATCGCGCGCAATCAGCGCCCGAACCTTCTGCGCCTGTGTATAATAAGCGTCGTAGAAACCGGCCGACAGCACATAGGTGCCGATCATGATACGGCGCTTGACCTCCGGCCCGAAGCCTGCGGCGCGAGTGGCAGCATACATGTCCTGCAGGCCCGCACCATCGGGCAGGTCGCGCTGGCCATAGCGCACGCCGTCATAGCGGGCGAGGTTGGACGAGGCTTCGGCGGGCGCGATGATATAATAGGTCGGCAGCGCATATTTCGTATGCGGCAGCGACACCTCCACCACACTCGCGCCAGCATCCTTGAGCCAGGCAATCCCCTGATCCCACAGCGCGGCGATTTCCGGGTTCAGGCCATCGGGGCGATATTCCTTGGGAATACCGACCGTCTTGCCCTTGAGATTGCTGGACAATCCCGCTTCCCACTGCGGCACTTGTAGGTCGAGTGAGGTCGAATCCTTGGGATCAAACCCGGCCATCACCTCCAGCAGCAACGCATTGTCGCGCACGGTCCGCGCCATCGGCCCGGCCTGGTCAAGCGACGAGGCAAAGGCGACGATGCCCCAGCGCGAGCAACGGCCATAGGTCGGCTTGATGCCGCTTATGCCGGTAAAGGCGGCGGGCTGACGGATCGATCCGCCCGTATCCGTCCCGGTCGCCGCCGGGCACAGCCGCGCCGCGATCGCGGACGACGACCCGCCCGAAGAACCGCCGGGGGCCAGGGCCGAATTGTCGCCGCTGTCGCGCTTCCACGGGCTGATGACATTGCCATAATAGCTGGTCTCGTTGGACGATCCCATGGCGAACTGGTCGAGGTTCAGCTTGCCCAGCATCCCCGCGCCCGCATCCCAAAGCTTGGCGGACACCGTCGACTCATAGGTGGGCACGAACCCTTCGAGCATGTGGCTGGCCGCCGTGGTCTGCACGCCCTGCGTGCAGAAGAGATCCTTCATGCCGATCGGCACGCCCGACAGCGGCTTCACGTCGCCCGCCGCCAGCGCCTTGTCGGCGGCATCGGCGGCTTCCAGCGCCTTTTCCGGCGTTTCGACGATGAAGGCGTTGAGCGCCTTGGCCGCGGCGACATTGGCGTTGAAGCCCTCGGCGACTTCGCGCGCGGAAAAATCGCCTGCGCGGAACCCGTCACGGATTTCGGCTACGGTGAGGTCTGTAAGGTCAGTCAAAATCTTTATCCCGTTCGGGCTGAGCGAAGTCGAAGCCTTCTGCTGAGCGAAGCGAAGCAGCCTCCCTCCGGTCGGCAGAGCCCTTCGACAGGCTCAGGGCGAACGGGGGAGTGATACGCGTCACTCGATAACCTTCGGCACCGCAAAAAATCCATGTTCGGCCTGGGGCGCGTTCGCCAGCACCTTGTCGCGGACATTGCCGTCGGTCACGACGTCGTCACGCAGGCGCTGGTGATTGGGGATGACGGCGGTCATCGGCTCGACGCCGCTGACGTCCACCTCGCCCAATTGCTCCACCCAGCCAAGGATGTTGTTGAGTTCGGGCACCATCGCCTCGGCTTCGGCATCGCTCACCGAAATGCGCGAGAGGCTGGCGATCTTTTTTACGGTCTGAAGGTCTATCGACATGGGCCATGCCGCTACCACCCGCTTCCCTCCGCTTCAAGCCGGTTTCGCGCCTCTTGCGCACGCCGGTAGCATGCGTAAGACAGGGGCGCGCAAATGGGGGCTGCGTCGCCCTTGCAAATCGGAGAGCATGGGTGGCCCGCAAATTTCTCTATGTCATCGCAACCCTTGTGGTTCTGGTGATCGCGGCGTTGGCCATCTATGCGATCTGGGGCATGCAATTGATCCGCGCGGTGATGGTGCCGCGCGAAGACTTTACCGAACTCGCGCCGCTGCCCGCCAATGCCTATGCCGACCCCAAAATGTGGGTCGCCCGCCCGGACATCACACAGAATAATCCGGCGCTCTGGACGCCCGCAGGCGTCACGCTTCCCGCGACGCTGCCCAAGGCCGCGATCTTCTTCATCCACCCGACCAGCTATATCACGACCTTTGGCGACGCTCATTGGAATGCCGCGCTGGGCGAGAAGGAAGCTGACGCCACCGCCCGCCGCTTCGTGATGAGCCAGGCCAGCGCCTTCAACGCGGCCGGCACCGTCTGGGCACCACGCTATCGCCAGGCCAATTATGGGGCATTCCTGACCGACAAGCCCGCCGGTGACAAGGCACTGGCCGCCGCCTATCGCGACGTTGCCCAGGCCTTTGCCACCTTCCTCGCGGCCAACCCGACAGGCCCGTTGATGCTGGCGGGGCATAGCCAGGGGTCACGCCATTTGATGCAATTGCTGCGCGAGGAAGTCGCGGGCAAGCCGGTGGCCGATCGGGTGGCGGCGGTTTATGCCGTCGGCTGGCCCGTCTCGGTGGAGGCCGATCTGCCCGCGCTCGGCCTGCCCGCCTGTGCCCGCGCGGCCCAGTCCCATTGCATCGTCAGCTGGCAAAGCTATGCCGAACCCGCCGATCCGTCTGCTGTGGTCGAAAGTTTCGAGCGCAAGACCGGCTATACCGGAAAGCCCCGCAAGGGCACGCACATGCTCTGCACCAACCCCATCACCGGCGCGTTCAACGGCGCGGCCCCGGCCAGCGCCAACAAGGGCACGCTCGACGCGCGCGAGCAGGGCCAGCCGCCCAAGCTGCTGACTGGCATCGTCCCCGCGCGCTGCGACACCAGCGGCGTGCTGATGATCGGCGAGCCGGTTGACATGGGGCCGTTCACCCTGCCCGGCAATAATTATCATGTCTATGATTACAGCCTGTTCTGGGGCAATGTCCGCGCCGATGCGCAACAAAGGCTCGCCGCCTTTCAAAAGAAGTGACAGCCCGATAACATGCCATTGGTAACGACGGATCGCGTCGCCTTTCGCGAGGCTTTGCCCGAAGGCGGCCGCCTGGTCGGCATGGATGTCGGCACCAAGACGATCGGCCTTGCGCTCTGCGACGCGCGCTGGTCGATCGCCAGCCCGGCCCACACCATCACGCGTAGTAAATTCAGTAAGGACAAGCTGTTGCTGGCCGCTTTCATCACGCAGCAGCAGGTCAAGGGCATCGTCATCGGCCTGCCGCTCAACCTCGACGGCACCGGCAGCCCGCGCAGCCAGTCGAGCCGCGCCTTTGCGCATAATCTGGCGGATTTCGGCCTGCCGGTCCTGCTCTGGGATGAACGCTGGTCGACCCAGGCGGTGACCCGCACGCTGATCGAGGCCGATGCCAGCCGCGCCCGCCGCGACGTGCTGGTCGACAAGCTGGCGGCGAGCTATATCCTGCAGGGTGCCATCGACGGGCTGGTCGCCGGGCTGGAATAGCTCAACCCTCGAACGCCGCGATGATCGGGCATGGCCCCTCGTCCGACGCATGGCATTGCCGCGCCAGCCGCTCCAGTGCCGCGCGCGCCGCCTGCATCTCGGCGATCTTCGCGTCCAGCGCCGCGATCCGTTCCGACGCCAATTCCCGCGCCCGCGCCCGGTCCAGCCCGGCATCCAGATGCAGCAGTTCGCCAATCTGCTCCAGCGTGAAGCCCGCCCGCTGCGCGCCGCGAATGAAGCCCAGCCGCCGCGCGTCCGCCGCATTATAACGCCGGATGCCCTCGCCCCGCTCCGGCGTGGCGAGCAGGCCGCGCCGCTGATAGTAGCGCACCGTCTCCACCCCAACCCCGCTGCTGCGCGCGAGTGCGGAAATCGTCATACTCATCCCTTGACTCCGTACCATGGTCCGCACCCTATATGGGTGGCATGCCCCCTTTGCCCAAGGATATGCCGTCATGACCCAAGCCCGATCCGCCGCCATCTACCGCATGGTGATGCCCGACCATATCTGTCCCTATGGTATCAAGGCACGTTGGCTGCTCAAGCGGCGCGGCTACCAGGTCGAGGATCATTGGCTCACCAGCCGCGCGGAAACCGATGCGTTCAAGGCGGCGCATGACGTCAAGACCACGCCGCAAATTTTCATCGATGGCCAGCGGATCGGCGGCCATGACGATCTGCGCCGCTTCCTTGGCCTCAAGCTGCGCGATCCCGATGCGACCAGCTATGTGCCCGTTCTCGCCGTGTTCGCGGTGGCCGCGCTGCTGGCGCTGGCGGTCAACTGGCTGACCTTCGCCCCGCTCATCGCCTTCGTCACGGTCGAACGCTTCATCGCCATCGCCATGATGCTGCTCGCCATGCTGAAATTGCAAGATGTCGATCGGTTCGCGACGATGTTCCTGAACTATGACCTGCTCGCCCGCCGCCTGCCGCCCTATGGCCGCGCCTACCCGTTCCTGGAACTGGGCGCCGGCGTGCTGATGCTCACGCGCACGCTCGACTGGCTGTCGATCCCGGTCGCGCTCACCATCGGCGGCATCGGGGCGGTTTCGGTGTTCAGAGCAGTCTATCTCGAAAAGCGCACGCTCAAATGCGCCTGCGTCGGTGGCAGCAGCAACGTCCCGCTCGGCTTTGTGTCACTCACCGAAAATGTGATGATGGTGGCGATGGCCCTATGGATGCTGACAAGCATCCATTAAACAAAAAGCGCGGATGACGGCAGGCATCCATTGAACATACTACTGAGGCGCAGGGCGTTGCCGACCTCAGTCGACAACCCAATCGGCCGACGCGATCCCCTGCGCGTAGAGCAGCACCGACAGGTCGCCATGGACGATCTCGGCGGCGGCGGCGGCGCGCGTAACTGGCTTCGCATGATAGGCGACGCCCAGCCCCGCCCCTTCGATCATCGGAATATCGTTCGCGCCGTCGCCGACCGCCAGGGTCAGGGCGCGATCGATACCATCCGCAATGGCCGCTTCCAGTTCCGCCCGCTTGCGCGCCGCATCGACGATCGGACGGGTGACGGTGCCCAGCAGCGCGCCGTCGGCAATCTCCAGCACATTGGCGACATGCCTGTCGAAGCCGATCTCGGCCGCGACCGGCCCTGTAAAGCGGGTGAAGCCGCCCGACACCAGCAATGTCCGCGCGCCCCGCGCCTTCATCGTGCGGACCAGCGCCTTGGCCCCGCCCATGATGACCACGCGCTCCTGCCGACACTGATCGATGGCGCTGTCGGGCAAGCCCTTGAGCAGCGCGACACGGCCATGCAGCGCGCCTTCGAAATCCAATTCCCCACGCATCGCCCGCTCGGTGATCTCGGCGATCTGCGGCTTGATCCCGGCATAGTCGGCCAGTTCGTCGATACACTCGACGGTGATCATGGTCGAATCCATGTCGGCGATCAGCAGCGCCTTGGCTCGCCCCTCGACCGGCTGGATGATCACGTCGATGCCCTGTCCGATATCGGCCAGCGCCGCGCGCGCTGCCACCGGATCGGTCGCGAAGAACAGGTCCGCCGCCTTGTCGCGGTCGAGCCACAGGCTCTGCCCCGGCTGGCACCCGGCCTGCGTCAGCCGATCGGTGGCGGCCGCAATATCCCCCTGCCCGATCGAGCCACTTGCCACTAAGGTCGCGACGAACATGAACACTCCTGACACACAGCAGGGCGAATCCCGCCCACGGGTCGCGCTTATTGCCGGGCCGACCGCCAGCGGCAAGAGCGCGCTCGCCATTGCCCTTGCCAAAGCCACGGACGGCATCGTCATCAATGCCGATGCCAGCCAGGTCTATGCCGAACTCGCCATCCTGTCCGCACGGCCAAGCGCGGAGGAGATGGGCGATGTGCCCCACCGGCTGTTCGGCCATATCGACGGGGCACAGGCCTGCACCGCGCCCCGGTGGGCGGCCGAGGCGAAGGCGCAGATCGCCGCTGCCCAGGAACAGGGCCGCCTGCCCATCCTGGTCGGCGGCACGGGCCTCTATATCCGCACATTGCTCGACGGCATCGCGCCGGTGCCGGACATCGACCCGGACATACGCGCGACAGTGCGCGCCTTGCCCGTTGCCGAGGCCCATGCCGCGCTAACCCGCGAAGACCCGGAGGCCGCCGCCCGCCTGGCACCCGCCGACACCACCCGCGTCGCCCGCGCGCTGGAGGTGGTACGCTCCACCGGCAAGCCTTTGAAACAGTGGCAGCAGCATAAGAGCGGGGGCATCGCCGACCAGATCACCCTTGTCCCCATGATCCTGCGCCCGCCGCGCGACTGGCTGATCGCGCGCTGCGACCGGCGTTTCGTACAGATGATCGACGCGGGCGCGATCGAGGAGGTCGAGGCGTTGCTCGCCCGCCACCTTCACCCCGACCTGCCGGTGATGCGCGCGATCGGCGTGCCCGAAATCCGCGCCTGGTTGGGCGGCGAGATCGACCGGGAAACGATGATCAAACGCGGCGCGCTCGCCACCCGCCAATATGCCAAACGCCAATATACCTGGTTCACCAACCAGCCCCCGTCGCATTGGCCGCGCGAAACAAGAGAAATTGATAACAATCTGATTGTTAAATTAGCAATTAAATTACAACAATAGCGCTTGACCCGTCATTTTATGTCCATTAGAGGCTGCCACCTTGCTATCGCAGGTCCGCTGTCGCAAAGGACGGGGCCTGCATCATATGAGAAGGATTTATCGTGGCCGAAAAGAGCGGCGCGGACATATTGGTTGAATGCCTGATCGATCTCGGTGTCGAGGTCGTGTTCGGCTATCCCGGCGGCGCGGTGCTGCCCATTTATGACGCGCTCTACAATCATCCCACGATCAAGCATGTGCTGGTCCGCCACGAACAGGGCGCGACCCACATGGCGGAGGGCTATGCCCGTTCGACCGGCAAGCCCGGCGTCGTCCTGGTCACCTCCGGCCCCGGCGCGACCAATGCCGTCACCGGCATCACCGACGCGCTGATGGATTCGATCCCGATGGTCGTCATCACGGGGCAGGTGCCAACGCAACTGATCGGCACCGACGCGTTCCAGGAAGCGGATACGGTCGGCATCACGCGCCACTGCACCAAGCATAATTATCTGGTGAAAGACCCCGGCAAGCTGGCGGGCGTCGTTCATGAGGCCTTCCACATCGCCACGACGGGGCGCCCCGGCCCGGTCGTCATCGACATTCCCAAGAATGTCCAGATCGCGACCGCACCCTATAAGCGTCCTGAACCGGTCCATCATGCCAGCTACCGTCCGCAGATCAAGGCGGACGCGGCGGGCATCGACGCGGCCGTCGAAATGCTGGCCGCGGCCGAGCGCCCCATCTTCTACACCGGCGGCGGCGTCATCAACTCCGGCCCGCAGGCCAGCGCTTTGTTGCGTGAACTGGCCGCGCTCACCGGCGCGCCCGTCACCTCGACCCTGATGGGTCTGGGTGCCTTCCCCGCATCGTCCGACCAGTGGCTCGGCATGTTGGGGATGCACGGCACCTATGAAGCCAATTGGGCGATGAACCAGGCGGACCTGATCCTGTGCGTCGGCGCGCGTTTTGACGATCGCGTCACCGGACGTCTGGACGCCTTCGCGCCCAACAGCCGCAAGGTCCATATCGATATCGACCGCAGCTCCATCAACAAGATCGTCGATGTCGATGTCGCCATCCAGGCCGACGTCGCCAGCGCGCTGGACGACATGATCGCCTTGTGGAAGCAGCGCGGCCATGAACAGGCCGACCTGTCGGCATGGTGGGACCGGATCGCGGAATGGCGCACGAAAAAGTCGCTCGCCTATGTCGAAAACGGCACCGAAATCATGCCCCAGCGCGCGATCGCGGACCTCTACACCGCCTGCCAGGCGACCGGCAAGGATGTCATCATCACCACCGAAGTCGGCCAGCACCAAATGTGGGCAGCGCAGCATTTCGGTTTCGAAGCCCCCAATAAGTGGCTGACTTCCGGGGGCTTGGGCACGATGGGCTATGGCTTCCCCGCCGCCATCGGCGCGCAGATGGGCAATCCCGACAGCCTCACCATCTGCATCGCGGGCGACGCCTCGGTGCAGATGAACATTCAGGAAATGGGCACCGCCAGCCAATATCGCCTGCCGGTCAAGCTATTCATCCTGAACAATGAATATATGGGCATGGTCCGCCAGTGGCAGGAACTGACCTATGAAAGCCGCTATTCCAACAGCTATTCGGACAGCCTGCCCGATTTCGTGAAGCTGGGCGAGGCCTATGGCTGGACCGGCATCCGCATTGAACAGCCGGGCGATCTGGAAGCGGGCATCCGCCAGATGCTGGAAACGCCAGGGCCGGTGATCGTCGATTGCCGCGTCGCCAAACTGTCCAACTGCTTCCCGATGATCCCGTCGGGCGCGGCGCATACCGAAATGATGCTCGATCCCAACCAGATCGCGGGCATCATGTCGGACGAGGCGAAAGCCTTAGTATGAGGATGGGGGCGTGACGCAGCACCTCCAGCTGCGCGTCCATGTCAGCGAACCGTGGGATTTCGAGCGGATCGCGGGCACGGCCGAGCTGTCGGGCTGGACCATCGACCATGCCGACCCGGCCAATGACGAATGGGTCGTGCATCTGGACGAAGGGTTCGACTTTCACGAGCGGCATATCGGCACGCTGCTGGTCGGTCCCCGCTATGTCGGCGAACATCTCCACCGGATGTTCGATGCGGTGGCGGGCCTGCCCGTCCGCGTCGCCCACCGGCAGGATGATGGCTGGCATTATGCCTTTACGGCGATGATTTCGGAACGGGCAGATCCCAGTGACGCCCATGACGATAGGAATGACGGGACAAGCATGTGATGCATATCCAGGAAGAATTGAACCAGCGGCATGTCCTGTCGCTGACCGTTTCCAACGAAGCCGGCATATTGGCGCGCATCGCGGGCCTGTTCACCGCGCGCGGCTATAATATCGACAGCCTGACCGTGGCGGACATTACCGACGATCACAGCGTCAGCCGCATCACCATCGTCACCAACGGCCCGCCCAAGGTGATCGACCAGATCATTGCCCAGCTCGACCGTCTGGTGCCCGTCCACAAGGTCACCGACCTGACCGAAGTCGGCCCCTTCGTCGAGCGCGAACTGGCACTGGTCAAGGTCAAGGGCACGGGCGAAGACCGGATCGAAGCGCTGCGCCTGGCCGACGTGTTCCGCGCCAAGGTGGTCGACACGACGATCGAAAGCTTCATTTTCGAAATCACCGGCACCACCGACAAGATCGACAATTTCGTCGGGCTGATGCGCCAGATCGGCCTGGTCGAAGTCGGCCGCACCGGCGTCGTCGGCCTGATCCGGGGCAAAGAGCCGGTGTAACCACTTCCCCTCTCCCCGGCGGGGAGAGGGTTGCGCAGACTTGGCAGCTTGCTGCCTAGTCGAAGCTGGGAGAGGGGGCACGACGTTTCAGCGTCCCCACCCCCGCTCCAACTTCATCTAGGCCCGGCCGCGCCGAGCCAAGATTTCATATCCTCTCCCGGCGGGGCGAGGAGATACGTTCGAGGGAAGAGACAGTCATGAAGGTTTATTACGATCACGATGCGGACATCGGCCTGATCAAGGGCAAGAAGGTCGCCATCCTGGGCTATGGTTCGCAGGGTCATGCCCATGCGCAGAATCTGCGCGACAGCGGCGTTACCGAAGTCGCCATCGCGCTGCGCGCCGGTTCCGCCTCCGCCAAGAAGGCCGAGGGCGCAGGCTTCAAGGTCATGCCGAACGCGGAAGCCGCCGCCTGGGCCGACGTGTTCATGATCCTGGCCCCCGACGAGCATCAGGCCGCCATTTATGCCAACGACGTCCACGCCAATCTGCGCCCCGGCGCGGCGCTGGCCTTTGCCCATGGCCTCAACGTCCATTTCGGCCTGATCGAGCCGCGCAAGGACGTGGACGTCATCATGATCGCGCCCAAGGGTCCGGGTCACACCGTTCGCGGTGAATATGTGAAGGGCGGCGGCGTCCCCTGCCTGATCGCCATCCATCAGGATTCAACCGGCAACGCGCATGACATCGCCCTGTCCTACGCCAGCGGCGTCGGCGGCGGTCGCAGCGGCATCATCGAAACCAATTTCCGCGAAGAATGCGAAACCGACCTGTTCGGCGAGCAGGCGGTCCTCTGCGGCGGCGCGACCGCGCTGGTCCAGGCCGGGTTCGAAACGCTGGTCGAAGCGGGCTATGCCCCTGAAATGGCCTATTTCGAATGCCTGCACGAACTCAAGCTGATCGTCGACCTGATGTATGAGGGCGGCATCGCCAACATGCGCTATTCGATCTCGAACACCGCCGAATATGGCGACATCAAAACCGGCCCGCGCATCATCACCGAAGAAACCAAGAAGGAAATGAAGCGCGTCCTGGCCGACATCCAGTCGGGCCGCTTCGTCAAGGACTTCGTCCTCGACAACCGCGCCGGTCAGCCCGAACTCAAGGCCAGCCGCATCGCCGCCCAGCGCCACCCGATCGAGGAAACCGGCGCCAAGCTGCGCGCCATGATGCCCTGGATCGGCGCCAACAAGCTGGTGGACCAAGAGAAGAACTGATTGTCGCCCCTCCCTTCGAACGAGGCCGGAAGGCGCGTTCGAAGGGAGGGGGATGATCAGCGATGGACCGACAGGATCGGTTCTATTCTATTGCAGAATACGCGCGGTCATGGGCATGGCCTTGCGCAAGCGCACGCCGTCGCAGTCCGGCTCGCCGCAGGTGCAGGCTTCGAGCGTATAGCGGACACCGCACATGACCAGCGTATCGCGGTCAAAGCTATAGTTGGAAATGCCCGCGCGCTCGACTTTTTCCTGGGCCATGGCCTTGAGAGACATGCGAGTCCTACCTTCTTGTTAGGCGTCGATAGTTGATGCTGCGCTGCACAATGTCAATTAACCGACATTGGTTCCGACACAATTTGTCATAATATTGTCTTGCGAATGCCACGGCTCGACGTAGCGCAGGCACCCGCTTGCACCGGACGCGCTCCCCTCCCATATGCCGCCCATGAACGACCAACATCGCAGCACCATGCCGGTCTGGCATGGCACCACCATCATGTCCGTCCGCAAAAATGGCAAAGTCGTCGTCGCTGGCGACGGCCAGGTGTCGATGGGCCAGACTGTCATGAAGCCTAATGCGCGCAAGGTGCGCCGCCTGCATGACGGCTCCGTCATCGGCGGCTTTGCCGGCGCGACGGCGGACGCCTTCACCTTGTTCGAGCGGCTGGAGGCCAAGCTGGAGCGGCATAACGGGCAGTTGATGCGCTCGGCCGTCGAACTGGCCAAGGACTGGCGCACCGACAAATATCTGCGCAATCTGGAAGCGATGATGATCGTCGCGGATAAGGATGTGACGCTGATCCTGACCGGTAATGGCGACGTGCTGGAGCCGTTGAACGGCGTTGCGGCGATCGGATCGGGCGGCAATTTCGCATTGGCGGCGGCGCGGGCGCTGGTGGACTATGAGGCGGATGCCGAGGCGCTGGCGCGCAAAGCGATGGCCGTGGCGGCGGACATTTGCGTCTATACCAATGATCAACTGACCATCGAGACGCTGGATTCCGTCGCCTGATATTTCCTAGCCCTCTCCCGCCTTCGCGGGAGAGGGATGGGTGAGGGTCTTTCTTGATTGCAAGGATAAGACCTCACCGACTTCGCCTAGATCGCTTCGCGATCAAGTCTCCGTAGCCTCTCCCGCGAAAGCGGGAGAGGAAAAGAAGAGATCGACATAGAGATGAACGACAATCTGACCCCCAAAGCCATCGTCGCGGCGCTTGACGCGCATATTATCGGCCAGAAGGATGCCAAGCGCGCTGTCGCTGTCGCGCTGCGCAATCGCTGGCGGCGGCAGCATCTGCCCGACGATCTGCGCGACGAGGTGACGCCCAAAAACATCCTGATGATCGGGCCGACGGGGTGCGGCAAGACCGAGATCAGCCGTCGTCTTGCGAAGCTGGCCGATGCGCCTTTCGTGAAGGTCGAGGCGACCAAGTTCACCGAGGTCGGCTATGTCGGCCGGGACGTCGAACAGATCGTCCGCGACCTGGTCGAGGAAGCGGTACGGCTGGAGAAGGACCGTCGCCGCGAAGCCGTGCGCGAAGCGGCGTCGGAGGCGGCGATGAACCGTCTGCTCGACGCGCTTACGGGCAAGGAAGCGAGCGAAGCGACCCGCCTGTCCTTCCGCCAGCGGATCGAACAGCACCAGATGAACGATGTCGAGGTCGAGGTGGAAATCGCCGACAGCCCGTCGATGCCGATGGATATTCCCGGCATGGGCGGCCAGATCGGCATGATCAACCTGTCCGACATGATGTCCAAGGCGCTGGGCCAGAATCAGAAGAAGCGCCGCAAGCTGCGCGTCGCCGATGCCTGGGACAAGCTGGTCGAGGAAGAGCAGGACAAGCGTCTGGACCAGGATGATGTCGCGCGCGTCGCCATCACCAGCGCCGAGCAGAATGGCATCGTTTTCCTGGACGAGATCGACAAGATTGCGGTCAGCGATGTGCGTGGCGGATCGGTCAGCCGCGAAGGCGTGCAGCGCGACCTGTTGCCGCTGATCGAGGGCACGACGGTCGCGACCAAATATGGCCCGCTCAAGACCGACCATATCCTGTTCATCGCGTCTGGCGCTTTCCATGTTGCAAAGCCCAGCGATCTGCTGCCCGAATTGCAGGGTCGCTTGCCGATCCGGGTCGAGTTGCAGGCGCTGACCGAGGAGGATTTCGTCGCGATCCTGTCGGACACCAAGGCGAGCCTGGTGGCGCAATATCGCGCGCTGCTGGCGACCGAGGGCGTAACGATTGACCTGACGCCCGAAGGCATCCGCGCGGTGGCGCGCATCGCGGCCGAAGTGAATGGTGAGGTCGAGAATATCGGCGCCCGCCGCCTGCAGACGGTGATGGAAAAGCTGCTGGAGGATGTGAGCTTCGAGGCTGAGGATCGGCGCGGTGAAACGCTGGTCGTGGATGCCGCCTATGTCGAAAAGCAGTTGGATGCGATCGCGCGCGACACCGACCTTAGCCGCTACGTCCTGTGATCGATAGGCCGCCGACCGATCCCGTGCGGATCGGTCGGCGGCCTGATCGCGATCAGTTCATCGCCAGGATCATGTTGCGCACCTGGGGATAGACCTGACTTTCCCATTTGCTGCCGGAAAAGACGCCATAATGGCCGACGCCGGGCTGGAGATGGTGGCGTTTCAAATGGGGTCGCAGGCCGGTGCATAGGCCATGCGCCGCTGACGTCTGTCCTACGGCGCAGACATCGTCCTTTTCGCCTTCGACGGTGAGCAAGGCGGTGTGACGAATGGCTCCTGGTTTGACCAGGCGACCCCGGTGCATCAACTCGCCCTTGGCGAGCGAGGCTTTCTGGAACACCAGATCGACGGTTTCGATGTAAAATTCGCGGGTCATGTCGAGGACCGCGAAATATTCTTCGTAGAAATTCTTGATCTTGTCGGCTTCGACCGTCTTGCCGTCGGCCAATAGCTGATAGAGTTCGCGGTGCTGCGCGCCATGACGCTCCATATTCATCGCCATGAAGGCGGCCAACTGGATGAAGCCGGGATAGACTTCCCGACCGTGCCCCGCATAGCGGAACGGCACGACCGAAATCAGATTCTTCTCGAACCATTCGATCGGCTTTTCATTGGCCAGATCATTGACCGCCGTCGGCGCGGCATTGGGATCGATCGGCCCGCCCATCAGCGTCATCGACCGGGGCGTCGCCGCATCCTTGTCTTCCGCCATCAACGCCACGGCGGCGAGCGCCGGAACGCAGGGCTGGCATACGGACACCATATGCGCGCCCGGCCCCATATGCTGGAAGAATTGGATCACGTAGTCGACATAATCCTCGAACCCGAAGCGGCCTGCGGACAGCGGCACGTCACGGGCGTTCTTCCAGTCGGTGATATAGACATCATGATCGCGCAGCAGGGTTTCGACCGTGCTGCGCAACAGGGTGGAGAAATGGCCGGACATGGGCGCGACTACCAGCACCTTGGGCTGGGCCGCATCGACTTCGTCCTTGACGAAGTGCAGCAGGTCGCCGAACGGCAGATCCAGAGCTACTTCTTCACGAACGCTCACCTGTGCGTTGCCGCTGGTAACAGTGCCAATATCATAGGCGGGGCGTTTGTGCGTGAGCTTGGCGCCCTGGAACACATCCATCAGCGCGAACAGGCGGCGAGGCATCGCCCATTGCGCCATCGGTCCCATTCTGTCTCGCATGCCAAGCGCAATTTGCGCGCCAAAGCGCGCTGGCGCCAACATGTCGTTCCAGGCCTGATAACCGCTGTAGAGCATTCGCATAATCGCAATCTTGCCTTGTTACATCACCGCCAACGAATCGGTCTTATCATGTAACGCTATACAATCTTTTTATGTTGCGCCGCATCATCATAAATGGGAGGTTCTTGTCAGCGGGAGGGATTGCCATGGCTATCGCGGAACTCACTTTATCCAGCAAAAATTATTCCTCCTGGTCGCTGCGCGGCTGGCTGTTGTGCCGGATTGCCGGGCTGCATGTCCAAGAAAAAATGATCGCGCTGAATGATCCGGAGAATCGCGCGGAACTGCTGTTGCTGTCTCCGTCGGTGCTGGTCCCGCGCCTGACCCACGAGGGGGCGAGCGTGTGGGATACGCTGGCGATCGCCGAATATCTGCATGAGCTGTATCCTGACGCGGGCATGTATCCCGCCGACCGCATCGCCCGCGCCCATTGCCGGTCGGTTTCGGGGGAAATCCATTCGGGCTTTGCAAACCTGCGCTCCGCCCTGCCGATGAACCTGAAGGTCCGGCATGCGCGCTTTCCCATTTTTTCCGGCGCGAAGCCGGATATCGAGCGGATCGAAACGATCTGGGCGGAATGCCTCGACAGCTACGGCGGTCCCTGGCTGTTCGGGGACAAGCCTACCGTCGCCGATGCGATGTTCGCCCCCGTCGCCGAACGTTTCCTGACCTATGCCGTGCCGGTGTCGGATACCGCCGCTGCCTATTGTCAGACGATCAATGGCTGGCCGTTGATGCGCGAATGGATAGACGAAGCGCGGATTGAGCCGGACGAGGTCGAGGAACTGGATATCGAATTCTGACACGCCCTTCCCCCTGCGGTGGCATGGGGATAGAAGCGGGTCATGACGATACGCACGCTTGGCCTAGCTCTGGCCCTCACTGCCGCCCTTCCCGCCTCTCTCGCTGCCCAGACGACCGATCCGCAGCAATTGGCCCACTCCGTCCGCACCCTGGCGTCGGACCTCTTCGAAGGGCGCGCGCCCGGCACGATCGGGGAGGAGCGGACGATCGGCTATCTGGTCGGGCGCTTTCAGGCTTTGGGACTGGAGCCGGGTGGTCCCGATGGCCAGTGGGTGCAAAGCGTGCCCCTGCTCCACACCCGCCTCGGCAAGGCGGAGAAGCTGGGCATCGCACAGGGCGGCGTCACGACGGACTGGACCGTTGGCAGCCACGTCTATCTTTCCACCCTCCAGCCCAAGGACAAGGTTGCGGTGGAGGCCGCGCCGTTGGTGTTCGTGGGCTATGGCGTCTCCGCACCGGAACGCGGCTGGGATGATTATAAGGGCGTGGACCTCAAGGGGAAGGTCGCGGTCTTCCTGATCAACGATCCGGATTTCGAAGCGACCAAAGGCGAGGATGCGTTTGGCGCATTCGGCGGACGCGCCATGACCTATTATGGCCGCTGGACCTACAAGTTCGAGGAAGCCGCGCGGCGCGGGGCGATTGGCGCGTTGATCGTCCATGACACGCCCGGCGCGGGCTATGGCTGGAATGTGGTGGTCAGTCCCGGCGGCGAAAATTACGATCTGGTTCGTCCGGCCGACAAGTTGACCAGCCTCGCGGTGCAGGGCTGGGTCGAGGGAGATGCCGCCAAGACCTTGTTCGCGGGCGCACGCCTCGATCTGGCTGCGCTGCGCAAGCAGGCGCGCAGCAAGGCGTTCCGTCCGATGGAACTGACCGGCGCGCGCTTCTCCGCCGCCTTCCCGGTGACGCAGGAAGTGGTGCAGAGCGCCAATGTCCTGGCGCGCATCCCCGGCACCAAGCGGCCGGACGAAACGGTGATGTATGGCGCGCATTGGGACGCCTATGGCAAAGGCGCGCCGGATGCCCAGGGACGCATCTATCGCGCCGGGGCCAATGACGATGCGCTCGGCATTGCAGGCCTGTTCGAGATTGCGCGCGCGTTCAAGGTTGGCCCTGCCCCCGATCGTTCGGTCCTGTTCGCGGCCTGGACGGCGGAGGAGCGCGGGTTGCTCGGTTCCGAACATTATGCCCAGAATCCGGTCTGGCCCTTGGACAGTACCGTCGCCAACCTGACCCTCGATATCCTCCAGACTGCCGGCAAGGCGAGAGATGTCATCCTGGTCGGCAAGGGCCAAAGCACATTGGAAGATGATCTGGCGAAAGTCGCTGCCGCCCAAGACCGTGTCGTCACGCAGGAAAGTCTGCCCGAACGCGGCCTTTTCTATCGGGCAGACCATTTCTCCATGGCCAAGCGTGGCGTTCCCGTATTGCTGTTGATGGGCATTGCCGGGGCGTCCGACCTGGTCGAAGGCGGCCGCGCGGCGGGGCAGGCCTGGGTCGATGCCTATACCGGCCAATGCTATCATCAGGCGTGCGACGCGATCGGCCCGGACTGGAAGCTGGATGGCGCGGCGCAGGACGTCGACCTGCTGCTGGACATCGGTCGCGACCTCGCAACCTCCACCCGTTGGCCGCAGTGGAAGCCGGGATCGGAATTCAAGGCGGTGCGGGACAAAAGCGTAGCGGCGCGCCGCTGACGCCTGAAGGCAGACTTTCCGCACGATCCGGTCGCAGGAGCGCGGGCAATAAAAAAAGGCTTCTCCCGCGTGGGAGAAGCCCTTTTTTGTTAGCTTAGCCTGTCAGCCGATCACGCGGCCAGCTTGCGCAGCACATATTGCAGGATGCCGCCGTTCAGGAAATATTCCAGCTCGTTGATCGTGTCGATCCGGCACAGCGCAGTGAAGGTGAAAGTCGAACCGTCGGCGCGCTTGACGATAACGTCCACGTCCTGGCGCGGCTTGAGGCCCGCGACATTCTGGATGGTGAAGGTTTCATCGCCAGTCAGGCCCAGCGTGTCCTTGCTCTCGCCATCCTTGAACTGGAGCGGCAGCACGCCCATGCCGACCAGGTTCGAGCGGTGGATACGCTCGAAGCTTTCGACGATGACCGAGCGAACGCCCAGCAGGTTGGTGCCCTTGGCCGCCCAGTCGCGCGACGAACCGGTGCCATATTCCTTGCCGCCGATGACGACCAGCGGCGTGCCGTCGGCCTTATGCTTCATCGCCGCGTCATAGATGGGCATGACTTCGCCTTCATAGCGGGTCATGCCGCCTTCGACGCCGTCCAGCATCTGGTTCTTGATGCGGATATTGGCGAAGGTGCCGCGCATCATGACTTCATGATGGCCACGGCGCGCGCCATAGCTGTTGAAGTCGGCCTGGGCGACCTGATGCTCGCTCAGCCACTCGCCAGCGGGGCTGCTAGCCTTGATCGATCCGGCTGGCGAGATGTGGTCGGTGGTTATCGAGTCACCGAAGATCGCCAAGGGCTTCGCTTCGATGATGTCGTTGACCGGTGCCGGGGTCATGCTCAGCCCTTCGAAATAGGGCGGGTTGGCGACATAGGTGGAGCCTGCGCGCCAGCTATAAGTGTCCGATCCGGTCACGTCGATCGCCTGCCAATGGGCATCGCCCTTATAGACATTTTCATAGCGCGCCTGGAACATCGCACGGTCCATGCAGCCTGCCATGGTCGAGGCGACCTCGGCATTGGTGGGCCAGATGTCCTTGAGATAGACGTCGTTACCCGCCGTGCTGACGCCGATCGGCGTGGTGATGAAGTCTTCGATCACCGTGCCCTTGAGCGCATAAGCCACGACCAGCGGCGGGCTGGCGAGGAAGTTGGCGCGCACGTCGGGCGACACGCGGCCTTCGAAGTTGCGGTTGCCCGAAATGACGGCAGCCGCGACCAGGCCGTTTTCGTTGATCGCCGCGCTGATCGCAGGGGCGAGAGGCCCGGAATTGCCGATGCAGGTGGTGCAACCATAGCCCACGAGGTTGAAGCCGATCGCGTCCAGATGCTCCTGGAGGCCTGCCTTGTTGAAATAGTCGGTGACGACTTGGCTGCCGGGGGCCAGCGAGGTCTTGACCCAGGGCTTGGGCTTGAGGCCCAATTCGTTCGCCTTCTTGGCGACGAGGCCCGCGGCGACCATGACGCCGGGGTTCGACGTGTTGGTGCAGCTGGTGATGGCGGCAATGGTGACGTCGCCGTCGCCGATGTCGAAATCCTCGCCTTCGACCGGAACGCGCTGCTGCGCCTTCTTGTATACGTTGGCCAAGTCGGCGTTGAACACGTCATCGACTTGCGGCAGCGAGACGCGATCCTGCGGGCGCTTGGGACCGGCGAGGCTGGGGACGACCGTGGACAGGTCCAGTTCCAGCGTGTCGGTGAAGACGAGATCGGCAGCGGGGTCGATCCAGAAGCCCTGCTGCTTGGCATAGGCTTCGACCAGCGCGAGATTTTCGTCGCTGCGGCCGGTCAGGCGCATATAGTCGATCGTCTTGTCGTCGATGCCGAAGAAGCCGCAGGTCGCGCCATATTCCGGTGCCATGTTCGCGAGCGTCGCACGGTCGGCGAGGCTGAGCGAAGCCAGGCCGGGGCCGAAATATTCCACGAAACGGCCGACCACGCCCTTCTTGCGCAGCATTTCGGTGCAGGTCAGCACCAGATCGGTGGCGGTAACGCCTTCGTTCATCGTGCTGACCAGCTTGAAGCCGACGACTTCGGGGATGAGCATGGAGACCGGTTGGCCCAGCATCGCCGCTTCCGCCTCGATCCCGCCGACGCCCCAGCCGAGCACGCCAAGGCCATTGACCATCGTGGTGTGGCTGTCGGTGCCGACGCAGGTGTCGGGATAGGCGACCATATTGCCATCGGTATCTTCGCTCGACCAGACGGCCTGGGCGATATTTTCCAGGTTCACCTGATGGCAGATGCCGGTGCCGGGGGGCACGGCGTAGAAATTGTTGAGCGACTTGCTACCCCATTTCAGGAAGTCGTAGCGCTCCATATTGCGCTGATATTCGATTTCGACATTCTGTTCGAACGCCTTGGGCGTACCGAATTCATCGACCATGACCGAATGGTCGATGACGAGATGGACGGGCACCTGCGGGTTGATCTTGCTGGCGTCGGCGCCGAGCGCGTTCATCGCGTCGCGCATGGCGGCCAGATCGACAACGCAAGGTACGCCGGTAAAATCCTGAAGCAGCACGCGCGCGGGGCGATACTGGATCTCGCGCTGCGCCTTGCCCTTGTCATTCTGCCAATCGACGATCGCCTGGATGTCCTCGACCGTTACGGTGACGCCATCTTCGAAGCGGAGCAGGTTTTCGAGCAGCACCTTCATCGAGAAAGGCAGTCGCGAAACGTCTCCCAATTTCGCGGCGGCCTTTTCGAGCGAATAAAAAGCGATGTCCTTGCCGTCGACATTCAAAATGTCGCGGGTGCCGAGCGTGTCCTGTCCGATGGCGGTCATAAGTTGTGCGTCTCCTCGCAAATGCCGCGGCCATGCGGAGGCAAGATGACGCTTTCCACCCGTCTCTCGCCGACCGGCCCGATGGTCCGGGCAGCAAGGTGGAGGGATGCGCCCCAACCGTCGGCCGAAGCGGGTATGTCCCGATGTTGCAGCGCCATACAGACTGCCGCGCCCAAGTCAAATGGACAAAGCAACCGTTCCACCTTTGGAGGAGGCGCATTTTTTGCTCTTGTCTGACCAAAGCGGGAAACAACCGCCTATAATAGCGTTAATGCGAGACAATGGGGGATTTTCCACATGCATCCTTCCCAAGTCCTGCCTACCCGCGACATGATCGCCGTCTATCGCCCAGGTGGCGCGATGCACTGTCCCGATTGCGGGCAGAGCCAGTGGCTGATCGGTCGAGTAATGGCGGAATGCGCCTGTTGCGAAGCGGCCCTGCCGCTGGACCTGGGCTATCGGGCGTGGCTCGATATCACCAACGCCCCGCCCCGATCCCTGAGCATCTGATCAACGGGCTTTTTCTGCCGCAATCCATCCGCCGATTTGGCTTTCCAGCACCGTCAGCGGCACCGCGCCTTGGGCCAGAACCGCGTCATGGAAGCGGCGCAGGTCGAACTTTGCGCCCAGGTCCGCTTCGGCCTTCGTCCGCAATGCCCTGATCCGGATTTCGCCGAGCTTGTAGCCCAGCGCCTGACCCGGCCAACTGATATAGCGATTGACCTCGGCATCGATATTGGCCGCGGACAGCGCGCTGTTGTCGGCCATGAAGGCAACGGCGCGTGCCTTGTCCCAGCCCTTGGCGTGGAGGCCGGTATCGACCACCAGACGGCAGGCGCGCCACATTTCGTAGGACAGGCGGCCCATCATTTTTTCGGGCGTGTCGTAGAGGCCCATCTCCTCACCCAGATATTCGGTGTAGAGCGCCCATCCCTCGACATAGGCGGTGAAGCCCGCGAGATATTTGCGGAAGGGCGGGAGCGGCAATTCCTGCTGAAGGGCGATCTGGTTGTGATGGCCCGGCACCGCCTCATGCGCGGTGAGCGCTGGCAGTTCCCAGAAGGGCCGTTGGTCGAGCCTGGACGTGTTGACGAAGTACGTTCCCGCTATGCCGCTCTCCGGCGCACCGGGCATATAATAGGCAGTGGTCGTGCCTTCGGCCTCGGCCTCTGGAATGGGTTTGAGGCCGTAGGGCAGGCGTGGCAGGGTGTTGAAATAGCGTGGCAGCAGGCCATCGATCGCCTTCGCCTGCCGCGCGGCGACCTGGAGCAGTTCTTCGGGCGTCTTGGCATAATAAAGTGGGTCGGTGCGCAGATGCGCGATGAAGGCGGCGCGGTTGGGATAGCCGGCCTTGGCTGCCACATCGTCCATGCGGGCGCGGATGCGGGTGACTTCGGACAGGCCGATGGCGTGAATCTGGTCAGGGGTCAGGTCAGTCGTTGTGTGCGTCCGAACCCGGCTGGCATACCAGGCCGAGCCGCCCGGCAGGGTCGAGGCGCTGTCGCTTTTGCGGCAGGCGGGCAGATAGTCCTTTACGAACAGGTCATGCCATTTGCCATATTCGGGCGTGATGACGTTGCTGATCAGGGTGATAGCGCGCGCCTGCATCGCGGACCAATCGAGGTCGCTGATCGTGCGGGGCTTGGGGCGGGTGAACGGCTCGTAGAAGCGGGTCGATTCCGGCTCGCCCGCCACGATGCCGCTGATGGTGGCCGCATAATTGCCGAGGACAGAGCAGGGCAGGACATAGCCGCCCTCGATCGCCTGACGGGTGATGGCGAGGGCGTCGCCATTTTGTTTCGGGTAGAGCGACAGGCGGGTGAGATAGCTGTCATAGTCGGCCCGGTCGTAGAAAGGCAGGCCATCGCGCATGCCTGCAAAACCCTGATGCCAGCCATAATAGGTGGTGAACAGCATCAGCCGTTCGGCCTGATACGCCTCCCCCGCTATGTCGTCACGGAGCATCCACAACAGCACGGCGCGGTTGACCCGATCGGAGGGATCGAGCGTCGTTTCGCCGATCGCTTCCAGCCGGGCCACGAAGGCTTGCTCGGCCTTGATCTGCGCAGTCCGAGCGGTGAGCGACAGGTCGTAAATGCGGTCATCATAGGTGCGGACGCCACGCGCGGTGGCCTCGACCGGGTGGGTGGAGAGCCACCATGTCCAATGATCGTCCATGACCTGTGTCAGCGTGTCATGGGGCGTTTGGGCTTGGGCCAGAACCGGCGTGGCGACGGAGAGGAGAAGTGGAAGGATCTTGCGCATGACGCAAGGGGATCGCGTGTCCCCGCTGCTTTGGCAAGGGGTTTCAGGCGGGCGCTACGCCATCGGCCTCGACAATATCGTCGCCCATATAAAAGCCCTGAACGCGCACCCGTTTTTCGACAAGATCGACGGGTACGCGGAGCAGGACAAGGCGGTAGGTGCCGCCTTGATCACGCCGGAGCAGAAAACCGGCGGCGTCGCGAACGAGCCGCCCGGTTTCATCTACGTCAGCGCCACTTTCTATCATGCGGTCAGTCTATCGCATCCTTGATGCCCTTGCCAGCCAGGATGCCGAGGACGAGGAACAGGACGAAGACGGCGAGCGCGATGAAGAAGAGGATTTTGGCGATGCCGACGAAGGTGCCAGCGGCACCGCCGAAGCCGAGAACCGCCAGCACAGCGGCGATGACGAGTGAGATGACTGCGAGTTTCAACATGATGATCCGTCCCTTTCGATGGAAATGCTATGATTTCCGAACGGATGACGGCGCACGGGGTTCCCGTCAGACCCAGCCTTCCAGCACTTGGTTGGGGGGACGGTGGCCATCGACCCAACTGCGGATATTGGCGATGACCCGCGCGCCGGTCGCATCGCGGCCTTCGAAGGTGGCCGATCCCATGTGGGGCAGCAATACGACATTGGCGAGGTCGAACAGGCGCGCATCGACCGCTGGCTCATGGGTATAGACGTCGAGGCCTGCGCCAGCGATCCGCCCTTCGTCGAGCGCGACGATCAACGCGGCCTCGTCAGTGATTTCAGCGCGGGAGGTGTTGATGAGATAGGCGTCGGGGCGCATGAGGGAGATCCGCCGCACATCGATCAGCCCGCGACTGTCGGCATTGAGCGGACAGTGGATCGAGATGATGTCGCAAGCGGCGAGCAGGGCATCGACATCGCCCACCCATTCCGCTTCCAGTTCCTGCTCCACCTCGAACGGGAGGCGGTGGCGGTTATGATAAGCGATCGACAGGCCGAAGGCGCGGGCGCGGCGGGCAACCGCGCGACCGATGCGGCCCATGCCGATGATGCCGAGTTTCTTGCCGCCGATGCGGTGACCGAGCATCCCCGACGGGCTCCAGCCGCGCCACTGGCCCGACCGGACCAGCTTTTCCCCTTCCGCCAGGCGGCGGGGCACGGACAGGATCAGCGCCATGGTCATGTCGGCGGTGTCTTCGGTCAGGACGCCCGGCGTGTTGGTGACGATGATCCGCTTCGCCTGGGCAGCGGCGAGGTCGATATGATCGACCCCTGCCCCGAAGCTGGCGATGAGCTGCAACCGCTCCGGCGCGCCGTTCAGCAAAGCGGCGTCGATCGTATCGTTGATGGTCGGCACCAGCACATCGCACTGCGCCATGGCGCGGGCCAGTTCAGTGCGGCTCATCGGGGCATCGCCGACATTGAAGCTGGCGTCGAACAGTTCGGCCATGCGCGCCTCCACATTGGGCGGCAGGCGGCGCGTGACGATGACGCGCGGCTTGGCAGGGCGCAGTTTCTTGGCCATGGCCCTGCCGCTATGCCCGCCTGCGGCGTCGGTCAAGCGGTTATGCGGGAATGACTGTCGCGACGGCGCGCGGCGGGCTAAGGGACGATCATGGGTGACATGGGAAATGGGTCGGGAATGAAGCTGTTGATGCGGGGCGCGGGCGTGGCGATGGCGCTGGCTATGACGGCGGCGAGTGTCGCCGCGCCGGGCAAGCCGGTGCCCTATTGGGCGTCGATCGCGCAGGACGAGGCGCGGATGCGCGTGGGGCCGAGCCTGGATTACCCCTCCAACTGGGTCTATCGCCGCCGCGACCTGCCGGTGAAGGTCGTGCAGGTGCTGGGACTGTGGCGCAAGGTGCAAGACCCGGACGGCGCGCAAGGGTGGATGCATGTGCGCCTGCTGAGCGACACCGCGACCGGCATCGTCAAGGCTGAGGTGGCACCGCTGCGGCAATCGGCGAGCGATGGCGCGCGGACATTATTCCGGGCGGAACGCGGCGTGGTCGGGCGGCTGTCCGACTGTTCGGGCGGCTGGTGCAGTTTCGACGTGCGGGGGCAGCGCGGCTATGTGAAGGCCAGCGACGTGTGGGGCGCGACCGACCAATAGGATCGGACGCGCTTAACTTCGCATATTTCCCGCAAATCTTGAAATTATCATATAGAATCTCGTAACTTTGCAACAATGGCTTGGCCGGGCTGCACTGTGACACGGTCAGCCCCAAGATGGCGAAAACCCGGCCTGTAGGACAGTAATATTTGTTGTTCCAGGGTTCCCGCTCACCAGGCATAGGCTTTGGGCAACGCGCCTTCCTCCGGCGTTGCGTAGCGGTCGCGCAATTTGGTCTGGCGGTTGTCGAGCGGTTGGGCGATGCCGTCGATCCAGACGGCGAGCGGCGCGGATGTCATTTCGAGCGGGTCGCCGTCCCATAGCACGACGTCCCCTGCCCGTCCGGCCTTGAGCGACCCGATGCGGTCGCCCAGGCCCATGGCTTCCGCTGGCGCAGAGCTGATGGTGCGGAGCGCCTGGCCCCAGCTTAGTCCGGTCGCGCCGGGCACCTTGTTCAGCGCGACCATATTGCCGGCCTGCTGCGTGGCGAGGCGCAGTTGCAGCCCCTCGTCGCGGTCCATCAGACCCATCGAGACGGCGACGCCCGCCTTGACCATGCGGCCGACATTGCTCTGGGTGGCGGCGAGCTTTTCGAAGCTGGAGGGGAGATCGTCAAGGCCGCCTGCGATCACCGGCACCTTGGCGGCAGCGATTTGCGGCGCGACCATCCAGCCTTCCGCCGCCCCCGCCAGGATCAGTTTGAGCGCGGGGAAATCCTGTCTGAGCGCAAGGACGGCAAGGATGTCGCGTGCGCTTTCGACATGGACCATCAGCGGCATGGCGCCAGTGACGACCGAGACCAAGGCTTCGGCGTCGATGCGGTTCAGAAGCGCGTCCTTGGAACGGCCGTCATAGCTGGCGGGGGCTTTGGCAAACTCCTGGGCTTCGCGCAGCATCGTCTTGAAGGTCAGGATTGCGGCGGGGCGGCTACCACCAGCGTCCTTGGCCCCCTCCTCGCCCATTTCGACATATTGGAAGGCGCGCGGCTTGGTGATGGGGTTCATGTCTGCGCCGAGGTCCACGACCGCGCCTTGGCCGGCGAAAATGCCGGTGCCGGTCGAGGGGACAACCACGGCACGGGTGATGCCCGCCGTGCGGCTGATCGCGACCGGGTTGGCGAGCGGGTTGATCGCGGGGGCGACATCGATCGCGGCGGAGAAGGGCGAGCGGGCGCTGGCGTCGTTGGTTTCGTTGACCGCCGGGACTTCGACCAGGCCGACGCGCGAGAAGCCGGAGACAAGGCCCGGCGTGACCCATTTGCCAGCGGCGTCGATGGTTTTCGTGCCGGGCGGGATGGCGATGCCGGCGCCTGCTGCCGTGACTTTGCCGGCGGTGATGACGACCGTGCCGTTGCGGATCGGTTCGGAGCCGTCGCCGATGGCGAGGGTTGCGCCGGTGATGGCGAGGGATTGGGCGAGGGCTGGGGTGGAGAGCAGCGCCAAGGCGGCAATCCCTGCCGCCGTTCGGTTCGAGCAGCTTCGAGCGAAGTCGAGAAGCGTCGGTCGAGAACTGCGCGCGGACACGGTTCTCGACAAGCTCGAACCGAACGGAATTGTGGGGGTGCGCTTACTCATTTCACGTCTCCCGCGCCGATCTGGCCGACTTCGAAGTCGCTGACCGGGCGCAATTTGGGGTTGGCGCTGTCGTAGAGCAGCGCGCCGTCGATCCAGACTTTATCCGGCCGGGTGTAGGTGCTGAACGGATTGCCGTTCCACAGCACGACATCGGCCATCTTGCCGACCTTGAGGCTGCCGGTTTGTTCGCTGATGCCCATGGCGCGCGCGGGATTGATGGCGAGCCAGGTCCAGGCGATTTCGTCGGGAATGTCTATGCCCATGCGGCGCCCCGCGCCCAAGGCCTTGGCGGCTTCCTGGTTCAAGCGCTGGATGCCGTTGTCGTCGTCGCTATGGACGATGGTGCAGGCACCGGCGCGGTGGACCAGGGGCACATTCTCCTTGATGCCGTCATAGGCTTCCATCTTGAAGCCATACCAGTCACCCCACAGGGCCGAGCAGACGCCATTGTCGCGCAGCAGGTCGGCGATCTTGTACGCTTCGACCGCATGATGGAAGGCGGTGACGCGATAGCCGAATTCCTTGCCCATATCGATGACATTGGCCATTTCATCGGCGCGGTAGCAGTGATTGTGGACCAGGATCTTGCCTTCCAGCACATCGGCCAGCGTTTCCATGCCGAGGTCGCGGGGCTGGTCCTTTCCGGCCGCACGCTTCTTCTGATAATCGCGCGCCTTGATCCAGGTGGCGCGGTTGACCGCCATATTGCCCATGCGGGTCGAGGGTTCGCGCCCCTTGCTGCCATAGACGCGCTTGGGATTTTCGCCGCACGCCATTTTGAGGCCATGGGGCGCGCCGGGGAACTTCATGCCCTGCATGGTGCGGGCGGGGACGTTCTTGAGCGTGACGCTGCGGCCGCCGAACAGGTTGGCAGAGCCGGGGAGGATTTGCAGGCTCGTGACGCCGCCATTGGCGAGGGCGCGGCTGAAGCCTGCGTCCTGTGGCCAGATGCTATGTTCGGCCCAGACATGGGCAGTGACGGGCGCGGTGGCTTCATTGCCGTCGGAATGGGCATCGACGCCGGGCGAGGGATAGTTGCCGAGATGGCTGTGAATGTCGATCACGCCGGGGGTGACATATTTGCCGGTGCCGTCGAACACCGCGATGTCGGCAGGGATCGGCGTGTCGGGGCCACCGATCGCCGTGACTTTCCCGTCCGACAGGAAAATCACGCCATTGTCGATGCGACCGCCCTCCCCGTCGAAGATGGTGGCACCACGAATGGCGGTGGCGGTGCCGGGATAGGCTTTATAGGTGGAGGGATAAGGGTTTTCGGGGTCGGCCGAGCTGCCTTGGCTGGCAGCCGGGGCATCCTTGTCTTTCTTCGCGCCGGCGGGACCGGCTACTCCGGCCAGCAGGGCGGCGATCAGCAACGGTGTTGCGCTTTTTCTCATGGCTTATTCTCCGAAGCGATCAGGTCGAGATGCATCAGGCGTTTGATATAGGGGGAGACGAGCAGGACGAGGCCGCCCACCACGATCGCGAACCAGCCGATGCGGCTATACACGTCCAGCACCTGGGTCACCCCGCCTGCATCGCCGCTGCCGGTCGCGCGGGCGATGAGGCCAGCGATGAAATTGCCCGCCGCCATGGCGAGGAACCAGGTGCCCATGACGAGGCCGACCATGCTGGGGACCGACAGGCGCGTCATGGCTGACAGGCCGACCGGCGAGAAGCAAAGTTCGGCCATGGTGTGGAACAGGTAGATGAGGAAGACGAACAGGACAGGCGTGAGATTTTCGCCTGCCATCGCTGCCCCCGCCACCAGCACCAGGAAGCCCGCGCCGCACAGGATCAGGCCGATGCCGAATTTGGCTGGGGATGACGGTTCGAGGCGGCGCTTGTCGAGGATGGTCCACAGCACGGCGAACAAGGGGGCGAGCAGGATGATGAAGACCGAATTGACCGACTGGAACATAGAGGCCGGGACTTCCCAGCCGAAGAGGACGCGATCGACATTGCGGTCGGTGAAGATGTTGAGCGAGGAGCCGGTCTGTTCGAACAATCCCCAGAAGAGCGGGTTGAGCGCGATCAGAAACAGCGCGGCGAACATGCGGTCGCGGTCGATCTTGCCCAGCGTCTTCATCGTGCGCCAGACGATGTAGAGGACTGTCAGCGCGGCAAAGCCAAGCAGCGCATAGCCGAGCAGTTCGGCATAGCGGATCACCAGCCAGATGGCGACGACGCCAAGCGCTGCGCCGAGATAGATGGTCCATTCCTGGCTGAGGCCTGCCGCCACGGGCGCGCGCAGCTGGGTGGGCGCGGGCGGTTCGCCCTTGCCCAGCAACCAGGGTTTGAGCCAGACGAACATGACAAGGCCAAGCAGCATCCCGACACCCGCCGCGCCGAAGCCCCAACTCCAGCCGTAGAGTTCGCCGAGCAGGCCGCAGATGATCGGCCCCATCATTCCGCCGACATTGATGCCCATGTAGAAGATGGAGAAAGCAGGGTCGCGGCGGGCATCGTCGCGGGGGTAGAGTTCACCCACCAGCACCGAGATATTGGCCTTGAGGAAACCGGTGCCGACGATGATGCTGGCAAGGGCGAGATAGAAGCCATTGAGGTAGAAACCGTCCTGCCCCCCCGGCCCTTCAGTGATGGCGATCAGGAAATGGCCGATGGCGATGAAGACGCCGCCCACCAGCACCGCCTTGCGCGGTCCCAGGAACCGGTCGGCGAGATAGCCGCCGATGACCGGGGTGATATAGACTAGCGAGGTATAGGCGCCATAGAGCAGATAGGCGCGATCTTCGCCGAAGAGGAAATGTTTGGTGAGGTAGAAAATCAGGATGGCGCGCATGCCATAATAGGAAAAACGCTCCCACATTTCGGCGAAGAACAGCAGGAACAGGCCGCGCGGATGGCCGAGCCAGGTCTTGCCCGCTGCCTCCACGCCAGGAATCGAGGTCGCCATCGGGAACCCTTGTCATATGGTTTGACCGGCCCGCCGAACGGAGGCCGAATGATGGCCAGAGAGTAGAGCCAAATTCGCGTCTGTCAAAAACACAGGCGGCCCTTGCGTCATGGCGGTGGCCGGGCCATTTGTCGCGGCGATGTTCAACGACCTTTCCTCCCCGCTCGCCCTGCTCCAGACCCGCCGGTCGGGCAAGCCCCGCGACCTGATCGCGCCCGGTCCCGATGACGCGCAGTTGCGGCGGATATTGGAAGTGGCGCTGCGGACGCCCGATCATGGCAAGTTGGCGCCGTGGCGATTCGTGGTGGTGCCTTCGGCGCGGCGGGCGGCTTTGGCCGAATTGCTGGAGAGCGCCTATCGCGCCGAGAAGCCCGATGCCGGGCGGCTGGAGATCGAGGCGATGCACCAGTTCGCGCATCAGGCCCCGACCTTGGTGGTAGCCCTGTCCGCGCCGGTTGCGGCCAGCAAGATTCCGGTGTGGGAACAGCAATTGTCGGTGGGCGCGGCGATCATGAACCTGCTGCACGCCACCCATGCTCTGGGCTTTGCCGGTGGCTGGCTGACGGGATGGCCGACCTATAATGCGGATGTGCGCGCGGCCTTTGCGCAGGGGGACGAGACCATTGCGGGCTTCGTCTTCATCGGCACGCCGGGCAAAGCGCAGGAAGAGCGTCCCCGGCCAGATTATGACGCCATCGTATCGGTTTGGGACCGATAATTGCCGCTTTAACCATGATTCGCGCAATGGTCTGACTTGACCCGCATGGCTGTATTATGGCAGTGATGCACCCATGGCCGACGACTCAAAACCCGTCTATCTCCGCCTGCGTGAGATCATTGCCGCTTCCATATTGGACGGGGATTATAGCGATGGCGACCTGCTGCCATCGGTGCGCGCCTTTGCCGCGACGCAGGGGGCCAATCCGCTGACCGTGGCGAAGGCCTATCAGAGCTTTCAGGATGATGGGCTGGTCGTGGTGCGGCGTGGGGTCGGGATGTTCGTCGCCGATGGCGCGACCCGGCGGCTGCGCATAGCGGAGCGGGCGCATTTCCTGGAGACGGTATGGCCACCGGTGGCGGCGCAAATCCGGCGGCTGGGGATACGGGCCGCCGATCTGGACTTGCAGAAGGCTTGAGGGTTTCGGCGGCGGACCTGCCCTCTCCATTGGGCTGTACGCTTCGTGAGCGTTTCTCGACTTCGCTCGAAACGAACGGATTTTAGTTAAAGTGCTGCCAGCGCATCGACGGCATCCTGACGGCCTGCAAAATTCCTTACCGAGACCGCCCGGCCCAGCGCCAGCTTGGCCTCATTCTTGCGCCCGGCAGCGGCATAGGCCTGGCCCAGATGCAGGTTGAGCAGGGGATGACCGGGGGCGCGGGCGACGGCCTTTTCCAGCAGATCGACCGCGGCCGGGCCTTTTTCGCCGGTTTCCAGCAACGTCCAGCCATAGATGTCGGCGATCATCGGATTGGCGGGCATCAGGCGATAGGCATGGGCGGCATAGGCGCGGGCCGCCGGACGGTCGCCGCTTTCGAGGGCCGCGCGGGCTAGGTCCGCCATCAGCAGCGCATCATTGTCCCCTAGTTGCGCGCGTACAGCTTGCAGCATCCGCAGCGCGCCGCGCCAGTCGCCCGCCTCCATCGCTATGGCGGCGGCGATGCGGCGCATGGCGCTGTCGGTCGGGTTCTGGGTCAGGAAGAGTTGTACGATCTGCGCGGCGCGGGCGGGATCGCCGGCGCGGTTCCATGCCGCGACGAGGCGCAGCGCGACGGCGCGATCGAAGCGGATATTGGCGGCGCTTTCATAAGCGCGGGCGGCCTCCCCTGCCCGTCCGGCCGCGCCCAGCGTATCGCCCAGCACGATCCAGGCATCGGGCGCACCGGGATTGGCGCGGCTGAGCATCCGGGCGCGATCGACCGCCGCATCGGTGCGGTTGGTGCTGAGCAGGGCGCGGATATAGGGGATATTGTCGCGCGCCGTGGCGGCATTGGCGGGCGGCGGGCCATCGGCCAGTTGCGCGTCGCGTGGCGCGGCGAACGGATCGGCGGCCGCGCGGACCGGCCAGGCGGCGCGGGCGAGCATGTCGGCGGCCATGTCGCGATTGCCGAGCGCCTCCTGCACGCGCGCCGCGAGGGTCAGCACATAGGGGTCGGCGTCCCGCTGGACGACGATCGGCGCAAGGGTCGTGGCGGCCGATGGCATGTCGCCGCCCATTTGATAGGCGCGGGCCAGCAGGGTGCGGGCTGTCCGGTTGTCGGGCTGCATCGCGACCAGCGGCGCGAGCGTGTCGGCGGCGAGGACGGCGTTGCCATCCTGCATATGCAGGACGCCGCGCAGCAACATTGTGGCGGGCTCGCCATCGAGCCGCCCCTGCGTCCGCGCCAGCAGCGACCGGGCGAGATCGGCCTTGCCCGCGCGGGCGGCCATGATCGATTGCATCATCCAGGCGCGCGCGTTGTCGGGTTCCAGCGCGAGGATGCGACGGGTGAGGCCCAGCATCGCGCCGGCTTCCCCTGCGTCGGCGAGCGTCGCGGCGTAGGATTCGAGCGTCGGCACCGATTCGGGGTTCGCGGCCAGCGCTCGTTCGAACCAGGGGCGCGAGGCGGTGAGGCCATATTGGCCGCGCGTCAGTTCGGCGCGCAGGGTCAGCGCCTTGGCATTGGTGGGGGCCAGGCTTACCGCCCGGTCGGCCGCGCCGATCGCGCCTGCCTGATCGCCGGTTGCCAAGCGCAGACGGCCGAGATCGACCCAGCTTTCGACGTCATTGGGCGCCGTCGCGAGGGTGCGCGCCAGTTCCGCCTGCGCCGCGCGCATATCGCCCTTTGCCATGGCGGCGCGCGCCCTGATCCGCGCGGCGGCGAGGCTATGCGCGGCGGGGACATCGGGCGCGCGGGATTCGCGCAAAGCGGCATCGACGTCGCCCTGCAACAACAAGGCTTGCGCCATCACGTCGCGGGTTTCGGCGGGTGGTCCGCCGAGTTTGCGGGCGCGTTCGACCTCGGCCTCCGCGCCAGCGCCGTCCCCCAGTTCGGCCAGTGCCCGCGCCTGCGCCTGCCGCGCGACGACCGATCGGGGATTACCCCTGATCGCGTTCATCAGTTCGACCCGCGCCGTGCGGGCATCGCCCTTGTCCAGTGCGGTGAGGCCACGGGCCTGCGCGGCGCTGCCATCGCGTTCATGCGCGCGCCATTGCCACAGGCCTGCCACACCCAGCAGCAGCAATGCTATTCCGACGATGAGGGCGATGCGGGTGCGGCTCATGGATTATCCCTGCATCTGATATTGTTTGAGAAGATCGTACAAAGTCGGGCGGCTGATGCCCAAAATCTTGGCCGCGCCGGAAATATTGCCGTCGGTACGGGCGATCGCGCGGCGGATCGCGCGGCGGTCAGCCATTTCGCGCGCTGCTTTCAGGTTTACCAGTTCGCCGCCTTCGGCCCGCTCCTCGTCCAGGTCGAGATCGGCGGCGGTCACCAATTTGCCATCGGCCATGATGACGGCGCGTTTCATGCGGTTTTCCAGTTCGCGCACATTGCCGGGCCAGGGCCAGGCGTCGAGCGCGGCGAGCGCATCGGGGGCGAGGCCCTTGACCGCCGGATTCATCTCGGCGGCGAAGCAGGTGAGGAAATGGCGGGCGAGCAGCGCCGGATCGCCCGCCCGGTCCTTAAGCGCCGGGATGCGGATCACGATTTCGGCGAGGCGATAATAGAGATCCTCGCGGAAACTGCCCGCGCCGATCATGGCGTCGAGATCCTGATGGGTGGCGCAGACGATGCGGGTATCGACGGCGATGGGCGTGCGCCCGCCGATCCGTTCGATCACCCGCTCCTGCAGGAAGCGCAGTAGCTTGACCTGGAGCGCGAGCGGGATGTCGCCGACTTCGTCAAGAAACAATGTGCCGCCTTGCGCCTGTTCGATTTTGCCGAGGGTCGTCTTGATGGCCCCTGTAAACGCGCCCTTTTCATGGCCGAACAGTTCGGATTCGAGCAGCGTTTCGGGGATGGCGGCGCAGTTGATCGCCACGAACGCGCCATGGCGGCGGGGGCTGGCATCGTGCAGCCCTTGCGCCAGCAATTCCTTGCCAGTGCCGCTTGCGCCCAGCAACAGCACCGACACCTGCGCGCTGGCCACGCGCTCGATCATGCGGGCGACCTTCATCATTTCGGGCGCGCCGGTCAGCACGCGGCCCAGCACCCGGCCATCGGCGGGCGCGGTTTCGGCGAGGCGCGCATTTTCCTGTTCCAGCGCATGGACGTGGAAGGCGCGGCGGACGATGAGGCCGAGTTCATCGATATCGACCGGCTTTTGATAGAAGTCGTAAGCCCCGCCCGAAATCGCGTCGAGCGCGCTTTCGCGGGCACCATGGCCGGATGCAACGATGACCTTGGTATCGGGCTTGATCCGCAAGATGTCGGCGAGCGTGGCGAAACCTTCGCTGGTGCCGTCCGGGTCTGGTGGCAGACCAAGGTCGAGCGTCACGACATCGGGCGCATGGGCGCGCAGCAATTCGATCGCCTCCTCCCGATCGCCCGCGATGAAGAGCTGATAATCCTCATAGGACCAGCGCAACTGCCGCTGAAGGCCTGGATCATCCTCGACGATCAGCAATTTGGGGCGGGTGTCGCTCATCAGGCGGCCTTTTCCTGTGTGTGGGGTGCCCGTGGCAGGCGCAAGGTGAAGCGGCTGCCGACGCCGGGGCGGCTGTCGACGTCGATCCGGCCGCCCATGGCTTGCGCCAGGGCGCGGGCTTCGAACGCGCCGATCCCGAAACCGCCCGCCTTGCTGGACGAAAAGGGCTTGAACAGTTCGCGGCGGATATATTCAGCGCTCATGCCGCGTCCCTGATCGATGATCTCGACCAGTATCTCGCTGGCATCGGCGGACAGGCGCAGTTCGACCGGCGCGTCGGGGGCGCTGGCGTCGATGGCATTTTGCAGCAGATGGGTGACGATCAACTCGACCCGTGCCGGGTCGACCAGCGCGTCGGGCGCTTCCCCGCTAACTCGTATCGGATGCTGGCGCGCGCGTGTGGCGGCCGCATGGTCAAGCAGGCCGCGCAACGCGAACGGGCGCGGATCTTCGGCGCGGCCCTTATTATGCTGCGACAGGCGAGCGAGCAGGTCGTTCATCTTGCCGACCGATTCCTGCAGCGTCAGGATCATGTCAGCGCGAAATTCGGGGTTGTCGGCATGACGTTCGGCATTGCGCGCCAGCAAAGATAGCTGGCTCACCAGATTCTTGATGTCATGGATGATGAAGGCGAAACGGCGGTTAAATTCATCGAAGCGGGCGGCGTCGTCGAGCGCCTGCTGGCCCTGCGCCTCGCTGATATAGGTTGCGACCTGCCGCCCGGCGGCGCGCAGCATGTCGAAATCCTCCCAGTCGAGCCGCCGGTCGATCGGCGGACGGGCAAGCAGGATCGCGCCGGTCAGACGGTTGAAATGGATGAGCGGCACCAACGCCCACAGGCGGGCATTCTGCGTCATCCAGTCGGGCAGCGGCAGGGCGGCGTCGGCGGCGCGGCGCTTGCCCAAGTCTATGATCCAGCCACTTTGTTCCAGTCGAGCGACGATAGCGGGCGACAGGGATGCGCCTTCGGGCAGGTCATTGCCCCAGTTCCAGTCCGTTTCGAGCATCAACCCGCCCTGATCGTCGCGCAGCAGCAGCAAGGCGGCGGGCGAATCGGTGATGTCGGCAATCGCCTTGGCCACGCGCTCGCCCAGCGGGGCGGGGTTTTCGCCGGGGCGGCCGATCGTTTCGCCAAAGCGCATCCATTCGGTGCGATAGTCGTAACGATGCTGAAAGAAATGCTTGGCGACCTGCACTTTCCACAGCGCGCGCAGGCGTGGCGATGGCAGCAGCACCAGCGCGGTGACGGCGGTGAAGAAGACCGCGGCGATCTCCACCACCCGCGCATAGGGCCCGGCGATCAACTCGATCAGAACGGCGGTGGCGGTCAGAAGGATGACATAGAGCGCGACGGCGAAAATCGAGAGCGACTGGAAGGTCAGCGTGCGCGAGAGCGTGAGCCGTTCCGCCATCCCCTTGCGCAGGCCGATGGCGATCACCGGTGCCAGCAAGGCCATCAGCAGGCCACGCAACGCGAAAAGCTCGCTGGCGCGGCCGGGCACGAGATAGCCGATCGCATAGAGCATCAGGTCGTAGGCCCACATCGCCGCGAGCGCACCAAACAGCAAGGTCACGCCGCCCCGCTCGCGCGAGGGCCATGCGGCATAGAGATGATGGAGTAGCAACAGGCTGCCGATCGCGGTCATCATGCGCAGAATCAGCGACACGGTGACGAGGGCGCCATGCAGATCCGGGTCGAGGGCGAGTTCGTACCAGGCGAGATCCGTAAAGGTCTGGAGCAGGATCAGACTCGCAACGGCAACATAGACGGCAACGATGCTCCTCGCCTTCCCGCCCCTGCCCACTGGGCCGCGCCGCAGCATGACGAACATCGTCATCAGCCATGCGGCGTTGCGCATATTTTCGCCAAGGCCCGACAAAGGTTTGGCAACGCCGCCGAACGACACATAAAGCGCCCAGCAGGAGGTGAGCAGCAGCGCCACCGACAGCATCCGCATTTCAGCCGCATCGTTGCGGCGACGAAACAGGAAGATGCCCAGCGCCGCGAATAGCACCGCCGCCAGGGCATGGCCCCAGTTGCCGACAAATTGGAGCAATAGGCCCATCGCCCGCCGCCCTTAGCGCGCGCCGTCGGGCCAGAGGATGACCCGCACCGTCTGGATCAGGATCAACAGGTCGAGGAAGGGCGTGTAATTCTTGGCGTAATAGAGATCATATTCCAGCTTGTGGCGGCTATCCTCGATCGACGCGCCATAGGGATAATTGATCTGCGCCCAGCCCGTGATGCCGGGCTTTACCATGTGCCGTTCGGCATAATAGCGTAGATGCTGTTCCAGATCCTCGACGAACTGGCGACGTTCGGGACGGGGGCCGACGAAGCTCATTTCGCCTTTCAAGACCGTCCAGGTCTGGGGCAGTTCGTCGATGCGCAGCTTGCGCAGCCAATAGCCAAGGCGGGTGATGCGCGGATCATCCTTTTCCGCCCAGACCGCCTTGCCAGCCACTTCGGCGTCCTGGCGCATGGTGCGCAGTTTGACGATCCAGAATTCCTGGCCGAACAAGCCGACCCGTTCCTGGCGGTAAAAGGCGGGCCCCTTGCTATCGAGCTTCACCAGCAACGCAGCGAGCAGGATGATGGGGCCAGTCAGCAGCAACAGCAGCGAACTGGCGATGATGTCGAACAGGCGCTTGGCGATGCTGGAAAGGCGGCGACCGGCCGAAAAGCCGTCGGAGAAGATCAGCCAGCTTGGGTTGACGCTGTCGAGATCGACCCGGCCGGTTTCGCGTTCCAGAAAGGTCGAGAGATCGTTGACATGGACGCCGGTAGTCTTGATGCGCAAAAGGTCAGACATGGGGATGGCGTTGCGCCGCTCTTCCAACGCCAGTACCACTTCGCTGGCGTTCAGGCGGACGACGAAATCGGACATGTTGAAGATGGCGCTGCGGTTGATGGCTTCCTGCACCACCTGCGGCCCGTCATTCATGGCGATATAGCCGACGACGAGAAAGCCCGCCCCCCGTTTCTTTTCCAGCTCGCGGATGCGATCGGCCCGGTTGCCCGCGCCCAGCACGACCAGCCGCCGCTTGAACGCTTCGCCGCCCAGCATCGAGCCGAGCAGCAAGCGAACGACGATCAGCAGCGCCATCGCCAGGCCCATCGCGTAGAGCGAATTGGAGCGCCACAAGGTCATGCCCGGCATGAGGAAATAAAGGACGGAAAGGAAGATCACCCCCAGCGACACGGCAACAAGCAACCGCGCAAAGGCAAAGCGGATCGATTGGAGCGCTTCGGTGCCATAGACGCCGACGGCGATCATCGCGGTCTGAACGGCAAAGGCGAAGCTGAGCAGCGGGCCCATGCGGGTCATGACATGGTCGATATCCATACCGATTTGCCGCGCGCGCAAGATCCAGCCGCCCTCCGCCGCACAGAGCAGCAGGACGAAATCGAACAGCCCAAGCAGCAGCACAGCGTGCGGCACATAATGTTTGAACAGCCTGATCATGCGTCGCGCCCATTTCCCCAGTCGCCACAAAGCGATACTGACAAGGTCGGGAAAAGCCTTACAACCAGCTGTAAGGAAATCCGACAGTGGCGGCACCCTGCCGGAAAATGGCAAAGATTTCCTGAATCCCGCGCAATATCAGGGAATGGATCAGATTATTTGCGGAGCCTGTCGGCGGCGTTGCGGGCCGCCTCCTCCATCACCCGCGCGGCGTCATCGACGGACTGGGCCGCGCCAGTAACGGCGTCGGCCCGCCTGTCGTTGCGGCGATGTTCGGTGAGGTAGAAGAAACCAATGGCCAGCATGAGGGCAATCGCCACCAGTGCGAATATCAGCCCCCCCGTGCGTGGACGCTTGTCCGCGCCCTCCACGAAGGGCTCTACAGGCTGGTTGGGGTCGATACGCACACTCATCTCCTTTGGTAAAAGGACAACGGGTGGCACCATGCTATCGTTCCAGATCAGTCCTCTACGGACTGACCACCCCGCCCCCGGCTGAGCCGATCGACATCCTCCATGATCTCATCGAGCACGGCGGTATCGGTCGTTTCCTGGCTGCGTCGCGAGGGTAGATCGCCGCTTTCCATCAACAGTTCGAGCGCAGCGCGCCCACGGGCAACGCGGCTCTTGATCGTGCCGACAGCGACGCCGCAAATCTCGGCCGCTTCTTCATAAGCGAAGCCACCTGCGCCGACCAGGATCAGTGCTTCGCGCTGCGGTTGTGGCAATTGCAGCAGGGCACGTTGCATGTCGCTGAGTTCGACATGCTTGTCCTGGCTGGCCGGTGCCGCAAGAATGCGGTCGGCCGTCAGGTCGTCCCATTCGCCGCGAAAGCGCGAACGGCGCATCTGCGAGAGATAGTGATTGCGCAGGATGATGAAGGTCCAAGCGCGCATGTTCGTGCCGGCCTGAAACCGGGCGCGTGCCGCCCATGCCTTGAGCAGGGTTTCCTGCACCAGATCATCCGCGACATCACGGTTGCCCGACAGGGAACGGCCAAAAGCACGGAGATGCGGGATGACCGCGGCCAGTTCACGCTTGAAATCCGAATCCGAAAGCGCAGCGCGCTCCTCGATCGGCTCTACGTCCTCATCCATGGAAACAACCCCCATATTGGCTGTCGCCCTCGCCGCAGGAACCGACGTCGTCAAAGCCATAAATGCGCCTATACCCTAATCAGAATTTTGCCAAAGGCCATAAGGCCTGAGAAGCATTGGTCAGAGCCAAAGCACCACCAGCATACCGATGACCACTAGCCCCAGCGAAATGCCGAGAACATAACGCACGACATGTTCCTTCGAACCGCCCCGCGCTTCGTTCGTCGTGATATGCTCTTCTTTGTCTGTCATAAATTCTCTCCCCGATCGTTACGCATGACTAACGCAACGACCGGCGGGGAGTTCCAAACGACATGGATATAAGCGTAACGATCAGACCGGCGCGGTCGCTTGATCGAAGAACAACGCCTGCGAAATGGCGGCCTTCACGGTCGAGCGCTGGAACGGCTTGGTGATGAGGAAGGTCGGCTCTGGCCGTTCCCCCGTCAGCAATCGTTCGGGGAAGGCGGTGATGAAGATCACGGGCACCGCGAACTCGGCGAGGATGTCCTTGACCGCATCGATACCGCTGCTGTCGTCGGCCAATTGAATGTCAGCAAGCACCAGCCCCGGACGATCGGCAAGCGCTTCGCGCACTGCGTCTTCGGCGGTCACGGCGATGGCGGTGACGTCATGACCCAGATCACGGACGATGGTTTCGATGTCCATCGCGATGATCGGCTCGTCTTCGATGATCAGCACCTTGGCGCGAGTCTGCGCCTCGATCTCGCTCAATGCTTCTTCGACCAGACCTTCGACATCATTACTGTCCATGTCGATCAGATAGGCGACATCATCGACGGTGAAGCCTTCCAGCGCGGTCAGCAGCAAGGCCTGGCGCGGCAGGGGCGTCAGGCGGGCAAGGCGCGCCTGGGCAATGGCTTCCCGATCGCCATCGACGGTCAGCGGCACATCTTCCAGATGGGACGACGACCAGATGGCATGAAAGGTACGATAGAGGCCAAGACGCGGATCGACGTCAGACGGAAACTCCTCCGGCGCGGCAACGATCGCTTCGAGCGCAGCGCGAACATAGGCGTCGCCATGCGTCTGGCTGCCGGTCAGTGCGCGCGCATAGCGACGCAGAAACGGAAGATGGGGGTGTAGTTGCTGTCCAAGCGACATCGTCAATTCGTCTCCCTGCCCATGTGCGGGCCTGTTGTATCCGACGCGGGGAAGGATATGCGAAAGGATGGAATGTCGATGCCCATATGGCAACCCCCCACCCTTCGATGCCCCCCGAAACCGGCAGCGCTAAAAAAACGCTCGCTTGGCCGGAACCAACGAAGGGGGAATTTGTTTCGCAGTCACATGGTTTTTTCGGCAAGGGTGCGATTATCGTGGCTTTAATGCGGAACGACGAATTGACGCGCCGCAAGATTCCCGCAAATACGGACTGGCTGGCGTGACAGAGATTGCTTCAGAGGGGCAGATTTTGGTTTCTTCTACCACGGAACATAGTTCGACTGCAGCGGACGGGAAGGAAAGCGCAAAGATAGCCGCTTCCGCTCGCAAGAGCCGGGCCGCGACCCCCATGGATGAAGGCCATGTGTCGCAAGTCCTACGCAATGTGTATCAGCGCGCCGTCGATGAGGATATTCCCGCCGAGATGCTGGACCTGTTAAGCAAACTGGACTGAGTAGCAGATGATCCGGGGCAGCCTTCCTCCGGCAGCCCGATCGCTGACGGAACCCATTTTTCGACTTTTCCGGTCAACCGGCGTCAAGATGTTCCTCATCCTGACGCTGGCCCTATTGCCATTGGGGCTGATCGCCCTGATCGCCTCGCTACAAGCGATCCGCACCGCTGATCTGGAAAAAGAAGCGTTGCTTCGGATCGCGGTGACGCAGAGTGCACGCAAGCTGACCGCCGACCTCCAGTCCGATCGCACCGCGCTGCAGCTCACGGTCGATAGTCTCGCGTCCAACAGCGCCGACCGCGCCATCTGCAACCGGCTTTCGCTGTTTCTGGCCGCCAATGACGCCGAGGGCGGCCAATTTTATATCTACGACAGCGCAGGCCGTCGCCTGTGCAACTCCAGCGAACGCGAGCCCGCGTCGATGACGCCGACGGCGCGTTTCGATGGTCCCGCGACCGAGTTGCTGGCCGATGCCCCCTATCTGGTCAGCCGCGTGCCCAGCGCGAATAAGCGCATCACCGCGTTGATCTATTATTCCCGCACCCATCTCGAAAGCGTGGCCGATCCGGCGACGGCGCTGCAGAACCGCAAATTGACGTTGCGGCAGGGCGATCGCCGATTGGCGATCAGCCATGTCCGCAAGGATCCGCCGGGCGGCAAAAGAAGCAGCCTGTCGGCGCGGCTGGACCCCTATGACGTGGAATTGACGATGACGGTGCGGGAGCCGCCCGCGACGATCGCCCGCATGTTGTCCTTGTTCCTGCCCTTGGTCATGTGGTTCGCGGCGGCGGCGATCGGCTGGTTCGTGGTCAATCGCGTGCTGATCCGGCCGCTCGTCATCTTGCGGCGCGCGGTGGCTGCCTATCAGCCCGGCGAAGTGCTGGAGCCGTTGCAGCGGATGCGGACGCCGGCGCAGGAGATCGTCGCGCTGGGCGAGACGTTCCGCGAAATCAGCGAGGATGTGGCGACTCATGAGGCCGAGATGGCGGAGGGGTTGGAAACGCAGCGCAAGCTAACGCGCGAAGTCCATCATCGGGTCAAGAATAACCTTCAGATCATTGCCAGCCTCATCAACCTTCACGCCCGGTCGGCGCATGAGCCCGAAGCGGTCGAAGCCTATGCCTCGATCCAGCGGCGCGTCGATGCCCTGTCGGTGGTGCATCGCAATCATTTTGCCGAACTGGAGGAAAATCGCGGGGTTGGGATTCGTCCGCTGATCAGCGAATTGTCGGCCAGCCTGCGCGGCACGGCACCGGCGACGGCGCGACGCTTTGCCATTCAGATCGATAGCGATAATCTGCATATCAGCCAGGATGTGGCCGTGCCGATCGCCTTCCTGCTGACCGAACTGGTGGAACTGGCGATGATGCTAGATCCGCAAGGGACGATGCGGATTTCCGCGCATGTGCTGCCGGAGCAGGCCAATCGAGCGCTGCTGAGTGTCGTGTCGTCGGGCCTGCGTGCGTCGGAAGACATGACGGTTCACCTGTCCGAACGCTATGGCCGGGTGCTAACCGGCCTGTCGCGCCAGTTGCGCTCTGCGCTGGACCATGATGGCGAGGTGGGCAGCTACGCCATCGCGATCACGATCATTCCTTAGAAGTCACCCGCTGATAGTCGCGGCGGAAGGCGGCGGTGAAGGCGGCGAACTGCCCGGCCGCGATCGCATCGCGCATCCCCTGCATCAACGCCTGATAGAAATGGATGTTATGCTGGGTCATCAGCATCGCGCCCAGCATTTCGCCCGCCTTGACGAGATGATGGAGATAGGCGCGGCTCCAGGTGGTGCAGACCGGGCAGGCGCAGCGCGGATCGAGCGGCCCCTGATCCTCGGCGAAACGGGCGTTGCGGATGTTGAGCGGCCCGGCCCAGGTAAAGGCCTGGCCATTGCGGCCAGACCGGGTCGGTAGCACGCAATCGAACATGTCGATGCCGCGCTCGACCGCGCCGACAATATCGTCGGGCTTGCCCACGCCCATCAGATAACGGGGCTTGTCGGCGGGCAGCATGTCGGGCGCGAAGTCGAGCGTGGCGAACATCGCTTGCTGCCCCTCCCCCACGGCAAGGCCGCCCACGGCATAGCCGTCAAAGCCGATATCGATCAGCTGCTGCGCCGACTCCCGCCGCAGCCCTTCGTCGAGCGATCCCTGCTGGATGCCGAACAGCGCGGCGCGGTCGGCATGGTCGCCGCCTGCATCGAACCCGTCGCGCGAGCGTTTGGCCCAGCGCATCGAACGTTCCATGGACTTGGTCGCCTCGTCATGGGTGCAGCCATTTTTGGTACATTCGTCAAAGGCCATGACGATATCGCTGTCGAGCAGGCGCTGGATTTCCATCGATCGCTCCGGCGTCAGCATATGCTTCGACCCGTCGATATGGCTGGAGAAAGCGACGCCCTGCTCGCTCATCTTGGTCAGCGCCGACAGGCTCATCACTTGATAGCCGCCGCTGTCGGTCAGGATCGGCCGGTCCCAGCCCATGAAGCCATGCAGCCCACCAAGCCGCGCCATGCGTTCGGCACCGGGGCGCAGCATGAGATGATAGGTATTGCCCAGGATGATGTCGGCCCCGGCGGCGCGCACTTCGGCCGGGCGCATCGCCTTCACCGTGGCGGCGGTGCCGACCGGCATGAAGGCGGGCGTGCGGATCTCGCCCCGGCGCATACTGATTGCGCCGGTACGGGCCTTGCCGTCGGTGGCGGCGATGGAAAAGGAGAAGCGGGGCTGGGTCATCTGCGCGCTCTAGGAGCGAACGTGCAGGCGTTCAACCCGCCTTGCGGACGCCGTCGAACAGCGCAAGTGCGTCGATATTGAAGCCTTCGACCCGGCGATAGGGACCGATGAAGCGCAGGCAGTCGGTCGAAAGGCGCAAGGGCCAATGCGCGCCCGTGTGGTCGTGCAAAGCCAAGGTGGCCATTTGGGGATCGGATCGCTCTCGACGCATGAGAGCTGAGATAATCGGCAAAGATTAACAAGATGCTTGTGACCCATCTTTACGATCGTCCGACAGGGCACTTTGTTGCAATATCGCAACTATCCGCGTGCATAGCCTTATTTTTGGGCGACCGGGGTGCAACAGTTGCGTATAAAGATGGTTAACAGGCACGGTCGGGCGTCCCGCCGATTGCATCCGGCTTACCGGCCTGTTTTGTTGAGACCCAACGAAAAATCGGGGGCGCACATGATTGATTCAGGACAATTTAATTCCGCGAGCGAAACAGGGGCGAAACCGATGGCCGCCGAGAGGAATATGGTTACCGAAGACGCTGCGGAACGGGCGCTTGTGGAGGATATTGCGCGCTCCACCCTGTTCGACCTGGGGCAGATCGATGTGCGGTGGGACGCGGAATTGGCGACGTTATGGGCGTTCATGACGCCGCTCGAACGGCCCAATTCCAACCTGTCCCTGATTCGCGATACGATGTCCTGGCAACGCGAGAGCCGCCGCCTGTTCGAAGACAAGGGCGGGATGCTGAAATTCATGGTGTTGGGGTCGCGCTTTCCGGGCGTGTTCAACCTGGGTGGCGATCTGGAGATGTTCGCCGAATGCATCCAGCGCCGCGACCGCGACACACTGCTGCGCTATGGCATCGCCTGTTGCGAGATCGTCGATCGCATCTGGCATTGCAACGACATGAACATCATCAATATCGGGCTGGCGCAGGGGGATGCGCTGGGCGGCGGGCTGGAAGCGCTGATGTGCTTCGACGTCATCATCGCCGAACGGCAGGCCCGCTTTGGCCTGCCCGAAGTGTTGTTCGGCCTGTTCCCCGGCATGGGCGCCTATTCCATCCTGTCGCGCCGGGTCGGCCCGGTGCTGGCGCGCCAGATGATTACCGATGGGCGGGTCTATAGCGCCGAGGAAATGTTCGACATGGGCATCGTCACCCAGGTCGTCGAGCAGGGCGAGGGCGAAGCCGCCACCATCGCCTGGATCAAGGATCACCGGGCGCATCATGCCGGTTATGTCGGCATCAACCGCGCCGGGCGGCGGGTCAATCCGATGACGCTGGACGAACTGACCGACATCGTGACGACCTGGACCGATACGGCGCTGGCCCTGTCTGACCGTGACCTGCGCATGATGCGGCGATTGGCGGCGGCACAGACCCGTCTGCGCTGAGCGACGGCGGTTCAGGCGAGGCGGCGACGGCGGATGGCTGGGTCGGGGCGTTCCTCGCCATGGAGAGGGCCAGCCTCGATCAATTCGATGATCCGTTCATGGGTGACCGGGCGGCTGAACAAATAGCCCTGAACATTGGTGAAGCCAGCCTCGCGCGCGTGGGCGAGTTGGTCCTGCGTTTCGATCCCTTCGGCGACGGTGTCCATCGACAGGTCGCGCGCGAGATTGCCGATCGCGCGGACGATCGCGCGATCTTCGGCGTTGGCGCTGGTCCCCGCCATGAAGCTCTGGTCGATCTTGAGCGTGTCGAACCGGTAGGAGCGAAGATAAGAGAGCGAGGAATAGCCGGTGCCGAAATCGTCAAGCGCCAGGCGCAGACCGATACGCTGGAGTTCGCGCAGGATCGTGCTGGTCTGGCCGCTATCATCGAGGAAGATGGATTCGGTGACTTCCAGTTCGAGCCGACGGGCGGGCAGGCCGGTTTCCAGCAGCGCGGCGATGACATTGCCGGGCAGGTCGTGCGATTTGAGCGAGGCAGGCGAGATGTTGATGGCCACGCGCACGTCACCGGGCCAGGCTGCCGCCGCGATGCAGGCCTGACGCAGCACCCAACCGGTCAAGGCTTCGATCAGGCCCATGCTTTCGGCGATCGGGATGAATTCGGACGGGGGGATTGGGCCCAGCACGGGATGATTCCAACGGATCAGCGCTTCGCAAGCCTCGATGTCGCCGCCGTCAAGGGCGATGATCGGCTGGAACATCAGTTTCAGTTCGTCGCCATCCAGCGCGCGGCGCAGGCCGGTCTCGATTTCGTGGATGCGGTTGAACCGTTCCTTGAGCGACCAGTTGAAGCTGGATGCCCGATTGCGCCCCGCTCCTTTGGCTTCGTAGAGCGCGAGGTCGGCATGTTGCATCAGTTCGTCCATGTCGCGGCCGTCCTGTGGCGCGACGGCATAGCCGATCGAGGCCGTGACCTGGAGATGATGGTCGGACAGATCGAAGCCATGGGCGAAATAGGCGATGATTTCCTGCGCGATCGCCGCAGCGGTCACGCGGTCGGTGTCGGGACAGATGATGACAAATTCGTCGCCGCCGAAACGGGCGATCCGCCCCCGCCCCTGTACCACGTCGGCCAAGCGTTCCGCCACCGCGCGCAGCAGCCGGTCGCCGACCATATGGCCAAGCGAGTCGTTGATCTCCTTGAACCGATCGACATCCATCCACAGGATGGCGACGGCATCGACGCGCTTCTCGGTGGTTTCGAAGATTTCGCGCAGGCGCATCTGCATCGCCATGCGGTTTTCCAGGCCGGTCAGATTATCATAGCGCGCCAGTCGCTCGAATTTCTCGGCCAGCAGCGACTTGTCGCGCCGCCCGATCAGCGCCTGCACAACGATGCGGTGCGTGGTCGAACTGATTTCAGCGAGGCCCAATATCATCGCGACCATCGCGACGGATAGAACGCGGTAGCCGGTCGATCCCTCCAGCCACAGGCCGAGCGCGGTTGGCAGCAATGCGAGGCAGACCTGACCGATGGCGATCTGCACTCGCCCGGCGTTGCGACCCGAAATGCCGCCGGCATAGCCGGTCGCCATCGACACGCTGAGCATATGGGTGATCGGATTGGCCGATCCGATCAAGGTGACGAATCCCATGAGGCCGAGCAGCCCGGAATAGGCCCAGGCGCCCAATTCATAGGCGAGTTCCCAGTTGCGCGATGCGACGGCGGTGCCGCGCACCAACTGGCGATGAAAGAAGATGGCGGAAAAAACGCGCAGCGCCGCGACGATGCATAGGGTGGCGACGACGGCATGGATGGCCAGGCCATCCGATATGCTGCTGATGACGAGGCCGACGGCCGTGCCGGTCGCCGCGCCGATGGTCAGCGATGCGGGCGACGCATAGAGCGTTTCGACCAGGCTCCGCCGCACATCGGCATCCTGTTCCGACGAGAGCGCCCTGCGCTTTTCCAGCAATGTCCTCAAAGCGCGCAAATGGCCGGTCTCCGGTTCCTGACCCCTCTTCGCAGTTTCCCTTTATTTTTTCGTTAACCGCAAGATCGCAGCCAACTGGCGCGTTTGCGCGCAGACGCCTATGCCGGTGACCTGACTGCCGTGGACCGGGGGAGCATCGCCATATCTGCTCAATTGCTCATCGCCCTCGCCTATGTCGCCCTGCTGTTTGGGGGGACGGCGTTCGCGCATGTCCATCGCCATCGGCTGCGCCAATCGCGCTGGCGCATCCACGCCTATACGCTGGCGCTGGGGGTCTATTGCACCAGTTGGACCTATTTTGGTGCCGTGGGCACGGCGGCGACCGGGGGATGGAGCTATCTGCCCATCTATCTGGGGCCGATCCTGCTGATGATCGCGGGCGGGCCGTTCCTGCGCCGGTTGAACGCCGAGGTGCAGGAGGATGGCGCCACGTCCATTTCCGACTTCATCGGCTCGCGTTTCGGCAAGAGCCGCACGGTGGCGGCGCTGGTGACGCTGATCCTGCTGTTTGGCACCATTCCCTATATCGCGCTGCAATTGCGGTCGGTGTCGCTGAGTTTCGCGCTGGTATCCGGCATTACGCAGCCGACCGCGCCGCTGGTCGTGGCGGCGGCGGCCCTGGCGCTGTTCGCCATCGCCTTTGGTGCGCGGCGCTATCAGGTGGCGGGGCAGAATGAGGCGATATTGTTCGCCGTCGCGTTCGAATCGCTGTTCAAGCTGGTGGCGTTGCTGTTGGTTGCGGGGCTGGCGGTCTGGCTGCTGTGGACCGCCCCTGTCGATCGGATCGCCGATGGCATGGCGACCTTCCGCAGCGGATTTGCGCCCGCCCGGCTAGACGTGAACTTCGCCGTGACCACCTTGTTGTCGGTGCTAACGATCATCTGCCTGCCGCGGCATTTCTTCATCAGCGTCACGGAGTCGCGCACGCCCGACGACATATTGACGGCGCGGTGGGGCTTCGTCGCCTATCTGCTGGTGACGGTGCTGGCAGTGCTGCCCATCGCCGCAGCAGGTGTGGCGCTGCTTGGCCAAGGGGCGACGCCTGACCTGTTCGTGCTGAGCCTCCCGCAGGATTTCGGCTATCGCGGCCTGGCCTTGCTCGTCTTTCTGGGTGGCGTGTCAGCGGCGCTGGCGATGGTGGTCACCGAAATTGTCGCGATTTCGAGCATGATCTCCAACGATCTGTTCGCGCCGGTGCTGTTGCGGCGATCGACCGAAGATTCCCATTTGGGCGAGCGGTTGTTGTGGATACGGCGCGGTGCGATCATCGCATTGATCGGCGCGGCGGTGCTCTATGCGCTGGCGCTGCCGTCCACCACGCAATTGGCCTCGGTCGGCCTGGTCGCCTTCGTCGCGATCGCCCAATGTGCGCCCGCGCTGATCTGCGCCGTCTATCGGCCGCATAATGATCCGCTGGCGGCCAAGGCGGGGCTGCTGACTGGCTTTGCGCTGTGGTTCGTCATTCTATTCCTGCCCGCAATCGGCAGCGAGACGATCACTCCGCCCGCCTGGCGCGGCATCAGCGCAGTGACGGCCGGAACGCTCATCAGCCTGGGCGGCAATTTGCTGGCGTTCCTGTTGGTGTCGGTGCGGAGCGTCGGGACGGTACGGTTGGTCCGGCAACGCGGCATCGCGCCGGTCACGACGATGGCGGCGCTGGGTGATCTCGTAACCCGCTTCGTCGGAGCGGAGGCGATGATCGAGGCGTTCGGCGCGACCGAAGACAGTGACGCGCCGATCGACCGGGCCAGCGCGCGCGCGGCCGAGCGGCTGATAAGCAGTGTGGTTGGGGCATCGTCGGCGCGGGCGATCATGGCGTCGGCCATTTCCGGCCAGGGCATGGGCTTTGCGCAGATCGCCCAGGTGCTTGATGCGTCGGGGCAATCGCTGCATTTCTCGCAAGGTCTGCTGGCGGCGACGCTGGAAAATATCGACGTCGGCGTCAGTGTGGTTGATCGCGACCTGCGGCTGGTGGCGTGGAACAGCCGCTATCTCGACCTGTTCGACTATCCCCCCGGCCTGATCCGGGGCGGCGTGCCGGTCGCCGACCTGATCCGTTTCAACGCCGAGCGCGGCGATTGCGGTCCCGGCGAAGTGGAGGATCATGTCGCCCGGCGGCTGGCGCATATGCGCAGCCGTCGCCAGCATGCGTTCGAACGACATCGCGCCGATGGCCGCTGGATCAAGACCGTGGGCGGGCCGATGCCCGACGGCGGCTATGTCATGTCCTTCACCGACATCACGGTCGAAGCGCAGGCGCGAGCGGCGACCGAGACGGCACGGCGCGACTTGGAACAAGCGGTGGCGGCGCGGACGGCGGAACTGAGCGAGGTCAATGTGAAGCTGGCGGCGGCGATGGCGGACAAGACCCGCTTCCTGGCGGCGGCGAGCCATGACCTGTTGCAACCGCTGCACGCCGCGATGCTGTTTTCATCGGCCTTGCGGCGGCGATTGGGGGAGCCGGAGCGGGCGATGCTGTCGCGGCTCGATCGATCGATCGAGGGCGCGAACGACCTGTTACGCGCCTTGCTCGACATATCGAAGCTGGATGCGGGCGGGGTGAAGCCGCAACCCACCCGCTTTGCCGTGCGGCCGATGCTGGTCGATCTGGCCGAGAGTTTTCAGCCCTTGGCGGCGGAAAAGGGCCTGGTGCTGCGGGTTGGTCCGGGGGATGGTTGGGTCGAGACGGATCGGAGCCTATTGCGGTCGATCGTCCAGAATTTCCTGTCCAACGCTATCCGCTATACCGACCAGGGCCGCATCCTCGTCGCGGTGCGACGGCGCGGTGCGGCGGTTCGCATCGAGATATGGGATAGCGGGATCGGCATTGCGCCCGACAAGCTGGCGCTGATCTTTCGCGAGTTCGAACGGCTGGGTCAGGGGAGCGAAAGCGGCATCGGACTGGGGCTAGCAATCGTCGAGCGATCGGCCGCTTTGATCGGCGGGACGGTGTCGGTGCGATCCTGGCCCGGCAAGGGAAGCTGCTTTGCGATCAGCCTGCCGCTGGTGGCGGCGTCGCCGCCGTTAGCGGCGGCACCCATGGCGGCGGCGGTGCTTGCGCCGACCACGGGCTTGCGCCTGCTGGTCGTGGATGATGATCCGGCCAATCGCGCGGCGATGCAGGCGGCTTTGGAGAGCATGGGGCATGGCTGTGTGGTGGCGGCGACGGAAAGCGAGGCGTTGGCGGCCAGCGGGCCATTTGATGGCGCTTTGGTGGATTTCGCGCTGGGCACGGCGCGCGACGGCATCGACCTGATCGACGCGCTGCGCGATCGATTGCCGGGGCTGGCGGTGGCGCTGGTCACGGCCGAGCGTAGTGAGGCGATGCTGGCGCGCCTCGCCGAGCGGGATATTCCGTTGCTCGCCAAGCCTTTGGCGGCGGCGGTGCTGGAACAGTGGATCGCAGAGGTGGCGCGACGCGGCGCTGGCGGGTCAGCGGTTCCCTAATCCCAGCGCGCGAGCGGCGAGCGCGCTGGGAT
>Ga0209231_1000035_pt1 | contig 106675 bp, 103 predicted proteins | sample Deesub45470m_DNA_FD_188086 | JGI IMG/M metagenome (GOLD analysis project Ga0209231, IMG submission 188086) | Deep subsurface microbial communities from North Pacific Ocean - 450_OLKR46/470m Metagenome (SPAdes) (version 2) | ecosystem: Environmental > Terrestrial > Deep subsurface >...
ATCGGATAGCGTAACGCTTGCTCGAAAGCCGTACGCGTATTTTCTGCCGCCTCGCGATTGGCTCCACGGTGCGCGTAGATCAAGGTCTTGCTCATGGCAGTCTTTCAATGAAGTTGCGCATGGCGGCCTCCATCGCCGCGTATTGCGGGTTGTACATGAGCCGCCGCAACAATCCATATTTCAGATTCTGCGGCGTCACCTCGCCCATCCACGCTGCATGGGATGACTGGCATGCAGAATAATGCGCATCATCATGAGCGAAATAATGCAGGCAGTTCGCGTACTCGCCCGACTCGCCGTAATGCGCATCGTCCGGCGACATGACAACGGCGGTATGCGCACTGGATAGGATACGTTTTTCCGGCAGCGCGCTCTTCACCCATTCCACATCATCTTGTTGTGGATCTGCAGCGGCGTACCACAACATCTTGCGCAAGGAATGCTTCACCCGGTGCAGGAAGTTAAGCGTGGCGGATGAAATCACCGTGGCGTCATCGGCACTGGCCACCACGAATACCGGAATGTTCAATTCGCCCTGCGGCAGAGTTTGAGTCAGCCGCCACATCTGCGTCACCGCATTCATGCAGAACGATTCATATTTGTAGATATCCCGATCCGGCATCACGGCCAGCCAGGCACGGCGCGACAACAGCCAACTATAGAGTCGACGCAGACCCGCCCACCGGGCGCGGCCGGATATTGCCAGCGCAGGGGAATACATGAATAGACCGCGCACACGCTTGTCCTTGTCCGCCTGATACAGACTCAACGCAGCCCCCGCCGAGAAACCCGCCAGATAGACCTCGTCCACTTCCTCTGCCAGACACTCGACACCATAAGCCACCGTCTCCGCCCAGTCCTCCCAGCGCACATCAAGCAGATCTCCAGGCTGCGTACCATGCCCTGGCAGCAACACAGCCATCACACGGAATCCGTTACGCTGAAAGAAAGCTGCCAAGTGGCGCATGTGATAGGGCGAATCACTCAGGCCATGGGTGAGCAACACACCGCGTCGGTATGATTTCCCGGCGCCTTTTTCAAAATCGCCCGTGGGCTGCAATGCGAACGGCGCATTACCAGCCACGATCTTATCAATATCCTGCTTGCCTGCATGCACGCGCCGCAACATCGCCTCGGTCTGCTGGATATATTCATCGAAAGACACCCCCTTTCCGGCGAAACGGGTGTTCAGTCCGGAAGGATGATGGCGAGCCTGCAACGGGATGTTCATGCGGGCATTGTACCTGCCGCACGCTGGCATCAACTCACCATGCAGGCGTATCATGCGCCACCGTTTTCGCGCCCCATTCCATGTCCTGGTTCCTTACCAACCTCGTCAGCGCCTTCCTGCTGCCGCCACTCAACCTGCTGGTCGTAGCAGGCATCGGCTTGTACCTTTGGCACAAACGCCCCCGCGCGGCGCGCATTCTGATCTCTGTATCCGTTGCCGGCATTTGGTTGCTGTCTACCCCATTCGTGGCCGACAGCCTGCTGCAAAGCATAGAAGGCAAGCCAGCCGATCTCAGCAATGAGCCTGCGGATGCCATCGTCGTCCTGAGCGGTGGTCAGCATTTTAACGCGCCGGAATATGGCGGCAACACCGTCAGCAAGGAGACGCTGGAACGCGTGCGCTATGCAGCCATGCTGTATCGCCAGACCGGCAAGCCGGTGTTGGTCAGCGGCGGAAACCCCCAAGGCATCGGCGCCGAAGCGCCGCTGATGAAGCAAGTGCTGGAGCAGGAATACTACGTACCCGTGCGTTGGGTTGAAGACAGCTCGGACAACACGCTGGAGAACGCGCGCCACAGCCACGACCTTCTGGCGCGAGAAGGGATGACACGCATCTATCTCGTGACGCAGGCTTGGCATATGCCGCGCTCTGTTCAGGTCTTCGAGCGCGCCGGCTTCGAAGTCGTTCCTGCTGCCACCGCCTACACCACGCGCCACAAGACCGATTTGCTGAGCTTCATTCCCAATGCTGCAGCACTGCTGGGAAGTTATCGGTTCATGCATGAAGTCGTCGGCATGCTCTGGTATCGGCTAAAATCCTGACGCAACCAACTTACGAGGTGACCACATGAAGGCACGCATCAAATGGGTGGAAGAAGTTTCGTTCCTGGGCGAGACAGAGAGCGGACACGCTGTATTGATGGATGGGCCGCCTGCAGGCGGCGGCAGGAACCTCGGGCCGCGTCCGATGGAGATGCTGTTGATCGGCACCGGCGCTTGCACCGCCTATGATGTGGTGCACATCCTCAAGAAAGCACGCCAGCCCATCACCGACTGTGTGGTGGATATCCAGTCAGAACGCGCAGAGACCGACCCCAAGGTGTTCACCCAGATCCACATGCATTTCATCGTGACCGGCAAAGACTTGAAACGGGAGCAAGTCGAACGCGCGATCAAACTGTCAGCCGACAAATACTGCTCGGCCTCGATCATGCTCGGCAAGATGGCGGACATCACGCACGACTTCGAGATACAGGAAGGCTAAGTCGCACCGTCATACCGGCGAAGGCCGGTATCCAGCAAAAAACAACCCTCGCAAAGCGAGGGCAATAGCAAAAGGCTTGTTTGATAAACCCGCTGGATTCCGGCCTGCGCCGGAATGACAGTCAAACCCAATAGACGGTCTTGGTCATCACCTTGGACATGCCGCGCATCGCCAGCTTCACCGGCAACGGCAATTCCGCAGCACCCAGCGCTACAGCCATATCGGCATGGCCCACCTCGTCCGTATACATCTGCTGCGCTACGGCGCGACTCTTCACATCCTGCGGCGGCAAGGTATCCAGATGGTGTTGCAGATGCGCCCCGACCTGCCGCTCGGTCTCTGCAAGGAAACCCAGGTTCCACTTGTCACCCAGCGCTCCGGCGACTGCGCCGATAGCCAAGGAACCGGTGTACCACAGCGGATTAAGCAGACTCAGCCGCCCGCCCAATTCATGCACGCGGTGCGAGGTCCATGCCAAGTGCTCGGTCTCCTCCCAAGCCGCATCATTGAGCTTCTCCTGCACCACCGGATCACGCGCCGTCAGCGCCTGCCCCTGATACAAAGCCTGCGCGCAGATCTCGCCGGTGTGGTTGATGCGCATCAATGCGGCAGCATGCTTCTTCTCTGCCTCGCTCATGGTCGCATCGGGGATGTTCGCATCGGGATAAGGCCGCGCTGTCGGTGCCTTGGCGAACAGCGTGCGCAAGCCCTTATCGAATTCGACGATCAAAGTATCCAGATTCAGCATGACGTTCTCCTGCTTTCAAAATATGTCGCAAGGTTACTGGATTCCAGACCTCGCGGGAATGCCCAATGTAAAACGGGCCTCCGAAGAGGCCCGTTCTCATCCAAATCAGAGGGTAAGACTGATTTAGAACTTCTTGCGCAGACCGACTGCCAAAACGGTTGTGTCAGTGTTAGCACCGGCACCTGCTTCTGTGCTGACCTTCTCGATAGCGCCATATGCCGTTACAGTCTTGGACATGCCTTTCAGGAAAGCGACAGTGAATGCCGAAGTATTGTCCGCAGCAACCGTGCTGTCCTTGGTGTTCTTGGCGTAGCCGAATACCACTGTTCCTGGCGCGACCGGAGCAACCACGCTGAAGTTGATCATCTTGTCAGCATTGCCACCCGACGCTTTGGTATTCAGATAGGTGCCCATCACCTTGGCTGCGCCCAGATCATAGGTCGCACCCAGACCGAATTCAGTCACCTTCGCATAGCCGGTGTTGTCATTCGCAGTACCCACATACACACCACCGACGGACAGGGGACCTTGGTCGAAGTTAACGGACATCAGATTTGCTGAAGTTACGTTACCTGTAGTTGAACCATTTGCCACCAGCGCACCTGTTCCACCTGCATCAAACGTGTGATTGAAGGCGAAAGTCACACCGCTCATGTTCGGCGAAATGTAGGCAACAGCACGCGGAGCGCGTGATCCGGTGGTGATGAAAGAGGTCGGGTTTGCTGAGGAATACGGGTCAACAGCAGAGCCAGCGAACGGCTGATACTTACCAGAGAAGTCATAGCCTGTTGTTTGCAGGAAACCCGCAGCCACAGTACCAAAGTCGCCAGCCACGGCCAGCATCTTTTGACGAGCGGAACCCACGGTCGTGTTGATGTCAGCCACATCCAGTTTGTATTCCAGTAGCGCAATAGCGGTCCAGCCATTATCGAGACCTTCGGTAGCCTTGAAACCCAGGCGGGAAGTAGAAAGTCCACCGGAGATGACATTCATTTGGCTCTTGAAGTTTGTCTTGGATGTGTTGGCGATAGCCGCATCAACAATACCGTATACAGAGACGTCGGCAGCGAAAACAGGAGCAGAGAAAGCGGCAGCAACAGCCAGTGCGATGATTTTCTTTTGCATGTGAAACTCCTCTAGTTATAAGTTGGTTTGCCATGAAGACGACTGTCGGTTTACCTCGTTCGTCTCGCAACGCACCGTACTATCGACACCTTACGAGATGCTTACGACGTCACAATTCTGCAACACCGCTTAAGACTACCGACAATCAAGCCCCTACAGCGAGCTCGGAGCGGATTCTGCCCTAACAAAAGCACCGTAAATTGACCTGCATCAAAATTCACGCATTCTGTTGCAAATTTGCAACGAGCGACGCCGCCGCCCACCGATAACCGCCTGTAACAAATGGGAAGGCACACCAAAGTGTCGCCCGAGCGGGGGATTGCAGCGCCCGTAAGAAGCACTCCCCTGGGCACCGCGTCTTGGTCCGTCGCCGCCAGTGTTACTTAAGCGGAAAAAGTGCGGGCCAGCTCCGCCCCCGGATCGGCAGCGCGCATGAATGCCTCGCCGACAAGGAAGGTGTGCACTTGATGATCGTGCATGAGCTTTACATCTTGAGAAGTAAATATTCCGCTCTCGGTGACAACGATGCGGTCTGCCGGTATCTGCTCAAGCAGGTCCAGGGTGGTTTGCAGACTCACTTCAAAAGTACGCAGGTTGCGATTGTTGATGCCGATCAGCGGCGTCTTCAATTGCAATGCGATCTCCAGCTCCTTGCTGTCGTGCACTTCGACCAGCACCGCCATGCCCAGTTGCTGCGCCAGCTTCTCGAAAGCCTGCATCTGCTTGAGCGACAAAGCGGCAGCGATCAACAGGATCGCATCCGCCCCCATCGCGCGCGCCTGATAGATCTGATATTCGCTCACCATGAAATCCTTGCGCAGCACAGGCAATTCGCATGCTGCACGTGCCTGCATCAGATATTCGGCGCTGCCCTGGAAGAACTGCTCATCGGTCAACACCGACAGACAGGCCGCACCGTGCTGCGCGTAACTCTGCGCGATCTCGGCCGGACGGAAATCTTCGCGAATCACCCCTTTGCTGGGGCTGGCTTTCTTGATCTCGGCGATCACCGCAGCTTGCCCTGCTGCGATCTTGCTGCGAATGGCGGCCACGAAATCACGCGGCGGAAGCGCATGCTGCGCTTCGCTGCGGATCACGGGTAAAGGCTTGGCCGAAAGCGCGGCGGCCACTTCCTGCGCTTTGACTGCAAGTATCTTGTTGAGGATATCCGACATGCTGTGCTCTCTTGAATAAGGTGCGCATTCTAACGCATGCACGATGCTAAAATGCGCGCCACTGACATCCAGACAAGCACCATGAACGACATCAAGGAATATATGAAAGGCGTCGGGCAGCAAGCCCGAACAGCATCACGCGCGATGGCGATGGCTGATACCAATGCCAAGAACCATGCGCTGGAGAACATCGCCACGGCCATCCTGCTCAACAGCGCCAAGCTGATAGCCGAAAACGCCAAGGATGTCGCCGCAGCAAAACAGAACGGCCTCGACGAGGCCTCCATCGACCGTCTTACTTTGACCGAAAAGACCGTCAAGGGCATGGCCGAAGGCCTGCGCCAAATCGCCGCGTTGCCCGACCCAATCGGCGAGATCTCAGACATGAAATACCGCCCATCCGGCATCCAGGTCGGCAAGATGCGCGTGCCGCTGGGCGTCATCGGCATCATCTATGAATCGCGCCCGAACGTGACGGCGGACGCGGCGGGCCTTTGCCTGAAATCCGGCAACTCCTGCATCCTGCGTGGCGGCTCGGAAGCCATCCATTCCAATCAAGCCATCGCCGCCTGCGTTCACCAAGGCCTGCGCGAAGCCGGGCTGCCCGAGACAGCAGTACAGGTAGTGAGCACCACCGACCGCGCCGCAGTGGGTGAGCTCATCACCATGAAGGAATACGTGGACGTGATTGTGCCGCGCGGCGGCAAGAGCCTGATCGAGCGCATCTCAAGCGATGCCAAGGTGCCGGTCATCAAACATCTGGACGGCATCTGCCATGTCTATATCGACGACGAGGCCGATCTAGACAAGGCCACCCGCATCGCCATCAATGCCAAGACCCATCGTTACGGCGTGTGCAATGCGATGGAGACTTTGCTGGTGAATGCGGAAGTCGCCGCGCAAGTCCTGCCCGCACTGTGCAAGACTTACCTCGACAAGGGTGTGGAACTGCGCGGCGACGAAGCCGCGCGCAAGATCATCGCGCAGATGAAGGTCGCCACCGAAGAGGACTGGCACACCGAATATCTCGCCCCTATCCTGAGCGTGCGCGTGGTGGCGAACGTGGACGAGGCCATAGCCCACATCAACACCTACAGCTCGCAACACACCGACAGCATCGTCACCGAGAACTATTCCAAGGCGATGCGTTTCCTGCGCGAGGTCGATTCGGCCAGCGTGATGGTGAACGCCTCGACGCGCTTCGCCGACGGGTTTGAATACGGTCTGGGAGCAGAGATCGGCATCTCCACCGACAAGATCCACGCACGCGGGCCGGTCGGACTTGAAGGCCTGACCTCACAAAAATACATCGTGCTCGGCAACGGGCAGATCCGCATCTGACAAGAAAGAGAACAATCATGAGCACAATCGAAATCAAAGTACCTGACATCGGCGGCTTCAAAGGCGTGGCCGTCATCGAGATCGCGGTCAAAGCTGGCGACACTGTTGAAGCAGAGCAATCCCTGATCACACTGGAGACTGACAAGGCCACCATGGACGTGCCCGCACCTGCTGCAGGCACCATCAAGGAGATGAAGATCAAGGTCGGCGACAAGGTCAGCGAAGGCTCCGTGATTCTGCTGCTGGAAAGCAGCGCTGCCGCGCCGGCACCGGCCAAAGCAGCTCCAGCCCCTCAAGCTGCAGCACCTGTCGCTGCGCCACAAGTTGCTCCGACACCTGCGGCGGCTGTCTCCAAAGGCGACATCCACGCTGAAGTCGTGGTGCTGGGCGCAGGCCCCGGCGGATATACCGCCGCCTTCCGCGCCGCCGACCTCGGCAAGCAAGTGGTGCTGATCGAGAAGCATGCCTCGCTCGGAGGCGTATGTCTGAACGTCGGCTGCATCCCATCCAAGGCGCTGCTGCATGTGGCCAAGGTGATCAACGAAGCTGAGGAAGTCAGCCACCACGGCGTGACTTTCGGCAAGCCGAAGATTGACATCGACCAGATCCGCACCTGGAAAGAAAGCGTGATCGGCAAGCTCACCGGCGGCCTCGCCGGATTGGCGAAACAACGCAAAGTACAAGTGGTGCGCGGCGTCGCCAAGTTCACTTCGCCCAATTCCATCGCCGTGCAGACCGAGGAAGGCGAGAAGATCGTCACCTTCGACAACGCCATCGTCGCGGCAGGTAGCAGCGTGGCTCGCATCCCCGGCTTCCCCTATGACGACGAGCGCATCATCGACTCCACCGGCGCACTGGCGCTGAAGGATGTGCCGAAGCGCATGCTGGTGATCGGTGGCGGCATCATCGGCCTGGAAATGGCGACCGTCTATGAAGCACTGGGCACGAAGATCTCCGTGGTCGAATTGATGGACCAGATCATGCCCGGCGCGGACAAGGACATGGTCAAACCCCTGCACAACCGCATCGCCAAGCGTTACGAAGCGATCATGCTGAAGACCAAGGTCACCAAGATCGAGGCCGAGAAGAAAGGTCTGAAAGTCACCTTCGAAGGCGAGCAGGCGCCGGCTGAAGCGCAGTATTACGACCGCGTGCTGATGGCCGTGGGCCGCCGTCCGAACGGTCGCGAGATCAACGCCGAAGCGGCAGGGCTCGTCGTCAACGAGCGCGGTTTCATCCCGGTGGACAAACAGATGCGCACCAACGTGCCGCACATCTTCGCCATCGGCGACATCGTCGGCGACCCGATGCTGGCGCACAAGGCGGTGCATGAAGGCAAGGTCGCTGCGGAGAACATCGCCGGGCACAAGGCGTTCTTCGAGCCGCTGACCATCCCCTCCGTTGCCTATACCGATCCGGAGATCGCCTGGATGGGCCTGACCGAGACACAGGCCAAAACACAGGGCATCGAATACGAGAAAGCATCCTTCCCGTGGGCAGCTTCAGGCCGCGCGCTGTCCATCGCGCGCGAGGAAGGCTCAACCAAAGTGCTGCTCGATCCAAAATCGCGTCGCATCCTCGGCATGGGCATCGTCGGTGTGAACGCGGGCGAGCTGATCGCCGAAGGCGTGCTGGCACTGGAGATGGGCGCGGACATGGAAGACATCGGCCTCACCATCCACCCGCACCCAACCCTGTCGGAGACACTGTGCTTCGCTGCCGAGATGGCGGAAGGCACGATCACCGACCTGTTGCCACCACGAAAGAAATGATCGTACGCGCCCTGCTGCTCGGCATGCTCACACTTGGCATGCCGGCCGCAGCGTTCAATCTGGATGATCTTAAGTCCAAGCTGGACGGACTGAAGCAATCCAACTCGGCTCCGCCCACTTCCCAGCCAACCGGGCTGGATGCCTACTCGCCACAGCAGCAGGCCGAGAGTCTCAAACAAGCGCTCACCCAAGGGGCGGAATCCGCCGTCAAGGACTTGGCGCGCGTGGACGGCTATCTGGGCAATCCAAAAGTGCGCATCCCGCTACCGGAAAATCTGCAGAAGGCAGACAACGCCCTGCGCAAGATCGGCATGGGCAAGTATGCAGATGAGTTCGTCACCTCGATGAACCGCGCTGCCGAGGCCGCCGTACCGGAAGCCAGGGCGCTGTTGGTCGCAGCAGTGAAGAACATGACCGTGAACGATGCCAGGAACATCCTGCTCGGCGACGACGATGCGGCTACGCAATACTTCCGCCGCAACACCGAAATCGCGCTGGGCACCCGATTCAAACCTGTCGTAGCGGACTCCATGCAAAAGGTCCGTCTTGCCCGGACTTATGACCGGTTTGCGGGACAGGGTATCAAGCTCGGACTGGTCAAGGAAAAGGATGCGCACCTTGACGACTACATCACCCGCAAAGCGTTGGACGGACTCTATCTGCTCATCGCGGAACAAGAAAAAGAGATTCGCGCCCATCCACTGCAAGCCACCGGCGATCTGGCCAAAAAGATATTCTCCGCCCTTCGTCAGTGATGATCACAAACAGACTGCCGAACGGGTCACCTCCGTAATCTGCCTCGCCAAATAGATGGATACGCTCGCCGCCTACCTTTCCAGCGACATCAGCCTGTGGGGCCTGTTCATCTCCAGCCTGCTGGCTGCAACCTTGCTGCCCGGCGGCTCCGAAGCGGTCCTGTTCGGCATCCTGAAACTACACCCGGAGCTGTTCTGGCCCGCCCTGCTGGTCGGCACACTGGGCAACACGATAGGCGGCATGATCTCGTTCGGCATGGGCTGGCTGTTGCCGCAGACGCAACAACTCAAGCATGTGGAGAAGGTTAGGAAATACGGCACACCCGCATTGCTGCTCGCATGGGTGCCTTTGATCGGTGATGCTTTGTGTGTGGCTGCAGGTTGGCTGCGATTGAATCCTTGGCAAGCAGCGCTGTTCATGCTGCTGGGGAAGTTCGCGCGTTATCTGGTGATCGCTCTGACCGCCTGAATCACTGTTTGAGCTTGCGCTCTATAGAAGCCTGCGTCGACAACACGATGTCATGCAACGGGCCGCCCAACGTCGCAGCGCGCTGCACGAACACCAGCGCCTCCTCATCGCGCCCCATATCGGAAAGAGTCTGTGCCAGATTGTTCAGCGCCGCGACAGAGTCCGGATGCGCGGTAACGGCCGACCTGAACTCAGCCTCGGCTTCATCCATACGCTTCATTAAATAGGCGACATTTCCCAGGCCGATGCTGACGCCCAGACTATCCGGCCAGCGCTTCTTCGCAGCAAGATAGGCCAGACGCGAGGCTGGCAGTTGCCCCACCTTGCCGAATGCATTCACTGCGGCGACGTAACGAGATTCCATTGCGGTATAGGGCACTTGTTCCGGCGGCACAGCGACCATCGCCCAGTGGGCACTGCGCGCCCATGTATTCTCGAATGCGACCAGAGAAATACGCTGACGACTTTCTCTGCCGGAGCGCAGGATGACTTCCTTGTTATTCAGGTCGTAACCGATGACCACCGCGTAATGCCAGACCGGATACCAATCCAGCGCCAGGTTCTGCAACACCACAACCGGTGTGCCGCGCGCGACTTCTTCCAATACCTCGCCCAGCACCGGCGACATCTGATATGCCACCAGACCATGGCGCCGCGTCGCACCCATCATCTCGACTTGCAATGAACCTTCACGCCCCGGCAGATAGACCTCCGGTTTGAGCACTTCCGGATCGACCGCAAAACCTGCATGTTTCATGACCATCGCCAGCGCGGCCGGTCCGCACTGGTAATCTTCCTGTGCAAAGAAGGGCACTTCGGATAGCTCGATCTGACGCGGCAATGCCACAGCCATATCTTCGGACAAAGCTGCCGGAGGCGGCAGTGTCCTGCACCCCCCGAGCATTAGAAGGAATATGCCAGCCATCAGGCTGGCATAAGCTCTAGACATCGCTGATCAGCGTACCGAGCGTGTGAACGGGAATATCTTGGTGAAGCCGAGGATGTCGGTCACCAGCAGTATGATAAAGATGAATACTGCCGTACCAAGGATGTCACCACCTGCCGGTAACTGGTCCAGCTTGCCTGCGATCTGCATCGCTTCATCGTCGGTCAGCGCATCGACGCGTGCCTGAGCCTGCTCGGTCGTGACGCCGCGCACTTCCAGTTGGGCACGCACATCCTCACGATTCACCAGCGCCATGATCTTGGCTCGGCCCTGTTCGGCTAAGGCATGATCGACCACCACATCGGTCTCCACCATCGCGGCATTCGCTGTCAACGGCATTGCCATGCACGTCATGAGCACGATCATCACGCGACTGGTCCAACGCATGAAACTGGAATCTTGCATCGTCATCTTGAATCCTCCTTACAGGTTGAAGAACGGTATCGATCAAAAGGGTCGCGACAAAGCTGATGTTGCCGCAGGGCCATACTAGCAGGCGCTCATCCGCTTCCGCAATGACTAACTTGAGCCGGTCAATCCGCGTAGCCGATATCGCGCAAAGCTTCAAGAATCTTGGTGGCAAGCACTGCATGTCCGTCCGCGTTCGGATGGATCTGGTCGCCCTTGAGCAAAGGATCGGACAGCACCTCGGCGATGGCATCCTCGATCAGCGGCACCTGCTGAGAACCGGCCACCCGGCCATAGAATTCCGGCGCGGAGAGATTGCGCAACACCGCCCCGGCGATACTGGGTTGCGGCGTCGCCACCATCACCACCTGCGCCCCTTCCGCCCTGCTCTTCACCACCAGGTGCGCCAGATTCTCTTCCAGCTGTTGCACCGGCAAGCGGCGCAGCATGTCGTTGCCGCCCAGTGTCAGCAGTACCAACGCGGGCCTGTGTTCTTCGAGCAACGCTGGCAGTCGCTTTAGCGCATCGCCACTGGTGTTGCCGTTCACACCGCCGTTCACCACCTGCCAGCCGGTACGCTGCGCCAGCAAGGCTGGCCAGGCTTGCTCCGGCGTCACGCCCGCCCCTGCGGTGAGGCTGTCGCCCAGAGCCAGCACCACGCTGCCGGACGGCAATGCGGGCAGCTTCTCCGCCTCGCCGCAAGCAGACAGCGTCAACACTAGCGCAAGCAACAACCAGCGCATCATTGCGTGCCTTTCAACATCGCCACACCCCACGCCACACCGAAGCCATTCACCTCACTCGCGACGATGCCCAAGCCGCCTTCGCAACGACTGGAAGACAAGTCCACATGCAGCCAGGGCGTGTCGTGCTCGACGAAACGCTTGAGGAAGCGAGTGGCGAGGATGTGGTCGGCGTCGCCGGTCAATGTGCATTGTTTGATGTCGGCCACCTTCGAATCAAGTTCGGTTTCGTAGTCCTCGTCCTGAGGGAAGGCGCAAAGGCGCTCGCCGGTCTGCTTGCCGGTATTCACCGCGCGCTGCGCCAGTTCGTCGCTGCTGGCGAACACGCCGGAATAGCGCGCGCCGAGTGCCGCCGCCATGCTGCCGGTGAGCGTCGCAAAATCGATCATCAGGTCGGGCTTGGCGCGCGAAGCAAGCGTCAAGGTATCGGCCAGCACCATTCGGCCCTCGGCGTCGGTGTGGATTATCTCGATGTGCGTACCGTTCAGTGCCTTGACGATGTCGTTCTGCTTGTACGCCTTGGGACTGATATGGTTCTGTGCAATCGCCAGCCAGCAGTCGATGTTCACCGGCAACCTCTGTTCGCTCGCGGCGAGCAGGATGCCCAAACTCACCGCCGAACCATTCATGTCCTCGTGCATGTTGTGCATGTAGCGCGACGGCTTCAGGTTGTGGCCGCCAGTATCGAAACAGATACCCTTGCCCACCAGTGCCACAGTCTGCTTCGCTTTCGGATGTTTGTAGGTGAGATGTACGATGGCTGCATCTTCCGGGTCGCTCCCCTGCGCCACCGCGACGAATGCCCCCGCGCCCATCTTGCGCAGCCTCTTCATGTCGAACTCTTCATGCTTCCAGCCATTGGCCTGCGCCAACTTCTTGATGCGCTGACGATACAACTCCGGCGTCAACACGTTCGGTGCGGTCACGGTCAACTCGCGGCACAGCAGATTGCCTGCCGCCTGCGCCTGCAAAGCCGGGAACAGCTTCCTGTCCACCTCGCCGACCAATGTGATCTTCTGCAAAGGCTTGCGCTCGTCCTTCTTCTTGCGCATCGGCAGCAGCGCACTGTTCACCCATGCGCCGTACACTGCCAACTCTGCAGCACGTTGCGCCGTCGCGCCGGACACATGGATCGCCAGCGCCTTCGGCTGCTCGTCCAGCAGCAACTGCAAGGCCTTACGCACCAGCACCTGCTGCGCGAACGCATCCTTGGCATCATCCAGCATCGCCCACGCCACCAGCGTGCCGTCCGCCGCGTTCGCCGCGACCGGCGTCTTCGCCAGCTCGTCCGCCTTCATGTCGCGGCGCTTGAGCACTGCGGAGAACAGATCGCCGTGCGGCGCGTCTTTGGGCAGGCTCTTGTTCTTGGGTAGCAGCACCAGCAAGTGAGTAGTGGCGGGCAGAGTCTTGGATAGGGTCAGTTGTGCTAGCATTGCGGCCTCGAATTTAGTCAATGAACGCCGCGATTATACGGGCTACCCCATGCGCCAATACCTCGACTTGATGCAACACGTGCTGGACCACGGCACCACCAAATCCGACCGAACCGGCACCGGCACCACCAGCGTGTTCGGCTACCAGATGCGCTTCGATCTCTCGCAGGGCTTTCCGCTGGTCACCACCAAGAAGTGCCACCTGAAGTCCATCGTGCATGAACTGTTGTGGTTCCTGCAGGGCAGCACCAACATCAAATACCTGAAGGACAACGGCGTCAGCATCTGGGACGAGTGGGCGGACGAGCACGGCAACCTCGGCCCGGTATATGGCAAGCAGTGGCGCTCGTGGGAGACCATCGACGGGCGCGTGATCGACCAGATCACGATCGCCGTCGATCAACTGAAGAACAACCCAGATTCGCGCCGCATCATCGTCTCGGCCTGGAACGTGGGCGAGCTGGACAAGATGGCGCTCGCGCCCTGCCATGCCTTCTTCCAGTTCTATGTTGCGGACGGCAAGCTCTCTTGCCAGTTGTACCAGCGCAGCGCCGACATCTTCCTCGGCGTGCCGTTCAACATCGCCTCGTATGCATTGTTGACCATGATGATGGCGCAAGTGTGCGGCCTGAAGTACGGCGATTTCGTGCATACCTTCGGCGATGCGCACCTCTATTCCAATCACATGGAACAGACCGCACTGCAACTGTCACGCGAGCCGCGTCCACTGCCTACCATGAAGATAAATCCAAAAGTGAATGACATCTTCGGCTTCAGGTTCGAAGACTTCACACTGGAAGGCTACGACCCGCATCCCGCCATCAAGGCACCGGTCGCGGTATGAACTGATTATGGCCGCCGCCAGGTCAATCGCCGAGAAACTTACCGCGCAGCAACTGGAAAGGTTATTACGCGACTTGCACAAGTTGCGCGCTGAAGTAGCCAAGACCCGCAAGAAATTGATGGCGGAATGGAAGCCTTTGCTCAAAGTGCGCGGCGCCAATCCTTCGCTCGCCAACATGGCGGCCTACATCGGCCTGCGTCGTCATGACCTGAGCAATATCCAGAGTCACCTCGCCGCCATGGGCCTCTCCTCGCTGGGGCGTACGGAAGGCCATGTGCTGGCCAATCTCGACGCCGTGATCCACGCACTGGAAGCGCTAAATGGCAAGCCGACGCCTGTGAAGAAATTTCTCTCGGCAGTGCGCACCTTCAACAAGGACAGCAACCTGCTGGCCCGTAATACCAAGGAACTACTGGGCAAGCCGCCAGCACACCGCAAAGTTCGCATCATGGTCACGTTGCCGAGTATCGCGGCGCAAGATGACGATTTCGTCAAACAATTGGTTACCCGCGGTATGGATTGCGCACGCATCAATTGTGCCCATGACTCGCCGGATATCTGGCAGAGGATGAGCGAATCCGTGCGCCGCGCCGCGAAGGAGACTGGGCGTGACTGCAAGGTGATGATGGATTTGGCCGGCCCCAAGTTGCGCACCGGCCCGATCGCGACCGCTCAGGGTGTGGTTCGCCTCAAACCCCTGCGCGACAGACGCGGCAGCGTGACCGAGCCGGAAATGCTGATACTGGATTCCAGCGGCAAGCCGGGGTGCGGCGCTGGCAACGATGTTCTCGGGCGGAAACTACCGGCACGCTTGAGCGTGGATTCCGGCTGGCTGAAGCGATTGAGCAAAGGCGACAACATCCGTTTCGTCGACCTGCGTGGAAAGGAGGGCATCCTGATTGTGGATGACACACTTACCGAACATGAGGTGCGCGTGCTCTGCGACAAGTCTGCCTATCTGGAAGAAGGCCTACAACTTCGCCACCTCGCCTCATCTGTCCATCATCCGGTGTTCGAAACCTTCATCGGCAGTGTCGCACCATCGCCTGTGACCATTCTGCTCAAGGTAGGTGATCAGCTGTTGCTGACACGCACACAATCGCCGGGCGAACCGGCGATTCGCGCCAAGGATCGCAGCATTTCTCCGGCACATATCGCCTGCGCCACGCCGGCCATACTCGACCAGTTACAGCCCGGCCAACGCGTGGAAATCGATGACGGCAAGATCGGCGCCAAGGTGCTTTCGCTAGAGAAGGAAGGGATACTGCTACAGATCACCCGCGCCAAGGCACAGGGCTCAAAGCTGATGGCCGAGAAAGGCTTGAATTTCCCGGATTGCGACCTCCAGCTGCCTGCTCTGACCGAGAAAGACATGAATGACCTGAATGCCGCCGTGTGCCATGCCGACATCGTCGGTTATTCCTTCGTGCAATCGTCGGATGATATGGAGCAGCTCATCAAGGCACTGAAGAAACTGAACGGCAGCAAGCACGGCATCGTCGCCAAAATAGAGACCCGCATGGGCCTGAAAAACCTGCCTGAGATTATCGTGCGCGGAATGGGCGATCATCCCTTCGGCGTAATGATCGCCCGCGGCGACCTCGCCATCGAGATTGGCTATGAGCAACTCGCAGAAACACAGGAGGAGATCATGTGGTTGTGCGAAGCGTCCCATGTGCCGGTGATTTGGGCGACCCAGGTATTAGAAGGTCTGGTGAAACAGAATCTGCCCTCACGCGCCGAGGTGACCGATGCAGCGATGGCAGAACGCGCAGAATGCATCATGCTCAACAAGGGGCCATTCGTACTTGACGCGATCGATGTACTCGACCATGTCGTCGGTCGCATGCAATCACATCAGCGCAAAAAGCGCTCCGTCATGCGTACCTTAAGGTGGTGAGCCAATGAAGAACAAGCAAAGTATCTCTCTTATCGTCGCCATGGCGCAGAACCGCACCATCGGCGTGAACAACACGCTCCCCTGGCGCTGCCCGGAAGACTTGAAACACTTCAAGGCGCTGACCATGGGGCATCACATGATCATGGGGCGCAAGACCTTCGATTCCATCGGCAAGCCATTGCCGGGGCGCACCACGGTGATCGTCACGCGCAATGCCGCTCTGAAAGTGGAAGGCTGTCTCGTCGCGCACTCACTGCAGGAAGCCATCACCGCCAGCAAAGATGATGAGGAGATATTCATCGTCGGCGGTGCGGAGATCTACGCACAGGCATTGCCACTGGCGGACACGCTGTACATCACCGAGATCCAGCAGGATGTGGACGGCGATGCGCACTTCCCCGCGGTCGACCAGCACGCATGGCAGGAAGTCGCACGCGAGGTGCGCAGCCAGATCGAACCGCAGGCACTGCAATACCACTTCGTCACCTACCGTCGACGATAGCCGACAAGCTTTCCTTTAACGGCCCGCCTCATGCGGGCTGTTTTGTTTTTGCCCCTAATTTTCAACTATTTACTAGCACCCCCTTAAACCATAAAACCCTCTTTGTCGACATAAGCAAAACTTGCTTGCCATTAATTGCAGTTTTGGTGCTAGCATTTGCACACTTTGTCGACAATTTGAGGTTGTCCATGCCAACCAGCCTTACCCAGCAAAGCACTCTGGCCGATCAGGCCACCCATCGCCTGGCGCACAGCATCGTGACCGGTGAACTGGCGCAAGGGCAGAAACTGAACGAAGCCGAACTGGCCGAACGTTACGGCATGGGGCGCGGTCCGCTGCGCGAGGCGCTGCGCCACCTCGAAGGCATGCGGCTGGTGAAACGCACACCGAATGCCGGTGCGCGCGTGGTGGTGCTGGATCGCAAGATGCTGGCCGACCTGTATGGCGTGCGTGAAGCTCTGGAGGGCATGGCCTGCCGCCTCGCCGCCGCGCAGATGAGCGACGACGAGATCGCGCAGTTGGGCGCCCTGCTCGACAAGCACGAAGCACAGATCGCCAAACAGGGCGGCAAGGTCTACGCGCAGAGCGAGGGCGACCTCGATTTCCATTTCCAGATTGCGCGCGGCAGCCGCAACCAGATGCTGATGGACCTGCTGGGTAGCGAGCAATACCAGTTGCTGCGCATGTGCCGCCATCGCACCAGCCGCCTCGCCCAGCGCACCCTGCCCGCCCTGCAACAGCATCGCCAGATCGTGGAAGCGCTGGCGAACCGCGACGGCGAACTGGCCGAGATGCTGATGCGCCGCCACATCCACGGTGCATGGCACAGCATCAGCGAAATTATTGATAAAGAGGAGCAAGCCTCATGAACAACACCCCCGGCAACAAACTGCGTCAGGCAGTCGCAGATAACCATCCGCTGCAAGTCGTCGGCGCAGTCACAGCCTATTGCGCCATCCTCGCGCAGAAGACCGGCCACAAGGCGCTCTATCTTTCCGGCGGCGGCGTGGCGGCTTCTTCGCTGGGCATCCCCGATCTCGGCATCACCACCTTGCATGATGTATGCGAAGACACGCGCCGCATCACCGCCGCGAGCGACTTGCCGCTGCTGGTCGACATCGACACCGGCTGGGGCGGCGCGTTCAACATCGCGCGTGCCACACGCGAAGTGGCGCAAGCCGGTGCAGCCGGTTTCCACATCGAAGACCAGGTGATGCAGAAACGCTGCGGCCACCGTCCCAACAAGGCTATCGTGAGCCAGAGCGAGATGGTGGACCGCGTGAAGGCCGCCGTGGATGCGCGCGTGGACGACAGCTTCGTCATCATGGCGCGCACCGATGCGCTGGCGGTGGAAGGCATGCAGAGCGCCATCGAACGCGCGCAGGCCTGTGTCGAAGCCGGTGCGGACATGATCTTCCCCGAAGCGATGAACACGCTGGAGCAATACGCCGAGTTCACCAAGACCGTGAAAGTGCCGGTGCTGGCCAACATCACCGAGTTCGGCGCGACACCGCTGTTCACCACCACCGAACTGGCGAGCGTGGGCGTGCAGCTGGTGCTGTATCCGCTGTCCGCCTACCGTGCCATGAGCCAGGCGGCTTTGAACGTGTACCAGCACATCCTCGCCGACGGCACGCAACAGAACGTAGTGGACACCATGCAAACGCGCATGGATCTTTATGACTATCTCGGCTACCACGCCTACGAGCAGCAGCTCGACCGCCTGTTCGCCGAGAAAGTCGCAGATTAACCATTAAGCAAGGGAGCAAGTGATGCCTGAAGAGACCACCTTACCCAAACCGAAAAAATCTGTCGCACTGTCCGGCACCGTCGCAGGAAACACCGCGGTGTGCACCGTGGGCCGCACCGGCAACGACCTGCACTATCGCGGCTACGACATCCTCGATTTCGCCGAGGGCGCAGAGTTCGAAGAGATCGCGCATCTGCTGATCCACGGCACCTTGCCGAACGCAGCCGAACTCAAAGCATACAAAGCCAGACTGCAAAAACTGCGCGGACTGCCGCCTGCATTGAAGCAGGCACTGGAAGCGCTGCCCAAGGATGCCCATCCGATGGACGTGATGCGCACCGGCTGCTCGGTGCTGGGCACGCTGGAACAGGAATCGCCGACGCATGATCCAGAACAAACCAAACAGATCCTCGACCGCCTGATGGCGAGCTTCGGTTCCATGCTGGTGTACTGGTATCACTTCAGCCACAACGGCAAACGCATCGAAGTCGAGACCGATGACGATTCCATCGGCGGTCACTTCCTGCATCTGCTGCACGGCAAACCGGCCAAGGCCTCATGGGTACGCGCGATGCACACCTCGCTCATCCTGTACGCCGAGCATGAGTTCAACGCATCCACCTTCACTGCACGCGTGATCGCCGGCACCAACTCCGACATCTATTCCTGCATCACCGGTGCCATCGGCGCGCTGCGCGGACCGAAGCACGGCGGTGCCAACGAAGAAGCGTTCCGCATCCAGAGCCGTTACCAGAGTGCGGATGAGGCCGAGGCCGACATCCGCGAGCGCGTGGGCCGTAAGGAGATCGTGATCGGTTTCGGCCATCCGGTGTACACCATCTCCGATCCGCGCAACGAGGTGATCAAGCGCGTGGCGAAACAACTGTCGCAAGAGAACGGCGACATGTTGATGTACGACATCGCCGACCGACTGGAAAGCACGATGTGGGACTTGAAGAAGATGTTCCCCAACCTCGACTGGTTCTCTGCCGTGTCCTACAACCAGATGGGCGTGCCGACCGAGATGTTCACGCCCTTGTTCGTCATCTCGCGCGTCACCGGTTGGGGCGCGCACGTGATGGAACAACGCGCCGACGGCAAGATCATCCGCCCCAGCGCGAACTATGTCGGGCCGGAGAATCTGCAATGGGTACCGTTGGCGCAACGCGGCTGAGAAGGACATCATGAATACCCAATACCGCAAGCCTTTAGCCGGCACCAAGCTGGACTACTTCGACACGCAAGCCGCCGTCGAAGCCATCCAGCCCGGCGCCTATGCCAAGCTGCCCTACACGTCGAAAGTGCTGGCCGAACAACTGGTGCGCCGCTGCGAACCGGATGAGCTGACCGATGCGCTGAAGCAGCTGATCGAACGCAAGCGCGACCTAGATTTCCCCTGGTATCCCGCGCGTGTGGTGTGCCACGACATCTTGGGTCAGACCGCCTTGGTCGACCTCGCCGGTCTGCGTGACGCCATCGCCGAGCAAGGCGGCGACCCTGCGCTGGTCAATCCGGTGGTACCGACGCAATTGATCGTTGATCACTCTCTAGCCGTGGAAGCACCCGGTTCCGACCCCGATGCCTTCCGCAAGAATCGCGAGATCGAAGATCGTCGCAACGAAGACCGCTTCCACTTCATCGAGTGGACCAAGACCGCGTTCAAGAACGTGGACGTGATCCCGGCCGGCAACGGCATCATGCACCAGATCAATCTGGAGAAGATGTCGCCGGTGATCCAGGCGCGTGACGGCGTGGCCTTCCCTGACACTTGCGTGGGCACCGACTCGCACACCCCGCACGTCGATGCCCTCGGCGTGATCGCCATCGGTGTCGGCGGTCTGGAAGCAGAGACCGTGATGCTGGGCCTGCCTTCCATGATGCGTCTGCCGGACATCGTCGGCGTGAAGCTGGTCGGCAAACGTCAGCCCGGCATCACCGCCACCGACATCGTGCTGGCGCTGACCGAGTTCCTGCGCAAGGAAAAAGTGGTCGGCGCGTGGGTGGAATTCTTCGGTGCGGGTGCGGACAGCCTCAGCATCGGCGACCGCGCGACCATCTCCAACATGTGCCCGGAATACGGCGCGACGGCGGCGATGTTCTACATCGACGCGCAGACCATCACCTACTTGAAGCTGACCGGCCGCGAGCCCGAGCAGGTCGCCCTCGTGGAGAACTACGCCAAGACCGCCGGCCTGTGGGCGGACCAGATGACCGCCGCCGAATACGAACGCGTGCTGGAATTCGATCTGTCCAGCGTGGTACGCAACATGGCCGGCCCGTCCAATCCGCACCGCCGTCTGCCGACCTCTGCGTTGCACGAGCGCGGCATCGCCAACGAAGAAAAGTTGCACACAGGTCAGGCTGACGAAGCGCAAGGCCGCATGCCGGATGGCGCGGTCATCATCGCGGCCATCACTTCCTGCACCAATACATCCAACCCACGCAACGTGGTGGCCGCCGCATTGCTGGCGAAGAAAGCCAACGCGCTGGGTCTGCTGCGCAAGCCTTGGGTCAAGACTTCTTTTGCGCCCGGCTCCAAAGTCGCCGAGCTGTACCTGAAGGAAGCTGGCCTGTTGACGGAACTGGAGAAGCTGGGCTTCGGCATCGTGGGATTCGCCTGCACCACTTGCAACGGGATGTCCGGCGCACTCGAACCGCGCATCCAGCAGGAGATCATCGCGCGCGACCTGTATGCCACCGCCGTGCTGTCCGGCAACCGCAACTTCGATGGCCGCATCCATCCCTATGCCAAGCAGGCCTTCCTCGCTTCGCCGCCACTGGTGGTGGCTTACGCCATCGCGGGCACGGTGCGCTTCGACATCGAGCAGGATGCACTCGGCACCGATGCCTCCGGCAAAGCGATCACGCTGAAAGACATCTGGCCTTCCGACGAAGAGATCGACGCCATCGTCGCGGCCAGCGTGAAGCCGGAACAGTTCAAACAGGTCTACAACCCGATGTTCGACCTGGGCGTGATCGAAGCAGCGAAGAGCCCGCTGTACGACTGGCGTCCGCAGTCCACCTACATCCGTCGCCCGCCGTATTGGGAAGGCGCGCTGGCGGGCGAGCGCACGCTGAAGGGCATGCGTCCGTTGGCCTTGCTGCCGGACAACATCACCACCGATCACCTGTCGCCGTCGAACGCGATCCTGCGCGACTCGGCCGCCGGTGAATATCTGGCGAAGATGGGCTTGCCGGAAGAGGACTTCAATTCCTACGCGACGCACCGCGGCGACCACCTGACTGCGCAACGCGCAACCTTCGCCAATCCGCAACTGGTCAACGAGATGGCCGTGATTAACGGCGAAGTGAAGAAAGGTTCCCTCGCCCGCGTTGAGCCGGACGGCAAGGTCATGCGCATGTGGGAAGCCATCGAGACCTACATGGAGCGCAAGCAGAACCTGATCATCGTGGCGGGTGCCGACTACGGCCAGGGCTCTTCGCGTGACTGGGCGGCGAAAGGCGTGCGGCTGGCCGGTGTGGAAGCCATCGTGGCCGAAGGTTTCGAGCGCATCCACCGCACCAATCTGGTCGGCATGGGCGTGCTGCCGCTGGAGTTCAAGGCGGGCGATACCCGCAAGACCTACGCCATAGACGGCACCGAGACCTATGATGTGGAAGGCGACATCGCCCCGCGCGCCAACCTGACAGTGATCATGCACCGCGCCAATGGCGAAGCAGTGCGCATCCCAGTCACCTGCCGTCTGGATACCGCTGCTGAAGTTCGCGTGTACAACGCGGGCGGCGTACTGCAACGCTTTGCGCAAGACTTCCTCGAAGGAGCGGTGTAATGGGTATCTCAATATCTTCAGATTGCCGTCATTCCGGCGAAAGCCGGAATCCAGCGGTTTTGTACAAAAATGCAGTTATGTCAGTGCTTCGCACTGCACATGTTTTTTTACTGGACACCGGCCTTCGCCGGTGTGACGAGTGAATAGAGGTGTCCTGATGTCACAAACACCGCAAATCAAAATACCCGCCACCTATATGCGCGGCGGCACATCGAAAGGTGTGTTCTTCCGGCTGGAAGACCTGCCCAAGTCGGCGCAAGTGCCGGGCAAGGCGCGCGACAAACTGTTCCAGCGCGTGATCGGCAGCCCCGACCCGTATGCCGCGCAGATCGACGGCATGGGCGGCGCGACCTCCAGCACCAGCAAGTGCGTGATCCTGTCCAGGAGCACGCGCCCCGATCATGACGTGGATTACCTCTACGGCCAGGTCTCCATCGACAAGGACTTTGTCGACTGGAGCGGCAACTGCGGCAACCTGTCCACAGGTGCGGGGGCGTTCGCGATCCATGCCGGATACATCGACGCGGCAAGTCTTAAAGATGGTGTCTGCACCGTGCGCATCTGGCAGGCCAACATCAGCAAGACCATCATCGCGCATGTGCCGGTCAGCAACGGTCAGGTGCAGGAGACCGGCGATTTCGAGCTGGACGGCGTGACTTTCCCCGCAGCGGAGATCGTGCTGGATTTCATCGACCCGTCGGATGACAGTGAAGAAGGCGGCAGCCTGTTCCCGACCGGCAATCTGGTCGATCAGCTCGATGTCCCCGGTGTCGGCAGTTTCCCGGCCACCATGATCAGCGCCGGTATCCCGACCGTGTTCGTGAATGCAAAGGACATCGGCTATACCGGCACCGAACTGCGCGAAGTTATCAACACCGACCCGGCCGCGCTGGCGCGTTTCGAGCAGATACGCGTGGCGGGCGCATTGCGCATGGGCTTGATCAAGACCGCGGAAGAAGCCGCCACGCGCCAACATACGCCCAAGGTCGCTTTTGTTGCGCCACCGGTCGACCATGTATCGTCGAGCGGCAAAACGATCAAAGCCAGTGAGATCGATCTGCTGGTGCGTGCCCTGTCGATGGGCAAACTGCACCACGCCATGATGGGCACAGCAGCGGTCGCCATCGGTACGGCCGCAGCGATCCCCGGCACGCTGGTGAATCTGGCAGCGGGTGGTGGTGAACGCGATGTGGTGAAGTTCGGACATCCCTCCGGCACCTTGAAAGTCGGCGCAGCCGCCAGCAAGAACGGCGGCGAGTGGAAGGTCGAGAAAGTCACCATGAGCCGCAGTGCGCGCGTATTGATGGAAGGCTGGGTGCGTGTACCCGGCGACAGTTTTTAATACGCCGTCATTCCGACGGAAGCCGGAAAACGAGCCGCTGGCGGCGAGTTTCGAGGTACGGCCATCCAGCGGGTTTATTCAACATGCCGTTTAGGTGTTGTCTTACTTTGCAAGTTATCGTTTGATTGACTGGATTCCGGCCTTCGCCGGAATGACGAAACAAAGGGAGGAATCGAGATGAGTTACCAAACCGAGTATGACCGTTCGATGCAAGACCCCGCAGGCTTCTGGGGCGACCAGGCCAAGGCCTTGGAGTGGTTCAAGTTCCCGCAAAGCATCCTCACGCAGGATGAAGACGGCATCGGCCACTGGTTCGCCGACGGCGAGATGAACACGTGCCACATGGCGCTGGATCATCACGTGAAGAACGGACGCGGCGATCAGACGGCGATCATCTTCGACTCTCCCGTCACCGACACGAAACGAAAGATCAGCTATGCCGAACTGACCGATGAGGTGGCACGCACGGCGGGCATGCTGGCCGGTCTGGGCGTGGTCAAGGGCGACCGCGTCATCATCTACATGCCGATGATCCCCGAAGCCGTGGTTGCCATGCTGGCGGTGGCGCGTCTGGGCGCGATCCACTCGGTGGTGTTCGGCGGTTTCGCGCCGCCCGAGTTGGCCGTGCGCATCGACGATGCCACGCCCAAGGTCATCATGACCGCTTCCTGCGGCATCGAGGTGAAGAAGATCATCGAGTACAAGCCGTTGGTGGACAAGGCCATCGAGCTGGCCAAGCACAAGCCGCAAAGCTGCGTGCTGCTGCAACGTCCGCAGGCGACCGCGACACTCATCGCAGGCCGCGACCACGACTGGTCGACCTTGCTTGCAAAAGCCAAGGCTGTCGGTTGCACGCCGGTGAAAGGCAGCGACCCGCTGTACATCCTTTACACCTCCGGCACCACGGGCAAGCCGAAAGGCGTGGTGCGCGAGAACGGCGGCCATGCGGTCGCGCTCAATTACAGCATGAAGGCGATCTACAACGTCGAGGCGGGCGATGTGTTCTGGGCCGCGTCGGACGTGGGCTGGGTGGTCGGTCACTCCTACATCGTGTACGGCCCGCTGCTGCACGGCTGCACCACCATCGTCTATGAAGGCAAACCCATCATGACGCCGGATGCGGGTGCGCTGTGGCGCATCATCGATGAGTACAAAGTGAAGTCGTTCTTCACTGCGCCCACTGCCTTCCGCGCCGTGAAGAAAGAAGACCCGGAAGCCTTGATGATGAAGCCTTATGACTTGAGCAGCCTGCAAGTCATCTTCTCCGCAGGCGAACGGCTCGATCCGCCGACACAGGAATGGCTCACCGAAAAGAGCGGCAAGACGGTGGTGGACCACTGGTGGCAAACCGAGACCGGCTGGGGCATCACCGCCAACCTGTGGGGCGTGGAACCCAAGCCGGTGAAGTTCGGCTCCTCCACCCTGCCCACGCCCGGCTTCGACGTGCGCATCCTTGACGAGAACGGCAAGCAGCTCGCACGCAACGAACAAGGCTACATCGCCATCAAACTGCCGCTGCCGCCCAGCTGCATGAACCGCGTGTGGGGCGATGACAACAAGTTCCGCGACAGCTATCTGCAGTTCCTGCCCGGCTACTACACCACGGGCGACGGCGGCTACATCGACGACGAAGGCTATGTGTTCGTGATGGGTCGCGTGGACGATGTGATCAACGTGGCGGGCCATCGTCTCTCCACCGGCGAGATCGAAGAAGTCGTGGCAGGCCATCCGATGGTGGCAGAGTGCGCCGTCATCGCGCGCGACGATGCGCTGAAAGGACAGATCCCGATGGGGCTGGTGGTGCTCAAATCCGGCGCCAGCATCGACGAAGCCGTGCTGCAAAAGGAACTCGTCACCCGCATCCGCGAACACATCGGCGCCATCGCCTGCTACAAGGACAGCGTCATCCTCAAGCGCCTGCCCAAGACCCGCTCCGGCAAGACTCTACGCAAGACGCTGAACGGCATCGTCAACGGCAAACCCTACAACGTGCCGTCTACCATCGACGATCCCGGCGTCATCAACGAGATCATAGAGACGCTGAAGAAGAAAGGATTTGTTGCCTGACCGTAATCAGGCATGGCGACGCGTATAATCCGCCGCCATGCAAAACCAACTCCTCGAACTCCTCTCCCCCGCCAAGACTGCCGCCATCGGTCGTGATGCGATCTCGCACGGCGCCGACGCGGTGTATATCGGCGGGCCGTCGTTCGGGGCGCGGGACAAGGCGGGCAATTCGATGGCGGACATCGCCGAGCTGGTGGAATACGCGCACCGTTTCCGCGCGAAGATCTACGTCACGCTCAACACCATCCTGCACGATGCCGAACTGGACTCCGCGCGCAAGCTAGCGTGGGAGTGTTACGACGCGGGCGTGGATGCGCTGATCGTGCAGGACATGGGGCTGCTGGAACTCGACCTGCCGCCCATCGACCTGCACGCGTCCACGCAGTGCGACATCCGCACGCCGGAGAAGGCGAAGTTCCTGGCCGAGGTGGGGTTCTCGCAACTGGTGCTGGCGCGCGAACTGACCATCGAGGAGATCATCAAGGTGCGCGCCGCGGTGCCGGGCGACACGGTGATCGAGCATTTCATCCACGGTGCGCTGTGCGTGGCTTATTCCGGCCAGTGCAACATCAGCCACGCGCACACCGGCCGCAGTGCGAACCGCGGCGACTGTTCGCAGGCCTGCCGCCTGCCCTACACGCTGGAAGATGAAGCGGGCCGCGTGGTCGCGTTCGAGAAACATCTGCTATCGGTGAAGGACAACAACCAGAGCGCGAACCTGCGCGCGCTGGTCAATGCGGGTGTGCGCAGTTTCAAGATCGAAGGGCGTTACAAGGACGCGCCTTACGTGAAGAACATCACCGGCCACTATCGCCAGTTGCTCGACGCCATCCTCGAAGGACGCAGCGACCTGCACGCTGCCTCCAGCGGCAAGACTAAACTGCTGTTCACGCCAAATCCGGACAAGACCTTCCATCGCGGTTCGACCGATTATTTCTCGCAGGGTCGCAAGGCGGACATCGGCGCGTTCGATACACCCACCTTCGTCGGTCTGCCGCTGGGCACGGTGACGCAGGTCGGCGACAAATGGTTCGACATGGAAGCGAACGAAGCACTCGCCAACAGCGACGGTCTGAACTATCTGAACAATCGTGAAGTGATCGGCTTGCAGGCGAACATCGTGGAGCAGCGCGGCCCGGTGTGGCGCGTGTTCCCGAACGAGCCGATGCATACCTTGAAAGGTCTGCGCGCCGGCGTCTCCATCAGCCGCAATCGCGACCATGCCTGGGAACAGGCGCTGAGCAAGAAGTCCGCCGAACGGCGCATCGCAGTATCCGCGACCTTCGCTGAGACGGCAGAGGGTTTCTCGCTCGCATTGCTGGATGAAGACGGCTTCGTTGCGACGGCCCAAGCGGCGTTCGAGAAACAGCCCGCGAAGCATCCGGCAGAAGCTGAGAACAATGTGCGCGAACAACTCGCGCGTTTCGGCAATACGGAATTCGAACTGGACGCATTCAATGTCGACTGGACACAGCCCTGGTTCGTGCCCAGTTCGCTCGCCAACAAACTGCGCCGCGATGCCGTTGAGAAACTCGAAGCCGAACGCCTCAGCCACTACACGCGACTCGCGCGCAAAGCCGCCGTCGAACCGCCCGCGAAATATCCGGAAGAGACATTGAGCTTCCTCGACAACGTGTACAACGCCGCCGCGAGGAAGTTCTACGAGCAGCACGGCGTGAAGCTCATCGCCGCCGCGTATGAATCACACAAGGAAGCGGGCGATGTGCCGTTGATGATCACGCGTCACTGCATCCGCTACTCGCTCAGCCTGTGCCCCAAACAGGCCAAGGGCGTGATCGGCGTGCAGGGACAAGTGCGCGCTGAACCGATGACCTTGATCAACGGCAGCGAGAAGTTACGTCTGGAGTTCGACTGCAAGAAGTGCGAGATGCACGTGATGGGCAAAGCGAAGAAACACATCCTCAAGTCGCCGCCGCCTTCGGCCATACCGCTCACCTTCCACGCACAGCGCCCGGCTGCTTGATCGTAACGAGCATGCCGATTCGGCATGCTCCGTGTCGCCAAAGCGAAGTAAATCAGGATTTCCCTACATTATTCGCGGGACGGCGGCCGCATTTTTCAACTATCCTTGCCCCTCGCCCTGAACAAGAACACAGCAATGAACGCTTCCACCGAGCAGAACACTTCCGAGACGACCTTCCTTGGGCTGGCCCCATTCCTGCGCGCCAGCGTCGGCGGACAAGTGCTGCAACCTTATGCAGAATCCCTGCTCGCCGAAGCGCAACAGCGACAAACTGACGGCCCGCTGTGGATGAACCTGTCGGTCGCCATGCAATGCATCGGACAACGCGACATCGGCCTTTCCATTCAGGCGATGGCGCTGGAGCAGCAGCGCATCTTCCATCTGCCCGCCATGCAGCAACCTGTGCTCACGCGCCTGCTGGTGCTGATGGCGCCCGGCGACATCGCGGCCAACATACCTATCGACTGCCTGCTGGAACGCACGGATGTTGATCTGACCTTCTATTACGTCAGTCAGCCCGATCCGCTTGCGCTGCCCGTGCCCGAACACGATGTGCTGCTGGTCGCCATCAGCGAATCCGACGCCAACCGCGCCACACTCCGCGCACTGGAACAAAGACTGAAAGACTGGCCGCAGCCGGTCATCAACCAGCCGGCCCGCATCCCCTGTGTCGGCCGCGATGCCGCCAGCGAAATGCTGCATGATGTGCCGGGCATAGAGATGCCGCCTACGCTGCGCTGCGGTCGCGAGATGTTGCAGGCGATCGCTGCAGGCCAAGCGGATCTAGCAAAAATGTTCTCCGGCCTCGACTATCCAATCATCGTGCGCCCCTACAACTCGCAAGCCGGACGCGATCTGGCGCGCATCGCCTCATCCGCCGAACTGCTGGAATATCTCGCCAAAGTGCAGGCCAGCGACTTCTTCATCGCGCGTTTCGTCGACTACCGCTGCGATGACGGCCTGTTCCGAAAATTCCGCATCGCGCTCATCGACGGACAGGCCTACGCCTGCCACATGGCCGTGTCCAGCAACTGGATGATCCACTACATCAACGCGGGCATGTACGAGGACGCGAACAAACGCGCCGAGGAACTCGCCTTCATGGATCACTTCGACGATTTCGTGCAGCGCCATCGCAATGCACTGGACGAGATATACCGCCGCACCGGACTCGACTATCTGCTCATCGACGGTGCCGAGACGCGCGACGGCGAACTGCTCATCTTCGAGATTGACCACACCATGGTCGTGCACGCGATGGATTCGGAGGATCTGTTCCCCTACAAACAGCAGCACATCGCCAAAGCGCGCGATGCCTTCCGCGCCTATCTGCAACGCCTGACGGGAGCGCATGCCGATGAGTAAGCCCAGCAACCGGCTGAACTTCTCCGGCGGTCCCGGTGCATTGCCGGAGACCGTGCTGCAGCAAGTGCAGCAGGCCATCATCGCCGTACCGGAAGTGGGACTCTCCATCCTCGGCATCAGCCACCGTTCAGACTGGTTCGCCGCCGTCGTTGCCGAACTGGAAGACAACATCCGCAGCCTGCTCGGACTGAACAATGACTATCACGTGCTGTTCCTGCAAGGCGGCGCGACCCAGCAGTTCTCCATGATCCCCATGACGCTGTTGCACGGCAAGACCGCCCCGGCGGAATATCTGCACACCGGCTACTGGAGCGGCAAGGCATTGGCCGAAGCAAAACGCGAAGGCCCGATGCGCGTGTTGTGGAGTGGTGAAGCGAACAACTTCGACCGCCTGCCGACCGATGCGGAACTCGACTACTCGCCCGACGCGCCCTATCTGCACTACATCTCCAACGAGACGGTGGAAGGTCTGCAATTCCAGCGCGTGCTCGGCCGCGACGATGTGCCGCGCGTGTGCGACATGTCATCGGATTTTCTGTCGCGTCCCTGCGAAGCGGATCGCTACGCCATGATCTATGCGCATGCGCAAAAGAACATCGGCCCCGCCGGGGTGACGGTGGTGCTGTTGCGCAACGAGATATTGAAGGACGCACCGCACGACCTGCCCGGTTTCCTCAACTACCGCAGCCACATCAAAGCGCACTCCATCTACAACACCCCGCCCGTGTTCTCCATCTACGTGGTGCTGCTGGTCACGCGTTGGCTGTTGAACGAAATGGGTGGACTGGAAAACATGGCCGCGCTCAACAACAGCAAAGCCGAACTGCTCTATCGCACACTGGATCAGAGCGACAACTTCTACCGCGGCCACGCCGCCATCGCCGACCGTTCGCAGATGAACGTCGCCTTCAACCTGCCGAGCAAGGAACTGGAACAACGCTTCCTGAGTGAGTCACAAGCAGCCGGCTTCTCCGGTCTGGGCGGCCACCGCTCCATAGGCGGCATACGCGCTTCGCTCTATAACGGATTGACGTTGTCGGCGGTGGACGAGTTGGTGGGATTCATGGCGGAGTTCAAGAAGGCGAACGGCTGATTTTCAGCAATCAATTGATTGCGGAGGCACTTCATCTGAGCAACCCACAAGTGTCAATCGATATCCGATATTCACTTTCTCGATCCTCTACTTCCGCGAAGTATCACCAGGTGCAGCGTGGAAAATTTTAGCGCGCTAAACTGCAAGTTCGTTAGTGAGCGGACAGGAGAAGCAGCCGAACTTTGGACTGTATCGACCTGTGAAGTCTGAGCTGCTACACATCAGGAGAATGTTCGACTATTCCCCGTTACGGTACGATTTTAATTCGGACTGGGGGCCTCCTGTTCAGCGTCGACATCTGAAAAACCTTCGAACAGGCACACGCGGTTGCGCCCACTATCTTTGGCCATATAGAGCGCAGTATCCGATGCATGAACCAGATCTTGCAGGCTGTCGACCTGTTTCGGGAGTTCCGCCACACCGATACTTACGGTGATCATGATCTCCTGCTCTTTGTCGTCCTTGAAGAGCGTCGCCTCAACTGAGGCCCGCAGCCGCTCGGCAGTGTGTAGCGCTGCCGTGGAATCTGTTTCCGGAAGGATCACCGTCATCTCTTCCCCTCCGTAACGGCAGACCTTGTCCTCGCTACGCACACCATTTTCCAGCACGCGTGAGAGCCCTTCCAGAATGCGGTCACCCGCGACATGGCCGTAGGTGTCGTTGATACGCTTGAAGTGATCAATGTCAATCAGCAGCAGTGTGATCGGACGATGGTAACGTTTGCAGCGAGCGATCTCGTCTTCAAGCATCGAATAGAACATGCGATGGTTATAAAGCCCTGTCAGGCCATCGCGGCTCGCCAGCTCATGCAATTTTCGCTCGTCTCGTTCGATGCGCTGTCCAATGCGGCCGACCAGCCAGTAGAAGAAGATGAACAACACTAAGCCGCTGACGATACTGACGATGCCGCCGACCATCACGGCCCGCTGTGCCGAGGTGACCTGCCTGGAAACATCCGTCATCAACACCATCTGGGCCACATCCTGTCCTGCTACGTCCGTAAGCGACAATGGCATTGCCTGACAGGGTCTGCCTCCACAGTCGAGTTCGATGGTGTGTGAAGTGTGTACGATGTCTGGATTGCTGAATATCTCTTCTACGGCGACGGGAAGCTCTTTCTTGCCCTGTACGCTCAGTACGGCATCGTGGAACTGGTCCCAGTTTGGAGTACGACCCATGACGCGCATGCCGGCTTCCCATCCCTTGCGCTCTAAATATTTTTTCTGAATCAGGACAAAGGCTTCGACACCGAACAGGTTTTGCACATTTGACAGGATATTGTCGATCTCCATGCCCAACTCGACATAGCCGACAAGCTTGCGTGTGCGCGTGTCATACCAGGGTGAAACCAGCCTCAGGGTCAGCAGTCCCATCGGCCCCAGCTCAATACCATGCGACAGTGCACCGCTCTGTTCTGCATTCAACATGGTGAGCCGGTCAATCACGTCGCCATAGCGACCGGGTTGGTGCACACGCAGCAGATTCACGCGATCCGTTCCGGTGAAATAGAAATGGCTGATGCCGTAGTTGCGCTTTAATTCTTCAAATACGGGGGCGGACTGCATCAACAATAACTTGCGATCCTTGCGTTCAAGTGCGTTGCGCAGACTGTCATCACGCTCGAGAACATCCATGACCATGTGCAGCGCACGGATGTTCTGTTGCACGCTCTCTTCGTACAACTTGGCTGCAGAGGTGCGCATCTGCACCACTCCAGATTCAAGTTGGCGCTGATGGTAGGTATAGTTGACGATAACCATCGCCGCCACGATAAAAGTGATGGCAGCCAACAACGGTGCGAGGAAGGAGAATCGCAAACGGCGAGTTTCAGAGTTAAGGACGAACGATTTCTGATGCGTTGAAAGGTCAGGCTCGGACCGATTGCTGTTCATGTTCCACTCCATCTATACATTTCGTCGACCATATCATCCTGTTGCGCATTCTATTCCCTTCCGGCTACGTAGCATTAATGGAATTAGTTTCTCCATAGATTGGATCTACCATCATGACTGCTATGGGTTAGCAGTCGAGCATCATCAATATCGCGATATTGAATGATCGCTGCCGGTCATGAAGCGCACATCCCCCTCTTCTGGCAAATGATTTTGCCGATCCACGCAAAGAATCTATACTCCGACCATCGATAGCTTGAAATCGGATACAGGGAGTCGTTCATGAAAACTTATCTTATGGCTTTGCTTGCTGCTGCAATGATGCTGACCGGTGCCAGTGTGTTTGCTGTCGGTGAAGAGGGCGGCGGCCATAGCAGCTCGACCACGAAGCTGGAAGTGGAAGAAGTGAAGCCGGTTGCAGAACAGGCGCCTGAGGCGCAGGCACCGGCACCAGCGATGAAGCCGACCAAACACTACAAGCGCAGCAAATCGAACAAACCTCGGCCCAAGGATCTGGATTTCAGGCATTGCCTGGAACTGACGGATAACGCTGCGATCGCGCAATGTGCCCGGGAGTAAAGCGCAAGCTAGCCAACGCAACATAGTCGCCGCGCATTTACTGCGCACCGAACCAGCGCCGGTCCCGCCACCGGCGCGATTCAAAGATTCGCAACCATGATCAAACTCAAACTGCACTGGCAGATTCTCATCGCCCTCTTGCTGGCCGCTGTTGCCGGGTCGCTGGCGGGCACCGACGCGACGCTGTTCGATGTGCGCTACTACGCGGTGTTCGATTTCATCGGCACGCTGTTCCTCAATGCATTGAAGATGCTGATCGTGCCACTGGTGGTGTCGTCCATCATCGTGGGTATCGCGGGCATCGGCGGCGGTGGCGCGTTCGGTCGGCTGGGATTGAAGACACTTACTTATTACGCGGCAACCAGCCTGTTCGCCATCCTGATCGGCCTCACCATCGTCAACCTGACCCAGCCCGGCATCCTCGACGGCCAGCCCGCGAAGGAACAGCTGGGCATGGCGCAGGTGAGCGACGCGGTGGTCGCCAGTGTGGAAGGCAAGGGCGCGGGCGATCTGGTGAGCATCTTCCTGCGCATGGTGCCGACCAACATCGTGGCTGCGGCGGCAGACGGGCAGATGCTGGGCCTGATCTTCTTCAGTCTGTTGTTCGGCTTTTTCATGACCCGCATCGAGGAGCCTTACGCCGAGAGCCAGTACAAACTCTGGAGCGGGATATTCCAGGTGATGATGAAGATCACCGACTGGGTGATGAAGTTCGCGCCCATCGGCGTGTTCGGCTTGGTGGCGAAAGTGGTGGCGAGCACCGGCTTCGCCGCCATCGTGCCGCTGGCCTGGTTCTTTTTCAGCGTGCTGGCCGGGCTGGCCGTGCATTCCCTGCTGGTGTTGCCCGCCTTGCTCTATTTCGTGGGACGGGTGAGCCCGCTGCGCCATTACCGCGCCATGGCCCCTGCCCTGCTCACCGCCTTCTCCACCAGTTCCTCCGCCGCCACCCTGCCACTGACCATGGAATGCGTCGAGAAACGTGCTGGCGTTTCCAACCGCACCAGCAGCTTCGTGCTGCCGCTGGGCGCGACGGTGAACATGGACGGCACCGCGCTGTATGAATGCGTGGCGGCGATGTTCATCGCGCAGGCTTACGGCATCGAGCTGGGCTTCGTGCAGCAGTTCACCATCGTGCTGCTGGCGCTGGTCACCTCCATCGGCGTGGCAGCCATCCCCTCCGCCAGTCTGGTCGCCATCGCCATCATCCTCGGCGCCATCGGCCTGCCGCTGGAGGCCATCGGCCTCATCCTGGCGGTGGACCGCGTGCTGGATATGTGCCGCACTTCGGTGAATGTCTTCAGCGATTCATGCGGGGCGGTTATCATCGCGCGTCTGGATGGCGAGGAGAACGTGTTGCTCGACACGCCTCCGTCCATAGCCAAAGGTTAATAATCAGCAAGTTGTTCTATTCAGGAGTCTCCGTTGAGCGTCAATTACGATGAGTCGTCATTCAAGGTGCTGCGCGGCCTGGACCCCGTGCGCCAGCGCCCCGGCATGTACACCACGCTGGACAATCCCAACCACATCATCGCCGAGGTGGTGGACAACGCCTGCGACGAGGCATTAGCGGGTTTTGCCAAGAATATCTTCGTCACCGCGCACATCGACGGCTCGGTGTCGGTGCAGGACGACGGGCGCGGCATCCCGGTCGGTCTGCATCCGGAAGAGAAGAAGTCCGTGGTCGAAGTGGCCTACACCGTGCTGCACGCGGGCGGCAAGTTCGACAAGGAGAAGGGCGGTGCCTACCAGTTCTCGGGCGGTCTGCACGGCGTGGGCGTGGCGGTCACCAACGCGCTGTCCACCGCGCTTGAGGTCACCGTGTTCCGCGACGGCGGCGAACACCATCTGCGTTTCGAGCACGGCGTCGCCACCCAGCCGCTGCAACGCGTGGGCGAATGCCCCAAGCGCAAGACCGGCACCAACGTGCGCGCATGGCCGGATACCAAGTATTTCGATGCCCCCAACGTCAACCTCGCGCAACTGGAACGCGCGCTGCGCTCCAAGGCGGTGTTGCTGCCGGGCGTGGTCGTCACCCTGCTGATCGAGAAGAGCGGCGAGCGCAGGGAATGGACCTACCCGGACGGTCTGCGCGGCTATCTGACACAGGCACTGGATGCGCAGGAAGACGGCGGCACTTTGATCGCGCCGATCTTCTCCGGCGAACGCTACGCCGGCAAACACGACGACAACTATGCCGAAGGCGAAGGCGCAGCCTGGGCGCTGGCCTGGACCGAGGAAGGCGCGATCACGCGCGAATCCTATGTGAACCTGATCCCCACCTGGAACGGCGGCACGCACGATTCCGGCCTGCGCGACGCGATGTTCAACGCGGTGAAGAGCTTCATCGAGATGCACGGCATGCTGCCCAAGGGCGTGAAGCTGACTTCGGACGACGTGGCCAACCGCGCCAGCTTCGTGCTGTCGACCAAGGTGCTCGACCCTTCTTTCCAGGGACAGACCAAGGACAGACTGGTATCACGCACCGCGCTCAAACTGGTCTCGTCGATGATCAATGACCCGCTGCTGCTGTGGCTGAACGAGCATGTGGATTACGGCAAGCGCATCGCCGAGGTGGTGATCAAGCAGGCGCAGAGCCGCATGAAGTCGGCGCAGAAGGTGGAGAAGAAAAAAGGTTCCTCGGTGGCGGTGTTGCCGGGCAAGCTGACTGACGCGGCGGATTTCAATCCCGAACGCAACGAGCTGTTCCTGGTCGAGGGCGATTCCGCCGGCGGCTCGGCCAAGCAGGGGCGCAGCAAGGAGTTCCAGGCCATCCTGCCGCTGCGCGGCAAGGTGCTCAACACTTTCGAAGTAGACAGGAATCGTCTGTTCGCCAATGCGGAGGTGCACGACATCGCGGTGGCCATCGGCGTCGATCCGCACGATCTGACCGATAACGTCGATCTGTCCGGGCTGCGCTACAAAGGCATCTACATCATGGCCGATGCGGACGTGGACGGTTCGCACATCGCCACGCTGTTGCTGACGCTGTTCTTCCGCCACTTCCCGAAGCTGGTCGCCAACGGTCACATCTTCCTTGCGCAGCCGCCTTTGTTCCGCGTCGACGTACCGGCGCAAGGCAAGAAGCCGCTGCGCAAGATCTACGCCTTGAACGAAGACGAACTGACTTCCATCGAAGACCGACTGCGCAAGGACAAGGTGCGCGAAGGTGCATGGTCGATCTCGCGCTTCAAAGGTCTGGGCGAGATGAACCCGGAACAGTTGTGGGACACCACCATGAACCCGGACACACGACGTGCATTGTGCGTGGCGCTGGATGCATCCACCAAAGATGACACGCATCGCGTCATGAACATGCTGATGGGTAAACAAGAGTCCGGCGCGCGACGCGCCTGGCTGGAATATCACGGAAACGAGGTCACAGGCGATGTCTGATCTTTTCGAAGAAGACGAAGGCGCACAGCCGGAAGAAACGATACAACAGGAAGTAGTTGAAGCAGCGGGCAACGGCGGCGGCAACGCGCGCGAGTTCGCGCCGCTGCCGCCACCACCCGATGGCGACTCGGTGCCGCTGGCGCAATACGCCGAGCGTGCCTATCTTGAATACGCGGTGTCAGTGGTCAAGGGCCGCGCCCTGCCCGACGTGTGCGACGGCCAGAAGCCGGTGCAGCGCCGCATCCTGTACGCGATGCGCGAGATGGGGCTGGCGCACAACAGCAAGCATGTGAAGTCGGCGCGCGTGGTGGGTGAGGTGCTGGGTAAGTTCCACCCGCACGGCGACTCGTCCGCCTACGAGGCGATGGTGCGTCTGGCGCAGAACTTCTCCATGCGCTATCCGCTGGTGGACGGCCAGGGCAACTTCGGCTCGCGCGACGGCGACAATGCCGCCGCGATGCGTTACACCGAAGCGCGTTTGACGCCGATCGCCGATCTGCTGCTGTCCGAGCTGAACATGGGCACGGTGGACATGCAGCCGAACTACGACGGCCACTTCGACGAGCCCGCCATGTTGCCGGCGCGCCTGCCCATGGTGCTGCTCAACGGCGCATCCGGCATCGCGGTGGGTATGGCGACCGAGATCCCCTCGCACAACCTGCGCGAGATCGGCACCGCCGCCGCCATCTGCGTGCGCGATCCGAAATGTTCCGACGAGGAATTGCTTGCCTCGATCAACGGCCCCGACCTGCCGAGCGGCGGCCAGATCATCTCCTCGCCGCGCGAGATCGCCGAGTGTTACCGCAGCGGTCGCGGCTCACTCAAGATGCGCGCGCGCTGGAAGATCGAAGAGCTGGCGCGCGGCCAGTGGCGCGTGGCGGTATACGAACTGCCGCACGGCACCTCGGCCAAGAAGATCATGGAAGAGATCGAGGACCTCACCAATCCGAAAGTACGCGCCAACAAGAAGGCGTTGTCGCAAGAACAGGTGCAGAACAAACAACTGCTGCTGTCGGTGCTGGACAAGGTGGCCGACGAATCGGACAAGGATCAGGCAGTGCGTCTGGTGTTCGAACCGAAGTCCAGCCGCCAGTCGGTGGACGAGCTGATGACCATCCTGCTCGCGCACACCAGTCTGGAGAGTTCGCTGCAACTGAACATGGTGATGATCAGCCTCGACGGCCGCCCGCAGCAGAAGCCGCTGGCCGACATCCTGCGCGAGTGGGCGGCCTTCCGTTTGAGCACTGTGCGTCGCCGTTGCGAACATCGCCTCGCGCAGGTGAACGACCGCATCCACATCCTCGACGGTCGCATGATCGTGTATCTGAATCTGGACGAGGTGATCGCGCTGATCCGCGAATCGGACGAACCCAAGCCCGCGCTGATCGAGCGCTTCGATCTTTCCGACCGTCAGGCCGAAGACATCCTCGAGATCCGTCTTCGCCAATTGGCGAAGATGGAAGGCATCAAGATCGAGCGCGAGCTGAAGCAACTGAAAGACGAAGGCGAGGAACTGGGCAAGCTGCTCGGCTCCGATACCATGATGCGCCGCCGCGTGGCGAAGGAGATCGACGAGGACATCAAGACCTATGGCGATGAACGTCGCACGCTGATCGAGGAAGCCGAACGCGTGGTGCTGACCACGCAAGTGGTGGACGAACCGGTGACCGTGCTGATCTCCAAGAAGCACTGGGGCCGCACACGTCAGGGCCACGGCCTCGACCTGGCGGGCATCTCGTTCAAGGACGGCGACGGCTTGCTGGGCGCGTTCGAATGCCGCACCACCGACCACTGCATCGTGATCTGCAGCAATGGCCGCGTGTGCAGCATCCCGGTGCACCAACTACCGGGCGGTCGCGGCGACGGCGTACCGCTGGCGACCCTGATCGAAGTGGCGACCGGCGCGAAGATCGTGCATGTGCTGTGCGGCAAGGCGGAGCAGCATGTGCTGCTGTCCACCGCCGCCGGTTACGGCTTCACTTGCACGCTGGGCAACATGGTCGGCCGCAACAAGGCGGGCAAGCAGTTCATCAGCGTGGAAGGCGAAGCGATCCTCGCGCCCGCCCTGTTCACGCCAAGCGAGAATGCGCTGGTGGTGGCGGCATGCAAATCAGGTCGTCTGCTCGCCTTCCTGCTGGCCGAGATGAAGCAACTCGCGGGCGGCGGCAAGGGCGTGGTGGTGATGGGCATGGCGGACGGCGACGAACTGGCCGCCGTGACCGTGACCAGCCAGCCCAGGGTCACCGTGCTCACCTCCAGCGGCAGCAAGGAACAGAGCATGACTCTCAACGACAAGGACCTGCAGAACCATTTCGGCAAACGCGCGCGCATGGGCAAGGCGCTGGCGCTGAAAGGCAAAGCTGTCGTGGTCGGTTTGCAATCGTAAGTCATGCGCGTCGCGGGTGTCGCCACAACGGCACCCGCACGCATCTGCGCTAGAATCGCGCCCTTTTTTCCCCGAGGCAATTCACCATCATGTGGTTCAAGAATCTGATCATCTATCGTCTCAATAAATGGGACGTCACCCCCGAACAACTGGAAGAGAAACTCTCGCAACATGCCCTGCAACCCTGCTCCGGTCTGGAGCTGCAGCGCGCGGGCTGGATACCGCCCAAGGAAGGCGAGCCGACCTTCGTGCACACGCTGGGCAAGCAGATGCTGATCTGCCTCGGCGCGGAGAAGAAGCTGTTGCCCGCCTCGGTCATCAACACCATTTGCAAGGCGCGCGCGGTGGAGATGGAGGAGCAGCAAGGCTACAAGCCGGGCCGCAAACAGATGAAGCAACTGAAGGAAGCCATCACCGACGAACTGCTGCCGCGCGCCTTCGCGGTACGTCGCCGCAGCTGTGCGTGGATAGACACAGACGCGGGGCTGCTGGTGCTGGACGCAGCCAATCTGGCCAAGGCAGACGAACTGGTCGAGCTACTGGTCAAATCGGTGGACGGCATCGCTTTCACGCCACTCAAAACCGAAATCTCCCCCACCACCGCGATGACTGCATGGCTGGCCGGCGAGGACCTGCCTTCGGCGTTCACCGTCGACCGCGATTGCGAACTGCGCGCCTCCGGTGACGAGAAGGCCACCGTGCGCTATGTGCGTCACTCGCTGGAAGCGGAGGAGATCGCTAAACACATCAAGGGCGGCAAGGAAGTGACCAAGTTGGCGATGACCTGGTACGACCGCATCTCCTTCGTGCTGCACGAGAACGGCCAGATCAAGCGCTTGCAAGCGCTCGACTTGCTGAAAGAACAGTCCGACGGCGATACACAGGACGATGCCTTCGATGCCGACTTCGCGCTGATGAGCGGCGAGCTGAAGAAGATGTTGCCTGCCATCGTCGACGCACTGGGCGGAGAGAGCAAGCCGTCCGCATAAAGGCCACCGCCCCCGCCAAACCACACCAAGGAAGGGGTTGAACTCCCCCTAAAGCATTATTGTTTCCTGCCGAAACAGGCATATGCTGCTCTGATTATTTGCGGCAATCCCTCATTTCGAAAGGACGGCAATGGCGAACAAGCCCCCCTCCATACTCAAGCAACTGAAGTATTCCTTCCTCGGCTTCGGCCTGCTCATGGGCGCTATCTTCCCGTTCTATGCGAATTTCTTCGTGGAATGGAAGCCCGGCATGCTGGGATGGTTCATCGTCGGCTGCATCGTGGCCGGCATCACGATAGGCATCATCAATCACATGCTGCTGGAGTGGCTGCTGGTGGGCAAACTGCGCAAGGTCGCGGTCGCCGCCGAACGTATACGCGGCGGCGACTTGCGTGAGGGTTGCGGCATACGCAGTGCGGATACGGTGGGCGAGATCACTGGCGGGTTCGATTCCATGGCATCGGAATTGCGCGACACACTGAGTGGGGTAACCGCATCCGCCCACACGGTCGATGTGACAGCGCGCGAGATAGGCGATTCGATGAGCTCGCTCGGCAGCAGCATGCAGGAATATCGCCAGAACGAGCAGGAGATCATCAAGGTCATCAACGGCATGGCCGATGCGTCGCGCGCCATACTCGAACTGTCCGACTCCGCGGGCGGCAGTGCCGCTTCCGCCGACGCATTGGTGCGCAACGGTGTGAAGCATGTCGCGGCGACCGAGCAAGCCATCTCCGTGCTGGATGCGGCCAGCCGCAAGATCTCCGCCAATGCCGACAGCCTGGAAAGCAGCGCCAAGGAGGTCGAGACAGCGGTCTCCGCCATACGCGCCATCGCCGAGCAGACCAATCTGCTGGCCCTCAACGCGGCCATCGAAGCGGCGCGGGCGGGCGAACAGGGTCGCGGCTTCGCCGTCGTCGCGGACGAGGTCAGGAAACTGTCCGAACAGGCGGCACAGGCGACCACGCGCATCGACGGCGTACTCAAACAAGTGAGTGCCGATGTCGCTTCCACGGTCAGCATCTCCGAAGAGAACGCCAATGCCGTTGTCGACGGCTTGCGCGCTTCGAAACTCTCCTCCGAGACCTTCGTTCAGATCGAGCAAGCCACTGCCGCCATGAATGCATCGGTCGCGGAGGTACGCGAGGCTGCCGACGACCAGCAGATGCTGGTCGGTCTCGTGCTCAGGCGTATCGAAGAGAACCAGCACAGCACGGACGAGACCGCCAAGCTCACCTCGCAATGCGTCAAGGAATCGGAGCGCATGATCGCCACGGCGCACACGCTGAATGAAGCCACACACCGATTCATCGTCTGAACCGGCATAAAAACCAGCCGATACCGCCACTTAAGGACTATTGACCAGCAATAGGGTACGAGTTAGGGTTCGCCACATGATCTCCGCATCCACCTTCATTGCTGCATGCCGCAGATCGATAGTGTCTGTCGCCGCGTTACTGGCGCTGGCAGCGACACCGCCGCTCTGGGCAGCCCAACCGGTGCTGCGCGTGCTGGCGTGGCCGGGATATGCCGAACCTGAAGTGGTACAGCGTTTCGAGCTCGAGCATCAGGTGAAGGTCGAGCTGACCGTGGTCACTTCCGATGCGACGTTGTGGGAGAAGGTCAGCGCGCACAACCACGACTTCGACGTGTTCGCCGTCAACACCGCCGAACTGCAGCGCTACATCGCCGCCAATCTGGTGCAGCCGGTGCATGCCGGGAATATCCCGAACACACACAATCAACTCGCGCGCTTCCGCGACCTGTCCGCCATCCCCGGCCTGATGCACAACGGCAAGGCCTATGCGCTGCCCTATACCTATACGCAGATGGGCTTGATCTATGACCGCAAACAGTTCCGCCCGCCGCCGCACTCGATCACCGCGCTGTGGGACGAGCGTTATCGCGGCAAGGTGATCGCCTACGACGGCGGCACGCACAATTTCTCGCTAGCCGCGCAGTCGTTGCGACTCGACTCGCCATTCCGCATCGCGCCCAAAGATATCCCGCGCGCCGCCGAACGTCTGATCGAATTGCGCCGTAACACGCTCGGCTTCTACACGCAGCCGGAAGAATCGATACAGCTGTTCATGCGGCACGGTGCCGCGCTGATGTTCGCCAATTACGGCATGCAGCAGGTACAGATGCTCAAGCAGGCGGGCGCGGACATCGCTTACGTGATCCCGCAGGAAGGTGCGCTGGCCTGGCTGGATTGCTGGAGCATCACACGCGATGCGCATGACCCGGCGCTGGCGCATGCCTGGATCGACCATCTGCTCGATCCGCAGGCCAGCCGCTTGCTGGTCGAGCGGCAGGGACTGTCCAACACCATGGTCGATGACAGCAACGGCCAGCCGAACGGCAAGCCGCTGTGGCTGGAGCCGCCGGAAGATACCATCCGACGCGAAATGTTGTGGGAACGGATACGTTCCGGCGACCGCCTGACGCGGGTACTGGCACCATGAGATTCACCATCGCCTGGCGTCTTGGTCTGGTGCTGGTCATGGTCGGCTTGCTGGGCACCGGTCTGACCGGATACTTCGCCTATCAGGCCAGCCGCGAACAACTGCTGAAGTCTTCCGAAGAACGCCTGCTGACCGCGACGCAGGTGTTGATGCGGCAAGTGACGGTGGCCCTGAATGACGTGAAAGCCGATGTGCGCCTGATCGCACAACATCCGCAAGCGCCGCGCATCCTGCAACGCAGTACAGCCGGTTTTCAGGCGCTCAGTGAAGAGAACGTCGCCAAGATATTCGAGGGCTTGATGGTGGTGCATCCGGAATATTTCCAGATGCGCCTGATCGAAGCCGACAATCACGGCATGGAACGCATACGCGTCGACCGCGACATGGGCGGACTGCTACGCATCAGCGGTGACGATCTGCAGGAGAAGGGACACTACCCCTATGTGTTCGAGACCCTGTCGCTCCCGCCCGGTAGCCTCTATGTGTCGCGCGCCACGATCAACCATGAGACGGGCGCACACGCCGGCGAGGGCCGCCCCGCCCTGCGTGTTGCCGCACCCATCCATGATGCACGGCGAAACGCGATCGGACTGATCGTGATCAACGTCGACCTGCAGGGTTTGTTCGCGCAACTGGCTGCTGACCTGCCACCCGAGTTGAAACTTTATCTGGCGAACGGCAGGGGCGACTACCTGATCCATCCCAATCCGTCGCGCAGCTTCGCTTTCGACCGCGGACAAGTCGCACGCGTGCAGGATGAGTTCCCGGCCATGGCAGCAGCGCTGAACGGCAGTCAGAAAGAAGAATCGCATCTCGTCACTTCCAACCGTGCATCCGATGCAGAACCATTGGTGGCGGCTTTCGGCATCAGGACCATCCCGGATATGGAAGGCAACGATGCGTTCGTCCTGGGCTTGTCACAACCGTTGGAGAGTGTGTTGTCGGAAAGTAAGCAGCTCGCCTCAATCACACTTGGCATCGTGCTGAGTTTCAGCGCGATGACGGTTCTGCTCGCATTCTTTCTGGCACGCGCCTTCAACCGTCCTTTCTATCGCATCGTGGCGGAGATCCGGCGTTTTGCAGTGGATGGCAAGATCGGCAACCTGCCCGTGAACCGGCGTGACGAGATCGGCGAATTGGCACACAGCATCCAGATGATGGAGAAACAGATCCAGCACCAGATCGAAGACCTGCAGACCCAGCAGGAGATGCTCGACCACTTGGCCAGCCACGACAGCCTGACCGGACTGCCCAACCGGCGCATGTTCCTCGACCGGCTGCAACACGCGCTGGCACGGGCAAAAAGGCAGAACGAGCAATTACTGTTACTGTTCATCGACCTCGACGACTTCAAGATCATCAATGACACGCACGGACACGGGGCAGGCGATGCGGTATTGCAGGCGGTCGCACAACGCCTGCGCGCCCTGCTGCGCGAGTCCGATACCGCAGCACGTCTGGGCGGTGACGAATTCATCATCCTGTTCGAAGGGACATGGGACGATGCGCAGATAGAACAGATGGTACACAAGGTGCAGACCGCCATGGCAGAGCCCATCCCGTATCAGGATATCGAACTGCACTCCGGCGGCAGCATCGGCTACAGCCGCTTCCCGCAAGACGGCAGCACCTCATCGACCCTGATCGCGGCGGCCGACCAGGCCATGTATAACTGCAAAACGAACGGGCGCTGAGACCTACCAGGGGGAAAAGGCGGGAGAATGCTTCTGCAAAACCGGCTTCATCAGCAGGTCTTCCTTGATGACGTGATCGATCAGCCAATTGCGCAGGAAGTCGGCGAAGCCTTTGGTCAGTTCCGGCGACCATATCTGTTCCGCAGTCACAAAATTCGACTCCATCTTTGCCAGTTTTTCCATCAGTGACTGATGCGACTGCTGCAGGCCGGGCGTCTGCTGGTAACCCACCGCGAGGGCGATCTTCTCTTCGCGGTCGAAATGCAGCATCGAGTAATCGTGCAATCGCTGCAACTCCGCTTTCAATGCGGACATATTCTTTTTCTCAAGACATATCTCGACCCTGTTGATGATCTCGATCAGGTATTTGTGATCTTCGTCGATGATGTTATTGCCGACACTCAGTTGTTCACGCCACGCGATCGCCATTGCACTGCCCCCTTATTTAATTTTTCATCCCCTCTGCGGCTGACGCATGCTACCAGTACGCGACCGAATTTACAGCGCGTAAACAAACTTTAACAAGCGGCGCCAGCTGCGCGCATTCTCCCCGGACTGGGGGGGGCGCATGGTGTTGAAGCGCACCGCCACCTCCTGCTCATGCGCAGACAACGGCTGCTGCGCCGCCTGCAATTTCTCCAGCACATTCACATCCGCCTCCGAAGCATCATGACGGCGCTTGCGGAGTCGGGTACGCAATGTGTACGCGTCCGCATCCAGCGTGGCGATCACGAACGGCGACGCGATCGCCTTTGCCAACGCACGGAACTGCTTGCGTTCATCACTGCGCAGGAAAGCCGCATCCACCACCACCGTATGGCCCGCCCGCAACAAGTCCCACGCCAGCGACAGCAATCTGGCATAGGTCTGTGCCGTCGCCTTCCGGCTGTAGATATCCACATCCAATTTGCGACTGCCTTCCAGCGCCGACAAACCGAACGATCTTTTGCGCTCCACATCGGAACGGATACGCACCGCGCCAATCTGTTCCAGCAGGTATTGCGCAAAGGTGGTCTTGCCGGAACCGGGCAGACCGTGCGTGATGATCAGGGCAGGTCGACTCTCGGTCAGGCATCGCTGCGCCAAGCGCAGATGTGAGCGGCATGTTCGCAGAGCGCTCGCCCGCTCACTGCCTGCCGACTGGCTGGCACGGATGGCTGCCACCTTGGCGCGCACTGCCGCGCGGTAAGCCAGATAGAAGCGCAGCACACCCACGCCCGCATAGTCACCGCTCGCCTCCAGATAGGCGTTCAGGAACCGCCATGCCAGATCCACTCGCTCGTGATGCAGCAGATCCATCATGGTGAAGGCGACCTCGTCCATCACATCTATCCAGCGCAATGCCGGTGAGAACTCGATGCAATCGAACGGCACCGGCACTTCATCGATGAGCGCGATGTTGCCCAGATGCATGTCGCCGTGGCATTCGCGCACGCGCCCTGCACTGCGTCGTTCTTCGAACAGTGCCGCACGACTTCCCCACTCGCGCAGCGTCGACTGCTGCAGCGCTTCAACTAGCTGCAGATCGTCCGCATCCTTCAGCAGCGTGCGCAGCTGCTCGAAGTTCTGCAGCGCGGCAGCGCGAATGGTCTTCACGTTCCCGTAATCGGATTTCTCGTTCACTGTCGCGGCACGCTCATGGAAACGCGCGACAGCGCCTGCCAGCGCATCGATGTGTGCAGGCACCACCTTGCCCTGCCGCAGGCGCGCATCCATCAGCGCATCATCAGCAAAACGCCGCATCTTCACTGCGTATTCGATGGCGGGCTGCACACCGAACTGCGGTGCATCCGCGCTGCCGCCTATGCTCACCACGTCGAGATAAAGTTCGGGTGCGGTGCGCCGGTTGAGATGCAGCTCTTCTTCGCAGAAATGCTTTCTGGCAGACAGATCGTGATAATCGAGAAAACCAAGATCGATAGCTTTCTTGATCTTGTATGCGTGATCTCCGATCAGCAGCACCCATGAGATATGCGTCTCGATCACCTGCGCCGCATGCGCACTTTGCAGTGCGCGGATCAAACCATGCTGTGAGGCGAGTGTGGACATGCCCTAGTCGAAATCGCCCCAAGCGCTCTTGCGCGACGGGCGTTCGCCTTCCACCATGCGCGCGATCTCGCGCCGATCACGCTTGGTCGGGCGGCCTTTCAATTCCGACTGCGGCAATAGTTTGTTCTGCTCGGCTTGAACCGCCCTGCGCTTCCTGCTCTCGTCAGTCTCGCGATACAGCTTCTGCGCGACCGGCGCCGGGCCGCGCTTGCCTGACAGTTCCAGTATCTCGATCTCGTGCTGATAAGGACCGAGGCGGATCACCAGCACATCACCCACGCCCACCGTCTTGGCCTGCTTGATGCGCGCACCGTCCATAGTCACCTTGCCGCTCTCGACAGCATCGGCGGCGATGCTGCGCGTCTTGAAGAAGCGCGCCGCCCACAGCCATTTGTCGACGCGTAGTTTTTCTGCCGGTTCGTTCATTTTGTTCGTCTGGAAATTCGTTTCTGTGAAGATATGTAAAGTCTGCGCGGCTGCGGAACCACCGTTCCATAATGACATCCGACGCCGCGGATTGTGGGCGAGTCGGGGTGATGCGTCAAACTGGCAATGACCCGTACGGTTTATACAAAATGACATACATCCTCTATAGAATCCCGTTCGTATACGGCCGCTTCGGCCGACCCATTGAAAGGTGGATGTGAAAGCGCAGCTCCGCACACTGATGTTGTTGGTCCCGCTGGCCGGTTGTGCCGTGGGGCCGGATTACGTCAAGCAAGACCCCGCCGCACCCGCGAACTGGAGCGTCACTGCCGGGACGCGCATCTCGCAGCAACAGGCAGATATCTCGCACTGGTGGCTGCGCCTGAACGACCCCGTGCTGAACGGGCTGATCGCCACCGCGCTGCGCAACAGCCCGGACATGCGCAGTGCACGCGCCAAGCTGCTGGCATCGCGCGCGCGCCTCAACCTATCCGACGCCGACTTCATGCCCCGCCTGAACGGCGCACTGGGCGGCAGCCGCAGCAAGGTGGGCGATGCCTCGCCCGCCAATCAATTCAACGCCGGTTTCGATGCGAGCTGGGAGATCGATCTTTTCGGCGGCTTGCGCCGCGCATCCGAAGCGGCGCAAGCCGATGCCGGTACGACACTGGCGAACCTTTACAACACACAGGTCACCCTCGCCGCCGAAGTGGCCCTCAACTATGTGCAACTGCGCAGCCTGCAACAACGCCTCGCCATCGCCCGCAACAACCTGTCCGCACAGCGCGAGACGCTGAAGATCACCGAATGGCGTGCACAGGCCGGACTGGTGACGTCGATGGAAGTGGAGCAGGCGAACAGCAATCTGCAACAGACACTGGCCGGCATCCCCACCCTGTCCACCAATCTGAGCAAGACCGAGAATCGATTGGCCGTATTGTTGGGACAGTTCCCCTCCACGCTGCATGAAAAGCTGGCTGCGCCTGCGGCCTTGCCACCCCTGCCCGACGAGATCGCGCTCAGCATCCCCGCCGACACACTGCGCCAGCGCCCCGATGTGCAGGCTGCGGAAAGACGCGTGGCGGCCGAGACCGCGCGCATCGGCCAGGAATCGGCGGCGCGCTATCCCTCGCTCTCGCTCAGCGGCAGTCTGGGCTGGAAGGCGCTCACTGCCGGCGCACTCGGCGACAGCGCCAACCTGAGCCGTTCCCTCTCCGCCAGTCTGGCGCAGTCCATCTTCGACGGTGGCCGCCTGAGCAGTCGCGTCGAGGCACAGAATGCGGTGCAGCAGCAGGCGCTGATCGCTTATGAACAGACCGTGCTGCTCGCGCTGGAAGAAGTGGAGAACGCGCTGACCAGTTACGCCAACAGTCACGAACGCCGCGCCGCTTTGCAGAACGCCTCGACCTCGGCACGCAATGCCGCGCTGATGGCGCGCCAGCGTTACGAAGGCGGCCTGATCGATTTCCAGAGCGTGCTCGATACCGACCGTACCCTGCTTTCCAGCGAGGACAGTCTGGCCAGCGCCGAGTTCGATGAGCGCGCCGCGTTGATCGCTCTTTACAAAGCGATGGGCGGCGGCTGGAACGAGGACGCCGCCACACCCGTTGCGATCACCCATGAAAGTTCACGACCATGAATGACACATCCAGATCCAGCCAGAATCTGTTGCACGCCATCACGCGCGCATCGAACGGCAGCAAACGCAAGCGCGTGTCATCGATCGCGCTGATCGCCATCGCGCTGTTGCTGGTCGGCTGGTGGCTATGGCCGAAGTCGAACGGAGCGAACAACGGCGGCTACCTCACCGAGGAAGCCACACTGGGCGATCTGTCGGTGACGGTGTCGGCCACCGGCAATCTGTATCCCACCAACCAAGTGGATGTGGGCAGCGAGTTGTCCGGCATCGTGGAGAGCGTGCTGGTGGACGAGAACGACCGTGTCAAACGCGGACAGGTGCTGGTGCGACTCGATATGTCGAAACTGAACGATCAGGTAGTCAAATCGCAGGCCGCCGTGCTGTCCGCCCAAGCGCAGGTGGCGCAGATGCAAGCCACGGTGAAGGAATCACGCGCCACGCTGGCGCGTTTGCGCCAGGTGGCCGAACTGACCGGTGGCAAAGTGCCTTCGCGCAGCGAACTGGAAGCGGCGGAAGCGGCCGCCTCGCGCGCCGAAGCGAACGAGGCCAATGCACGCGCGGCAGCGGCACAAGCCTCCGCAAGCCTGCGCTCGGACCAGACCAATCTCTCCAAAGCCACCATCCGTTCACCCATCGACGGCATCGTGCTGACGCGCAAGATCGAACCGGGACAGACCGTGGCCGCTTCACTGCAGGCACCGGTGCTGTTCACCATCGCGGAAGACCTGGCGCGCATGCAATTGCAGGTGGATGTGGACGAAGCGGACGTGAGCCAGGTCAAGAACGGTCAGTCCGCCTACTTCATGGTCGATGCCTGGCCGGGGCGAAAATATCCGGCCGAGATCTCCCGCGTCGGCTTCGGCGCACAGACCACCGACGGCGTGGTGACCTACAAGACGCTGCTCAACGTATCGAACGCCGACCTGAGCCTGCGCCCCGGCATGACCGCCACTGCCGAGATCTCCACCGCAAACCTGCACGATGTCTTGCTGATACCGAATGCCGCGTTACGCTTCACGCCGGTGACGAAAGCCGCCTCCTCCGGCGGCCTCGTCGCCAGCCTGATGCCGCGCGCACCGCAGCAGCCCAAGCAGGTGAAGGAGACCGCTTCGAACGGCAGCATCAAGCGCACCGTCTGGGTGTTGCAGGACAACAAGCCGGTGCCGATCGAGGTCTCCATCGGCCTCACCGACGGGCGTCGCACGCAGGTCGTCAGCGGCGGTCTGCAGGCGGGTGCGCGTGTCATCATCGGGATGCAGAAATCCGCAAAATGAGCGATGTGCTGATCCAGCTCGCCGGCATCACCAAGACCTACGGCCAGGGACAGGCCGCGTTCCAGGCCTTGCGCGGCGTCGACCTGACCATCCGCCAGGGCGAGTTCGTCGCCATCATGGGACCCAGCGGTTCCGGCAAGTCCACCGCGATGAACATCCTCGGCTGTCTCGACACACCGACCTCCGGCGCCTATGTGTTCGACGGCCTGCATGTGGAGGATCTGTCGCGCGACCAGCGCGCTTTGCTGCGCCGCAACTATCTCGGCTTCGTGTTCCAGGGGTTCAACCTGCTGGCGCGCACCACGGCGCAGGAGAACGTTGAACTGCCGCTGCTCTATCGCGGCGAGACTGCCGAGGCCAGACATGAACTGGCGATGGGCGCATTGCGCTCGGTCGGACTGGCCGAGTGGGCGCATCACACTTCCTCCGAACTCTCCGGCGGTCAGCAACAACGCGTCGCCATCGCGCGCGCCATCGTCACCAATCCCAAGGTGCTGCTGGCCGACGAGCCGACCGGCAACCTCGATTCCAAACGCGGCCACGAGATCATGGAACTGCTGGTCAGCATGAACCGCGACCACGGCATCACCATCCTGATGGTCACCCACGAACCGGACATCGCCGCCTACGCAAAGCGCGTGGTGCATTTCGTCGACGGGCAGATCGCGCACGACAAAGAGAACGGGGAGGCGGCATGATGGGCTGGACCACCCTGCTGCTAGCCTTGCGCGAGATCAGGCGCAACCTGATGCGCTCATTCCTCACCGTGCTGGGCATCGTCATCGGCGTGGCGGCCGTGGTCACCATGGTGACGCTGGGCAACGGCGCGACGCAGGCGGTATCGGACCAGATCACCAGCCTCGGCAGCAACCTGCTGATGCTGCGCCCTGGTCAACGCATGGGGCCGGGCAGCAGTTCCGGTGCGCCCAATTTCAAGGCGGAGGATGCGGAAGCGATCAAGGCGCAGGTCGGCTCACTCAAAGCAGTCGCCCCAACCATAAGCCGCACCGCCGTGGTGGTAGTCGGCACCAAGAACTGGGCCACCTCCATCACCGGCAGCAATAGCGACTACTTCACTTCAGGCAACTGGACGCTGGAAGATGGCCGCTATTTCAGCGCCACCGAAGAGCGCGCGGGCAAGGCCGTGTGTGTCATCGGTGCAACTGTGCGCAAGGAGCTGTTCGAGTCGCATAGCCCGGTGGGCGACACCATGCGCATCAAGCAATTGTCCTGCGAAGTGGTCGGCGTGCTCGCCGCAAAAGGCCAGAGCGCGATGGGGCGCGACCAGGACGACACCATCGTGATGCCGCTGCGCACCGTGCAGCGCCGCATCACCGGCAAGCAGGACGTGAGTACCATCCTCATCTCGATGCAGGACGGGGCATCCACCGAACAGGTGACCAACCAGCTCACGGTGCTGATGCGCGAACGGCGCAAACTGTCGGACAACGAAGAGGATAACTTCAGCATCCGCGACACCAAGGAGATCGCCCAGACGCTGTCCGGTGCCATCGGCACCATGACCGCGCTGCTAGGCGCAGTGGCCGCGGTGAGCCTGCTGGTGGGTGGCATCGGCATCATGAACATCATGCTGGTGTCGGTGACCGAGCGCACGCGAGAGATCGGCATCCGCCTCGCCATCGGCGCGCTGGAGAAAGAAGTGTTGCTGCAGTTCCTCACCGAAGCGGTGGTGCTGTCCGCGTTCGGCGGTCTGGTGGGATTGCTGCTGGCGGCCATCGCCTGCTACGGACTGGCCTCGCTGCTCTCGCTGCCCTTCCTGTTCAGCCCCGGCATCAACCTGCTCGCCTTCGGCTTCTCGGCGGCTATCGGGGTGATCTTTGGGTATGTGCCAGCGAGGCGTGCGGCACAGTTGGATCCGATCGAGGCGTTACGGCACGAGTAAGGCGGCAGCCTTCAAGCCGCCTTGCGTTTCTCCTTCTCTTCGTACATCTGCTGGTCAGCCATCTTCAAGACCTGATCCAGCGTGCCGCCCACCGCAGGGCAGGTCGCGACGCCGACCGATACGCCCACACGCAGGCTCTGGCCCTCGAACATGACGGGCGCCTCGATCTCGCTGCGCAGTCTGTCGACCAGCGGCTGCAGCGTCTCCGGCTCCACCTCATCCATCAGCACGATGAATTCGTCACCGCCCCAGCGCGCTACCGTATCGTTCGCCCGCACGACCTCTTTGGCACGTTGAGCCGCTGCCAACAACACGGCATCACCGGCCTTGTGACCATATATGTCATTGATCGATTTGAAGCCATCCAGGTCGAGGAACAGGATGGCGCAGTTCTGCTCGGGTTTGCGCTTGTGCCGGGCGAACACCATCTCTGCGCGATCTTCCAGCAGGTGACGATTCGGCAATCCGGTCAGCTGGTCGTACATGGCCAGAGTGGCCAGATCGGAACGACTGCGGATCAGCATGTACATCATCCAACCGGCGATCGAGGCCAGCATGATGGACAGCAGACGTATCAATATGTCCGTCTGATCAATGCCGGTGTCGCGCAATGAGCGCACGGCGATGACCCACTTCCCGCCCGGAATATCGATCTCCTGCGTGAACGCATCAGCCCTGTTGAACATGGAGGCATTCCCCAGCACCATGCCCCCGTCGGCACCCGCTCCGTCTCGACCGCGTATGGCGAACTCGAACTGTTTCGGATCCACGCCCGACGCGATCACCTCGGTGAACGAATCGAGGTCGATGACGGTAGAGAGCAACCCCCAGTACTTGTTGTCGATGTACAGCGGGACGCGATAGATCAGACCGCGCCCGCCCTGCACCAGATTTACCGGACCTGCCAGAGCGGGCACCCCGCTCTCGGTGATCTTCTTCACCATGGGCCATTGCTCGGGATGATCGGGATAATGCAAGCCTATCGCGCCTTCGTTTCCAGCATACGGATAGACATAGCGCATGGTGTAGCCGACCGCCACGCCGAAATTGCGGATATGGCCGCTACTCTTGTGCAGCACGGACAGGATGTCGTTGACTTCCTTGGTTTGCAGTTCGTTGCTGCGCACCACCAGATAACTGCCCAAACCACTGCTCAGAAACAGCAGGGAATTGAGTTCGCTCTCAGCCTGCGCGCGCAGCTTGGCACTGAAGGCGACACTATCGCGGAAATACTCTTGCCGCCGACCTTCGTCACGATCGTGCAGAACCAGCTCTCCGATTACAGTGACAAGCAAGAATGCACTTGCCGCACCCAGCAAGGCAATGCGGTGACTGCGAATGAAGCTGCTTATTTTCAAACTCCCCTCCTCATATGAGTAATCCTCCTCTACTGATAGCAGACGGTCAACAGCAAAGTCCGCACGCCCCTCCCGGACGGTGAAGGGTCACCCCTATGCTTCAGGAAACAGTGTTTGATAGGTTGCAAGGTCCTGCGCCGAATAGCAGCAGAAGATGATCTCCCGCAAGGTTGCATCGTGCTCCAGGAATCCACGCACGGTTTCGACTGCGATGCGCGCCGCCGCCTCTTTCGGGTAGCCGTAGACACCGGTGCTGATGGAAGGGAAGGCGATGGAAATCAGTCCGTGGCTGCCAGCGATCTCAAGCGAACGCCGGTAGCAGGAAGCGAGCAGTTCGGCTTCGCCGTGCGTGCCGCCCTGCCAGACGGGGCCGACGGTGTGGATGATGTATTTCGCGGGGAGGCGATAGCCGCGTGTGAGTTTCGCGTCGCCGGTGTCGCATCCGTCCATCGTGCGGCACTCCTCCAGCAGTTCTGGACCAGCCGCGCGATGGATTGCGCCATCCACACCGCCGCCGCCCAGCAGCGTGTTGTTCGCTGCATTGACGATGGCATCGACCGTGAGTGTTGTGATGTCCGCCTGAACTGCCCGGATGACAACGCTCATGGCGGCAGGATCACTTCACGCAGTCGACGAAATAGATACGCTCGCCGTTGATCTTGTCCGAAACCAGACCGTGGATGTCTGTCTCGAAGCCCGGGAAGCTCTTGTTGAACTCGCGTGCGAACTTGAGGTAATCGACGATGGTCTTGTTGAAACACTCGCCGGGGATCAGCAACGGGATGCCGGGCGGGTAAGGTGTGAGCAACACGGCAGTGATGCGACCTTCCAGTTCGTCCACCGGCACGCGCTCGATCTCGCCGTGCGCCATCTTGGCAAAAGCGTCCGACGGTTTCATCGCGGGCACCATGTTGGACAGATACATCTCGGTGGTCAGCTTCGCCACATTGTTAGCTTTGTAGATACCGTGGATCTGGTCGCAAAGATCGCGCAGGCCTATCTTTTCGTAGCGCGGATTCTTGGCGATGAATGCCGGCAACACGCGCCACAGCGGTTGGTTCTTGTCGTAGTCGTCTTTAAACTGTTGCAGCTCGGTCACCATGCTGTTCCAGCGTCCCTTGGTGATGCCGATGGTGAACATGATGAAGAAGGAATACAGGCCGCACTTCTCCACCACCACGCCGTGCTCGGACAGATACTTGGTGACGATGCTGGCGGGGATGCCGCTGTCGGCGAAGTCGCCGCCCACATCCAGTCCCGGTGTGACCACGGTGGCCTTGATCGGGTCGAGCATATTGAAGCCCTCGGCGAGGTTGCCGAAACCGTGCCAGCGGTCATCCGCGCGCAACACCCAGTCTTCGCGGTCGGCCATGCCTTCTTCCGACAGATAATCCGGGCCCCACACCTTGAACCACCAGTCCGTGTCGAACTCGGCTTCGACCTTGCGCATGGCACGGCGGAAGTCCAGCGCTTCGGCGATGGATTCCTCCACCAGCGCGGTGCCGCCTGGCGGCTCCATCATCGCAGCCGCCACGTCGCATGAAGCGATGATGGCGTATTGCGGCGAAGTCGAGGTGTGCATCAGATAGGCTTCATTGAAGCAGTCGCGATCAAGTTTGCGCTCTTCGCTGTCGCGCACCAGGATCTGCGAAGCTTGCGACAGGCCAGCCAGCAACTTGTGCGTGGATTGCGTGGCAAAGATCATCGATTCTTTAGCGCGCGGACGGCCTTTGCCGATGGCGTGCATGCTCTTGTAGAAATCGTGGAAGGCGGCATGCGGCAGCCAGGCTTCGTCGAAATGCAGAGCGTCGATCTTGCCGTCCAGCATCTCCTTCAGTATCTCCACGTTGTACATCACGCCGTCGTAAGTACTTTGCGTGATAGTGAGGATGCGCGGCTTCTTGGTCTTGTCCTTGATGAACGGATTGGCATCGATCTTCTTCTGGATGTTGGCCATCTCGAATTCGGATTTCGGTATCGGCCCGATGATGCCGAAGTTGTTGCGCGTCGGCGTCAGGAACACCGGCACCGCGCCGGTCATCATGATCGCGTGCAGGATGGATTTGTGGCAGTTGCGGTCCACCACCACGATGTCGTCCGGCGCCACCATCGAGTGCCACACGATCTTGTTGGAAGTCGATGTGCCGTTGGTGACGAAGAACAAATGATCCGCATTGAAGATTCGCGCCGCGTTGCGTTCCGAGGCCGCCACCGGCCCGGTGTGGTCGAGCAACTGTCCCAGCTCGTCCACCGCATTACACACGTCGGCGCGCAGCATGTTCTCACCGAAGAACTGGTGGAACATGCGCCCCACCGGCGACTTCAGGAACGCCACGCCGCCGGAGTGGCCGGGGCAGTGCCAGGAATACGAACCGTCCTGCGCATAACCCACCAGCGCGCGAAAGAACGGCGGTGCCAGTGAATCCATATACGACTTCGCTTCACGGATGATGTGGCGTGCCACGAATTCCGGTGTGTCCTCGTGCATGTGGATGAAGCCGTGCAACTCGCGCAGGATATCGTTGGGGATATGACGCGAAGTGCGCGTCTCTCCATACAGATAGATGGGGATGTCTGAATTCTTGAAGCGGATCTCCTGCACGAACGAGCGCAAGGTACGCAATGCCATTTCCGTCTCTTCCGCGCTGCCCCCGCCGAATTCCTCGTCGTCGATGGACAGCACAAAAGCTGAAGCGCGGCTTTGCTGCTGCGCAAAGGAAGTCAGGTCGCCGTAGCTGGTCATACCGACGACTTCGGTCCCCTCTTTTTCGAGCGCCTCGGCCAACGCGCGAATACCGTGTCCGCTGGCGTTCTCCGAACGGTAATCTTCGTCGATGATGATGATAGGAAAATGGAATTTCATGTCTCTCTCCTGCTGGAGCTAAATAGTGATGGGAATTCTCGCAGAATGCGAAAGCGATTGGGGTGAGTTATTTACCAGCCGGATACGGGCTGGCGAGGGTGGCGACCAGATCGGCCAGCACTTCGCGGAACTGTTGTTCGTCGCAGCCCATGAGCACGGCGTCTTCCAGCGCATCGCGGCAGACCTGACTGATCTCGGCCAGGTTCTCCTGCATCACTTTGTTCTTCTCGTAGCAGGCCACCACCTCGCCTTCGGGTGAATGCCAAACGATGTGCTTGATCTTGTCCATCAGGTCTTGGGCAGGGTGACGCCGACCTGGCCCTGATACTTGCCGCCGCGGTCTTTATAGGATGTCTCACACACTTCATCGCTCTCGAAGAACAGCACCTGCGCCACGCCTTCGTTGGCGTAGATCTTGGCAGGCAGCGGCGTGGTGTTGGAGAATTCCAGCGTCACATAGCCTTCCCACTCGGGTTCGAACGGGGTGACATTGACGATGATGCCGCAACGGGCGTAGGTGGATTTACCCAGACACACGGTCAGCACGTTGCGCGGGATACGGAAATATTCCACGGTGCGGGCCAGCGCGAAAGAGTTGGGCGGGATGACGCAATAGTCAGCCTCGACGCTCACGAAGGAATTCGGGTCGAAGTTCTTGGGGTCGACGATGGTGCTGTTGATATTGGTGAACAGCTTGAATTCGCGCGAGCAGCGGATGTCGTAACCATAGCTGGAAGTGCCGTAGGACACGATCTTATGACCGTTCGCTTCCTTTACCTGATTCGGCTCGAACGGCTCGATCATGCCGGTCTGTTCGCACATGCGACGTATCCACTTGTCTGACTTGATGCTCATCTCGATTCCTTGATAGGTTAAAGCGGGCGCGATTTTACCTAATTCCTCGGCAGTGCGTGGGTTTTGCTACAATCGCGCCCTCTTCGAATTTAAGCAAAAGCGAGCGAGACGGATGCAGTGCGCCGACGCAGTCGCTTTTCAAGGAATCAACGTATGTCCCGCAAAATACTCGTTACCTCAGCCCTGCCCTACGCCAACGGCAGCATCCACCTCGGCCACCTGGTCGAATACATCCAGACCGACATCTGGGTGCGCTTCCAGAAGATGCGCGGCAACGAATGCCACTATGTCTGTGCGGACGACACCCACGGCACGCCCATCATGCTGCGCGCCGAGAAGGAAGGCGTGACGCCGGAGCAGCTTATCGCCCGCGTGTGGCAAGAACATTACGACGACTTCTCCGCTTTCCACGTCAATTTCGACAACTTCGGCTCCACCAACTCGGACGAGAACAAGGCCTTCGCCCAGGGCATCTATCGCACCCTGAAAGCCAATGACCTGATCGACGTGCGCTCCATCGAGCAGTATTTCGATCCGGTCAAGAACATGTTCCTGCCGGACCGCTTCATCAAGGGCGAGTGTCCGAAGTGTCACGCCAAGGACCAGTACGGCGACAACTGTGAGGTGTGCGGCGCGGCCTATGCGCCGACCGATCTGATCGAGCCGTTCTCCGCCGTGTCCGGTGCCAAGCCGGAACTGCGCAACTCCGACCACTACTTCTTCAAACTCTCCTCCGAGAGCTGTCAGGCGTTCCTGCGCCAATGGACACGCGGCGGTTCGCTGCAAGCGGAAGCTGCCAACAAGATGCAGGAATGGCTGGGCACCGATGGCGAGAACAAACTTTCCGACTGGGACATCTCGCGTGATGCGCCCTACTTCGGTTTCGAGATCCCCGATGCACCGGGCAAGTATTTCTATGTGTGGCTGGATGCACCCGTCGGCTACATGGGCAGTTTCAAGCAGCTGTGCGACAAGAAAGGTTTGGACTTCGACGAATACTGGAAGCAGGGTTCGGAGGCCGAGCTGTACCATTTCATCGGCAAGGACATCCTCTATTTCCACGCGCTGTTCTGGCCCGCCATGTTGCAGCACGCCGGTTTCCGCACGCCGACCAAACTGTTCGCGCACGGCTTCCTCACCGTGAACGGCGAGAAGATGAGCAAATCGCGCGGCACTTTTATCACCGCGCGCAGCTATGTGGACCACATCAAGAACACCGAATACCTGCGCTACTACTACGCCGCAAAACTGAACGGCACGATGGAAGACATCGACCTCAACCTTGAGGACTTCGTGGCCAAGGTGAACAGCGACCTGATCGGTAAGTACATCAACATCGCCAGTCGCTGCGCGGGCTTCATCACCAAGAAGTTCGACGGCAAGCTGGGCGATTGCGATGCCGCTGCCAGTTCGGAATTCAGAACCGCATTCGACAGCAACGAGATCGCGCAGAGTTTTGAGGCACGCGACTACGCCCGCGCCCTGCGCGAGATCATGCGTCTGGCCGATGTGGCGAACCAGTACATCGCCGAGAAGGCCCCGTGGACGATGGCAAAGCAGGAAGGCAAGGAAGCAGCGCTGCACGAAGTCTGCTCCACCGCGCTGACGCTGTTCCGCGACCTGACGCTATACCTGAAGCCGGTGCTACCGGAACTCGCCGCACAGGTGGAAAGCTTCCTCAACATCGCCCCGCTGACATGGAGCGGTACATGGCAGCCATTGCCCGCAGGACACAGCATCAACACCTATCAACATCTGGCCACCCGCCTCGATCCCAAGCTGATCGAAGCGATGGTCGCCGCCAACCAGGAAAGCCTGAAGAACATGAGCGAATCCCATTCCGAACAACGCCACGCCGAACACCAGCAAAAATCCATCGAACCGATCGCCGAGACCATCACCATCGACGACTTCGTCAAGATCGACCTGCGCGTGGCGCGCATCGTGGATGCACAGCACGTGGTCGGTGCAGACAAGCTCATCCAGCTGACACTGGACATCGGTGAAGAGAAGACGCGCAACGTGTTCGCGGGCATCAAGTCCGCATACGACCCGGAGAAGCTGAAAGGCCGCATGACCGTGATGGTCGCCAACCTCGCACCGCGCAAGATGAAGTTCGGTCTGTCCGAGGGCATGGTGCTGGCCGCCTCCGGCAGCGAACCCGGCCTGTTCATCCTGTCGCCGGACGACGGCGCACAGCCGGGGATGCGCATCAAATAATAATGCCGTCATTCCGGCGCAGGCCGGAATCCAGTTGATTGAATATCCCCCGCGCAAGCGGGACTGCATCAAAAGTTGGTCTGCTGCGCAGGATGTTTTTTTTACTGGATTCCGGTTTTCACCGGAATGACGTAGGTTTATCACTCATTGGGAGCCCGCCCGCATGGACTACGACATACTGATTATCGGCTCCGGCCCCGCAGGGCAGCATGCGGCGTGGCAGGCGGCGCGCATGGGCAAGCGTGCGGCGATCATCGAGCGCAAGCCCAAGCTCGGCGGCGCGGGCTTGCAGACCGGCACCATTCCCAGCAAGGCGATGCGCGAAGTGGCGTATCTGCTGTCGCGTTCCGGCGGCATGCGTTCCGCGCTTGCGCCAGACAGCCGCAGCCGCCACGGTCTGCTGGCCGACGCGGTGCGTCGCAAGGAAGGCGTGATCGCGCAGCAGGAATCGGTCATCCTGAAACGCCTGCTGAAACACGGCGTGGCGCTGATCCCCGGCGAGGCATCCTTCATCGACGAACACACGCTGCAGGTCACCGATGCATCCGGCAACACACGCAAACTCTCGGCACAGGTCATCCTGCTCGCCGCCGGTTCGCGTCCGCGTCGCCCGGCGAACATCCCCTTCGACAAGAAGACCGTGCTCGACTCCACCTCCATCCTCAACCTGCGCCACCTGCCAGACAGCTTGCTGGTGGTGGGCGGCGGTGTGATCGCTTGTGAATTCGTGTCCATCTTCGCTTCGCTCGGTGTGCAGGTGTCGGTGGTAGATAGCCACAAACAACTGCTGACTTATCTGAGTGAAGACGTGGTCGGCGTGCTGGCCGACAGCTTCCTCGGCATGGGCGTGGACTTCTACATGGAAGAACGCGTGGCCGAGATAACACGCGAAGACCACGGCGTGCTGACCAAGCTGGCGAGCGGCAGGGAATTCCGCACCGATGCCGTGCTGTTCGCACAAGGACGCGAGCCGAACAGCGCAGGCATGAAAGTGGAACAGGCAGGCATCGCACTGGATGAAGGCTGGGTCACGGTGAACGCACAGTTCCAAACCAACGTGCCGCACATCTACGCGGTGGGCGATCTGATCGGCCGTCCGGCTCTTGCCTCCACCGGCATGGAACAAGGCCGCAGCGCGGTGATGCATGCCTTCGGCGGCAGCGGGCAACAGTTCGCCGAGAACCTGCCGATGGCGGTGTACACCATCCCCGAGATCTCCTACGTGGGCAAGACCGAGAAAGAAGTGCAGCAGGACAACGTCCCCTACGTGGTCGGTCGCGCCTATTTCAAAGACAGCGCCCGTGGCCAGATCAACGGCGACGCACACGGCGTGCTGAAATTGGTGGTGGATGCGCGCACGGAAAAACTGCTGGGCGTGCACATCGTCGGCGAACAGGCCAGCGAGCTGGTGCACATCGGCCAGCTGGTGATGAACCTGAACGGCACCGTGCGCGACCTGATCAGCAACGTATTCAACTACCCGACGCTGGCAGAATGCTACAAACTGGCGGCACTGGATTGCACACACCAGATGGAGCGGCGCAACAAGGGATAAGTAGTCAGCGGCACCTCATCGTTTTGTTTCTTCGTCTCACTACTAAAAGGCGCATATGAACAAATTACTCGGCTTGCTCTTACTCCTCCCCGCCCTCGCTTACGCGGCCCCTTTCAACATCGAGAACATCGCACCCGGCGTGTACGTCCATCGCGGCGAACACAAAGACCTCTCCAGCCATTACGGCGGCGACATCTGCAACCTCAGCTTCATCGTCGGCAGTAAAGGCGTGGCAGTGATCGACACCGGCGGCTCACCCGCCGTAGGCGCAAGCCTGCGCAATGAGATCCGCAAGGTCACCAAGCTGCCTATCCTTTACGTCATCACCACCCACGTCCACCCCGACCACGCACTGGGCAGCGCCGCATTCAAACAGGACAAGCCGGTGTTCGTCGGACACGCCAGGCTGGCGAACGAGATGGCGTTGCGCAAGGAAGTCTATCTGCGCAACCAGGCCGAATGGGTAGGCAAGGATGCCAAGGGCAGCGAACTCATCCCGCCCGACCTGGCAGTTGAAGCGACTCACGACCTCGACCTGGGCGACCGCACCCTGCACCTGACCGCCCACCCCGTCGCGCACAGCCCTTCCGATCTCAGCGTGCAGGACAGCGCCAGCCACATCCTGTGGACCGGCGACCTGCTGTTCATCGAACGCACACCATCGGTCGATGGCGACATCGCATCCTGGCTGGAGGTCATCGAGAAGTTGAGAGAAGTGAGATCCCCGCGCGTCGTCCCCGGCCACGGCCCGGTTACCGCGCAAGGCGATGTCGCGCTGAACGACGAAAAGCGCTACCTCGCTACGTTGTTGGCCGACGTGCGCGCCGCCATCGCTCGCGGCGACAGCATGGAAGCGACCATTGAGACCGCAGCGCAATCAGAGAAGGACAAATGGCTGCTGTTCGACATCACCAACCGGCGCAACATCGCCAGGGTGTTCCCGATGTTGGAGTGGGAGTAGGTAGGAAGGCTAATGGCCGTTATCGGCCAGAAGCGGCCACTTGGATATATAGGCTGGGGATAAATACTTTGGCATATTGACCTCGCTGCAATGAATTTGCTATCGCTAATAACTCGATCAGAAGTTTGGATTTTCACGGAGAGTTGGAATGCGGAAACTGAATCTGATGCTGTCTTCGTTGGTTGCACTGGTCGCTTGGGCTGCCGAAGCGAGAGAAAACGTATCTCCTGCTTCTGCGACAATTCTTTCATTACCTATTCACCAACAGAAAAAGCTGCATCCGGAACTCTCTGATCCTGTACTGGGTGACCAAGCGCAGATTGTCGAATGGGCATGGAGCCCGCAATACGCAGAACGATTTGGATTGAAGCCGCAACCGGATGGTTTGCCAAATGACGGCTTATGGTTGGTGGGGGTGAAGATAGAGCGCAAGCAGTATCAGCAATGGCAGCGTTATACCTGCAAAGTCATTGGTTTGATGGATAACAAGCTGAAAATAATCACCCCACCGGGGGAGCGATATACGAACTTCCCATTAGGTGAACTGCCGGGAAAGTTGGTTGTTAGCGAGGAAATTTCGCATCAAACGGAACAGAGAAGCTATGCGCCAGGATTTCAAACGTGGCGAAAGCAGCCGAAAAGCGAGCGAGAAAAGAATCATCCAGAAAGCAGCGATGGTTTTGTTCGTTACGTTACCTATATTCGGCAGTTCACAGAAACCTTGTCATATTTTGAAGCATCTGTTGGCTGTTCGCATTTTGGCAACCCAGTGCTATTGCGTAATGAAATACGTTTTCCAACTCGGCTAGATGGAAAGAACGATGACAATCCAAAAGTTGGTGCCGTATTTGAGCCTAGCGCAGTTCGCTTCGACCTTCCGGATGGTCTGATGAGCCGCATGTACCCCTACACGGTTGACGCTGATGACTGGACGTCATGCTTTATGAGGCGAGCAGGAAATAAGTCTTTTGTTCTGACACTACGCGCAAAGAAATCAAACCGCTTCGGCAATGCTTGTGAGCCTGTTGTCAAAGAATCAAATTAACCAACTCTGAACATCAAATCAAAGCTAAAGTGGACCGCAATTGTTTTCAGTAGCGTCCGCTTCGGGTTACGTTCCGCCCCTTTGGTTTCGCTGATGCCAATGTCCGCTTCTCGCAACATAGCGGCCCTTCGATTTTCATTTAGACATCAGTCCCTGGTTAACCCTAAGCGGCCATCCGGTTTTGACACCAATCACTGCCAGCAGGAAATTTTAGTTAACTGAGTGAAGCGTTGCGGATTTGGCACGCTGACATGCCACTTTCCAAGCCTCTGGCTGACTTTTATGGGAATGGCTTCGTAGATATTTTGTTTCTCGGTCTTTGACAGTATGACCATATCAAAGCCAATGTATGGATCAGTGTGCCATCCCTTGAAGAAAGGAATTATTTTTGCAGTGCTACTACCTGCACTTGCGCACTCGATTTCAATTCCATGGGCATCACTAGTCAACGACGAAACTAAAAAACCGAATGGGGGATTAAGCCCATCGTTCATAACAAAGAGTCTTTTTCCGTTATTGGATATGGAAGTTAGGTCAGAGCCATGAACGTACAAAGCCCTACCTGACTCGGCATTTATGATAAATGAGCCTGGGGCATCGCTTGAGTAAGAGACATCTATTTGATGCAACCCAGTTTTAGGTATGGTGCCAGCATATTTATACAATTCGCTATAGCCATCACCAGTCGTGATGTGCTGATCGATAAATCGTATGAATTTTCCTTTTGTAATAGAGATGGTAAGTGCGCCTCCCGAACGGGAAATCCATTTACTTTGACTAGAAATGAGTGCGGCTTCATCAAACTCTTTTTGCGTCAGTACTTCAGGGTCTCCCCATCTGTAGGCATTGCTTGCCAGCATCAGACTGACAACTCCAGTACTGTCGTCAAGCTCCTCAACAACGAATGATTCTGTTAAGCGCGTTTTACCTACCATCCCTGATAGGTTAATCACATTTTGGCTATTAAAATTGATGCTGGAATATTTCTCAGCGTGAACTGATGATGTTCCAACCAGCAGGCTTAATGCGATTGAAATGACACATGACAATTTGAATTGTAAATAATTCATAGGGCAATCTCATTCAGATGATGCATCAGAGTGACCGCTTCTGGCCGACCTGTGCCCGATTGATGAATACAACTCAGATGACTGTACCTCAATCAAGAGCCGCCCCTCAAATCTAGGCGATTGCGGGACTGGTGATGCGGTGCATGCCCAATAATATTTTGTGAAGCTTTTCCTCGGCCAACCAAAGATCATGTTTCGTTTGCATATCGACCCAAAGCTGCGGGCCATTACCTAACAGTGCCCCCAAGCGAAGCGCCATTTCTGGAGAAACAGCACTCCGCTCCGACAATACCGCATGAAGCGTTTGGCGAGATACCCCAAGATTCCGAGCGAATTCGCTAACAGACATTCCCAAGTGGGGTAGAACGTCTTCGCGCAGGATTGCACCTGGATGTGTTGGTTTACGTTTGCGCATGATGACTCCTAGTGATAATTTTCCAAATTGATCTTCAATGCATTCTCGCCATTCCATTCAAAGGTGATGCACCACGGACCGTTTACATGAATGCTGTACCGTTTAGGCTTGCCTTGTAATGGATGGAAGTCGAAACCAGGCAAGTTCAATGCCTCAGGAGTCTTGGCGGTATCAATGGCATCGAGTCGTCTAACGATCCGATCAATCAAAGACGCCTGTACCTTGGCACTCTTGCCCTTCTCAAATAACTCTTGCAGACCTTTGTGGGCGAACGATTCAATCATGGCTCAACTGTAAAGCAACGCCTTACATATGTAAAGACCTCATTTAAGGGATGAGTTCGCGGCCAATTGGGCGGCCGCGAACATAAAGTTAGCTCAAACCTCAGTCTGTTCCGCCATCTCTAAGGCATCATCCACCTCAATGCCAAGGTAGCGCACGGTGCTCTCTATCTTGGAATGCCCAAGGAGCAACTGTACTGCCCTCAGGTTCTTTGTCCGCTTGTAGATGAGAGTCAGCTTGGTTCGTCGCATGGTGTGCGTGCCATAACAGGTGGTGTCCAATCCGATATGCTCAACCCACCTATGCACGATCCGCGCATATTGCCTTGTAGACAGATGATGTGAACTGCCAATCCGGCTTTGAAATAGATAATCCTCCGGTTTCAGATTCTCAGCAGCTATCCACTTGAGCAGCGCATCTCTGGTTTGTTCTGTGATTTCGAACTGCACCGGTCTTTGGGTCTTCTGTTGCATGACGGTTGCTCGTGATGCGACATGCTCACCGTGGGATATGTCTCGTACTTTCAGTTTGACGAGATCGCATGCGCGAAGCTTGCTGTCGATGGCCAAATTGAACAGTGCGAGATTGCGGGGTTTACTGCTCAATTGCAGCCAGACTCTGATCGCCCAGATATCTCTCAACCTGAGCGGTGCTTTCTGGCCGGTCAGTTTCCCTTTGTTCCAGGGTTCACGATGTTGAATTCCAGTATTCGGTTCCATGATGATCTCCTTTTGAAGAAGGATCACCACTGTGCGCGTACCGATGGACTGGAATCAAGATGGGATTGATTTCGAATGATTATCTGGCTGAGGGGAGTGAGGTATAGATACGGTCTATATATTCTTAGTGGTTGCCCGGTCGGGAATTTTGAAGCACGATGCCCCATAGAATGTCGACTTCGAACTCAAGAACAGTCGTTTGCCGTCCAGGAGTACACGGTTCGAGATCGGCCAGGAACGGACATTGGCTCTGTCTGTACTATTAATGCATATGCGGACGGACGATTACGTGAGGTTACTGATGAATCAAATGGTTATCGAAAATTTGCATGCCTCACTATTTTTAGTAAGACTGACCGGTGCGTCCGTCTAATAACTGTTGGGTCTCACTATAAGGAATCCCCATGCTTGCCAATTCACTGTCCCCCTGCATCATCACAGCGAAGGTCGAAGAGTCCCGTGATTTCTACGTCAAGCACTTTGGCGCAAAGGTCACCTTCGACTGCGGCTGGTACGTCAACCTCGAATTCGGAAAGGGGGCATCGCTTCAGTTCATGGCGCCTCAACCCGATCAGCCGGCTTGTAATCCCGCTGGCTTGACTTACAACTTCAACGTTTCCGATGTCGACGCCGAGTTTCAGTCGCTCGCCGATTCTGGTCTGGTTGCCGTCATGCCACTCGAAGATCACCCTTGGGGAGATCGCGGCTTTGCCGTTCAAGACCCCAACGGCATCGTTCTTTACATCTATTCCGAGCGGGAAGCCAGCCCTGAGTTCAAGCAATACTACAAGTCCTGACGCCATGCCCGCCGAGCGCATCTCAAAACTACTCGAAGACATACGCCTTCTCAATCCTGAGCACTTCGAGCTTGTGCAAACCCTGAGGAAAATCATCCTTGGTTTGGATTCTTCCATCACCGAGGAAGTGAAGTACGGCGGCATTTTGTTCTCCGCCAAGAAACCCTTTTGCGGCATCTTCTCTTACGCAAAGCACGTTTCATTGGAGTTTGGTGCTGGCGCGTCTCTCCCGGATAAATTCAAAGTGCTTGAGGGCGAAGGCAAGTTACGCCGCCACATCAAGCTTTCGTCTGCACAGGACATCGCGGAAAAGCATGTCGGTGAATATCTTCTTTTGGCGCTCAAGGCGTCCCCAACGCCGTGAGACCCAACCCGGCGCTCAACCTCGCTCCCTTCGGTCGCTGGACGCTGCGCGATAAAGCGCCGCGCAGCGCCGGTTAGCTCAACGTTAAACGTCCGTTATCGGGAAGCTGCAATGACCGCTGTGGGTTAAGAGCAGCCCCTCATTGCTTTACAGATCCCCCGTGCTCGCCGCCACCATCATGTCCTTCATGGCGGCCATCACTTTCTCTGCACTCTTGCGCGTGTCTTCCGGCATGGCTTTGATCATCTTGAGGTCCATCATCATGGAGACGACCCAGCGCTTGCCGGTCTTGTCTTCGATGATGGCGATGCGGCAGGGCATGAAGGCGATCATCATGTGATCGGCGGCGAGCAGTTTGTTGGCAGTGAGGCCGTCGCAGAAGTTGAAGATCTCCATGCGTTTGGCGGGCTTGCCGGTTAGGGCTTCGATCTCTTTGTAGATGGGGTTGCCGCCGACGAACTTGAGGTTGTGCTGGTTGGCGCGCAGCTTGAGCGATTCCACGGCATCGTCGAAGCTGATGTCGTCCTGCACCTGGATGCTGGCGATCTGCAGTTGGACGTTGGTGTAGCTGAGTCCTTCTGCGGCGACGAGTTGGCTGACGGCCAGCAGCAGGATGGCGAGGAGGGTTTGGAGTTTTTTCATTTTGCTTCCTTTCATTGCGTGCGACGTTCGGCGATGGCCGTATGCTACGCCAGCAGCTTCAATCCCTGCGTACGAAACTGCTCGGCCTTGCTTTCATCTATGGACAGCTTGATCAGCTTGCAGCAACGCTCCACTGCCTGCACCAGTGCATCGCGGGCATCTTCCGTTTCCTGCAGTCGTTGGATGACTTTTTCACCGTGCGCACCAAGCAGGTGCTGCGCCAGCTCGATGAGTCCGGCACGGCCTGTTGCAGAAGGCGTGAACGCGGCTTGATCCGTTGCCGCGCGGGTAGCCGTGCCAGCCGGCTTGCCTCCCACCGCCACGAATCCGTTGTCGACCAGCCAGGTCAGTTGCTCACCGAACTCGGGGAGACCGGCATAACGTTCCAACAGGTCACCCCAACGGGTCTTGCCGTCGACCATGATGAGGATGGCACGCAGTTTCTGCGGCACCGTGCCGCTACGCTGCGCCAGCTCTTCCGCCCCCTTGTCTGTTTTGACTAATACAGCGGCGCTATCCATGACCGCTTAGACAAGCTCTTCGATGACGCGGAAGATCAACCGCACGGTGATCAGCACGTAGATTGCGCCGAACAGGAAGATCAGGGCCACGAACATATTGATGATGTTGGGCGGCAACTGGGTGAAGAACGGTGTGACGAAATAGCCCGCCGTGAACACCGTGACCATGAAGGTCAAAAGTCCCCACTGCTTGCCCACGACGCCGCCGGGAATTTTGCTGCGCAGCGAGTACACCAGATACATACAGATCAGCATCACGCCGATGGCCGCGATGTTTATGCCCAAGACAACTTGTGATTCCATTTTTTCTCCCCTTTCAGTTTCACTACTTCGCTAAAAATAAGTCTGCCAGTCTCGGTCAGACCATCCCCGGATTCCCCGCCACTCCCTTCAGTTTCGGCACATTGGGTGCCGTGACCTTGATGACCTTCTCGTTGCGCAAGTGACGCGCGACCAAGTCCCAGATCGGCTCGCCGCCCTTGTCGCGCGCGGCCTCCGACACGGGCGCCCAGCCGGCGACCTTGTAGGTCTTGTTGGCGTCCAGCGGTTTGCCGTTCAGACGCATATCCTGGATGCGCTTGCCCATGGCCGCGCCCGGTTCGCAGGTGTATTCCAGCCCGCCCACGCGCACCATGTCGCCGCCCTGCTGGTAGTAGGGATCGGGGTTGAACAGGTTGTCGCCCACGTCTTCGAGGATGGTCTTGATCTGCGCGCCGGTCATCTCGGTGAGTGTGGTGAACGGGTAGGTGATCGCGGTCTGGTTGAGCACGTCTTCCATGGTGATGTCCGCACCCGGCAGCAGCGAGGTGCCCCAGCGGAAGCCAGGCGAGAAGGCGATGGGTGCGTCCTTCTCTTTCATCAATGCGTCAAGGATGACTTGGTCGAAGCTGCCGTTGAAGTTGCCACGGCGGTAGAGCAGGCCGTCGGTGGTGGCGAGCTTCTCATCCAGCTTGGCGGCGTAGGGTGCACGGTGCTTCTGGATCAGCGCTGCCATTTCTTTGTCCGCCGCCAGCAGGTTGGAGAACACCGGGAGCAGTTTGTAATGGAAGCCTTTGATCTTGCCGCCCTTCACTTCGAAATCGAGCACGCCGAGGAACTTGCCGTTGGAACCGGCGTTGGTCACCAGCGTGACGCCGCCTGCATTTTTGACCGGTATGGGTGCGGGGATGCCGTCGTGCGTGTGACCACCGAGGATTGCATCGAGACCGGTGACGCGCGAGGCCAGCTTGAGGTCGACATCCATACCGTTATGCGACAGCAGCACGACCACCTGCGCGCCTTTGCCGCGCGCTTCGTTGATGACTTCTTGCAGGTTATCTTCCTGAATGCCGTAGGACCAGTCCGGCACGAAGTAGCGCGGGTTGGCGATGGTGCTGTAGGGGAAGGCCTGACCGATGATGGCGACGGGCACGCCGTTCATCTCTTTGATGACGTAAGGCTTGAACACGGGGTCGCCGAAGTCGTTGGTCTTGACGTTGTGCGCGACGATGTCCATCTTGCCTTGCAGTTGCGCTTCGATCTCTTTGACGCGGTCCGCGCCGTAGGTGCATTCCCAGTGCATGGTCATCACATCCACGCCGAGTTGCAGACAGGCATCGACCATATCCTGACCGTTGGTCCACATGGCTTGGCCTGTGCCCTGCCAGGTGTCGCCGCCGTCCAGCAGCAATGCGCCGGGACGTGCGGCGCGCACTTGTTTGACCAAGGTCGCCAGATGCGCGAAGCCGCCGACCTTGCCGTAGTGGCGCGCGGCTTCGACATAGTCGAGACTGGTGTAGGCGTGTGCCTGTTGTGTGCCGGGTTTGACGCCGAAGTGTTTGAGCAGGGCATTACCGACCAGATGCGGCGGGTTACCGCGCATCGCGCCGATGCCGAGGTTGATCTCGGGTTCACGGAAGAACACGGGATTGAGTTGTGCGTGGCTGTCGGTGATATGCAGCAGGCTGACGTTGCCTTTGCGCGGCAGGTCGTACATGCGCGCGGCATCACTGGCGGCCCAGGATTCATTGCTGTTCAGGACGAAGCCGCCCGCCGAAGCGATGGCCAGTATCTGCAGGAATTCGCGTCGATTCATACCCATCTGATTTCCTTTGTAGAAAACAGGCTGATTAAGTGTGCAAGGTTCCATCCCCCCCCGCGAACGGGAGGGATGGATCAGTACGAATTACTTGTTGACGGGCGACTCGGGGTCCAGCAGCAGCGCCACCAGATCCTTCATCTGATCTTCGGTCAGGATGCCCATGTGGCCGAAGCGCGGCATGTTGGCACATGCATTGCCAGCCTTGGCGTTATAGATGCGGGCGTAGGCGTAACGCTGGATGTCTTCACCGTAGCCACGCTCCTTGCCAAAGTGCAGCAGGCTGGGGCCGATGGTGCCGTAGGCGATCTCGGTGCCGGACAACTGATGGCAGTTGTAACAGTTGCCACCGCGCGGGTCTTCGGCCTTGTCTTTCCAGGTCATGCCCTTGCCGCTCTGCGCCAGTTTCTCGCCGGCTTTCCAGTCCCCCATGAACTTGCCATCGGCAGGCCACTTGATGGCTGCGGCTTCCTTGGCTTCCAGCTTGGCTTTGAGTTTCTTGGGCAGCTTGTCGACGTATTTGCTGCATGCGGCCTGCAACTCGTCCTGGTTGACGCGTGTCGCCTTGGCGATTCCCTTGTCGCGGAAATCGCGCTTCACGATCATGGCGGTCTTGGCGTCCAGATCCTTGGACGCATCACCCGCCTGCGACGGTACAGCAACCATGGCCAGTGAGAGGCTGACCGCGAATCCAATCATTGATTTTGTATTCATGTTCGTCATCTCCTAGCGTTTCAGACCTGGGCCGGCATACTTTGCCCCGTTTGCACTGGCTGCCAGATAAGTGGTCAGCGCGATGGTTGCCTCGGAAGCGAACTTCGGTTCCGGGAAACGCTGTTGACGGAAGCAGTCGTTCAAGCGCCATTGGAAGGAGCGTGTCAAACCTTGCGAGACGCGATACGCAGGCCAGCTGGTGTAGGCGGTCTGTGCATCTTTTTTGCTGCCGCGCATGTTGGGCAGGTCCTGCATGCGGATACGCACACCGCTGGTGGCATGACAAGTTGAACAAGCGAAGTCATACGGACCGGCGCGGTAGTTGAAGATGCGCTTGCCGATCTCGTAGGCTTCTTTCACCTTGGGATGCTTGGTGGACACTTTCATCTTCATGCCCTTGGATTGGCCGGCCACGTAGGTCGCCAGGGATGAGATGTCGGACTCTTTCTTGTCGGAGGCGAAAGGTTTGGCGGTGATCTGCTCTTCCGGGATGCCCTGCAGGATGGTCATGCAGGTGAGCAGGCGCGATTCCAGATCCTGCACCATCTTCGTGTCCTTGAAGTAACGCGGCATCTCGGCATAAGCGCCCTTCACCACGCCCTTGCCCTTGCCCAGATCGCACTTCTCCAGACTGGCATTCTTCGGACCGCCCGGTGTCTTCCACAGCTCTTCACCGCGCATCTCGTCGAACTCGGCCGGATTGCCGTCACTTATCATCTCGCGGTATTGCTCGATGCGCTCCGAATCGGTGACCGCTTTCTCTTCCGCCACCGCCGTCAGGCTGGTCGACAATGCCAGCACCATCACTGCCCTGCATATTTGATTGGTGTTCATTTGTTCTCCCTGATAGAAAAATGGCCATGCAGTCGCATAGCCAATTCATTTTTACTTTTATGCCGAGATCGTCACCTCGTCGCTGCGTGAATCGCCCTTGTTGTCGACCCAGCTGATCTTGACCTTTTCCCCGGCGCTGCCGCCTTTAAAGCTGAACATCAGGTAGGGGTTCTTGGAGATCGATTGGCCGAACTGTGCGTCCAGCACGACGCGCCCCTGGTATTCGGCTTTGACTTCGGTGATGAACCAGGCCGGGATCAGGGCGCCGTCCGCATCCTTGCGTAGGCCGGTCTCCATCTCGTGTTGCATCAGGATCTTGACTTCGGTCATGCCCTCTTTGACAGAGGCACGTATCTTCATTGGTTTGCCCATTTTGTCTTCCTTGTGCGAATGAGTGAGTGTCCGCTACGGCTAGCCGCCGCAGCCGCCTGCCGTGACTTTGACTTCTTTCGAAGTGCGGTAGTACTTGCCGTCGGCCTTGACCAGCGCCACCACATGCGCCGTCTTGCCCATCTTCACGCGGGTGGTGACCTCGGCCGCAGTGCCTGCGGGGATATTGAACACCGCAGCCAGCACGTTGGGGTTCTTGTCCACCATGATGGCGATCTGCTCGACGTTGGGCAGCGAACTGGAGATGCCGACCGGCACCACCGAGCCGTTCTCGGCGATCTCGGGTACGGTCAACTTGATCAAGTCGGAACTCTCTTGCGGGTTAGTCGCCCCCAGCGAGCTCAATGCTTCGTCCACTGCTTTGGATGTGAAGGCTTTCTGATTCCATTCGGCCAGCGCCTGGCCGGGGCGCAACAGGGCCGCACCACCGAACAAGGCCAGCAAGCCTATACCCCCGGTAGATAATGCCCTGCGACGTCCCAGATCTATCTCTTTGCTCATCAAGATTCTCCCTTTCCCGTTTCGTTGTTAAAACAAGGACTGCACACTCGCCTGCGTATTCCACCATGGACGGATCTCACCGCCTCGGAGCAGAACCGAACCGTATACCTGACAAGATTACGGTGTCAATAACTCGGACATAGCCCTGATGGGGGGGAGGAAACACTATTAAGTGTGCCCCGAACCGATGACAAACAATGACTTGGGCGGTTCTCCTTGCTGGAAACAGCAAGGCTCAGCAAGCAGAAACGAAAAAAACCGCCATGCAGGGCGGGCTTTGCTTTGGGTGAGAAACTCAAAGGCGCTTCTGGCTGCCCTTGATGAATATCAACGCACCGTTGCGAGCAGCAGGAGCAGGATAGAGATCGGAAAGATCATGCTTGCCAACCTGAAAGCGGCGGCTTTCAGGGATACTGCGCTATCTACGATCGAATAACTGACTTGCATGGCAACCTCCATCGGTTGAATCTGGATCACGCAGCCATAGACGCTATAACTCAGGGTTAGTTCAGTATATTCTGATATATAAATGTAGAGTCTGGTAATACCCCCCCTTCAAAGTGTTCAGTGACTGAAGCCACTTCCGCCGGAGCGCTGGCCTAGGGCGATCGATCGACATGAATGAAAAAAGCCCACCGTTGCGGGTGGGCTTTTTCGTATTCTGGTGGCTCGGGGCGGAATCGAACCACCGACACGCGGATTTTCAATCCGCTGCTCTACCAACTGAGCTACCGAGCCGTTTTTTCTGCCTTCCCGGACGGGTCGGTCTAAACGAAGGCGCGCATTGTAGCCATAAGCGGCATTACGGGCAACACAAAAAAACGAACCCCGCACTGGGCGGGGTTCGTTTACAGCAATACGGCAGAGCCGTGCGGCTGGTTCTTTACATCATACCGCCCATACCACCCATGCCGCCCATATCCCCACCCATGCCGCCGGCCGGTTTGTCTTCCGGCATTTCGGCGACCATGCATGCGGTCGTCAGCATCAGGCCTGCGATGGAGGATGCGTTCTGCAGTGCGGTGCGTGTCACCTTGGTCGGATCGACCACGCCCATGGCCAGCATGTCGCCATACTCGCCCGTGCCTGCGTTGTAACCAAAGCTGCCTTTACCTTCCAGCACTTTGTTCACAACGACGGATGGCTCTTCGCCTGCATTGGCAACGATGGCACGCAGCGGCGCTTCCATCGCGCGCAGCACGATGGTGATACCGGCGTCCTGGTCGTGGTTGTCGCCCTTCAGACCGGCGACCGCAGCCTTGGCACGCAGCAATGCAACGCCACCGCCAGGTACGATGCCTTCTTCAACGGCGGCACGGGTCGCGTGCAATGCATCTTCCACGCGGGCCTTCTTCTCTTTCATCTCGACTTCGGTCGCAGCGCCGACCTTGATCACTGCCACGCCGCCGGACAGCTTGGCTTTGCGCTCTTGCAGCTTCTCTTTGTCGTAGTCGCTGGAGGACTCTTCCATCTGCTTGTTGATGGTGGTGATACGCGCCTGAATGGCTTCGGTCTTGCCGTGGCCGTCGATGATGATGGTGTTGTCCTTGCCCACTTCGATACGCTTGGCTTGACCCAGATCATCCAGCGTGGCTTTTTCCAGTGTCAGACCAACTTCTTCGGCGATCACGGTTGCGCCGGTCAGGATGGCGATGTCTTCCAGCATGGCTTTGCGGCGGTCGCCGAAACCCGGTGCCTTGACGGCAACGGTCTTCAGGATGCCACGGATGTTGTTCACCACCAGTGTGGCCAGTGCTTCGCCATCTACATCTTCAGCGATGATCAACAGCGGACGGCTGGTCTTGGCGATCTGTTCCAGTACGGGCAGCAAGTCGCGGATGTTGGAGATCTTTTTGTCGTGCAGCAGGACGTAAGGATTGTCCATCGCAGCGATCTGGCGATCCTGATTGTTGATGAAGTAAGGAGAGAGGTAACCGCGATCGAACTGCATGCCTTCAACCACGTCCAGCTCATCTTCCAGACCGGAGCCGTCTTCGATGGTGATGACGCCTTCCTTGCCGACCTTGTCCATCGCTTCAGCGATCTTCTCGCCAACAGCGGTGTCGGAGTTGGCGGAGATGGAGCCGACTTGGGCGATCTCCTTGCTGGTGGTGCAAGGCTTGGACAGTTTCTTCAGTTCTTCAACAGCCGTGATGACCGCCTTGTCGATGCCGCGCTTCAGATCCATCGGGTTCATGCCGGCGGCGACGAACTTCATGCCTTCCTGCACGATGGACTGTGCCAGCACAGTCGCGGTTGTTGTACCGTCACCTGCCACGTCGGAGGTCTTGGAAGCGACTTCCTTTACCATCTGCGCGCCCATGTTCTCGAACTTGTCTTTCAGTTCGATCTCTTTGGCGACAGAAACGCCGTCCTTGGTGATGGTGGGAGAACCGTAGGAACGGTCCAGCACCACGTTACGGCCTTTGGGGCCCAGAGTGACTTTAACCGCGTCGGCCAGGATGTTCACACCAACGACCATCTTGCTGCGTGCGGCGTCGTGGAATTTTACGTCTTTAGCTGCCATGTCTTATTTCTCCTGAATTCGTTGAGTGCTTAGGCTTCGATGATGCCGATGATGTCGTCTTCGCGCATTTGCAGCAGCTCGACACCATCCATCTTGAAAGCTTGGCCGGAATACTTGCCGAACAGCACCTTGTCGCCGACCTTGACGTTCATCGGGCGAACCTTGCCGTCGTCGCCGATCTTGCCGTTGCCCACAGCGATGATTTCGCCTTGGTCCGGCTTCTCGGTTGCTGCGTCGGGGATGACGATACCGGAAGCGGTCTTGCGCTCTTCTTCCATGCGCTTGACGATGACGCGATCATGCAAAGGACGAATCTTCATGCTTATTTCTCCTAAATCAGTGAGTTGATGATTTGCGAAGGCAGGGAGTTAGCACTCTCCGCCAGCGACTGCTAATAATAGGGGCGCACCCCTCGCAATTCAAGGGTGCAAGGAAGATTTCTTTTTGGTCAGCCCAGAATCGCGCGCAACGCGAGCTCCAGTTCGGGATAGACGCATTGCACGCCGGATGCTTCCAGTCGTGCCGGCAGCACACGCTGGCCTTCCAGCACGAGGGCGGCACGCTCGCCCATGGCCAGCTTGAGCATGGTCGCTGGGGCCAGAAACGCTGCCGGACGACGCAGCACCGATGCCAGGATGCGCGTGAATTCGGCATTGGTGACCGGCTTGGGCGAGGTCATATTGAACGGGCCGCTGAGTTGCGCATCCTGCAGCATGCTCAACAGATGCTGCGCATAGTCATCAATGTGGATCCAGCTCATCCATTGCTTGCCGTCCCCCAATCGCGCACCCAAGCCCAGCCGGAACGGCGGCAGCATGCGCGCCAGCAGGCCGCCATCCTTGCTAAGGATAAGACCGGTTCGCAGCAGACAGACGCGCACGCCGTATTGTTCGGCCTCGAGTGCGGCCGACTCCCAGTCGATACAAAGCTGCGCCGGGAAGTCATCTCCCGGCCCGGAAGTCTCCACCAACTCCCGATCGCCGCGCCCGCCGTAATAGCCGATGGCGGAACCCGACAACAACACGGCAGGCTTTTGTTCGGCCTGGGCGATACGTGCAACCAACTGCCGCGTGAGCGCGATGCGACTGTCGCGCAGCACTTTTTTCCGAAGCTCGGTCCAGGCTGCATCGACGATAGGTTCACCCGCCAGATTGATGACGGCGTCGAAATGATGGTGCGGATGCCAGTCGTCGAGCGAAGCCAGCGCCTTTACGCCTACGCCGCATTTGCCGGCAACGGAATCGGGGTGGCGACTGAATACAGTCAGGGTATGGCCTTCGGCCAGCAAGACACGACACAGGGCGCGACCGATCAGTCCCGTGCCGCCAGTGATGAGGATGTTCATGGCTGTCTCCTCGTATCGGTTGAGGCTTCATCTTACGTTATGATTGCCCGCATGACATCAAACACTTCCCTGCTGACGCGCAGCCTGTCCGCGGTCTGGCATCCCTGCACCCAGATGAAGCGCCACGAGACCTTGCCGCTGGTGCCCATCGCACGCGGCAAAGGGGTGTGGCTGTATGACTTCGAAGACAAACGCTATCTGGATACGGTCAGTTCCTGGTGGGTGAATCTGTTCGGGCATAGCGAACCGCGCATCAACGCGGCCCTCACCGACCAGCTCGACAAATTAGAGCATGTGATGCTGGCCGGCTTTACGCACGAGCCGGTGGTGCAACTGTCGGAGCGTCTGCGCGAACTGGCTCCCCCGGGACTCGGCCATTGTTTCTACGGCTCGGACGGTGCATCGGCCACCGAGATCGCGCTGAAGATGAGCGCGCATTACTGGCGCAATCACGGGCAAACGCAGAAGACCCAGTTCCTCAGTCTGCAGAACAGCTATCACGGCGAGACGCTGGGTGCGCTGGCGGTGACCGATGTGGCCTTGTTCCGTGACGCCTACGGCGCACTGATACGGCAGAACGCCACGGTGCCCAGCCCGGATTGGCGCAATGCCCATCCGGGCGAAAGCGCCGAGGCCTTTGCATTGCGTTGCGCGGAGGCACTCGATCAGCATCTGCAACAGCACCACGCGCAGATCGCCGCCCTGATCGTCGAGCCGTTGATCCAGGGCGCGGCGGGTATGGCGATGTATCACCCCGCCTACCTGCGCGCCGCGCGCGAACTGTGTACGCGCTATGGCGTTCATCTGATTGCCGACGAGATCGCGGTCGGCATGGGCCGCACCGGCACACTGTTCGCCTGCGAACAGGCGAACATCCGGCCCGACTTTCTGCTGCTGTCCAAAGGCATCACCGGCGGTTATCTGCCTTTGTCAGTAGTGATGACCACGGACGACATCTATCAGGCCTTCTACGCCGACGATACCGCGCGCGGCTTTTTGCATTCGCATTCCTACACCGGCAACCCGCTGGCCTGCCGCGCCGCGCTGGCAACGCTGGATATCCTTGCACAGGACGATGTGCTCAACGTCAATCGCGACAAGGCAGCTTTCCTCAACCGCATCGCCGAACCGCTGCGCACGCACCCGCGCGTGCGCAACTTTCGCAACACCGGCATGGTCTGGGCGTTCGAGGTCGAATCGTCGCATGCGGATTTCGCACAACGCTGCTTCAGCCTCGGCCTGCAAAAGGAATTGTTATTGCGCCCGATGGGCGACACGGTATATTTCATGCCACCTTACGTCATCACCGAAGAGGAAATGCAATTGATGGTCACGCGCACGCTGGCCGTTATCAACGCACTGTCATGAAACTGCTCGTCACACTATTCAGCAGCCTGATCTTTGCACTCGATGCCGGCGCCGCTGCGCTTCCGGTCAGCGTCACACAAGAGCTGAAAAAAGCAGGCATCCCCACCTCGGCCGTCTCTATCGTGGTGCGCGAGGTCGGACACCAGAACTCCCTGATCGATCTGAACGCCCAACGGGCGATGAATCCGGCCTCCAACATGAAGTTGCTGACCACTTATGCCGGTCTCGACCTGCTAGGCCCGGCCTATACGTGGAAGACCGAGGCTTACATAGACGGAGAACTCGCGGATGGGGAGTTATATGGCGATCTGATCCTGAAAGGCTACGGCGACCCAAAATTCACCATCGAACAATTCTGGCTATGGCTCTCCGATCTGCGCGCGCGCGGCTTGCGCGATATCAAGGGCGATCTGGTTCTCGACCGAAGCTATTACGACTTGCAACCGCACGACCCCGCCGAATTCGACAACGACCCGCTGCGCGCCTACAACGTCGGGCCGGATGCCTTGCTGCTCAACTTCAACATCGTGCGCCTGCGTTACCTGCCTAACGGCGAAGCGCTGAATGTCGTGAGCCTGCCGCCCATCTCCGGATTCTCTCTGGAGAACCAACTCGCCCCGGCAAGCGGCAAGTTCAACTGCAGCGACTGGGACGGCCGTCTTTCGGTGCAGCCCGGCGGCGACAGCGTGGTGTTGCAAGGCGACTACCCCATCGAGTGCGGCGAACGCGAGCAGAGCCTGTCCGTGATGCCGCACACCCGCTACGTGGAAGCCGTCTTTCGCGCCATCTGGCAAGAACTGGGCGGCACATTGAATGGCATACAACGCGAAGGGACCGTCGCACCCAGTGCGCGATTGTTCTCCACGCATCGCTCCGAGCCGCTGAGCACAGTCATTCGCGACATCAACAAATACAGCAACAATGTCATGGCGCGCCAATTGTTCCTGACGCTGGGCGAGACGCTACCGCTGGAGAACGAACCCGGCGACATGCCGGCCGTCTTCTCCGGCAGCGAAACCAGTCGGCGCATGGGCATCGAACGCAGCATCTTCGCCATGCAGAACTGGCTGTCGCGAGCCGGTATGGATTTCAAGGAATTGGTGCTGGAGAACGGCGCAGGCTTGTCGCGCATCGAACGCATCAGCGCCGCGCATATGGCCCAGTTACTGGAACATGCTGCAGCAAATCCATTCAGCGCCGAGCTGCGATCATCGTTACCGATTTTGGGTGTCGACGGTTCCGTGCAGCAACGACTGAGCGACAGCCCGGCCGCCCGCCACGCTCATCTCAAGACCGGCACACTGGAAGGTGTGAAGACACTCGCGGGATATGTACGCTCGAAGCGCAACAAGGATTGGGTGGTGGTGTTCTTCATCAACCATCCCAATGCCAAGAACGGACAGGATGCGCAGGATAAGCTGGTGGAATGGCTCGCGACACAACATTGACCATGCGCCAACTGACAATCATCGCACTCGCCTTGACCGCCATGGGCAACGTTTTGCCCGCCATGGCGGCTGGCAAAACGACGGATACTGGCAACGAACTCTCGGTCTCCCTCGGCCACTATCGCTACGAAGAGCCCGGATTGATGTCTCTAAAAGGTCTCAAGAGTGGCATAGCGCTGCGCGCGACCAAGGCATACCCGGCACGCCTCACTTTTTTGCGTGGTGAATTTCGCTATGCGGGCGGGACCGTTGACTACAGCAGCAACAGCACAGGCAGCAGCAGCGGAGAACCGGACTGGTATTTCGAAGGACGGGCACTGATCGGACGCGACTGGTTACTCAAGACCGCCACGATCTCCACCTATACCGGTCTCGGCTACCGCTTCCTGCTCAATGATGGGCGAGGCATCACCAGCACGGGCCACGCAGGATACCGGCGCGAGAGCACCTATATCTATCTGCCGATGGGTGTCATCTTGCGTACTGGCCTTAATAATGGTGACGAGATGATCGGATCGCTCGAATACGACCATCTGCTTTCCGGGAACCAGTTCAGCAAACTATCGGACACCGACCTCGGCTACAGTGACCTCGACAGCAAACAGACGGAGGGTTACGGCATGAAGTTGCGACTGTCCTACGCGACCGCCAGATGGTCAGCAGGACCGTATCTGCATTACTGGAACATCGCGGATTCAGCCCTCAATCCCGTGTACCGCAACGGCGTGCTGTATAGCTATGGACTGGAACCGCACAACAAAACGACCGAGATCGGATTTGAACTGCGCAGGCCGTTCTGACGCTCACAACCCCAGTTCACCCCACATCGCATCCACCTTAGCCTTCACCGCATCATCCATCACGATAGGCGTGCCCCATTCGCGTCCCGTCTCGCCCGGGAATTTATTGGTGGCGTCCAGTCCCATCTTGCCGCCGAGTCCCGACACCGGGCTGGCAAAGTCGAGGTAGTCGATCGGTGTGTTCTCCACCAGCAGCGTGTCGCGCACCGGGTCCATGCGCGTGGTGATCGCCCACATGACTTCTTTCCAGTCGCGCACGTCGATGTCATCGTCCACCACGATGATGAATTTGGTGTACATGAACTGACGCAGGAAACTCCAGATGCCGAACATCACGCGCTTGGCGTGTCCGGCGTACTGCTTCCTGATGCTGACCACAGCCATGCGGTACGAGCATCCTTCCGGCGGCAGATAGAAATCAATGATCTCGGGGAATTGCTTTTGCAGCAGAGGTACGAACACCTCGTTCAGCGCCACACCCAGCATGGCCGGTTCGTCAGGCGGCTTGCCGGTGTAGGTGCTGTGATAGATCGGGTCACGGCGCATGGTGATGCGCTCGATGGTGAACACGGGGAACTTGTCCTGCTCGTTGTAGTAACCGGTGTGGTCGCCGTATGGCCCTTCCAGCGCCGTTTCGTCCGGATGAATCATGCCTTCCAGCACGATCTCGGCGGAAGCAGGCACTTGCAAGTCGCTACCGATGCACTTCACCAGCTCGGTCTTGCTACCGCGCAACAATCCGGCGAACTGATATTCGGACAATGAATCGGGAACCGGCGTGACTGCACCGAGTATGGTCGCCGGGTCTGCGCCGATCACGACCGCGACCGGATACGGCTGCCCCGGGTTCTTCTCACAGTGATCACGAAAATCCAGCGCGCCGCCGCGATGCGCCAGCCAGCGCATGATCACCTTGTTCGGCCCCAGCACCTGCTGGCGATAGATGCCGAGATTCTGCCGTGCCTTGTTCGGTCCGCGCGTCACCACCAACCCCCAGGTGATCAGCGGCGCAACGTCGCCGGGCCAGCAATGCTGGATCGGCAGCTTGGAAAGATCGACATCTGCCCCCTCCCACACCACTTCCTGACATGGCGCCGATGACAAGACTTTGGGCGACATGGTCATCACTTGTTTAAGTATCGGCCACTTGTCCCACGCGTCTTTCAGCCCCTTGGGCGGCTCTGGCTCTTTCAGGTAGGCGAGCAGTTTGCCGACTTCGCGCAATGCGCCTATATCTTCCTCGCCCATGCCCAGCGCCACGCGGCGCGGCGTACCGAACAGATTGGCGAGCACCGGCACCTTATGACCGACCACGTTCTCGAACAGCAGCGCCGGTCCCTGCGCGCGCAACACGCGGTCGCAGATCTCGGTCATCTCGAGATGTGTGGAGACCGGTGCAGTGACGCGTTTGAGTTCGCCGATCTTTTCCAGTTGGGCGATGAAATCGCGCAGGTCTTTATATTCCATCAGTAGAACCTCTCCTCGCCCTCGGGGCGCGTCTTGAACCGCTTGTGCAACCAGAAATACTGTTCCGGCATCTCCAGAACGCGCTGTTCGATGAACTCGTTCATGCGGCGCGCATCGGCGATATCGTTGCCGCTCGGATAGTTCTCCCATGCCGGATAGAAGGTCAGCACATATCCGCCGCCACCCGGCAGCACGCGCGTGATGCTAGGCACCACCTTGGCGCCGGTCATCTGCGCGATGCGCGGCAAGGAAGTCATGGTCGCTGCCGGCACGCCGAAGAACGGAATGAACGCACCGTCCTTCACGCCCTGATCCTGATCCGGCGGATAGATGAAAGGCATGTTATCCCGCATACCTTTCAGGATGGGACGCAGCCCCTGCTGGCGCGAATACAGACGCTGGTCGCGGAAGCGCGCGCGCTTTTGCAATAACAGCTCTGTCAGGTAGCGACTCTTCTGGTTGGCATACATGCACACGGTATCGACCTGCTGCGCCACCCACTGCCCGCCCGCATCCATGCCGACGAAGTGCGGCGTCAGCAGGATCATCGGCTGCCCCTTCACGGCCTCGAAATGTTCCACACCTTCCACCCGGATCAATGAATTGATGCGCTCAGCACTGGACCACCACAGGATGCAGCGTTCGATCAGGCCACGGAAGAACATCTTGAAATGGGCGCGCAGCAATTGCGCGCGCGCCGCTTCGCCGATATCCGGGAAGCACAATTTGAGATTGATGTCACCCACTCTGCGCCGCTCGCCGGCCAACAGATAGCTCAACATACCCAGTACATTACCGATAGCGACGATCACGCGGAAAGGCAGGAAATGGATCAACCACAGGATGAATACCCCCAGACGAACCATCATTCCGCAATCCCTTCAACTGCAGGCGGATTCGCACCGCGCGGCACTTTATAACGGTTATAGCTCCACAGATACTGCTCGGGATGCTGGCGTATCAATGTTTCCAGCGCCGCATTCAACTGCACAGGTACTGAAGTGCCCGCATCGAATTCAAATGGTGAAAAGTGCAGCGCATATCCTTCTCCGCGCGGAAGGCGCTCCCCAAGACACATCACGACCGACGCGCCACTGGATTCGACCAAACGCCCAAGCAGTGTCATGGTGTAAGCCGGCCGCCCGAAGAATGGCGCCCATTCGCCTTCACCGTTGCCCGGCGCCTGATCCGGCAACACACCGATGGCCTCACCGCGCTTGAGCGCTTTGAGCAGCAGACGCACCCCGCCCAGATCGGTCGGCGCCAGTTGCATCTGGCCGCGCTCGCGGCCCTGATGCATCAACTTGTCGAGCGAGGGGTAGCGTGGCGGACGATACATGCAGGTCATCGGAAACTTCTCAGCCAGATAGAGACCGATTACTTCGAAGCAGCCGATATGCGGCGTCAGCATGATCACGCCTTTGCCTTCTGCCTGCGCAGTCTCGATATGTTCCCAGCCATGGCATGCCACCACACTGTCGACCACTTGCTGCAGGGGACGACGCCATACCCAGGGCAGTTCCAGCACGCTCCTGCCCGCTTCGCGGATATTGGCATGCAGCATCTTCCGGTATGCCGCCTCAGAATCTGCGACCCCGGCCAGGCGCAGATTCTCGCGCAGCCGTGCCGCATAGCGCCCGGATGACCAGTAGACCAGCCAGCCGAACGGGCCGCCCAAGCGGTATAGCAAGGGCAACGGCAGGCGGGAAAGAAGATCGAACAGCAAGGTCATTCAAGAAAACCCATAAATTGACTGGCGGGGGATTTGATATACTGCGCGCCCATTTAACTATTGAAGAAGTGATCGGAGAGCCATGAGCGAGTTTTTCTTTACATCCGAATCCGTGTCCGAGGGCCATCCGGACAAGGTAGCAGACCAGATCTCCGATGCCATCGTGGACGCGATTCTAGCGCAGGACAATCATTCCCGCATTGCTGCCGAGACCTTGGTCACTACAGGGCTGGTCGTTCTGGCTGGCGAGATCACTACCAATGCGCAAGTGAACTATGCAAAAGTCGCACGCGAAACCATCCGCAAGATCGGTTACGACGACCCCAGCCTGCGCTTTGATGCCGACGGCTGTTCGGTGCATGTCTGCTATGGCACGCAAAGTCCCGACATTGCACAGGGCGTGGACAAAGCCTATGACGACACAATGGATCAGGGCGCAGGCGACCAAGGTCTGATGTTCGGCTATGCCTGCCGCGAGACCGATGTATTGATGCCGCTGCCGATCCACCTGTCACACCGCATAGTCGAACGTCAGGCGCAGTTGCGCCGCGATGGCCGTCTGAGCTGGTTACGCCCGGATGCCAAGTCGCAAGTCACCGTCAAATATGTCGATGGCGTGCCTGACCGCATAGACACCGTTGTACTTTCCACTCAGCACACACCGGACATCACGCTGGAACAGATCCGTGAAGCAGCTATCGAAGAGATCATCAAACCGATCTTGCCCAAGGAATTGATCAAAGGCGACATCAAGTATCTGGTGAACCCGACCGGTCGCTTCGTCATCGGCGGCCCGCACGGTGATGCTGGTTTGACCGGCCGCAAGATCATCGTCGACACCTACGGTGGCGCAGCCCCGCACGGCGGCGGTGCATTCTCCGGCAAGGATCCTTCCAAGGTCGACCGCTCCGCTGCCTATGCAGGCCGCTATGTGGCAAAGAACATCGTGGCCGCCGGTCTGGCCGACAAGTGCCAAGTGCAGGTCTCCTACGCCATCGGCGTGGCACAACCAACCAGCATCATGGTCAGCACCTATGGCACCGGCAAGATCTCGGACGAGAAGATCACCGAGCTGGTGAAGAGACACTTCGACCTGCGTCCAAAAGGCATCGTGCAGATGCTGGACCTGCTGCGCCCGATCTACCAAAAGACCGCAGCGTATGGTCACTTTGGACGCGAAGAACCTGAATTCAAGTGGGAGGCCACCGACAAGGCTGCTGCACTGAGGGCAGACGCAGGACTGTAATTTGTAACACCCATCCCGCCGAGGGGCGCTGCAGCAGTCACCGCAAGGTGGACCTGTCAGGCTCGGCGAGGATGGTTCAACATGTAGCAACGGCGCCCATTCATCAACTTATCGAATGAATGGAGTGCTTTATGTCTACACCTGATTACGTCATCGCCGACATCAAACTGGCCGATTGGGGCCGCAAAGAGATCGCTATCGCCGAGCATGAGATGCCCGGCCTGATGGCCATCCGCGAAGAGTTCGCCAAGACGCAACCGCTGAAGGGCGCACGCATCACCGGCTCGCTGCACATGACCATCCAGACCGCCGTGCTGATCGAGACATTGAAGGCGCTCGGCGCTGAGGTGCGCTGGGCCTCGTGCAACATCTTCTCCACCCAGGACCATGCCGCTGCGGCCATCGCTGCCGGCGGCACACCGGTGTTCGCCGTCAAGGGCGAGACGCTGGCCGAATACTGGGACTACACCCACCGCATCTTCGAATGGGCGGACGGCGGCCTATCCAACATGATCCTGGACGACGGCGGTGACGCCACGCTGTTGCTGCACTTGGGCGCGCGTGCTGAAAAAGATGCCTCCCTGATCAGCAAGCCTGGCTCGGAAGAAGAGACCTGCCTGTTCGCATCCATCAAGGCCAAGCTGGCTGTGGACAAGACCTGGTACTCCACCCGTCTCGCCGCAATCAAGGGCGTGACCGAAGAAACCACCACCGGCGTGCACCGTCTGTATCAAATGCACGAGCGCGGCGAACTGAAGTTCCCCGGCATCAACGTCAACGACTCCGTCACCAAGTCCAAGTTCGACAACCTGTACGGCTGCCGCGAATCGCTGGTGGACGGCATCAAGCGCGCCACCGACGTGATGATCGCTGGCAAGATCGCTGTCATCGCCGGTTACGGCGATGTGGGCAAAGGTTCGGCACAAGCAATGCGTGCGCTGTCCGCCCAGGTATGGGTCACCGAGATCGACCCTATCTGCGCGCTGCAAGCCGCAATGGAAGGCTACCGCGTGGTCACCATGGATTATGCCTGCGAGCACGGCGACATCTTCGTCACCACCACCGGCAATTTCCACGTCATCACCCATGACCACATGAAGAAGATGAAGAACAACGCCATCGTGTGCAACATCGGTCACTTCGACAACGAGATCGACGTCGCCTCGCTAGAGCAATACCAGTGGGAAGAGATCAAGCCGCAGGTCGACCACGTCATCTTCCCCGACGGAAAGCGCATCATCCTGCTAGCGCAAGGCCGTCTGGTGAACCTCGGTTGCGGCACCGGCCATCCGTCCTACGTGATGTCGTCCTCCTTCGCCAACCAGACCATCGCTCAGATCGAGTTGTGGACGGAACGCGATTCCGGCAAGTATCCGGTCGGTGTGTACACCTTGCCCAAGCATCTGGACGAGAAAGTCGCGCGCCTGCAACTGAAGACGCTGAACGCGCAACTGAGCGAACTGACCGACCAGCAGGCCGCCTACATCAACGTACCCAAGGAAGGCCCGTACAAGGCCGACCACTATCGTTATTGATTAACGACTTGCAGGTATGATGGCGAGGGGCGAACGTCAGGTTCGCCCCTCTTAACTTGTAAAATGGAAATATGCTGCTACGACTATTACTCATCTGGAGCCTTAACTCGCTGGCGCTGATCGCCGTGGCGAGCTTCGTACCCGGTATCCATGTGGACGGCTTCATGGCCGCCTTCGTGGCTGCGCTGGTGCTGGGACTGGTGAATACATTGATCAGACCGATCTTCCTGGTGCTGACATTGCCGGTCACCGTGCTGACGCTCGGGTTGTTCATCCTGGTCATCAACGGCCTGATGTTCTGGTTCGCGGGCTCCATCCTGCGCGGCTTCGTAGTCGACAGTTTCTGGCATGCCGTGTTGGGTGCCCTGCTGTTCAGTATATTTTCATGGGCGCTGTCCGCAGCCGCCGCACAACTATTGGTGAGGAAACATGGGCAATCCAACCACCCCGATCAGCTTTGAATTCTTCCCTCCGCAAACGCCGGAGGGTGCCACCAAACTGACTGCCGCACGCCAACGGCTGGCCGCATTCAAGCCGGAGTTCTTCTCCGTCACATTCGGCGCAGGCGGTTCCACACAGGACCGTACGCTGGACACCATCCGTCAGATCCACGCGGAAGGTCACAGCGCCGCCCCGCATCTGTCCTGCGTGGGCAGCACGCGCGAGAACATCCGCGGCTTGCTTAGCATCTATAAGGATATGGGCATCAAGCGCATCGTCGCGCTGCGTGGCGACCTGCCTTCCGGCATGGCCAGCATCGGCGAGTTCCAGTATGCCAACGAGCTGGTGAGTTTCATCCGGGCGCAGACCGGCGAGCACTTCCACATCGAAGTGGCCGCCTATCCCGAGTTCCATCCGCAGGCCAGATCGGCGCGCGACGACATGCTCAACTACAAGCGCAAGATCAACGCGGGCGCAAACTCGGCCATCACGCAGTATTTCTACAACGCCGATGCCTACTTCCGCTTCGTGGAAGAGACACGCAAGCTGGGCGTGGAAGCGCCCGTCGTGCCCGGTATCATGCCCATCGTGCGTTACTCGCAGTTAGCACGCTTCTCCGAGATGTGCGGTGCCGAGATCCCGCGCTGGATGCGCAAGACCATGGAAAGCTACGGCGACGATGTGGAATCCGTGCAGAACTTCGGCCTCGATGTCGTGACCCAACTGTGCGAGAAGCTCATCGCAGGCGGTGCTCCCGCGCTGCATTTCTACACATTGAATCAGGCCAAGGCCTCCATCGATATCCTGCAACGTCTGGGCTATCGCGCGTAATTTGAAACAAGTTGAAGCCATGAAAAAACCTGAACTGTTGTTGCCCGCCGCCTCGCTGGAAAAGATGCGTACCGCCTACGCCTATGGGGCGGATGCGGTGTATGCCGGTCAACCGCGTTACTCGCTGCGCGTGCGCAACAACGAGTTCATGATGGAGCAACTTTCTCAGGGCATCGAAGAAGCCCATGCACTGGGCAAGCAGTTCTATGTCGCCAGCAATCTGATGCCGCACAACGCCAAGCTGAAGACCTACATGGCGGATATGGAACCCATCATCAGGATGAAGCCGAATGCGCTGATCATGGCCGACCCCGGCCTGATCGCCATGGTGCGCGAGAAATGGCCGGAGCAGGTCGTCCACCTGTCCGTGCAGGCCAACACCGTCAACTACGCGGCGGTGAAGTTCTGGAAATCCATCGGCCTGTCGCGCGTCATCCTGTCGCGCGAACTGTCGCTGGACGAGATCGAAGAGATACGCCAGCAATGTCCCGACATGGAACTGGAAGTATTCGTGCACGGCGCTCTGTGCATCGCCTATTCAGGGCGCTGCCTGCTGTCCGGCTATTTCAATCATCGCGATGCCAACCAGGGTACCTGCACCAACTCCTGCCGCTGGGATTACAAGGTCGAGAACGCCGCCGAAGACGGCACCGGACACATACAGAAGATCGACTTCGATTTCGACAAGGCGTTGGGTGAAAGCGCACTGTCCGATTGCGGTTCACAACCGCGCCATCCGCTGGCCGACCGCGTGTACATGATCTCGCGACCGGACCATCCGGAAGAACTGATGCCGGTTCTGGAAGACGAGCACGGCACCTACATCATGAATTCCAAAGACCTGCGCGCCGTGGAGCACGTCGAGCGTCTGGTGAAGATCGGCATCGATTCGCTGAAAGTGGAAGGCCGCACCAAATCCATCTACTACGTGGCGCGCACCGCGCAGGTGTACCGCCAGGCCATCGACGACGCGATGAAGAACCGCCCGTTCGACCTGAAACTGCTGGGCGCGCTGGACGCCCTCGCCAGCCGCGGCTACACCGACGGCTTCTACGAGCGCCACCACACCCACGAGCAGCAGAACTACATGCGCGGCCACTCCGAGAGTTTCCGCCAGCAATACGTCGGCGACATCGTCGCCTGCGCGGACGGCGTTGCCGAGATCGCCGTGAAGAACAAGTTCTCGGTCGGCGACAAACTGGAGATCATCCATCCGTCCGGCAACAGCATCGTCGAACTGAGCGAGATGAAGAGCCTCGATGGCGCTGCACTCTCCGTCGCACCGGGCAGCGGCCACCATGTGCGCATCCCGATGCAGGGTAATCTGGCTAACGGCATGATCGCCCGCTTTATTTGATCTCCCTTTGAACTACATGGGATTCTGCCTGTCCACAGCATCGCCCCTAACAACCTATCAGGAGAAGAACGATGAATTGGCATAACACAACCCTGCGCTACGGTTCACTTTCCATCGGCCTGCACTGGCTGATGTTGCTGATATTCATCGGCGTGTACGGCAGCATCGAACTGCGCGAGCTGTTCGAGAAAGGCAGCGACCCGCGCGAGATGCTGAAGTCCTGGCACTTCATGCTCGGCATATTGCTGTTCGCACTGGTATTGCCGCGCATCGCCGCGCGCTTGAGCGGCCCCGCCCCCGCCATCACGCCCGAACCGGAGAAGATCCAGCAACTCGCTGGCAAGCTGTTACATCTGGCGCTGTATGTATTGATGATCGCCATGCCGATCAGCGGCTATCTTCTGCTCAGTGCCGCCGGCAAACCCATCCCCTTCTTCGGACTGGAACTGCCGGCACTGATCGATACCAACAAAGAGCTGGCAAAGCAGATCAAGGAAGTGCATGAATTCGTCGGCAGCGCCGGTTACTTTCTGATCGGTGCGCATTTCGTGGCGGCGCTCTATCACCACTTCATCGTGCGCGACAACACCATGACGCGCATGCTGCCGGAAAAGAAATGAACCCACTGCATGAGCCTGCGTGACCAGATAGCAGAAAGATTGACCGCGCTCTACCGGCGCACAGGCTTCAATCCGAGCGCGACGAAGTTCATCCTGATCTTCGCCGCGCTGAACGGCGTGCTGTATCACCTGCCGCTGTATTCCTTCGCCATCAAGGACCTCGCACCGCTTTCTTTCCCGAGCATGCTCACGCTGTTGACCCTGTTCGTGCTGGTTATGCTGCTCACGGTCTTGGTGATATTCCTGTTTGCACTGGTGTCACAACGCCTGCTCAAACCGCTGGCGATACTGATCGTGTTCAGCAACGCCTTCGCGCTGTACTTCATCCAGACCTATCAGGTGATCCTGGACAAAGCGATGATGGGCAACGTGTTCAACACCAACACCAGCGAAGCGGGCAGCTATCTCAGCTACTCGTTCCTGTGGCATGTGCTGCTGTTCGGCGTGCTGCCCGCCTGGCTGATCTCGCGCGTCACCATCCGCCATGTGTCGCGCCTGCGCACCATTGCCGCCCTGCTGCTCTCTTTCGTGGTCGGCATCGGCTGGCTGTATGGCAACGCGCAGAGCTGGCTATGGATAGACAAGCACGGACGCAAATTGGGCGGCATGATCCTGCCCTGGTCGTATGTGATCAACGCGGCGCGCTATCAGACGGAAAAGTCGATGCAGTCGCGCGAGCTGGAACTGCTGCCCGCTGCGCACTTCACTGCAACTGGGAAGACCGTGGTGGTGCTGGTGATCGGCGAATCGGCACGCGCGGCGAATTTCTCGTTGTACGGCTATGCGCGCGACACCAACCCCTTGCTGCAAAAAGTCGGTGTCACCGCGATTCGCAACGCGCATAGCTGCTCCACCTACACCACCGCCTCGCTGCAATGCATGCTGTCCCATGTCGACACTGGCAACAAGCTGTTCCATAACTACGAGGCATTGCCCAGCTATCTGCAACGCAGCGGCGTCGACACTCTCTGGCTCACGCGCAACTGGGGCGAACCGCCGCTGGAGGTGAACACCTATCTGCGCGACACCGACATCCGCAGCACCTGCAGCGGTCCGCATTGCGACTACGATGAAGTGCTGCTCACCGGCCTGACGCAGCGCATCGCCGACACCGCCAGCAACAAGGTGTTCGTCGTACTGCACCAGTCCGGCAGCCACGGCCCGGATTATTACAACCATTATCCGACGGACGGCGAGCAGTTCACACCGGTGTGCCGCTCGGTGCAGTTGCAGGACTGCACGCCCGACACGGTGACCAATGCCTACGACAACACCATTCTCTACACCGACCGCTTCCTGTCCGAGACCATCTCCGTACTGCGCGCGATCCCGAACACGCAGACGATGATGATGTACATCTCCGACCACGGCGAGTCGCTCGGCGAGTATGGCTTATACTTGCATGGCACCCCGTATTCGCTGGCACCGGACGTGCAGAAGGACATCCCATACATCGTGTGGATGTCCGACGCGTTCAAACAGCACAAGACACTGGCAGCGGATGCCGCGCTGGCACATGCCAAACATGCGCAGCAGACCGTGTTCCACAGCATCATGGGAGCCTTCGATCTGCAGAGCAGCATCTACGACCCGAAACTGGACATCTTCCAAGATGCCGCCAACAAGAAACGATAAGGAAAACGCTTGAGCTCCTGGCGCGACTCTCTGCCGAAGAAACGACCGATGGGTTTCATCGCCGCCTGCACACTCAGTTTTCTGGTCTGCGTGTTCTATCCCTCCGACCTCGCCAGCTACCGCGAGAACCTCAATGCGGAAAGACCGTTCTGGGTCGAACCGACCGAAACCAAACTTCGCTTCGTCAACACCGTCGCCCAAGTCGCCATGCCGCTGCTGCTGCGCGACAAGGAAGGCATGGTGCAACTGCTCGCCCTTGCCGCCACCGCCACAGTCGCCACACAAGGTTTGAAACGCATCGTCAATGATGTGGAGGTCGGCGGCACGCGCATCGGCGAACGTCCCTACGCGCCGGACAGCCGCCACAACATGCCCTCCGGTCATTCGTCGATGTCATCCTGCGCCGTGTACTTCGTGGCACGCCGCTACGGTCTGTGGCACTTGCTCTATCTTCTGCCCATCCTGCTGCTCACCATGGGCGCACGCCTGATGCTGGATGCCCACACGCTCTCAGCCGTGCTCGCCGGCTGCCTGATCGGCATCATCTGCGCCGCGTGGTTCACCTCGCCCTATCGCAAGAAGAAACCAGAAGAGACCACTCCATGATCCTCTCCGCCATCTCCCAGTCCGAACGTTATGAAAGACTGCATCCGCTTTTCGCCCGCGCCTTCGCGCACATCCGCAGCACCGACTTCTTCAGCCTCGCGCCGGGACGCTATCCCATCATCGGTGACGAGCTGATCGCCATCGTCGAGCAAGTGCCGGCGAAGACAAAAGAGATGGCGAAGCTGGAGGCGCATCGCCGTTACATCGACATCCAGCTGGTGCTTGAAGGTGACGAGACGATGGGATGGAAACCGCTGGCGGACTGCCTGAATCCGGTAAGCGAACACAGTGCCGAGAAGGACATCCGTTTCTTCCACGATGCACCGGCTTCCTGGGTGCCGGTGCCGCCGGATCATTTCTGCATCTTCTTCCCGGAGGATGCGCATGCGCCGCTCATTGGCACAGGCACCGTGCGCAAGGTGATCTTCAAGGTGGCGGTGAGCCCGGCGGGACTCTAGATTCTCGTCATTCCGGCGCAGGCCGGAATCCAGTCAAAAGAAAATTCCTGCAACGCAGGACGAAACCAAAGGCATGTTGGATAGCTGCGCTGGATTCCCGCCTGCGCGGGAATGACCAGTACCTAGTGGTCGTCGAACGCCACGTCGCCCTCGGCGACGCTGTCGCCCGCCTTGATACCCTTGAAGTCGAACAGGCTGCCGTCCAGAAGGTGCGAGGGGCGCACGTTCTGCATGGCGGTGAAGATGGTCTGTGAGCGTCCCGGATACTGGCGCTCCCAATCGGTCAGCATCTGCTTGATGTTCTGCCGTTGCAGGTTCTCCTGCGAGCCGCACAGGTTGCACGGGATGATGGGGAACTCCATGCCGCGCGCATAGCGGGCGATGTCCTTCTCTGCGCAATATGCCAACGGTCTGATCACCACATGATCGCCCTTGTCGGTCACCAGTTTGGGCGGCATCGCCTTCAGCTTGCCGCCGAAGAACATGTTGAGGAACAGCGTCTCCACCATGTCGTCGCGGTGATGTCCCAGCGCGATCTTGTTCGCGCCCAGCTCGCCCGCCACCTTGTAGATGATGCCGCGACGCAGGCGCGAGCACAACGAACAAGTGGTCTTGCCCTCGGGGATCTTCTCTTTGACGATGGAGTAGGTGTCCTGTGCTTCGATATGGAAATCGACGCCGAGGTTCTTCAGGTAATTCGGCAATACATCTTCCGGAAATCCCGGCTGCTTCTGGTCGAGGTTCATCGCGATCAGTTTGAAATCGATGGGTGCGCGCTTCTGCAAGGTGCGCAGGATGTCGAGCAGGGTGTATGAGTCCTTGCCGCCGGACAGGCACACCATCACCACGTCACCGTCCTCGATCATGTTGAAATCGCCAATGGCTTTGCCCACCGAACTTTCCAGGCGCCCTTTCAGACGGTTGAAATTGGTGGAGCTGTGCTCGAAATGGATGGGTTGTGTGATGTCGTTCATTGTTTTCTCAAAGATTGATACTGCGACCACCGTCAACCGCAATCACCTGGCCTGTTATGTATGGCGCGTCCGCGATCAGGAATTGCACGGTCTTGGCGATATCCTCCGGGCTGCCCTCGCGCTTGAGCAGGGTGTGCGCCACGATCTTGCGGCGTTTCTCCTCGTCGCTCCACTCGTCGCCTTCCGGCCACACGATAACGCCCGGCGCGACGGCGTTCACGCGCACCTGTGGTGCCAGTTCCTGCGCCAGTCCTTTGGTCAGCGCCACCAGACCGGCCTTGGCCGCGCTGTACAGCAGATGCCCGTGCATGGGGCGCTCGGCGTGGATATCCACGATGTTCACGATACAACCATGCTGGCGGCGCAGCTCAGCCGCCGCCGCCTGCGCCAGAAACAACGGTGCCTGCAGATTGGTGCCGATCAGATCGTTCCATTGCGTGGCGTCGATCTCGGCCAGCGGGGTGGCGTAGAAACTGGAAGCGTTGTTGACCAGCGCATCCAGATGGCCGAAATGCTGCACCACCTCTTCCACCATGCGCGGCAGCGTGCCAGTCTCCAGCAGATCGGCCTGCACGCAGATGGCGGAGTTCTCGCGCAGGTCGTTCAGCGCACCGCGCAGCGCAAAGGCCTCGTAGGCCGAGCTGCGGAAATGGATGGCGACGTTCGCCCCCTCCGCATGCAACCGACGCACGATGGCCGCGCCAACGCGCTTCGCACCACCGGTGACCAATATTGTTTTGCCCTGCATCGGAAACCCCTCTAAACTTTGGCCCATCATCAACACCTACGAGCCGCGCAGTAGATCTCTGCCGTCTCGCAAGATTATACCCGAGCATGCAAGTAAACCTCCCGCCCCCCAGCACCGATGCATTGGCCCACAGCGCCCGCCTGTGCGAGCTGATCCGCAACGACATCCAAAGCCAGGGCGGCTGGATCCCCTTCTCGCGTTTCATGGAATTGGCACTGTATGCACCGGGACTGGGCTATTACACCGCCGGTGCGCGCAAATTCGGTGAATCGGGCGATTTCGTCACCGCACCGGAGATATCTTCCCTGTTCGGCCGCACGCTGGCGCGCCAGTTGCAGGCCGTGATGCAGACCAGCACCCCGCACATCCTCGAACTGGGCGCGGGCAGCGGCAAGCTGGCGCTGGACATCCTGCTCGAACTGGAACGGCTGGATGCACTGCCCGACACTTATGCCATCCTCGAAGTCAGTGCCGACCTGCGCGGACGCCAGCAGCAACTGCTGCAGGAGCAACTGCCGCACCTGTTCGAGCGCATCCATTGGCTGGACGCCTTACCCGACACGATCAGCGGCGCGGTGTTCGGCAATGAGGTGCTGGACGCACTGCCAGTACATCTGGTGTTCTGGAACGAGGGGAAGATCATGGAACGCGGCGTCGCTGTCGAGGGCAACCGCTTCGTCTGGTCCGATCGCCTGCCGCAGAACGAGGCATTGCACGACATCGCCAAAGGCATCGCCGTGCCGGACGACTACCTGAGTGAGGTGTCACTCACTGCGCGCGGCCTGGTGTCCAGTCTGGCCGAGCGTCTCACACGCGGCGTGCTGCTGTTCATAGACTACGGTTTCGGCGCACGCGAGTATTACCACCCGCAACGCCATCGCGGCACGCTGATGTGCCACTACCGCCATCACTCGCACGACGACCCCTTCTATCTGCCCGGCCTGCAGGACATCACCGCGCACGTCGACTTCACCGCCGCCGCCGAAGCCGCCATCGACTACGGTGCGCACCTGCTGGGCTACACCACACAAGCACACTTCCTGCTCAACAACGGCCTGCCCGACCTGCTCGCCGAAGTCTCGCCAGAGAACGTGCGCGAATACCTGCCGCTCTCCAAGCAGGTACAGAAGCTCACCAGTCCGGCCGAGATGGGCGAACTGTTCAAAGTGTTGGTGATGGGCAAAGGCATTGATGCGCCCTTGCAGAACTTCATGTCGGGTGACCGTTCACGCATGCTCTAAGTTAGATGGAGCACCTGAACAGCTTTCCACCTGTTGCAGATCGCAACGCCACGACACTCATCCTCGGCAGCATGCCCGGCATAAAGTCGCTAAATGAAAATGAGTACTACGCACATCCGCACAACGCCTTCTGGAAGATCATGGGCGAACTGGTCTGTGCGCATCCGCAGTTGCCCTACGAACAACGATTGGAAGTACTCAAGCAGTCAGGAATCGCCCTGTGGGATGTACTGCTATCCTGCACACGAGAAGGCAGCCTTGATGCCGACATCAAGCATGAACAAGTCAACGACTTTGCTAGCTTCTTCGCAGACCATCCGCACATCACGCACGTGTATTTCAACGGCGCAAAAGCGGAGCAGAGTTTTAGAAATTTTGTGCTGGGGAAGCAGGCGCTTCCGAAACTGACATTGCAGCGTCTTCCATCAACCAGCCCGGCGCATGCCGGGATGCGTTATGAGGAAAAACTGCTTGAGTGGCGCAACATCACGGGACATGCCCCAGTTTGATCGGCTCGCACTAAACGCCGCCACCTCGATGGATCGTTGCGTAATAGATTTTCTCCAGCTCTAACTTGTGTTTAGTTTCTTCACTTGCCAGATATTGGAATAATTCACGGATCGGGCCTGCTGGCGCAGTCTCTGCCAGTTCACCATAGTGTTGCATGGCGGCATGTTCGCGCCCCATGGCATATTGCAGAACAGCCTGATCGTCCGGGTGCTCTCCCAGATTCGGCAAATGCAGACAATCTGAGAACTTGCTGTCACTGGCGGTGCGCTCGATTTCGATTTTCACTTGCTCGACAATGTCGGCACGCTTGGCCAAGCTGTCAAACAAATCAAAGTGGGACTGTTCTTCTGCAGCCAATTCTTCAACCAGATAGCGGATTTGTTTACTGACTTTGGGGATCAAATCCGTGTAAAAATCTCGCGCACTTGCTTCAAACCCGGTGGCGACTTCCAATATCTCTTGCACCGTTGTTTTACCGCGCAAACGCTCAATGCCATGCGCCATACCATCATCGATTTGCGTCATTTTGCCTGCTCCGTCACTGCGATCACTTCATGAATGCTCTGCGCAACCCGATGACCATCTGCCACAGCGCTCACCACGTCCGGGCCGCGCACCATGTCGCCTGAGGCCCACAACCAAGGCTCACTCGTGCGCCCCCCTGCATCCACCTGCAAACGGCCGCGACTCCAAGCCAACTTTTCTGTGAGTGCGTCGCCCAACAAACTGGCATCGGTCATTTGTCCGATCGCTTCTACCACCATCGAGCCTGTATGCATTTGCTCGTCAGTCTCATCGTAACTTGGCGCGAAACGTCCTTGCTCGTCAAAGATGGCTTTAACATGCCAAGTCTTAAGTCCCGTGACTTGGCCATTTTCAATGACCACTTGCTGTGGCCCGCGCGCATCAAGAATGACAACGCCTTCTTCGCCCGCCTCTTTGATCTCATCCGGGTCGGCAAGGAAGTGCGCCAGATCTTCCAGAGCGGTCAACGTGACCTGAACTTGACCGTATTCTTTCTTCTGCAAACGGGCGATCGTGCGTGCGATATCCATCGCCACGTTCCCGCCGCCGATGACGACTGCCTGGCGCGGCGTGCCGAAATCTTCAAAGGCGGTCGCTTGGCGCAGCAGGTCGACCGCCTTGCGGACATTCTCATGCTCACTGCCGGGGATGCGTGTCGCGCGTCCCAACTGCAAGCCCAACGCCAAGAGCACGGCATCGTGGGTGTTGTGTAATTCATCGAGTGTGATGTCTTTGCCGATGCGCACATTGCAGCGAATATCCACACCCACCGAGCGAATCACATCGATATCCTGATCGATGCGCGCATAGGGCAGACGGTATTCCGGGATACCCCAGCGCGTCATACCGCCAGGCTTATCTAACGCTTCGTAAACGGTGACGCTATGACCCAGCTTTGCCAGATCAAAGGCGGCGGTGAGTCCGGCCGGGCCCGCGCCGATGATGGCGACTTTTTTACCGGTGGCAGGACCGGGCCCGCCCACGATGTCACGGCATTGTTCGAAGGTCACTTGATCCATGATGTGACGCTTGAGCCAGCGTATGGCGATGGGGTCACCATCGTGACGGGCGGCACAGGTGGTTTCGCATTTATGCGTACAAACACTTCCGCAGATGCCTGAGAACGGGTTGGTTTCGTACAGGAGTTTTACGCCGCGTTCATAGTCGCCATCGCGCACCGCCGCGATGTAATCGGGCACCGACATGTGCGCGGGGCAAGTGGCGATGCACAATCCACATGAGACACAACGATCCGCTTCGAGGCGAGCTTGCTCAATGGTGTAGCCGTTGACGATCTCGGCGAATGATTCGATGCGCGTCTCCGGCTCCATCTCTCCCATGGGCAAACGCACCTTTGCCATCAACTGATGCTCTTCGGGGCGATGGTAGCCAAGCTCGGCGTTGTCCCAATGTTTCTTGTCCACACCAGGCGTAAAGCGGAATGCATCAGGATCGCTTTCAACCCAGGTATAGGCATTCGACATGGTGAGCGATTTGGTCATGCAGACATCCACGCATAGCGCACACCAGCAGCAACGTCCGTAGTCGATGCGCGGACGCAGACCCGAATCACCTTGTTTGGTCTCGATGCCGCCGACGGGCAGCATATCGATGGCACCGTTTTGGCAGATGGTTTCGCAGGTGCCGCAACCGATGCACTTGTCCATATCGTTCTGATGAAAGCCGCGATAACGCGGGGCACCGGGCCTGTCATTCAACGGGTCGATGATCGTCACCGGATCGCGGAACAGGTTCTTCCACGCGGTAAAGGGGGACAGAAGGTCTCGTACGCTCATCGTTATCTCTCGATCTCAGGAGGATAGGTATGCAAGGACACCATGAGCGAGGCGACGTCTGAAATATTGAGATTGACGATCATGCGCTCCAACAGTGACATCGCATGGGTATAGGAAGGGCCGCGGACATTGACGCGGCGCGGATAGCCACTGCCATCTGTCACCAAGTAGTAGCCGTATTCGCCACGCGAACATTCGCCGCGAATATAGGTTTCACCGCGCGGTATCTTCCAGTGCAACACGTTAGGTACTGTCGCCATCAGCGGCCCGGTGCGCGGCATCTTGGCGAGTATCTGGCGCACCAGATCGACCGAGACGAGCACATCGCGACGACGCACATCTGCGCGGGTGAAGATGTCTGAATCATGTCCAAGCACGGTTTCGAAATCGAGCTGTGAATAGATCAGGTATGGCTGATCTTTGCGCACATCTTTGGCCACACCGGCAGCGCGTGCGTTCGGCCCGGTGATACCGTATGAATCGACCAGTGCGGGATCGATGTAGCCCACGCCGACAGTGCGCTTTTTAAATACCGCGTTGCAGAACATCACGTCATACACATCTTTAAGGGTGCTTTCGATCTCGCGCAGGGTTTCTTCCATGCGTTTGTCGAAACCTTCCGGCAAGCCATCGCGCACACCGCCAGGCATGATGAACATGTGATAGATACGCGCGCCGGTGAGCTCTTCAAAGCGGTCTAGCATCAGGTCGCGGGCATAGGTGGTCCATTGCCCGATCACGCCCAAACCCAGTGCACCGGCCTGTCCACCCAGATACATCATGTAGCTGTTGATGCGCCCCATTTCCAGAATGAGTGCGCGTATCCAATCCGCGCGTTCGGGGGATTTGATGCCAGCGAGTTCTTCGACGGCGGCTGCATAGCAATACTCGTTGAAGTCCGGCTCGGGCACACAGATTCGGCACACGATCGGGAAGCACTGGATGAATGTGCGGCGCTCCATGAGCTTTTCAAAACCACGGTGGAGATAACCGACGTGCGTTTTGCCTTCCACGACTTCGTCACCGCAAACGGTCAACTCAACAGACATATTGCCCGTGATGCCGGGATGATTCGGCCCCTGCCACAGCTTGAGATATTTTCCCGAGGCGATATCGATATCCAGCGTGCCATCCGCTTTTTTGGCTGGATATTGGCTACGGTCTGGCGTGAAGAAAGGTGCGTTCTGTGTCATGTCAGTTCCCGCCTGAATTCAGTTTCTGCTTCATGTGCGCAGCGGGATCGTGCGTCACCCTACCGGGGCGCTCGCTATAGTTCTCTTGCGCATACTTCAAGGTGTCAAAATCGCGGCGATAGGGCGGGATGTCATTCCATCCTTCCAGAATGAACTCTTCATGCAGGCGTGGACTACCGGGGAAATCAATGCCGAACATTTCGCGCAATTCGCGCTGATAGGTCGCGGCTGTCGGCCACACATCATGGATACTTTGCATAGTCGCGCCATCACGCGCCAGCATGACCCGCACGCCCAGATCTTTTCCGGCGCTGCGATTGGAAAGCAAATAGGTGAGTTGGAACTGCCCCGCTTCCAACCAGTCCACCGCGGTCAACAAAACGAGATGCGTAAAGCCTTCACGGTCGCGCAAATGAACGAGCACAGCGCGCAGATGTTCCTGCGGGACAGTGACGAAACCCAGATCAGAGCGCTGCTCGGTTAAGTCACCGACCGGGAACAGGCTTTTAAGTTTTGTGTGAAGTTCGCGCATTATTAAGCTTTACCAGTTGTAGTCGGGCATATCCCAATCGTGGATCACCCGCTTTTGGTTTGCCTTGTACCACTCGAAATTTTCGGCATACAAGTTGGCGCCTTCGGCTTTGCCGGCACGAATGAGTTTCTTCATATCCTGGAATCCGGCCAGCAATGCTTCGGGTCTGGGCATGCAGCCCGCGATGTATAGATCGACCGGCAGGTAATCATCCAGACGCTTGATGGTGTTGTACGAATCCCAATACATACCGCCATTGATCGTGCAGGAGCCGAGGCCGATCACGTACTTGGGATTTTGCATCTGTTCATACGAGCGAATAGCGCGCTTGAGCGTTTTGGTGGACAGGTAACCCGAGATCACGAACAGATTCGCCTGACGTGGTGTGGGCCGCCACTGCACGCCAAAACGGTAAGCGTCGAAACGCGGTGTCATCAACGGGCGCATCTCTATCGCGCCGCAACCGGTGCCAAAACCAAGTATCCAGATCGACTCCGAGCGCGCCCAGTTGAACAGGTCTTCCACGACTTTGATGTACGCGGCCGGCATCACCGTGGGCGCTGCTTCGCAGTAGTAATCCTTCAGCGGTTCGACTTCGAATTCGACCCCATCCGGCCCTTTTACAACGCGTATCTTCAGTTCATCTTTCATGTCATCTCACACAAATATGATCGATAAAATACCCAGCGGAACGGCCCATATCAGGAACCAGCGAATAGACTGCTCAACACGGAAGCGCGGGAATACCACCCCCACAAAGGCCGACCACAGATAGATCAAGAACACTTTAAAGAAGAAGGTCGGCCAATCGCTCGCACCGCCAAAGAACAGATTCATGTAGATCACGATCTTGGCGATCGGAAAGATCGCTCGATTGGTCTGCATCAATGCCAGATAGGAGGAGTGATATTCAGTGGGCGGGCCGATAGGTATCTCTTGCGGTGCGATGACCACATCGAAAGGTGGTCGCATCATCGAACCCAGGAATCCAAGCATCGCCGCCGCCACGGCGAGTGGATTGGTGAACAATGTCCATTGCATGAAGCCGCCTTGTTGCGCCGCAACGATCTCCGTCACGGACAATGTCTGATATTGCAATGCCACGGCAAACACGGCGAGCGCAAAAGGAAGTTCGGCGGTTGAGACTTGCGCCAGCCCGCGTGACACGCCGATCGCCGCATGCGGATGGCCGCTCTCGCCCGCCCCCAGCGCCATGCCCAAAGTGCCAAAGAAGATAAAGTACAGCGCCAAGATCAGGTCGCCCGCGAACGACAGGTTCGAGAACATGTACGAGCCATAGATAGTCGGCACGAACAATAACAAGCCAACGCCGCCCGACAAGCGAAACACGGGGCCGAGATAGAACATCGCGCCATGCGTTATCGACGAACGCAGGCCGTAGTTCTTGATCATGTCTACGTAGTTCTGCCAGATCGGAATACCGTAACGGCGCCCTGCCCGCGCACCGATCTTTTGAATGAGTGCGTTCAGCAAAAAACCGTAGTTGACGACAATGAACAGCGTCAGCAGTGAGTAGGGGATCTTCATCCAGTCAAAAGACATTCTAGGCTCCCATCCGCATTAAATAGGCAATCACAACAAAGGAGAGCAAGTGGAATGCATAGCTTTGTCCGTTACCGTTGTAGAGACGCCGTGATATATCGGCTGCGGTGTGCAAGGTGTTCGTCACGCCTTCCCAAAAACGTGTCGCGAAAGGCTGCACCAGGAAACCCAACGCCTTGCGGTAAGGCGCAAAGAAGTTCCATGCGAAGTGCGTCGTTTCCGGACGATAGGGGCGCTCGGCTGCGTACACGATATTGAACTGTTTGACTTTTTGCGCCTTCCTGTTAACGAACAGCAACCACGCGAACAGTGTGCCGAAAATGACGGCGATGATGATCATGATGGCGATGGGATTCCAGTAGCCGTAGGCGCTGCTGATCTCGGTGCCGGCCCACTGCAAACCACCGCCCGGGAATATCTGATTCAGGTAGTCATCAACGCGTCGTAATGCAACGCCAGGGGCCACGGCAAATGCCAGCAACAGGGCGACATAGATCATTTGCGGCAGGATGAACCAGAAAGGGGCCTCTTTGATCTTGCGATACTCGTCTTTCAATTGCCCCAGGAAAATGGTGTGAATGAGCCTGAAGAGATAGAGGAAGGCGATCGGCCCGGCCAGGAAGATGATGACCATCGGCAAGCGATATTCGGATGAGATGATGGCGTTGTAGAAGATCCAGCGTCCACCGAAACCGGATAACGGCGGCACGCCCGATACGGCGATGATGCCGATCAGCGTCGCAATAAAGGACAGTGGCATCAGTGTGATCAAACCGCCCATGCGATACATATCACGCGTGCCGGTGCGCCTTGCCACACCACCTGCCGAGAGGAAGAGCATCGACTTGTAGATGTAGTGATTGATGACAAACATCAGCGCCATCAACCAACCCAGATGATTCATCAAAGCCAGTCCAAACAGCGCATAGCCCATTTGCCCTATGGATGAATATGCCAGCAGGCGTTTGGCATCCTCCTGGAAGATCGCCATCAAGTTACCCAGCAATGCGGACAGCGCGCCTATCCACAACATCACATAGGTCAGCTCAACGCCATATAGCTGCTGCTTGCCCATCGTCATCAGCAATACGATCAAGCCGAACAGCCCGGCCTTGAGCAAGATGCCGGACACCATGGGAGAGACATCAGTCTCCGCCTCGCTGTGCGCGCCCGGCAGCCAGATGTGCAAACCGATGGCAGCTGTTTTGGTCATGAAGCCGATCGCCAGCAAGAGGAACACCCACGGCGCCAATGGCTGGGTCAACTGCGCCAGTGCATCGATGTTGAACTGGGGTGCACCCTGCGCTGCCAGCGCGAATCCGGCCAAGATCAGGAATGCGCCGCCCAGCGAGAAGATGATGTAAGAAAGTGCATGCGGCTCGGAGTGTTTGCCGCGCAATATCAAAAAATAGGAACCAACCGTCAACAGCTCCCATGCGGCAAAAAAGCCGAAGGTGTCTGTGGCGCGGATCAGCAATACAAGTCCGGCGAACATCAGCATTGTGGCCGGGTAAAAGCCGATGCGTCTTCCTTTAGCATCATAACTAGCCAACAAAATAACAGCGCCGCCGATGAGGAAGATGATGGCGAAGATCAACCGCAGCGGATCGTAGTCGGAGAATGTCAGATAAAAGAACAGACTCAAGCCAACGATCGCTATCGAGTTCTTGACCCATGCCGGCAACCAGTCGAGCAACAGAAAGGTGAGTGCGAATACAACGGGGATGGCGAGTAATAAATTTTCGTGACCGAAATACTGGTTAGACAATTCGCCCCACACGAAACCCAATGCCCAGCCACTGATGAGCGCTACAAAAATGGCACCAAGTTGAAACGGTGAACAGGCCACAGATTGAGCGGGCGCTTCGCGTTTGATGATGTATCCGAACCAACGGAACAGATATCCGGCCTCTATCAGCAAGCCGAGCAGGAGCAGACCGATCAGTGCGATGCGCCCCTCTCCCGCCAAGATGCGCACCATTTCCCACTTCGCATAAAAACCGGGGAAAGGCGGCAAGCCGCTGAGCATGGCGATAAAAGTAACGAAGGCAAAAATAAGTATCGGGCGGTTACGCAATGCAGCCCAATCGGGCAATTCGCGCCCGGCTACCAAGCCCGATATCCAGTTGAGACCCGCCTTGGCAATGGCATGTGACAGCAACAGTCCACCGGCGATGTACAGCACGTTATCGCCTAGGATGTCGCGCTGCCCCAGCACTGCCAGGATCAGGCCGGTTTGCGCTATCGAGGAATAGCCGAGCAAGCGCCGGTCATTCGTCTGCGGCAATGCAAACAAGTTGGCTGCAAGGAAGGTGAGGACACCGATACCCGTTGCCATAGGCAGCCATTCCGCTCCCCCTATGAGTAATAGTTTGTCTACGGCATAAATAACCGCACTGCTGGTCGCGGCAGAGAATATGGCGGAAAAGCCCGGGTGCGCAGATTCGTAAATGTCGAGCGCCCAACCATTCGCGGGGAAAGGTTTCAGCTCGGCAACAACGGCGATGAAGAGGAAGAAGAATGCGATCGCCCCACCGGCTTTAAGTCCCAATGAAGCCGTTGCCAAGCCATCGATATTTAGCGTCCCGGTCGCGTGATACGCAAAGATGATGCCGATCAGGAAAAACACCGACAGCATTTGTGAAACGATCAAGTACTTGAAACCCGCCGCCAACGCACGCGCGTCTTCGGAGAGCAGCATGAGTCCGGCGGTGGAAATAATGGCCAGCTCAAAGAATACGAACAGATTGAACAGGTCCCGCGTGAGGACGATGCCTGTCAGCGCCATCACGGCCACGAGCAACACGGCCATGGCGCGTTGACCCAGTGCGAACAACACGTCCTTCATATAGAGCGCGGAGAGCAGGCCCGTCAAACTCACCAGCAATGTCAGTATCGCTTCGGGCAAGCCCATGCGGAAATTGATCGAGAACGGTGGCGAAGTCCCGCCCGTCAAGAAGTCGACCGGCGCGGCATGATCCATCACGAACGCCCATACCCACCCCGCCGATATCCATGTCATCACTGACAGCGCCAGCAGCGTGATCGCATAGGCCGTGCCGCGCTTTTCTGACTTAAGCAGACCCAGCAGAAAGGCAGCGCCCAGTGCGGCAACGATGATGTAGATCGCGCTCACCATTTAAGCTCCGTGAACTTCGCGATATCGAGTGTGCCTTTGCGTTCATAAAGCTTATAGGCAAAAACAAGCATCAGCGCGGTCACACCCACACCGATCACAATGGCGGTCAGCACGAGTACCTGCGGAACCGGATCGATGATGCGAGTGAGCGCATCAGCCGCCGAGACGGTCGCATCCAGGATCGGCGCGGTGCGTCCATGCATATAACCGATAGCAATGATCACAACATTGATGCCGCTATTGGCGATCGTGAAAGCCACGATCATGCGCAACAGATTACGATTTGTAAGCACGCCATAGAACCCGATGAGGATCAGCAGAAAACCTGTGGCCATTGCAATATATGTCACTGCAGATCCTCCATTTCAGAGAGGTTGGCCAGCATGGATGAGAATTCGGCGCCGACCTTGAGGCCGATCAGTGAATAGATCAACGGGATTGCACCCGCAGAAATGAGGTCGCCAAAATCGCCCAGCGGCAAGATGCGATTGTCGAGAAAGCTGCCGGTCAACACGATGCCGAGCACCCCGAGTGATACATAAACAAAGCCCGACATCGATTCAACAACAGAGATCAGCGCATGACTAAAGTGCTTGAGCGGATCAGACAGCAATAGCAACAGCATGCCTGACGCGATGATCGCGCCGCCCTGAAAGCCGCCGCCCGGCGTTAGATGTCCATTCACAAAAACATAGACACCCAACAACATGATGATCGGTGCAAGATAACTTTTGCCCGTAGTCAGCAATTCACCAACCGGGACGAGCTTGCGAAGCGTTTTATTCTGTTTGTTCCCCAGCGACAACACCAAGCCGATGATGCTTGAAGCAAGGAACAACACAGTGACCTCACCCAATGTATCCAGGCCACGATAGGTAACCAGAATAGCGGTGACGATATTCGCCGACCCGGTTTCGCTGGCGGTGTTTTCAGCATAGTAGCGGGCGGTGAGATTTAAATTCGCATCCGGCACATAAGACATCATCAGCGCGACGAAAATAACCCCGATGCCTGCGAGCAAAGCCAAGGCAAGGAAACGCTTAATCATGTTTTCCCTCCTCATATTCACGCTCTCCATTCCGCATCCGAGCCAGAACAAAAAAGAACAGGAACGTGGTCAAGCCGCCGCCGATCGCCGCTTCAGTCATCGCCACATCGGGAGCGGCCAAGATCAGAAATAGCACCGAGGCCAGCAGACTGACCAGACCGGCAGCCAGAATGGCGATGGGCATGCTTTTGTCGCCCTTGACCTGAATCGAAACGATCGCCGCAACAAGTGTCGCGATGCACAGCACAACGGTCATGACAGTCAGCAATGTGCTCATGAGCGCTCTCCGGTATCTTCAGCCAGATGATCGACCATCGTGAGCCTTGATTTTTCGAGGCCCATGCGGTGCGCTGAGCGGGCCAATACCTGTGAGGAAATCGGATTGGTGAGCAGAACGAACAAGCCGATCAGCAGTAATTTCAAACTCCAGTCGGGCTGAAGACAAGCTGCACCCGCCAACGTCAGCAGCGTGCCCAGCGTGGTCGCTTTGGTTCCGGCTTGTATGCGGTTAAATAGATCCGGCATACGCACGAGTCCCAAACCACCCAATAACAAGAAGGCAGCGCCGGCAACGAACAACAAACCGCCCGTAATAGAGAGTGCAGTGTCCGTCATAGTCCCCGCTCCAAATAACGCGCCACCACGATCACGCCGAGGAAAGACAGCAGCGCATACACCAAGGCGACATCAAGATAGATGCCACGCCCCTCGGCTAAGGCGATCAATACGATGCCGGTGATGGCAATGATAGTCAGCACATCGTAGGCCACCACACGATCGGCAGCCGACGGGCCTTTGAAGAATCGATACAGTGCCAGCAAGAAAGCCAGACTTGTGAGTGTCGCCGCGACATAAACCAGAAACTCAGCCATACATCACCTCAAGATAGTGCTCAAAACCGGAGACGATGTTGGCAGTTGCCGTATCAATATCTGTTGAACTCACTGTGACGCAATGGATGTAAAGCCACTCTCCCGTCATTTCAACCGTCAGTGTGCCGGGGGTCAGCGTGATTGAATTGGCCAACAACATGCGCCCCATGCGGCTTTTAAGTTTGGTGCGAACTTTGACGATGCCGGGTGTCAGCGGCAACCCCGGCGTGAGCACAATGCGCGCCAAACCAAGGTTGGACTTAACCAGCTCTTTGAAAAAGTAAACGATATACAACAAAGAATAGCCAATGGCTTTGGGCGTTGGATGTAAGTCAGAAAAAGCAGAGAGGCCACCGTTGAATAACGCGGCGATAACAAAGGAGGCAATCAGGCCTACAACCAGTACATCGCTCGCTAGTGAACCGTTGAGCCATACCCAGAAAAAGGCCAGCGTCGCAAACAGCAGGAGGAAACTTGAAACTCGTTGCATCTGATGCACCTAATACCCGAACTCGTCTGCCTATTGTCTTATGAATCTAGCTGAGAGCCCCGACTTAACAAAATTTTAATTTAGCTTAATCAGCACGTTTATGAGAATACTCTTATATAGATGACATAGCTATGTAAATGACTCTGAAAACAGCGCAATCCCATGCTTTCATATCAAGTAAGCAACGTCCAAGATTGAGGGGGAATTTGTTTTTTTCGGACTAGGGAAAAAGCGGTATACAGACGAGAGCCGCCTCCCAGCTTCGATCACTTTGTATAGCTATTCACCACCGCTTCCACTGCCACGATGCGCGCTTCGCGCACCTTGTCAGCGATGAGATTCTTGTCGGGGCAGGCGCGTGCAATGTCGCCTGCATCCACCGCCCGGGCGGCACGTGCACAAGCCAGCAGATAGGGTGCTTGCGGGTAGTTGTCGTTCTCGTGTCCGGTGCGGCCGTGGGCATCGGATATGCACGCCTCCAGGATGCGTTCGAAGCGTTCCGGTTTGCGCCACAGGTCGCAGCGGTCGAACAATTTGACGATGGTGTCCGGACGCAGGGATTTCGCGCGGTGGATGTGGCTGTGATATTGCGCGACCAGCAGCGCGAGGTCTCGGCAATCGCCGGGCACACGCAGGCGGTCACACACACCTTTTACCAGATCGATGCTGCGTTGTTCGTGGCCAATATGTCTGGGCAGAGTCTCTTCGGGGGTGGTGGCTTTGCCGAGGTCGTGGCCCAGTGCGGCGAAACGCACTTCGAGTGAACGTTCGAGTTTGGCGGTGTCGTCCAGCACCATCATCACGTGCACGCCACAGTCTATCTCGGGGTGGTAGTGCACGGGTTGCGGCACACCGAACAAGGCATCCACTTCCGGCAATATCTTTTTCAACGCACCGCATTCGCGCAGCGTGAGGAAGAAACGCGAGGGATGCTTTTCCATCAGGCCGCGCGCCAGTTCCTGCCACACGCGTTCGGCCACCAACGCGTCCACCTCGCCGTTCGCCACCATGGCGCGCATCAACGCCAGTGTCTCCGGCGCGATGGAAAAACCGAATCGCGCGGCGAAGCGCGCGCCGCGCAGGATGCGCACCGGGTCTTCGGCGAAGGCGTCGCTGACATGGCGCAGCACGCCCGCTTTCAGATCGGCTTGTCCGTTATGTGGATCGATGAGGTTGCCGGCTTCATCCTGCGCGATGGCATTGACGGTGAAGTCGCGGCGCAGCAGGTCCTGCTCCAGCGTGACCTCTGGTGAAGCGTAGATGTTGAAGCCTTTGTAGCCCGCCGCCGTCTTGCGCTCGGTACGCGCCAGCGCGTATTCCTCATGCGTGTCAGGATGCAGGAATACCGGAAAATCACTGCCCACCGGCTTGAAGCCGCGTGCCTCCATCTCCTCCGGTGTGCTGCCGACTACCACCCAGTCGTGGTCCTGCACCGGCAAGCCGAGCAGGCGGTCGCGCACGGCACCGCCTACACAGTAGACCTGCAGTCCATCACATCTCGGAGGCATGCGCCTGCGCCTGTTTGGGCTTGTTGGTGCCGACCACCCCCATCCGCTGCTTGAGCGATTCCGATGGATGGCCGAACAACTTGGCGTAGTAGATGGTGTTGCTCATCACCTTCTGCACATAGTCGCGCGTCTCGTCGAAAGGGATGGTCTCTGCATAGATCGCCCCTTCCAGCGGCACGGTACCGCGCCAGCGATTGGCGC
>Ga0209231_1000036_pt1 | contig 106402 bp, 104 predicted proteins | sample Deesub45470m_DNA_FD_188086 | JGI IMG/M metagenome (GOLD analysis project Ga0209231, IMG submission 188086) | Deep subsurface microbial communities from North Pacific Ocean - 450_OLKR46/470m Metagenome (SPAdes) (version 2) | ecosystem: Environmental > Terrestrial > Deep subsurface >...
CTGTAGTAGTAAAACCTAACCTAATGTTTATTGAAACAAAAGGAGCTGTTTTATTTAAAATTTGGGCAAATTTTATTGATAAGAAAAAAAACAAATTATTTTGGTTGAGAATTTTTAAATATTATTTATTTGTTGCTATTTTTATAGTTGCACCAATAGTTGTAACCATAAATATGGTTATTTTTAGACCTTTCATTTTAAAGAAAATGAAACAAAAAATGAATTACTTTTTACACGTAGAATAACAATTAATGAAGGATATTAATAATCAGGTATATATAAACAGAACTGCAACCTTTTTGCCAAACAACCCTATCTCAAACAATGAGATGGAAGAATATCTTGGATTCATTAAAAATACATCGATAAGTTCTAAAAATATTGTTCTCAGAAATAATGGAATCAAAAATCGTTATTACGCAATTAATAAAGAAGGTATTGCAACCCATACAAATGCCGAAATGGCTTCATTAGCCATAAGAGAATTGTTTAAAGATAGCCTTGATAAATTAAAAACAATTGAATTATTATGTTGTGGTACTTCATCTCCCGATCAAATGATGCCTTCACATGGAGTAATGGTTCACGGTTGGCTTCCAGAAACGTCTGCATTAGAAGTAATTTCACCATCTGGCAATTGTTGTTCGGGCATGCATGCGCTTAAGTATGCCTACTTGTCATTAAAAACAGGTGAAGTACAAAATGCTATAACCAGTGGTTCAGAAAGATTATCTAGAATATTAAGGTCGGATACTTTTAATGAAGAAATAGAACATTTAATTCAACTAAATAAAGATCCTTTTATAAGTTTTGAAAAAGAATTTTTACGCTGGATGTTATCTGATGGAGCAGGTGCATTTTATCTATCTAACAAAAAAAATGAAACAGAAATCAGCCTTCAAATAAATTGGTTAGAAAGTGTTTCTTATGCTCATGAAATAGAAACTTGTATGTATATGGGAAGTGAAAAACTTCCTAATGGAACATTAAAAGGTTTTATGGATTTTGATGCCCAAGAAATTATACAAAAATCTGTGCTTAGTATAAAACAAGATACAAAATTGTTAAGTAAAAATATTGTAGCGTTAGGTTTTGATAAACTTAAATTAATTTGTGAAAAAAGGAATTTTAATGTAAATGATGTTGATCATTTTCTACCTCATTTATCTAGTAATTTTTTTCGCCCTAAAATTGCTCAAAAATTAATAGCAAATGGTATGGAAATTCCTGATGAAAAATGGTTTACTAATTTAAGTAGTGTTGGGAATGTTGGTGCTGCCTCAATTTATTTAATGATAGATGAATTAATTACATCAGGAGAATTAAAACCAGGACAAAAAATTTTAATTGCTGTTCCTGAAAGTGCAAGATTTTCTTATGTTTTTGGATTATTAACCGTTTGTTAAATGAAGAAAAAAAACATACCCCAAGATCCAAGTGCCTTAGATACTTATACCAAAGACATTTGTTATGCTATTGATGAAAACGGCAATTATACCACTGTTGCTAGTCGTGGTTGGGAAGTAAAATCAACTGCACTAGATGTAACCTGGAACGATATAAATGCACGTATTTCTGAAATTAAAAATAAAGTAAAACAAGGTAAAGCAAGTCCTATTCATTTTTTTATGGAATTAAAATTAATGGATATAAAAACATTGGCTGCTTATACTGGTTTCTGGCAATGGCAAGTTAAAAAACATTTAAAACCAGCTAATTTTAATAAACTATCTGATAAAAAATTGCAGAAATATGCAACTGTATTTGAAATTACTGTTGATGAATTAAAAACTATGGAGCAAGATGAAAATAGATTTTAATCATATACAAACAGCACATTGCGAAAATGGTGTTACAGTCAACCTACTTAAACATGCCGGAGTTTCTCAAATTACAGAACCCCTTGCATTTGGAATAGGTTCTGGTTTATTTTATATTCATATTCCATTTTTAAAAGTAAATAATGGTCCTGCAATTTCTTTTAGAACTATGCCTGGCTTAATTTTTAAAAGAACATGCAAAGCATTACAAATTCCTGTTGTTCGACAAAAATTTAATTCAAAAGAGCAGGCTCAAAAAGTATTAGATAATTGCCTTGAAACCGGACAACCAACAGGTTGTCAAGTTGGCGTTTATTATTTAACTTACTTTCCAAAAGAATATCGCTTTCATTTTAATGCACATAACATTATTGTTTTTGGAAAAGAAGAAGACCGCTACTTAATTAGCGATCCTGTAATGGAAGATTTTACATCACTTTCTTCTTATGAGTTAGAGCGTGTTCGTTTTGCAAAAGGAATGTTAGCCCCCAAAGGGCAAATTTATTATCCTACAACAAAAAATAATTTTGATGAAAAGTTATTACAAACAGCCATTCAAAGTGGAATTAAAAGAAATGTTAGAGATATGCTTTATATTCCCGGTAATGTTGCTGGAGTTAGTGGTATAAAATATACTGCCAATAAAATACGAAAATTGAGAGATAAACTAGGCGTAAAACAAGCTGGACTTTATCTAGCCCAGTTAGTAAGAATGCAAGAAGAAATAGGTACTGGAGGAGGTGGTTTTCGTTTTATATATGCTGCATTTTTGCAAGAAGCGTATCAATATATAAATACCGATAGTTTGCCTAAAATTTCAGAGCAATTTACACAATCAGGAGACTTATGGCGTTCAGCAGCAGTTCAAGCTTCTGGAATTTATAAGGGAAGAATCACTTCCCAATCAGATTTCAATGATATGGCTAATTATTTAGATGAAATTGCAATACTTGAAAAAAATGCTTTCAAAAATCTTTCAAAAATAAAATGGAACAACTAATGTCAAACATTGCTGTTAATATTGAAAAATTAAACTTTAAATACCAAGGACAGGTATCTGATACCCTTTCTGATATACATCTGAAAATTGAAGAAGGAGCAAGCATTGGTTTATTCGGCCCAAATGGAGCGGGTAAAACTACACTTTTGCATTTAATGACTGGTATTTTAAAAAATAACCAAGGAAATATAACGCTTTTCGGAAAAAAAGTGGGGACAAATTATAAAGAAACCAATAGCTTATTTGGACTAGTACCTCAAGATTTTTCTTTCTATCAAGAATTAAGTCCTATTGAGAACTTACAATTTTTTGGAGCTTTTTATGGGCTTTCAAAACAACAAATTTACAATCGAACAAATGAATTATTAGAGGTGTTGGGATTAACGGAAGTGCGAAACAAATCTGTTATAAAATTTTCTGGTGGAATGAAACGAAAAGTCAACTTGGCAATAGGAATTATTCATCAGCCAAAAATAATTTTTTTAGATGAACCAACAGTAGGTGTAGATATACAATCGAGATATTCTATTATAAAATACCTTAAAAAGCTCAATAATGAAGGAGCAACACTTGTTTATACCTCGCATCAATTAAACGAAGCTGAAGAAATATGTGATAAAATTGCTTTGATTAATGATGGTAAAATCATTGCTTATGAAAAAATTTCTCAACTTTTATCACAACATCAAGAAACCAGTCTTGAAAATTTATTTTTAAAACTTGCAAAAAACTCATTAGTTCATGTATAAACTTTGGGCATGTTTAATAAAAGATTTTAAATTAATTACACGTGACAGAGTAGGACTTTCACTAATGTTTCTTATGCCTATACTTTTAGTAATAGTAATTACAGCATTACAAGCTGGCACGTTTAAAATAGTTAATGAAAACAAAGTCCCATTATTAATTTACAATGATGATAATGCCTCTATTAGTATTCTATTGGAAAATACATTAGAAAAAATAGGCATATTTAAAATTATTGAGACTACTAAAAACTTTGATAATACCAATATTGCTGCTAAAATGAAGGAAACAGAGGCGTTAGTTGCAATAGTAATTCCTAAAAATTTTTCAACACAGGTTCAGCACAAAGTCGCAAATTTCACTAAAAACACATTACACGAATTTGGTCTAAATACTGATAGTATAAATCAAAGTAACGACACACTTTTTAATATACTTACCTTATATTACCATCCTGTTTTACAAGAGTCATATAGGAAAAATTTGCTCAATGCTATTAGGAGTGCCGTTCAAGTAGTAGAAAGTAAACAAATTATTAGTTCTATTTACACATCCATCAACGAATCAGAAATGCCTGATTCTATTTTAAATAATTTCGCCACACAACAACTTAGCATCAGCGAAATACCAGTTTCTCGCGATGGAAGTCAGGTTATTCCTAACGCATCACAACATAACGTTCCCGCATGGACAATTTTTGCCATGTTTTTTATTATTACTTCATTAGGAAGTTCTATTGTTAAAGAAAAAATTAGTGGTAGCAGTATTAGATTAAAAACATTACCCACAAATTTTTTAATTACCTTGTTTTCTAAACAAGTAACCTATCTTTTCGTAGCCATGTGTCAAGTAGTAGTTATATTTGCAATAGGCGTATTTTTCTTCCCTTCAATAGGATTACCAAGATTAAATATCCCCTCTGATATAGTTGGATTAATTATAGTTTCATTATTAAGTGGATGGTGTGCGGTTAGCTATGCATTAGTAGTTGGTGTTTTTGCACAAACTCAAGAACAAGCTAATGGGTTTGGTGCCATATCTGTAGTTTTACTTGCCGCATTTGGAGGCATACTTGTACCAAGTTTTGCAATGCCCGAATCATTTTCATTTTTTTTAAAAATATCTCCTATGTATTGGAGTCTTGAATCATTTTACGGATTATTTCTTGAAGGAGGAAAATTTAGCGATATTATAAATAATATAATACCTTTGTTAGGAATTACATTATTTCTGCAACTTTTAGCTTTAATAGGCTTAAAAAAAAATAATTTAATATAATAATATAGATGGACAAAGCACAACTTAAACTACAACTTAAACAGCAAATAATAGAATCTCTTAACCTTATAGGAGTGAAACCAGAAGATATTAAAGATGACACCATACTTTTTGGTGAAGAACTTGGATTAGATTCTATTGATTCACTAGAATTAATAGTTTTATTGGAAAGAAATTATGGAATTAAAATTAATGATCCAAAGGAAGGACGAAAAGTATTGGTAAACATAAATACTATGGTAGATTATATTGAACAACATGGTGTAAAATAGAATAATTTGAAACGAGTTTATGTAACAGGAATAGGGATACTAACTCCTCTAGGTAAAAACCTCAATGAAAATAGAGTTGCTTTACAACTTGGAAAGTGTGGAATTACCAACCTTGAACTTTTTAAAACTCGTTATGCAAATAAAATGCCTTTTGGTGAAGTCAAAATTGATAATAAAACCTTACAACAAGAATTAAAAGCTAACGAACCAAGCGTAACTCGAACCACTCTCCTAGCTCTCTATGCTTTTAATCAAGCAATAAATGATGCTAAACTTTCTCAACAAGATTTATCAAATTCAGAAACTGCTCTAATTGGAGCTACTACTATTGGAGGAATGTGTCTTACTGATGAACTTTATAAAGATGCTAATAAAACATCAAAAGGTTCTCCTTACTTATCTTCTTACGATTTTGGTTCAATAAACATGTATTTACAACAACGTTATCAAATAGGAGGAATTGTAAATACTATAAATACAGCTTGTTCTTCTTCTGCCAATGCCATAATGTATGGTGCCAGATTAATTAAAAATGGATTAGCAAAGAGAGTTATAGTTGGTGGAACAGATGCTTTAGCAAAATTTTCAATTAATGGTTTTAATTCATTAATGATTTTATCTCCTAATATTTGTCAACCATTTGACAGTAATAGAAGTGGATTAAACTTAGGAGAAGGAGCTGCTTTTCTTGTTTTAGAAGACGAGCATTTATCTGAGAAAAAAAATAAATATGCCGAACTTACAGGCTACTGTAATACAAATGATGCGTTTCACCCCTCTTCTCTTTCTGAAAATGGTGAAGGGCCTTATTTAGCAATGCAAGGTGCACTTAAATTGGCAGGTATTTCTTCAACTAAAATAGATTTTATAAATACACATGGAACCGGAACAGAAAATAATGATGAAGTTGAAAGCAGAGCGATGCTCCGACTTTTTGGGGAGGTTCCATCGTTCTCATCAACAAAATCTAACATTGGGCATACTTTAGGAGCAAGCGGAGCAATAGAAGCTGTATACAGTATTTTAAACCTTGTTCATCAGGAAATTTATCCTAGTCTTGGATTTGCTACTCCAATAGAATCAACTAAATTAATTCCAACATTATCTTATATCAAAAAAGATGTATCACACGTACTTTCCAATTCTTTTGGATTTGGAGGGAACTGTACTTCACTTTTATTTTCTAAAGTTTAAGTTATGTTATATATACATCATACATCTTGTATCTCAGCTCAAAATACATTTTCTGACAATACTTTTTCTATAATTAATCCTATAGTAGAAAATAAATTAATAGTTATTGAACCAACAACAAATCAGATTCCTAATGCTGTGCTTCGTAGAATGGGAAAGGCAGTAAGAATGGGTATTAATACTGCATTGGCAATAATTAATAAAGAGCAAAATATAAAAGGAATTATTATTGGAACCGCCAATGGAGGAATGGAAGATTGTATAAAGTTTTTAAATCAAATAATTGACTATGATGAAGGCACACTAACCCCAACCAACTTTGTACAAAGCACAGCTAACAATATTCCATCTCAAATAAGCTTACTTACAAGTAACAATAATTATAACATCACTCACGTTCACCGCGGATTGGCTTTTGAGAATGCTGTTATTGATGCCATGATGTTGATTAATGAACATCCTCTTAATAATTATTTATTGGGTGGTGTTGACGAAATTTCAATTTATAATTTTAAGATATCCTTATTAGATGGACTTTATAAAAAGGAAAAAGTAACAATTAATACTTTATATCAACTTAAAACTCCTGGTTCTATTGCTGGTGAAGGAGCTGCCATGTTTTTAGTTAATGGAAAAAAACAAAATGCCTTAGCAACACTAAGAGCTATCCACACTATTCATACTAGTGATAAAAAATGGGTTGAATCTAACTTACTAAAGTTCTTATCATCTCATTTAGTTGATGGAGAAAAATTAGATTTGTTTTTATCAGGTGAAAATGGTGATTGTAGATTGAACAAATATACCAAAATTTGTGAAAAAATTGCTAATACCACATCAGTTAGATACAAACACCTGACAGGAGAATTCCCTACAGTTTCAGCTCTTTCGTTATGGTTTGCTTGTAATTTTATTGAAACTCAAAAAGTGCCTAATAATATGGTAAAATCTGGTTTAATACCAACTAAAATAAATACCATTTTAATTTATAATAACTACAATGGTAATCAACATAGTTTTATGTTGGTAAACCGATAAAATTTATTACATTTATACTTAAAAATTCATTTTATGAAATTAAAAATAGCTGTTTCTCTCTTACTTATTATTTTTAGTCTACAATTATATAGTCAACAACATGTTGCTATGTTTAAAGAGGGTGCTCATTGGGGGTTTATAGACGCAAAGGGCAATGTAATTATAAAGCCACAATACACCTACTGCCGGAATTTTTATGGCGAGCTAGCTAAAGTTAATGCAAATACCTTTATAAATATCAAAGGAGAAATTATTAAATCGGAAAAGCGAATTATTGGCTCACGCCATTGTTTTGATGGACTAGCAGCAGTTAAATCAAACAAACTTTGGGGATATATGGATGTTAATGGAAAAATAGTTATTCCTGAAAAATATAACACTGTGACTGATTTCGATAATGGTCATGCTATTGCTGCTAACAAAGAAGGAGTTTTCATCATTGATAAACAAGGCAATGAGATAATGGTAAAAAGTGATGATAAAATTAAATCATTTAAAAAAATTTCAGAAAACATGGCTCCCATTGAAATAGATGGCAAATTTGGTTTTGTTAACACAAATGGAACTATTCAAATTGAGGCTAAATTTATTACTGTTGGCTACTTTAACAATGGATTAGCATGGGCTAGGACAATAGATAACAAAATAGGATTTATTGATAAAAATGGTGCTTGGATTATAGAACCTAAATATATAGCTGTTAATGATTTTGATAGTAAAAGTGGTATAGCAATGGTAAAACTTAAAACCAAATGGGAATATATCAATATAAAAGGGGAAAGCATCCCAATTAAGGAATCAAATATTCAATCTTTCAAAAAGTTTGAGGATGGAGTTGCTTTAGCAAAAAGTAATGAGCTATGGGGGTATCTTTCTCCTGAGGGGAATTGGTCGATTAAGCCACAATTTAATGGTGCTACTTCATTTTATAATGATTATGCGAGAATAAAAAAGGATGGTAAATGGGGGGTAATTAATAAAAAAGGAGAGTGGGTTTTACAGCCTATTTATGACAATGTTAAACCTTTTTATATAGTTCCCAATTAAATACTGATAATTCACAACTTATTATTTCTTACAAATCAATAAAGAACTACTAATTCCAATACCATCTACTTGCTCAATTGTATTAAAGCCCGCTTTTTTAACTAGTTTTTTAAACAATTCTGAATGATACATTTGGCTATTTCCATTAGCTATATTAGTAAAGTACAATGATGTCATTTGAAGGCAAAATGCTGATACTTCAAATTTTTGTCTATCCCAAAAATGCTCTAAAATAACCACTTTACCATTTTCATCTAATGCTTCATAACATCTTTTTAAGATTGAGACAATTTCATCTTCAGAAAAACAATCTAAAAACTGACTCATCCAAATAACATCATATCCTTTTGGTAGTTTGTTAGATTCTTCTAAAATATTCATTTCATAAAAAGAAACCCTTTCTGCATTTTTATCTTTTTTGATATTCTCTTGGGCCATTTTTAACTGACCTGGTAAATCAACTATTGAAACATGAATAGTTTCAGAATAATTGATACACTTTAATGCCCACTTACCAGTATTACCTCCTATATCTAAAATTCGTTTTGGATTATTTTTAAATACATGTTCAAAAACAGCATCAAAAGAATAATCTGAATAAAAATGATCAAACTTAAACCAACTTTCTTTTTGTTGTTCTGTTAAAGAGGAAAGTCCTTCATAAACTGTATTCCACTCTCCCAATTCCTTAAGCCCAGTTGGTTTTCCTGTTGCAATTGATTTCTCAAGGTCAAACATACCTTTATAGCATATATCATGAACAAAATCTAAATTGGCAATAGTCATCTCGTCAGTCAATATATAATAGCCCGCTAAAGTTAACTTATATTTATCATCATTTAACGTGATAAGTTTTATTCCTAAACCTGCTTCAACTAAAACCCTAACCCCATAAATAGAAAGATTTGACTTTTTAACGATTTCTTCAAATGAAATTCCATCTCTACCCTCAGCTTTAATAATTGATAAAATACCTAAATTTCGAAGTGATTTAGTAGCTTGGAATACAATTGGAGCAAATGCTATTTGTTGAGCATAAATTTTTGCCTCTAAAGCTGTTTTATTGTCTGACTTAAAATAATCCATATTATATGTATATACTTCTAAATAATTATTTTATCAATGTCATTTCATCAATAAGATGCTTAGCTCCCGCATATTTATCAATGATAAATAAGGTGTAGCGTATATCCACAGAAATAGTACGTTGAATGTTTGGTTCGAAATAAATGTCACCACTCATTGCTTCCCAGTTGCCATCAAATGCAGTTCCTATTAAGTGTCCTTTACCATTAATTACCGGACTACCTGAGTTTCCTCCTGTAATATCATTATTAGATAAAAAGCCTACTGGAAGTTCGCCATTTTCGTTAGCGTATTGTCCGTAATCTTTTTTGTTATATAGTTCTTTTAATTTTTCTGGTACATAAAACTCATGGTTTTTATTCTCTGTTATTACTTCTTTTTGCATTACCCCTTCTAAAGTAGTGCTAAAATGATAAGTAACTGCATCAGAAGGTTCATAAGACAAGACATTTCCATAAGATACTCTCATGGTTGAGTTTGCATCAGCAGCATATTTTTTATCTTTATTCATTTGTCTAACACCATCTACAAACAACCTCATGCCCTTTGCTTTTTCTTGAGAAATTTGATTTTGACCCCCACTAATTTTTTGAATGTAAATATTAATAAACTCATTCATTAAGTTATAGATAGGATCTTTTTGAAGTTTTTTAGCATTGAATTTTGCTAAATAATCTTTCACTTTTTGTTCTGATGTAAAAGGTGATTTCTTAAAGTAATCTGTAGCAAACTTATTAAAGTCATTCTTATATTTTTTAGCTATTTCCGTTAATGTTTCAGGATGAAATTCCTTATCTACATTGTTGTAAAACATAGTCAACATTTTAGCCAATAATTTTTGATCTATTTCGGCATTGTAATTTTTAAAATCTCCTTCTAAATCTTCTAAAATCTGTTTTTTAGCTTCTTCCATTTTTTCTGAACTATTTGCTAAAACAGCAGCCTGCATACTAGAACGGAATGCAAAGTTTGACATCACATACCCAAAAATATCTGGTCCTTGAAAAACTGCTTCTTGAAAATAAACTTTAGGTAAAGTATATTTTGCTCCTTGGTCGTAAGCATTTTTTACCAACTCTAACGCATTGGCGTATTTTGCTTTTCTTTCATCATTTTCGTTTGCCCACGCAATATAATTGGCTTCTAAAGCTTCTTTCTTTTGTTTTACTTTGTTTTTTACCAACTGCTGACTTTGTCCTTTAAAATATTTCCAATAATTACTTGTGCTAGCAAATTTAGAAGCGTATTGAATTCTTACTTTTTGGTCTTTACTCATCCCCTCTTCCATAATATCTAACTTCGCTCTTCTAATTTTAACTCTTTCCGGTTGCTCCACTTTTACAGCTTCATCAACACCAAAAGAAGTTAAATACCTGTCTGTACTTCCTGGATAACCCATTACCATTGCATAGTCTCCATCTTTAATTCCTTCTAAAGAAACAGGTAAATGATGTTTTGGTTGGTATGGTTTATTCGTTTCAGAATAAGCAGCAGGCTCATTATTTTCATTAGCATATACTCTAAATAAAGTAAAATCTCCTGTATGTCTTGGCCACATCCAGTTATCAGTATCTCCACCAAATTTACCAATTGAACTAGGAGGTGCTCCTACTAAACGAACATCCCCAAAAATGTTATATTTAAACATGTAATATTCATTTCCATGGTAAAATGATTTTACCTGAACTTTATAACTTTCTTTATCTTTTCCTTCAGCTTCTTTATCAACCAAGGCTTTTATTGCCGCAGAAATAGTTTTGCTTCTTTCTGTTTCATCCATCTCATCTGTCACATCTTTTAAAACAATAGCTGTTACATCATCCATTCTATCTAAAAACCACACACTAAATCCAGCAGGTAATTCTTGTTCTTTAGTCATTGCCCAAAAACCATCTGTTAAATAATCGTGTTCTGTAGAACTTTTTTCTTGAATAACGCCATAACCACAGTGGTGATTCGTAAGCATTAACCCTTGATTAGAAATCATTTCTCCTGTACAAAAACCACCACCAAGAGCTACCACAGCATCTTTTAAAGATGAGTTATTTACAGAGTAAATTTCTTCTGCAGTAAGTTGTAATCCACAGTTTTGCATGTCCACATGGTTTAATCTTTCTATTAAAAGAGGTAACCACATTCCTTCATCGGCTTTAACTCTAATCTGAAATAAGGTGATGAACGTTAACAGTAATAAGGCTATTTTTTTCATTTGTGTATGATTTATTGTTTTTTAATACAAAAAGGAACAACGTTGCTCCTTTTCGTTAATTATTGATTATAATATAGTTATGTATATTTATTTTCTTAAACTTTTACTCTTTCTGAGTAAGAACCATCTGTTGTACTAATTTTTATATGGTCTCCGATATTAATGAACAAGGGAACTCTTACCTCAGCTCCTGTTTCAACAGTAGCAGGTTTGAAAGCATTAGTAGCTGTATTTCCTTTTTCTCCAGGTTCGGTATAGGTTATTTCTAAAACAATAGATGCAGGTAATTCGCATAATAAAGGTTTTTCTTCATCTGCATCGAAAACAATTTCTACTAAATCTCCTTCTTTTAAAAATTGAGGGGCATTAATTAAATTTTCATTAATAAAAGTTTGTTCGTAGCTTTCTTGATTCATGAAATGATAGGCATCTCCCTCCTTATATAGATATTGGTATTTTCTTCGTTCAACACGAACTATCTCTATTTTGTGTCCAGCCGAAAATGTGTTATCTATTACTTTTCCGTTTGTTAAATTTTTTAGTTTTGTTCTTACAAATGCTGGTCCTTTACCAGGTTTTACATGTAGAAATTCAACAACAGTATATATTCCGTTATTATATTTAATACATAATCCATTTTTAATGTCGTTTGATGTTGCCATTTATTGTTATTTAATTATTCTTATTAAAGTTATACAATAGGACCTCTAATAATTCCTTTTGTAGATTCTTCAATAAATTTTAAAATGATATCTTTTTCTTTTGATTTTGGTGCTTCTTGTTCTATAACTCTAACTGCATTAGTAACATTTAAACCTCTCACATAAAGCGAACGATAAATATCTTCTATTTGCAGTATTACATCTGTAGAAAATCCTCTTCTTCTTAACCCTACAGAGTTTACACCTGCATAAGTTAATGGATCTCTGGCTGCTTTTACATAAGGAGGTACATTTTTTCTAGCATTTGCTCCAGAGGCAATAAATGCGTGTTCTCCAATATGAACAAATTGTTGAACCCCCGCTACTCCTTCAATAATTACAAAATCTCCTAAAACAACGTGTCCGGCAAGGTTTACGCAATTTGCCAATATACAATTATCTCCAACTATACAATCGTGTGCTACATGCACATAAGCCATTAGCAAACAATTTTTACCTACTACTGTTTTATTCCTGTCTTTTGTACCTCTGTTAATGGTAACACATTCTCTAATAATGGTTCCATCTCCAATTTCGGCAGTAGTATCTTCGTTGTCAAATTTTAAATCTTGAGGAATTGCTGAAATTACAGCGCCAGGGAAAATCTTACAATTTTTTCCAATTCTTGCTCCACTAAAAATAGTAACATTTGAACCTATCCATGTTCCTTCGCCTATTTCAACATTATCATATATGGTGGTAAATGGATCTATTTTTACATCATCAGCAATTTTTGCATTAGGATGAATATTTGTCATTGGATATTTTTCCATTCAATAAATAGTTTTTGTTTTTGCAACAGCGAAATTAGTATTTTTTATTGATGTGATGCTACTGTTGCCTTTTCTTCTGTTTTTTCTTTAACAATTTGAGCCATTAATTCTGCTTCAATTGCTAACTGTCCATTAACATATCCTTTTCCACTCATGTGAACTATTCCTCTTCTTATGGGAGATAATAATTCCAATTTAAAAACAAGCGTATCACCTGGAATTACTTTTCTTTTAAATTTCACACCATCAATTTTCATAAAATAAGTCATGTAATTTTCTGGATCTGGAACTTGACTAAGTACTAAAATCCCCCCTGCTTGAGCCATCGCTTCAACTTGGAGTACTCCAGGCATTACCGGATTATTTGGGAAATGACCTGTAAATTGTGGTTCGTTTAACGTAATATTCTTAACTCCAACGATGCTGTTTTCATCCATTTCTATGATTTTATCAACCAATAAAAATGGGTATCTATGAGGCAATAGTTTAGTAATTTGATTAATATCGTAAACAGGCTCTTTTGTTAAGTCGAAAAATACATTTCCTTTCTGCTGTTTTTTAATTTCTTGTTTAATGATTTTAGCAAAATCTACATTACCCTTATGTCCTGGACGAGCTGCTAAAATATGACCTTTTATAGGCTTTCCTACTAAAGCTAAATCTCCTATAATATCTAATAGTTTATGTCTTGCAGGTTCATTTTGAAAATGGAGTGTTAAGTTGTTTAACACTCCTGCCTTATCGACTTTAATATGAGGTTTTCCTAATAAATCGGCTATTTCATCTAATTTTTCTTGAGGTAATGGCTTATCTACTAAAACGATTGCATTATCTAAATCTCCACCTTTAATCAAGCCATTTTTTGCCAATACTTCTAATTCTCTTAAAAAAACAAAAGTTCTGCATTTAGAAATTTCTTCAACAAATTCACCTGCGTGATACATATGAGCATGCTGTGTTCCTAATATTACAGAATTGTAATCTACCATAACGGTTATCCTAAACTCATCTTGAGGAACAGCCAACATTTCTGTATGTCTTTCCATATCTTCATAAGTTAGGTTATCAGTTACCACAAAATAGTCTTTGTCTGCTTCTTGTTCCACAATACCTACTTGATTAATCATACTTACAAAGGGAAAAGCACTTCCATCCATAATTGGAACTTCAGGTCCATCTAATTCAATAAGTGCATTGTCTATTTCTAAGCCAAACAAAGCAGCTAAAATATGTTCTGTAGTGTGTACTTTTACTCCATCTTTGCCTAATGTAGTACTTCTAGAAGTATCTACCACCAAGTTAGCATCAGCTGGAATTATTGGTTGTCCCTCTACATCTGTTCGTTTAAATTTAAACCCGTGATTATCAGGTGCAGGATTTACTGTTAATGTTGCTTTAACGCCTGTATGTAGCCCTACTCCGACTACTTTAAATGAATCTTTTATTGTTTTTTGTTTTGCCATACTAATTAAGTTTAGCGCTTAGCGATTTATAGTTAGGTTTTTTTGAAACTATTTATGCTAATCTTTATTATTGGTTATTCTTTTCTAATTTATTTAATCTGTCTAATATTTCAGGAAGCTTTTTAAACCCTACATAAGCACGTTTATAATCTCCAATATAAAAAGCCGGAGACCCCTGAACTACCATTCCTTCTTCTTTTATATTTGCTCCAATTCCTGATTGTGCTGCTATTTTAGTTCCATTGGCAATAGTTAAATGACCGGCAACTCCTACTTGTCCTCCCATCATACAATTTTTTCCAATTTTTGCTGAACCTGCAATTCCAACCTGTCCTGCAATCGCTGAGTTCTCTCCTATTACTACATTATGTGCTATATGAACTAAATTGTCGAGTTTAACTCCTTTTTTAATAACCGTAGAACCCATTGTAGCTCTATCAATTACTGTATTCCCTCCTATTTCCACATCATCTTCTATAACTACATTCCCTATTTGAGGAACTTTACTATATACATTACTTTCATCTGGTGTAAAACCAAAGCCATCTGATCCTATCACTACTCCTGCATGAAAAATACAATTTTTTCCTACCACAGTTTCATCCATCAACTTAACTCCTGAAAATAAAATAGTATTATCTCCTATTGTTGTATTGTCTCCAACATAGGCATTCGGGTAAATTTTCACATTATTACCTATAGTAACATTCTCACCAATATAGGCAAAGGCTCCTACATAACAGTTTTCCCCTAATTTGGCTGATTCAGCTATAAAAGATGGTTGTTCTATTCCTGTTTTACTTCCTTTCATTTGCTGATAGGTTTCCAACAGTTTAGAAAAACATTCGTAAGCATTATCCACTTTTATTAAAGTACACGTATCTTTAACAGCTTTTTGAAGTTTTAAATCTTTATTTATAATAACTATGGAGGCATCCGTTGTATATAAATAATGCTCATAAGCCATGTTTGCCAAAAAAGAAATAGTTTGAGGCTCTCCCTCTTCAATTTTCGACAATTTGTTTACCTTAACCTGAGAATTACCTATAATCTCTCCGTTAAGTATGCCTGCTATTTGTTCTGCTGAAAATTCCATAAAAGCCAAAAGTACAAGTTTACTCAGAATTTAACTAATTTTTATTTATAAGATTTATCGGTTTTTTTTACATGAACTTCTATTTTTATAACAATCATTGAAAATACAACTATTTTATTTAGGCTTATTCATCAAAGTATGTATTTTTGTTTTCTATTTACACAATTATGGATTTCAATACCATTATAACCATTGTTCTACTTTTAGGAGCTTTTATACTCTTTATTACAGAAGTACTTTCGGTAGATTTAGTTGCTCTTCTTATTATGGCTGCTTTTGTGCTGTTTGGTGTTATAACTCCAGAAGAAGGTATTAGCGGATTTAGCAACAAGGCCACCATTACTGTTGCTTTTATGTTTGTACTAAGTGCTGCACTATTAAAGACAGGAGCTTTACAGGTATTGGCTTTAAGGCTTTCTTCAGTTTTTAGAAAAAACTTTTATGTTGGTATGGGATTAATGATGCTATTAATTGCATTTTTCTCTGCTTTTGTAAACAACACCCCTGTAGTAGCAATTTTTATCCCTATTATTATTCAAATTGCAAGTGCTTCTAACCATAGCGTAACCAAAATGCTTATTCCACTTTCTTTTGCTTCTATTTTTGGTGGAACTTGCACACTTATTGGTACTTCAACCAATTTATTAGTAAACGGAATTGCAGAAAAAGAAGGTCTCCCTCCTATTGAAATGTTCGACATGACGATTATGGGATTAATACTCCTTTTTGCTGGAGTTATTTATATGTTATTGGTTGGAATAAAATTGTTACCAACAAGAATTAACGAAAAAGATTTAGAGGCAAAATTTGGAATGAGAAACTACCTTACAGAAATTGAACTGTTGCCTAACTCCGAATCAGTAGGGAAATCTATTATGGAATCTTCTCTTTTAAAAGAAATTGATATTGATATTATTGAAGTACGAAGAAATAAAGAAAGTTTTATGCTTCCTGCCGGAGATTTTATTTTACAAGCAAACGACATCCTAAAAATTAGATGCAACATAGATAAAATTAAATCGCTTAAAGATAAAGTTAGAATTATGAGCGAATCACCTTTAATGATTGGTGATAATGATTTAAAAGAAAAAAATTCTACACTAGTAGAGTTAATTATTACTTCTAACTCTTATTTTGATGGAAAAACCCTTAAAGATGTCGATTTCCGAAGAAGATTTAGAGGTATTCCTTTGGCAATTATGCACCGAGAAGATGTAGTAAATGAAGATGTTTATAAAACAAAATTAAAGTCGGGAGATGTTATTCTTGCCGAAATTAAAAACCACTACATTAAAGAACTAAAAAAACAAGAAGCACAGCAAGATGCTCCTTTTGTTTTACTTTCGGAAAACAATATTGTTGATTTTGACAAGAAAAATTTTAGCATTGTGCTAAGTGTTATTTTAATAGTGGTGGCTTTAGCTTCGTTTAATATTTTAGATATTATGACGGGCACCATTTCGGGAGTAATAACATTAATTCTACTAAAATGCCTTTCCATGAAAGAAATGTATGAAGCCATTAATTGGAAAATTATTTTTCTACTTGCCGGATCAATAAGTTTCGGAGTTGCATTAAAAAATACCGGATTAGATTATAAAGTGGCCAATACTATTATTAATAACCTAGGTGCTTGGGGACCAATTGCTATTATTTCAGGATTGTACTTACTAACCACCATAACTACAGAATTTATTTCTAACAATGCCACCGCAGCATTATTAACACCAATAGCCATTGTTACTGCAGCAAATTTAGGACTAAACCCTTTACCATTTTTAATGACCATTATGTTTGCTGCTTCAGCAAGTTTTATGACCCCAATAGGTTACCAAACCAATACAATGGTATATAGTGCCGGAGGTTATAAGTTTAGAGATTTTATAAAAACAGGACTTCCTTTAAGCATTATCTATTGGATATTAGCTTCGCTTTTAATTCCATACTTTTTTCCATTTTAAAACCCTTCAAATTTATTTTGATTAAAACGGTATTCGCCATATTAACCTTTTTCATTTTTGCTTTTTCAGGAGAAGTTGTTGCCCAGAGCAACAAAGGTAAAATGCAAATGGAAATCAACCAGCTAAACATTGCTTTATATGGCTCAACCTACAGGGATAGAATTACTTTTGAAAATAATTTTGGTGATGGCTTTGGTTTTTCATCCATTATTTATTTTCCGTTTAGATGGAGTACAGATTACGCCAACAATTTTAATGACTCAACAATTAGTAAAGGAGAATTTAATAAACGACTTTTTCTGATACGACCTGTAGCTCTTTTTAATTTAAGTGACCAAGGAAGCGCTACAACAGGAGCAGGATTCCAATTTAGCTTTCTTATTATTAAGCAGTGGTATATTGAATTTTTAATAGGAACAGTTTGGGCTGAAAGTAAGAAAAAATCTACCGATGGAATTAACGAAGGGTTTAATCTTTCTCAAGGATTTTACCTTACAAAACCTATCCACCAACATTTTTCACTTTCTGCCGGATTTAATCATATTTCTTCTGCTCATATATTTAACAGCAAAACCAATCACGATCAAATTGTATTAGGAGTAAAATATATTTTTTAATCTATTTTTTCAACTTAAAAAAATATGTAGTTTTGGATAGTATAAAATCCTTATTAAAAACAAAATAAATGAAACGACCATAAGTAAAACTTTCTTACACAGGGGAATAATTATTTAGGGAGTTACATATGACCGAATTAATTAAATAAAAATAAACATATGAAAAACAGAATATTAGTATTTGCAACAGCTTCCTTCTTAGTGTTGGGCTGTGCTGAAATGACCAACGTTTTAGAAGAAGTAAACAAACAAACTACTGGAGAAGCTCCATTAACCAACGGAGAGGTTATTGGTGGATTAAAAGAAGCGTTAACCGTTGGCACAAATAAATCTACTGACTTAACTTCTAAAATGGATGGCTTTTATAAAAACCCTGAAATTTTCATTCCCTTCCCTCCCGAGGCCATTAAAGTAAAAGAAAAAGTAGAAGCACTAGGCATGGAAAAACAAGTGAATGATTTTGTATTAACGCTTAATAGAGCTGCTGAAACAGCTAGTAAGGAAGCTGCTCCTATTTTTATTGATGCTATTAAAAACATGAGCATTTCTGATGGCTTTACAATTTTAAAAGGCGAAGACAATGCTGCTACCAACTACTTACGAGAAAAAACTTCCGCTCAGTTAAAAATAAAGTTTAACCCAATAGTAAAAAACGCTATTGAGCAAGTAGAAGTAACCAAATACTGGAATCCAATAATTACTACTTACAACAAAATCCCTTTTATTGAAAAACAAAACCCTGATTTAGAAGACTACGTTACTACCAGAGCGATGGATGGTTTATTTTTGATGATACAAAAAGAAGAAGCGAATATCAGAAAGAATCCTGCTGCTAGAGTAACGGATTTGCTTAAAAAAGTTTTTGGAAGCTAATTTAACAGTATACTTAATTAACCACATAGATTCTGTATTAAAGAATGTTAGTTTTATATTTAACCTAAATTAAAACGCAAATGAACAACCCTTGGAAAACACTAGAAAGTCAACTGAAATACGACAATAACTGGATTAGTGTTACCGAACATGAGGTAATAAATGCTGGTGGGAACAAGGGAATTTATGGAACTGTTCATTTTAAAAATTTAGCTATTGGCATTATTCCTTTAGATGAAGAAAATAATACTTGGTTAGTTGGTCAGTATCGTTATCCGTTAACCCAATACAGTTGGGAAATTTGCGAAGGTGGCGGAAAGTTAAACATTCCGCCTTTAGATGCGGCCAAAAGAGAATTGCTGGAAGAAACAGGTATTACCGCCAAACAGTGGAATCCGTTGCTAGAAATGCACCTCAGCAACTCTGTTTCTGATGAATTAGGAATTATCTACATTGCTAAAGAATTAACTTTTTCTGCACCACAACCTGACGAAGATGAAGTGCTTCAACTTAAAAAAGTAAGTTTTGATGAAGCTTTTAACATGGTAATGAATGGAGAAATTACCGACAGCCTTTCTGTCGCAGGAATTTTAAAAACCAAAATTTTGTTGGATAAAGGAGAACTTTAAAAATAAATTTGTCTTTAATGTTTAAAACCAAAAGAGATATCGTTTTTACCATTTTAGCAGGTATCTTTATTACTAATGCTGTAGTAGCGGAACTTATTGGTGGAAAAATCATTCAATTAGGTCCTTTTATTATGAGTATAGGTATTATTCCTTGGCCGGTGGTTTTTCTTACTACCGATTTAATTAATGAATATTATGGGAAAAACGGAGTTAAAAAGCTGACTTTCATTACCGCTTCGCTTATTGCTTACGCTTTTGTGGTGTTATTTTTCTCCATAAACATTCCTGCTGCCAAAGGTATTTCTGCTGTTACCGATGAACAGTTTCAAGCAGTTTTTGGACAAAGCATGTGGATTATCTTTGCCAGCATAATTGCTTTTTTAGTTTCTCAATTTGTAGATGTCTTCATTTTTTGGTTATTGAGAAACAAGACTGGCGGAAAAATGATTTGGTTGAGAAGCACTGGTTCTACTGTGGTTTCTCAATTAATAGATACCTTTATTGTTTTAGGCATTGCCTTTTGGCTGACAGGTAAAATGAATACTACTGAATATGTAAATGCAGCACTTACTGGCTATACCTTTAAATTAATTATAGCCATAGTATTAACTCCCCTCATTTATTTAGGACGTTATTTGGTAAACAACTATTTGGGAAAAGAACTTTCCGAGCAATTGATAGAACAAGCTGCCGAGAATTCAATAAAGGAGTAAAAGGCTTTAGTTTATTTTTTACATTCGGATAAATAAATCTGATGAAAATCTAGTCTGTCTACTTTAATTTGGATGCATAAATTATAAACCATTTGAAAGTAAAAAAATAAAAACAAAACAAAGATTAATGCATAAACCTTGCTATCTTTACTACACTAGCCCCTTAATAATCTCGTAAAAAATTTGTTAATATCAAACAGAATTATGAAAGACAATTTTTCAATACAATCAGACAACTACGCAAAATACAGACCGACCTACGCATCTATTTTTTTTGACTATCTGAACTCTATCGTTCTAACCAAACAAAATGCGTGGGATTGCGGAACAGGAAATGGACAAATTGCCTATGAATTAGCAAAAACATTTAACAACGTTTTTGCAACAGACATCAGCCAATCGCAACTAGATAATGCTTTACAAGCAAACAACATAAAATATTCTGTTCAGCCTGCCGAAAAAACAGACTTTAAAAGTCAACAATTTGATTTAATTGTTATTGCGCAAGCCATTCATTGGTTTGATTTTGACAAATTTTATTCGGAAGTAAAACGAACAGCAAAAGAGAATGCACTAATTTGTGTAATAGGTTATGGAAGAATAGAGGTTTCGGAACAAATAGACCTTATTATTAAAAACTTTTACGAAAATGTAATTGGAGTCTATTGGGATAAAGAACGGAAATACATTGATGAAAAATATACAACTATTCCATTTCCTTTTAAAGAAATAGAAACGCCAAATTTTGTAAATAATATAGAATGGACGTTGGAGCATTTAATTGGATACTTAAACACTTGGTCTGCTGTAAAACATTTTATCGAACAAAATGGATATAATCCAATTGACAAATTACAAAACGAAATTGAACAACATTGGAACAAAAAAGAGACAAAAGAAGTTTCATTTCCATTATTGTTACGAATAGGACAAATAACATACTAAATGAAAATTTTGTAACTGTTAACTCCTTTCCTACGGAGCAATTCTAGTAACTATCCATTCGTTAGTTTCATTACGAGTATAAACCAACCTATCATGCAGTCGATTAGGTCTGCCTTGCCAAAATTCTATTTTAAAAGGTTGTACAATATAACCTCCCCAATGTTTTGGTCGAGGAATGGATTGATTTTCAAATTTTTTGGTAAGTTCTGCTACTTTTTCTTCTAACACTTGTCGTGAAGTAAGATCAGCACTTTGAGCTGAAGCCCAAGCACCTATTTGGCTCTCTCTTGGTCGGCTATTAAAATAAATATCTGACATTTCTTCACTTACTTTAAACACTTTTCCTTGAATTCTTATTTGTCTTTCTAACTCTACCCAATAAAAATTTAAGGCTACTTTGTTGTTTTCAGCTATATCTCCTGCCTTCTGACTTCCATAGTTAGTATAAAAAACAAAACCATTCTCAGAGATATCTCTTAAATAAACTAATCTTAATGAGGGTTGCATGTCTTTTCCAACTGTAGCAATAGACATGGCATAAGGATCTACCACCTGTGCACTTACCGCTTCTTCAAACCAAATTTGATATTGTTTTAATGGATTAGCATCAACACTATCTTCATTTAATGGTTTTCCTGCAAAATCTCTCCTAATGGAGTTAACAAAATTCTTTAATTCTTCCATAAATAACTACACTTTTATAAAGTGTTAAAACAAAATTAATCAATAAAATATAGGTTAGTACTAATTTTTTTCTTTAATTTAACCTCGCAAAATTATTAGAACCATGATTTTAAACCCGTTAGATTATAAAATTGCAGATTTGAATAAAATTGAGCCTGAAAAGGGACGTTTGCTCATTGCTGAACCATTTATGGCTGACTCTTATTTTAAGCGTTCGGTAGTGCTTTTAGCTGCTTATTCCGATAATGATGTGGTGGGTTTTATTCTTAATAAACCTTTACATACTACTCTTGATAAAGTTTTACCTTCAGAAATTAATAACGATAAATTTTCTGTTTATTTAGGAGGTCCGGTAGAAACCTCTTCACTGCATTTTATTCATACTTTGGGTACAGCTTTAGAAGAAAGTAAACATATTTCCGGAAATTTATTTTGGGGAGGTAATTTTGAACAGCTTAAAAAAATGATTAACAACAATGAAGTGGCTCCTACAGAAATTATGTTTTTTACAGGATATTCAGGATGGTCTAAGGAGCAACTGACTAACGAAATAAACGAAGATTCTTGGCTAATCTCTAATATCAATACCAAAATCTTTAATAAGAAAAATCTTTGGAAAGAAGTACTAAAGAAAAAAGGTGGTAAACATGCTATGTTTACTCAATTTCCTGAAAATCCAAGCTTAAACTAATTTTCTAACCAATGAAGAACCTTTTCTTCACCATTCTTTGCATTTCGTTTTCTGTTACTGCTTTTGCACAAACCGATGATGATTATGTGAATGAGGATAAAACAACTACTCCAAAACAAAAACGTAGTATAGATGGTGATGCAATAATCATATATGGTATTAGCAACCCTGATTATACTAATCATTTTTTAACCCCCACTTCATTAACCTTAAAAAAAGGTGAAATCAGATTGGCGTCATCAGACATTATTTTTGCAAAAGCGAGCTACGGGCTAACGAACTCTACTACTATTTCTGTTAATTCAGCACTTTTTGGAATGTTTATTCCTTCTATAAAGCAAAGTATTACTATAAGTAATGAACTTACTATAGCTGCCAGTATTTCTGGAGGTCAATTATTGTCAATTAGTTCAGACTCTGTTATTGCTTTTGGTGGTGGAAGTGCTATGGGAACATTGGGCAACATTCAGAATAATTTTACTTTTGGAGCTGCTTTTTATTATACCAAAGGAACTTTTGATTTTGTTAATAATGAGGATGAATTATCTTTTTTGCACTTCTTTATTGGCGGACACAGACAAATTAGCCAACGCGTATTTATTAGTTTTGATGTAATGTATTTCCCTACTTATCAGGTTTATACAGGAAGTGCAGGAGTGAAAATTACCATTAGAGAAAACATGTCGCTTGGCATTGGTGTTATGCCTATTGCTTGGAATGATGTCAGTACCAACAATGGTGTAGAGTTTCAACCTATTTTAATTCCTTTGCTTTCTTTTAAAATGTTATTAAATAAAGGTGGGTGATGGTTATTAGCCCCTCCCAACCTCCCCGAAGGGGAAGAGTTTCCAACACGCAAAGCCATAGTTATTGGTTATTGGTAAACGAATCTTTTCTCTGAATAATCAACAATCCTAAAAAAGTTAATAATCCGTTTACGAGCAAAATCTCAAAACCGAATTTGTAACCCCATAATAACTGTTCAGAATTTAGATGGATAACATAACTCACTATTGGAGAAAGAATACAAACTATAGGTACGAATTTATCTTTCACCTGGGTTTTTAAAAACAACCCAAAAGCATATAACCCCAATAATGGTCCGTAAGTGTAACCCGCTGCTGTAAACAAAGCACTAATTACGCTTTCTTCATTAATAGCATTAAAAATAAGAATTACAATAAATAGCAAAAACGATATTAATACGTGTACTTTTTTTCTGATACTATCACCATTTACTTTATTTTTCACATCTAAAAAATCTACACAAACCGAAGTAGTTAAAGATGTTAATGCAGAATCGGCACTGGAATATGCCGCAGCAATTAATCCTAAAATAAAAAATATGCCTGCAACAACAGGTAAATGGTTGGTAGCTATTAATGGAAAAAGATGGTCTGTTTTCTCAGGAATCTCAATTTGATTGGCTGCTGCATAAATAAACAATAATGCACCCAATGCTAAAAATAACAGGTTAACAAAAACTAATACAACACTGAACGAAAACATGTTTTTTTGAGCTTCTTTAATGTTTTTGCAGCTCAAGTTTTTCTGCATCATGTCTTGGTCTAAGCCTGTCATAACAATAGTGATGAAGATTCCACTAACAAATTGTTTTACAAAATGTTTTTTGTCGGTAAAATCATCAAAAAAGAAAATTTGACCATAATCACTGTTACTTATCTCATCTATCATAGAAGAAAAAGTAAGGTTTAATTCGGAACTAATGGTATAAACGGCAATACCAACAGATACCAACATAAACAAGGTTTGTAAAGAATCTGTCCACACAATGGTTTTAATACCTCCTTTATTGGTGTAAAGCCAAATAAAAACAATAGATAATGCCACTGTTACAAAGAAAGGAACATTCCAAGTATCAAAAACCAAATATTGTAAAACAGAAGCTACCAAGAATAACCTGAAAGAAGCACCTACAATTCTTGAAAGTAAAAAGAAAGAAGCTCCTGTTTTGTACGAATAATATCCAAAACGGGTTTCTAAATAGGAATAAATGGAAGTTAGATTAAGTCGGTAATACATGGGCATAAGCACGGTAGCAATAACTATGTAACCGAAAAAGTAACCCATTACTACTTGCATGTAAGAAAAAGCACTATCGCCCACCCAACCGGGAATTGAAATAAAAGTAACACCAGAAAGTGATGCTCCAATCATACCAAAAGCTACCAAATACCAAGGCGATTGTTTAGAACCTATAAAAAAAGCATCGTTATTAGCTCCTTTAGAAGTTACTCTTGCAATAATCATCAATAACAAGAAATATCCTAAAACAAAGCCTATAACTAAAAATGGATTCATAATTTTCTATTTTGCTAATAGTTTAGATAAGTATCCCAACTAAAACCGCTGTAAACAAAGAGGCAAGAGTTCCTCCTATAAGTGCTTTAAAACCAAATTTTGCCAAGGTGGCTTTCTTTTGTGGTGCAAGTGCTCCAATTCCACCTATTTGAATACCTATAGAAGCGATGTTGGCAAATCCACATAATATATAAGTAGCCATTATAATAGATTTTTCTTCTGCAAATTTTCCTTGCATTTTTAATTCACCTAAAGAAACATAAGCTACAAATTCATTCAAAATAGTTTTTTCTCCCAACAATTGACCAACCAACACCATGTCTTCTTTACAAACTCCCATTAACCATGTAAGTGGAGCAAAAAGATAACCCAAAATAAGCTGAAAACTTAATCCATCATAAGCGGTATTTGAAGCAATAATAGGGTTTAAGCTTGTCCAATCTCCAATTTTAAATAAGATATAATTTCCTGTTGCTAAAAGAGCAATAAAAACCAATAACATTCCAGCAACATTAACTGCTAACCTAATACCATCCGTTGTTCCATTAGCAATAGCTTCTAAAGCATTTGCTCCAATTTTTTCTTTAGGTAAGGTTAAATCTTCATTTACTTTTTCTGTTTGAGGAACCAACATTTTTGCTGCTACCACTGCTGCTGGTGCCGACATTACCGATGCTGCTAGTAAATGTTTTGCAAAATATACTTGTTGCACAGGATCTGAACCTCCTAAGAAGCCTATATATGCCGCTAAAACTCCACCTGCAATAGTTGCCATTCCCCCACTCATTAAACACATCAGCTCGGAATCTGTCATTTTATTAAGGTAAGGCTTTACCAATAATGGAGATTCTGTTTGTCCTAAAAAAATGTTTCCTGCTGCTGCCAAACTCTCTGCTCCGGAAAGTTTCATCACTTTTTTCATTACCCAAGCAAATCCATAAACTACTTTTTGAAGAATTCCCCAATAATAGAATAAACTGGTTAGTGCCGAAAAAAAGATTACTGTTGGTAAGACCATCACTACAAAATTTATGAGTGATGATTCTATAATTCCGGAATCGAAATTCTTGAATAAGAACATGGTTCCTTCTTGCGTAAAGCCTATAATTTTTGTGAAAATTTTACTGACTATTTCAAAACCGTAAGCAACAAAATCTACTTTTAAAACCAAAATGGCAAAAACCAGCTGAATTAACAAGCCCTTCCCTACCAGTTTCCAATTGATAGCTTTTCTGTTACTACTAAATAGCCACGCAATAGCTAGTAGTGCTACCATACCAATTATTCCTCTGTATATGGATGTGAAAGTAATGGTAGCTAGCATCATTAATGAATTTGAAGATTAATTAGCGTTTCTTTTATCTATTTCAGCTTTAATTTTCGAAGCTTCTTCATAGTTTTCGTGCTCAATAGCATTTTGCAACACTTTATTCAAATCTGTAATTGACATTTTTGAATAATCGAGTGGCTTACTAGGGTCTATATCTTCTAATTCCTTTTCTAACTCATCAAAATCATCATTATCATCGTCATCAATATCTTTGTCTTTTTGAGACTCATCTAAGATAATTCCTGCACTGGAAAGAATAAACTCATACGTAGAAATTGGACATTTAAATCGAACTGCTAATGCTATAGCATCTGAGGTTCTAGTGTCTATCTCTATCGTTTCTGTACCTTGTTGAATAATTAGTTTAGCATAAAAAATACCTTCTACTAAGTTATATATAATTACTTCTAACAGATTAATCTCAAAAGCATCAGCAAGATTCTTAAACAAATCGTGTGTAAGTGGGCGACTAGGAGTCATAGATTCTAACTCAATAGCAATAGCCTGAGCTTCAAATCCTCCAATAATAATTGGCAATCTTCTTTTGTTGCCAACTGTTTCTCCCAACACTAGTGCATATGCTCCTGTTTGAGTTTGACTGTATGAAAGTCCGATAATTTCTAGTTCAATCTTATCCATCTGGTAAAATAAAAAAAGAGGATAATATAAAAAACTATCCTCTTGTTAAAGTTCACAAATTAGCCTTTAAGTTTTTTAACTGCAGCTATCATTTTAGGCACTACTTCAAAAGCATCTCCAACAATACCGTAATCCGCTGCCTTAAAGAAAGGAGCTTCAGGGTCTGTATTGATAACTACTATAGTTTTACTTCCGTTTACTCCTGCTAAATGTTGTATAGCTCCTGAAATACCAACAGCTATATATAAATTTGGTCTGATAGCAATTCCTGTTTGTCCAACATGTTCATGATGAGGTCTCCAACCGATATCAGCCACAGGTCTAGAACAAGCTGTAGCAGCTCCTAGTTCTTGAGCTAATTCTTCAATCATTCCCCAATTTTCAGGACCTTTTAGTCCTCTACCTGCTGAAACTACAATATCTGCTTCCGTTAGTGATAGTTCTGTAGAAGCTTTTTTCACTTCTTTTACTGTTAATCTCGTTGTTGGTATTTCACAAGAAAAATTTTCTACTGCAACACTTCCTTCACCTATTTGTTTATCTACTGAATTTGGTAATACAGAAATGATTTTTGTTGCTGTTTTTATTTCTACATCTGCGAAAGCTTTTCCAGAGAAAACTGTTTTTCTTACTGTATTTCCTTCAGGAAGTGCTACTGCACCTGTAACTAAACCTGCATCTAATCTTGCAGCCAACATTGGAGCGGTTGCTTTCCCTGAATAATCATGAGGAAATATAATTGTTGATGCATTTTCTTTAGTTACAGCTTGAGCAATAATTGCTGCATTTCTTTGCGGATCAAAATTATTTAACGCTGCATCATTTACGTGTAATACTTTAGTAATACCATAAGCTCCAAGCTTATCAATATCACTAGCTTCACCAAGAACAATTGCGGTAGCTGTTTTACCTTCTTTTTTAGCTAATAAAGCACCGTAATTAGCTGCTTCAAAAGCATTTTTTGTAAGTGTTCCGTCTGCGGAATCTGTATATATTAAAACTGACATATCTTTATTAAGGTTTAAATAGTTTATTAAATAGCTTTAGCTTCGTTGTGTAATAAGTCTATTAATTGCTCAACATTATCTGCATCAACATACTTACAACCTGTTTTGGCTGGTGGCAACGAGAAACTTTTTATTTCTGTAGCACTAGTAGCATCAGTAGCAGCAACCACATTTAAAGGTTTAGTTCTGGCAGCCATAATTCCTCTCATATTTGGAATACGAGCCTCTGCCATCCCTTTAGCTGCACTTAATACAACGGGAGTTGATGTTTCTACCACTTCTACTCCACCTTCTATTTCTCTTTCAATTGTAGCGGTTGTTCCATTCATATCTAATTTACTAGCTAATGAAACATAAGGCATATCTAATAATGCAGCAACCATCCCTCCTACTTGAGAGCCGTTGTAGTCTATTGTTTCTTTTCCAAACAATACCATGTCTGCATTATTTTCTTTTACATAGTTAGCTATTTGTTTCGCTACAAAAAGTGCATCTTGTGTTGGAGTATCAATTCTCACAGCATCATCAGCACCTATAGCTAAGGCTTTTCTAATGATAGCATCATTTGAAGCATTACCAACATTTAATACCGTTACGCTTCCTCCATTTGCTTCTTTCAGCTCTAACGCTCTTACTAAAGCATACCATTCATCATAAGGATTAACAATAAATTGTACTCCATTCTCATCAAACTTTGAATTACCATCCGTAAAAGCAATTTTTGATGTGGTATCCGGAGCCTTACTAATACACACAATTATTTTCATTATCTATTCTTTAAAAAATTTATATTATATTGAAGTTATTTAAAATCCCTCTATAAATTAAAAAATGTTTCTTTTTCCACACTACTTCGTTATTTTCTCCAACCATAGCCTACGGCTATGCTTCTCAAAAATGCCTCGCATTGCAAAAAAAATAATTCATTTTCATTATTATATTTGGACTTTAGACAACTTCATTAATTATTTCTAAAATTCAAGTTACGAAAGTAAGCATTATCAACTTAAAATAAAATGACTTTTAAATACAAAAAACAAGAATTTATTAAAAACTTATTAATGTAAATATAGTTAGCATATCATTTTAAGCTTTCAATCAGGTTAATACTGCTTTAACCATTCTATTCTTATCATTAATATCTTTAATTATTTCCACCTTATTAAAGCCTTTTTTGTTGAAAAGTAATACCACTTCATCTCCAAATTGCTCATTTATCTCAACGTACAACCTTCCATTTTCAGTAAGATGCTTAACAGCTATATCTGCAATTTTTTCATAAAAAAGCAACGGATTTTCATTGGGAACAAACAAAGCCAAATGAGGTTCATAATCAAGCACATTACTCTGCATTTGGGATTGTTCCTTATTAGTGATGTAAGGAGGGTTACTTACTATTACATCATATTTTACATTCACCTCTGGGTTAGATAATACATCTACTTTTTGTATTTCAATTTCTAGCTGTAAATTTTTCGCATTTTTATCAATCACTTTTAAAGCTTCATCAGATATATCCCATGCAGTTACATTGGTATTTTTAAAATGATGTTTTAAACTCAATGCAATACAACCACTTCCACTACCGATATCTAGTATGTTGTTGGGAGGATGATTATCGTAATCGTTTATAATTAATTGCACCAATTCCTCCGTTTCCGGTCGGGGAATAAGCACGTGTTCATTAACAAAAAATGACAATCCGAAAAACTCCCACTCGCCAATAATGTAGGCTAAAGGTTTATTTTTTTTCAACTCCTTAACTGCGTAAATCACTAATAATAAATCCGATTCGGAAAGTTTTCTATCTTTATTGATGACAATATCTGTTTTAGTAACTCCAAAATAATGCTGGAAAAGAATATAAAGCATACTTTCCAATTCACTTATATCGTAAAAAGAAGCCAATTCATTTTTAAAATAAGCCACCACACTGCCTAATTCATTAGAAGAAATCTTCATTGTCATTATTTTTTTGTAAAATTGGCATAAAAATTATAATTTTAGCTACTTATTTTTACAAAACTCTTAAACCAATGTATATGAAAAAAATGAAACTATTTATTCCGTTTGCTTTTATATTACTATCGGCAAACATAATTGCTCAGGATGTTGTTGTTGGTGATACATCGGCTCTTTCAGAAGGAAAAGCAATGGAACTTTACAACAGTGGAATTAACCAAGCTAACAGCCATAATTTAAATGGTGCTATCGAAAGCTTTACTCAAGCCATAGAGCTTTTCCCAACTTTTGAGAAAGCCTATTTTAATAGAGGCTCGGTAAAATTTCAACTAAAAGATTATAAAAATGCCATTTTAGATTTTGATAAAGCCGTTGAAATAAATCCTGATTCTACTAATGCTCATTTTTTAAGAGGTCGTTCTTATTACGAATTAGGAGATGCTGAGGCAGCATTAAAGGATTTTAACCGAGCTACAGAAATTGACCCTACACATGCAGATGCTTATTATTATAAAGGAACTATTTATTTTCTTGACAATAAATTTAAAGAAGCTATTACTGAATACGACAATGCTATAAAAAACAAACCTGATTACGCTTATGCTTTTAATGATAGAGGAAGTGCTAAAAAGCAATTAAACGACATTAAAGGTGCTATAAAAGATTACGAAAAAGCCCTAATGGTTGATGGAAAACTAAGCTTCGTTCACAACAATTTAGGAAGCGCCTACAGAGCCAATGGCGAATATGAATTGGCTATTAAAAGCTATTCAAAAGCTATCTTCTTAAATGAAAATTATTTTATTGCTTACAACAACAGAGGCTTAGCCAAATTAGAAAAAGGCGATTATAAAGATGCCATTAAAGATTTTGATGAAACCATTATGTTGAGTCCAAAATATGCTTATGCTTTTAACAACAGAGCTTCGGCTAAATACAAATTAAAAGATTATGAAGGTGCTGTAGCAGATTGCGATAAAGCCATTTCATTAGATAAAAATTATGCAGCAGCTTATCTTAATAGAGGTATTGCTTACGAAATGCTACGAAAAGAAGATAAAGCTTGCGAAGATTGGAACAAAGCTGCTGAGCTAGGTTTAAAAAATGGTAAAGCCTTTTCTCAACAAATTTGTAACTAATTCATCTTATCGAAAACATATTTTAAATCTCTCAAATTAAAAACAATCTTATGAAACATATATTTATCAGTTTATTAGTTGTTATTTTCACTTTTGCAGTAAAAGCACAACAAGACACTCCTTTTGATAAAAAGTTATTTAAAGAACAAAAAGATGCTTTTAAAGAAGCAGAAGAAAATCTTAAAATAGGCGAAAAAACCTTTACTATAATGTCGCCAGAATATTTAGACGACAATTCTACCGACTATAAAATAAGAGCTTCATATTACAGAGAAGCCTTACCTTTTTTGGTAAAAGCCAACAGTTTTAATCCAAACAATTCTTTCCTAAACTATAAAATTGGTAGAAGTTATTTGGTTTCTTCTGTTTATAAAGAAGAAAGTGTTCCTCACTTAGAAAAAGCCTTAAAACTTAACCCAAATGTAGCTCCTGATATTCACTATCATTTAGGAAGAGCTTATCACATTACTATGAATTTTGATAAAGCTATTGCTGCTTTTGAAAAACACAAAGCTGTTGCAGCTAAAAACCCTGCTGAGTTAGAAGATGTAGTAAGAAGAATAGACCAATGTAAAACAGCCAAAGAATTAGTAGCTAACCCTGTTAGAGTGTTTATCGATAATTTTGGTGGCATTGTTAACTCAAAATATCCTGAATATGGTGCTATCATTAATGCCGATGAATCGGTAATGATGTTTACTTCCAGAAGAAACACCACTACTGGAGGTAACATAGATTTGGGGTTAAATGAATATTTTGAAGATATTTATATTTCTAAAAAAACAAACGGACAATGGGCTGCCCCTCAAAACTTAGGAGCTCCCGTAAATACCGACCAGCATGATGCTACAGTTGCTGTCGCACCTGATGCTCAAAGCATGATTATTTATATTGATGATAAAGGGGATGGAAATCTTTACGAAACTAAGTTAATCGGAACTTCTTGGTCGAAACCAAAAAAAATGAATAAAAACATCAATACCAAATACCACGAATCTTCTGCAAGTTATTCTAGTGATGGAAAAACCTTATATTTTGTAAGTAACAAACCTGAAGGTAGTTTTGGCATGCGTGATATTTATGTTACCAATTGGGATGAAAAATTACAAGATTGGGGACCTGCTCAAAACTTAGGACCAGACATTAATACTAAATACAATGAAGAGTCTGTGTTAATTCACCCAGATGGTAAAACACTTTATTTCTCTTCTCAAGGACATAAAAGTATGGGAGGCTATGATATTTTTGTTTCAGAAAAACAAGCCAACGGAAGTTGGAGCGAACCAAAAAACTTAGGTTACCCTATTAATACTGTTGATGATGATGTATTCTTTATTATTAACTCAAGCGGAAGAAGAGGTTATTATTCTTCATTCAAATCGGATGGATACGGTGAAAAAGATATTTACATGATTACTTTCTTAGGTCCTGAAAAACCGATGCAAATTAGCTCTGAAGATAACTTATTAGCCTCTATTGCTAAACCTGTAAGCGAAAAAGTAATTGAAAAAGCAGTAAATACTGATGCTAAAAAAATTACTATCCTTAAAGGTATTATTAGCGATGAAAAAACCAAACTACCACTTGGTGCAAGCATTGAGTTAGTTGATGTGGAAGCAAACGTTACCCTAGCTACTTTTGAATCTAACGAAAGTACCGGTAAATATTTGGTTTCTCTTCCTTCAGGAAAAAACTATGGTTTAATTATCAGAAAAGAAAGCTATTTGTTCCACTCAGAGAACTTTAACATTCCTGAATCTGCGGCTTACCAAGAAGTAGAAAAAAACATTGAGCTTAAGAAAATTGATATCGGAAGTATCATTGTCTTGAAAAACATTTTCTACGATTACAATAAAGCTACGCTTAGAGATGCCTCTAAAAATGAGTTAGATCGTTTGGTTAAATTGCTTAATGAAAACCCAACCATTAAAATTGAGCTTTCTGCACACACCGATTCAAGAGGTGGAGATAAATACAACGAAGACTTATCTCAAAAAAGAGCTCAATCTTGTGTAGATTATTTGGTTAAAAACGGAATTGCTGCCGACAGATTAGTTTCTAAAGGTTACGGAGAATCTCGTTTGGTTATTACCGATGCAGAAATAGCTAAACTTAAGTTTGAAGAAGACAAAGAAGCAGCTCACCAAGAAAACAGAAGAACAGAGTTTAAGATTTTGAGCAAGTAAGCTGGATTGGGTTAAAAGTTGCATGTTTGATGTTTGAAGTTATGTGGTCAACATCAAACCTTGAACCTCAAACCTTGAACCTCAAACCTGAACTCTGTCTTATTGTCATAAAATTGTCAGCCATTAATCGGTAAATTCGATTAATGGCTGACATATTTTCAAGAAAAATCCATTAAAACTCAATGGCATATCCTTTGACTATTCCTTTTCGAAAATAATTTTAAACTAATAAAAACTAATATTATGAGTAAAATAATAGGAATAGATTTAGGAACAACCAATTCATGTGTTTCTGTAATGGAAGGAAACGAACCAGTTGTTATCCCTAATGCCGAAGGAAAAAGAACTACCCCTTCTATCGTTGCTTTTTTAGAAGGCGGAGAAAGAACTGTTGGAGATCCTGCCAAAAGACAAGCTATTACCAACCCAACCAAAACCATATCTTCTATTAAAAGATTTATGGGTAATTCATTCGACCAAGTAGCTAGCGAAATTAAAAGAGCTTCTTACGAAGTAGTAAAAGGTGAAAACAATACGCCAAGAGTAAAAATTGACGACAGGTTATATACGCCACAAGAAATTTCAGCAATGGTATTGCAAAAAATGAAAAAAACCGCTGAAGATTACTTAGGACAAACCGTTAGTGAGGCTGTAATTACGGTACCAGCATATTTTAATGATGCACAACGTCAGGCTACAAAAGAAGCCGGAGAAATTGCAGGATTAAAAGTAAAAAGAATCATTAACGAGCCTACTGCTGCTGCTTTAGCTTACGGTTTAGATAAAAAATCTCAAGACATGAAAATTGTAGTGTTCGACTGTGGTGGTGGAACGCATGATGTTTCTATTCTTGAATTAGGTGATGGTGTTTTTGAAGTAAAATCTACCGATGGAGATACACACCTTGGTGGTGATGATTTTGACCAAGTAATCATTGATTGGTTAGCAGATGAGTTTAATGCTGCTGAAAGTATTGATTTAAGAAATGACCCAATGGCATTACAACGTTTGAAAGAAGCTGCTGAAAAAGCTAAAGTAGAACTTTCTAGCACTAGCTCAACAGAGATTAACTTACCTTACGTTACAGCAACTGCTTCAGGACCTAAACACTTGGTAAAAACCTTATCGAGAGCTAAGTTTGAGCAATTGGCAGACGAGTTAATTAAAAGAACTATTGAGCCATGTAAAACTGCGCTAAAAAGTGCAGGTTACACTGCAAAAGACATCAACGAAGTAATTTTAGTTGGTGGTTCTACCAGAATCCCTGCTATACAAGAAGCAGTAAAATCATTCTTCGGAAAAGAGCCTTCTAAAGGTGTTAACCCTGATGAAGTGGTTGCCATTGGTGCCGCAATTCAAGGTGGTGTATTAACCGGAGAAGTTAAAGATGTATTATTGTTGGATGTTACTCCCCTATCATTGGGAATTGAAACAATGGGTGGTGTATTGACTAGATTAATTGAAGCCAACACTACTATCCCAACTAAAAAATCGGAAACGTTCTCAACAGCTTCAGACAACCAACCAGCGGTAGATATCCATGTATTACAAGGAGAAAGACCAATGGCTGCTGATAACAAATCGTTAGGAAGATTTCAATTAACAGACATTCCACCGGCACCAAGAGGCGTACCTCAAATTGAAGTAACCTTTGATATTGATGCTAACGGAATTATGAATATTTCTGCTAAAGATAAAGCTACAGGCAAAGAGCAAAGCATTAGAATTGAAGCTTCTTCCGGATTAAGTGAAGAAGAAATTGCAAGAATGAAACGTGAGGCTGAAGAAAATGCTGATTCAGATAAAAAAGCGAAGGAAATTGCTGAAACAATGAACCAAGCGGATAGCTTAATCTTCCAAACAGAAAAACAATTGAAAGATTATGGCGACAAATTGCCGGCTGACAAAAAGCAACCTATTGAAGAGGCATTAGCTGAACTGAAAAAAGCACACGAAGCCAAAGATGTTGACGCTTGTAAAGCAGGAATTGAAAAACTAAATACTGTTTTCCAAGCTGCTTCTCAAGAGATGTATAATGCTCAACAACAAGCCGGAGGTGCTGCTGATGCAGGAAATGCTTCTGAAGCAAATGGTAGCGATGAAGTTACCGATGTTGACTTTGAAGAAGTAACTGACGCTGACGATAACAACAAGTAATCATTTTTCATAGTAAATAGTTAACCCAAAATCCCTGTTAAGCAATTAGCAGGGATTTTTATTTATTCAGTAGTTATTAACATCTACTTGATTAAGAAGCTGTTTTGGGTAAATTTGGAGAAAAATATAAACACACCAAAAGATGTATATATCTATCTGAATTTAATTAGATATATATACTTTTAGTTTACATATGCATAAGTTGTCCAAAATTAAAAAATAAAAACAATGGTAACATTTAAACAAGTTACGCGCTCATATACATCTGCGGTTAAAGCAGCAGAACGAGACCAAAAAAGACGAGCACGAGAAGCCGCTCAGTTATACAAGGAACAACAAAAGCAACAAGAGGTTGCGAACGCAGCAGAGACAGTCAAACGCTATGAAGAGTACATTGATACTCTAATGTCAATTCATAAAAACTCTACTGATAAAATTGATTGGCAACAAGTCCTTGACGACCCTGAGCCACCACAACCTGAGAAACAATCCACACACGAGAAAGAAGCGCAACAGAAACTAGACAACTTTAAACCTTCCTTCTTTGACAAGATTTTTGGGTCAAAGAAAAAGGTTCAAGCTCTTGAGAAAGCTATTGAGCAAGCAAAGGCTCAAGACCAAAAGGACTTTGAGTTCGCACAACAGACTTATGAGGATTGGAAAAAAACCCAAGCCATTGCAAAAGGAGTTCAGGCAAAAAACACCCAAGCCTATACAGACGCAATCAACTACTTTGAACCATTCAGTGATATTTCAGACATAGGCTCCAAAATGCAGCTCTCTTTTGATACTGACTTCATTGAAATAGAATTACACGTAAACAATTCAGAGGTTATTCCAAATCACATTGTTTCACTGACAAAGACAGGAAAACTATCACAAAAAGACATGCCAAAAGGCAAGTTCAATGAGTTATACCAGGACTATGTTTGCGGTGGATTGCTTCGAGTAGCACGAGAGACACTTGCGTACTTACCAGTAAAAACGGTTGCCGTTCACGCAATGGCAGAAATGGTGAATTCATCAACAGGGCACTTAGAGGAAGTTCCCATTGTTTCCGCTATTATGCCACCTGAGACTATCGATAAACTCAACTTCGACACTCTTGATCCATCTGACTCCATGCAAAATTTCGTTCACAACATGAAGTTTTCAAAAACAAATGGATTCAGCCAAGTTGAAAAAGTGGATATAAAAGAAAAAATAAAATAACTGTGGCCAACAAAACCTATACAGAATGCTCTTTGGAGCACTGCGAATTATAAAAGTTACATTATTAAATCCTTTGCTAAAATAACAATACTTCAAGCTTAGTATTTATGCTGAGAAGTCTTGAAAAAAATGATTACAGAATAACTAATGGAGTCTTTTGATGAAAATTACACTAATGCAATTATTGATAAACTAAAATCAATAATTGGACGAGATTTGACAGTTAAAGAAATAAACTATTTCAAATTAGAAAGGTCTGGAATTGCATATGAAATGATAATGGATTACATCTTAGATAATGAGAAGTCGAGGATAGATATAGAACACTATATTAAAAACGTTATTGGAGAAGCTGAACAAAACTAAACATGCAGATTCCCTCCCCCCCGCTGCCGCAAGCGTCCACGCTTGTGGTAAAGTGATGAAGTGATAAATAATAAATTACTACATTTGAAAGATGTAAAACTATAAAGTCCGTATTTGCCATTACACAAAACTTGGCTTCAAACTACGGATAGGATGGGGCAGCTTGACATTAAAAAAACCACAATATTGTGAGACCATTTACTATCATATTATTTTTGACACTATTAACTGTTTTGGCTGTTTCTTGTAATTCAGACGAAGGAACATTTACTCAAACTGAAGACCAATACGAAATAATTGATGGTAAAAAACAAATCGTATCACAGACTATAAAAACACTAAGGAAAACGGACAGTTTACCAGTTGTAATACTGACTAAAGTTTCTAACTACAACAACGATGTTCAAATGAAATATTTGACAGGGTTGAGTAAGGAAGACGGACTTCAAAACTATTTGTTAGACAGCATTTATTATGACAAATTTGGTAATGACACATTAAAAATGTCTTTTGTTCACCTTAACAATAATTGGCAACCAGCTCAGATATTTTATAAAGAATTTACCGATGACAAACAAGTCAGTTATTTTATGACTGAAAGACCTTTCAAAAAAGACCATTATTTTAAGAGGGAGGTTTTTTATATTTACAATAATCAAGGCAATATTTTGACAGAAACAGAAGTTGAATGTCATCGGAAAAATAAATGTGATTCTATTTTTAAAAAGAAATACGTATATAATTCAGCAAACCAACTGGACTCAACAATTTTTTACACTTGGAGAAACAATGAATGGGCAGAATTTAAAAAGAAAAACGGCAAATAAATTACTACTTTTGAAAGATGTAATAAATAAGTTGTTATAGTGTCCGTAGATGCCATTACCTCCGCTACCGCAAGCGTCCACACTGGTGGTATACTTAACTAAGAACTTTATAACTTTAAACCAATATGAAATATTTTATCGAAAGAACATTGGCTTATTTTATTGATTGCTTAATTGCATTTGGGGTAATAATGTTAATTATTCAGTGGGCAATTATTAGTCATATAAGAGGTTATTTTGGAATAACAGATGCATGGTTTCAAAGTAGCATAAACATGGAATTATATGTCCTGTTTACTATTTCAATTCCTGTTTGGGTTTACTTTGCTTATTTTGACTCTGAAAAATCAAAAGGAACCTTTGGCAAACGAATTTTTAAGTTAGTAGTTAAAGACAACAATAACCAAAGAATAAGCCTTCGAAAATCATTACTAAGAACCATTTTAAAATTATTGCCATGGGAAATTGCTCATATTGGAGTCATTTTTCCAACACCTATCTATTATGAAGTTGAACCAGCAGTTAGAATTTTATCTTATGTTGGTCTATTACTTTTTGCAATTTATGTAATCAGTTTGTTGACAAATTCAAAGAAGAGTACCATTTATGATAAATTGCTTGGAACAACCGTATTGAAAGAGTAAAAAATATCTCTCTACTCCGTCCCCTCCACTGCCGCAAGTGTCCACGCTTGTGGAAAAGTGATAAATAATAAATTACTACATTTGTTTTTATGAGCAGGAACTTGAAAAACTAAAAGATTGGAAATAAAGTAGTGCAAAAGATTTTTGTAATGAATAAGGTTTGGTAAATTTATGCTTGGTTTTAAAAAAATGAATGGTATGGCAAATACACCACAAGCGTGGACGCTTGCGGCAGCGGTGGAAAAAAAATGAGACTACTTATAATCATATTGACATTTTTGACATTATTCAGTTGTAATGATAACGGACAAAAATCAGTTTCCAAAAACGAAAAACTTGAACTTCTTCAAGAGCCTGACAAAGACTTAAAAGGAAAATATGAAAAAGAAAAAGACAGTTTGACAACTGACACTACTTATCAAGAATTTATGGGCGAAAAATTAAAACCTATAAGAAAAAAACTGAAGCCACTTTTAAACAGCCAAAAATGGACTTCTATGGACAAAAGAAAAATTGATACTGAAAATGGAAATGGAGCAGCTATTTATTACTTTCTTGACAAAGAACTAAGAAAAATTAGACTACTAGAGAACACGGACTCAACAGATAGATTTGTAGAATTCTACTTGGACGACAAAAACCTATTTTTCATATTTGAGCGATATACAAATAACTATGAATTGAAAAATGATCCTGAATTTTACGAACCATTTGAAGATAGTTTATTCTTTGAAAACGATGAATTAATAAGAATTAAAAGTAATATGGACTGCGGTGCTCCATTTGCAGAAGACTATCGAAAAGAAGAGCAAGTCAGACTGAAAACTGAATTTAAGAAACTTAAAGAACGATTATAAAATATAAAGCAAGTGGCATACCTCTCTCCCTCCCCCCCGCTGCCGCAAGCGTCCACGCTTGTGGTGAAGTGATGAAAAGGTAAAATGGTAAAGTAATAAATAATAAATTACTACATTTGTTTTTATGAGTAGGAACTACAAATTCCATAATCCAAAAGGACTTTACTTTGTAAGCTTTGCAACAGTATTTTGGATAGATGTATTTGTAAGAGAGGAATATTCAGACAACATTGTAAAGAATTTAAACTATTGCGTAGCTAATAAAGGAATGGAAATTTATGCTTGGTGTTTAATGACAAGCCATGTTCATCTAATATTTAAGTCTTTACAACTAAAACCAGAAGAATTAATACGAGATTTCAAAACATATACTTCAAAAGAATTAATTTCATTAATTACCAATCATCCACAAGAAAGCAGAAAAGAATGGATGTTGAATGCTTTTAAAAAAGCAGCACTAAATAACTCAAATAACACTATTAATCAGTTTTGGCAACAACATAATAAACCAATAGAATTATGGAGTAACGCTGTAATTGACCAAAAAATTGATTACGTACATAACAATCCTGTAGTAGCAGGTTTTGTTGAGAAACCTCTAGATTGGAAATATAGTAGTGCAAAAGATTTTTGTAATGAAAAAGGTTTGGTAAATTTATGTTTGGTTTAAAAAAAATGAATGGTATGGCAAATACACCACAAGCGTGGACGCTTGCGGCAGCGGAGGCAGCGGTGGGGTATATAACTACAATGATTTTGAAAAACATATTTTACCTCATAATTGTACTGGTAACTGTTACAGGATGCGTATCAACGAAAAGTATTTCATCACATAATGATAAAAAGTACTTTAAAGAATCACCAAAGATTGTCTCTTATAAAGACAGGTATTTTTTACGATTCGTTTATCCGGATGATACATTTGCTTTTTTCATGATGTGCGAATCAAAAATTAATGCTGACACTTTAATTTATTATTTACCGGTAACTACAAGTTCCGGCAACCTTAGAGGGAAAATTCAATTTCAAGAAATATTTAAAGCAAATGAGATTGAAATTATCAAAAAGAAAAACGTCTATTGGGAAGAACCAGATGGAAGTCTCGTAGTAATGCTGATAGAACAATTAAATAATGAAGAAATTGAGCTTCTTCCAACAACTAAAACTGAAAAACAAAAGTAATTGCCTCACCCACCTCTTTCTGTCCTTAGTCAGAAACAAGGCAAAAGCGACTAAGGACTTATAACGATAAAGCAAATAAATTACACGAACAGGTTGGGATTTTTTTAATGTGATTGTTTAATTGAGTAATAGAAATGAATATATCGTACCAACCCACGATATTTTAAATTATCGCTTTTTTAAACGATATTTTGAATTATCTTCACACCTTGTGCCAAATAAAAACTAAAAAGCAGTTTAATTCTACCCACACTAAAAACCAAAACATGCAAGATGTATTTTCCATAAAAACAGTACTTCACCAACGTTGCTTACTTCTTGCAGAAGAAAGAATTGTATCCTTACAACAAATTTTAAAAGAAGCCCAACAAGCTGCCAATAATGAAACCAAAAGTAGTGCGGGAGATAAACATGAAACCGGAAGAGCCATGGCTCAATTAGAAACGGAAAAACTAACTGCCCAACTGAGTGAGGCACTCAACATTAAACAAAACTTAGCTCAAATCAACCCTACTATAACTGGCAACACGGTTGTATTAGGAAGTGTAGTTTACACCAATAAGGGCAACTTTTATATGGCTGCAAGCATTGGAAAAGTAGCCTTAGAAAACGAAGTCTTTTTTGCTATTTCTCCTGCCTCTCCTATTGGTAAATTATTGCTCACAAAAAAAAAGAAGGAAACCTTCTCTTTAAATGATAATGCATATACTATTTTGGCTGTAATTTAAACTATTTTAGGTAAACTACTCTGCACTTTTCCAACCCAACATGTCATCCTGAACAATATTTTACTAGCTGAGGAACGAAGCACTGTAAAATGAAGTGTGGGATCTTGCTACTTAAGAAATCCAATGTCAAATTGAAATATAGAAATCTATAAATAAAAAGATATTTCGACAGCATTTTTCTACCCGCCTCAGGCGGATGAAAAATATTGCTCAATATGACAATTAGATTTAAAAGATGGATAGTAACTTTAATCAACAAAAATAGAACGTCCTTTGGATATTCTTTTGAAAAACAATACATTTGAAGAAATAATAAGTTACCGACAAACTTCACAAAAATAGTAGCACAATGAATAAAAAAACACTAAGATTAATGCTGATAAGCACATTTCTACTTTTAGCATTATCCTCATATTCTCAATACGATAGCATCCCTTATGGTGGAAATAACAGAACTTTTCTTGTTCATTTACCAACAGGATACACAGGAAATACAGATTTACCTTTAATTATTGCTATGCACGGAGGATTTGGGTCGGGATCACAATTGGAAACTCAATCTCAACTGAGTGTTAAATCGGACAACGAAGGGTTTATAGTGGTTTATCCCGAAGGTGTAAAAAGTCCTATAGGCTTCCGTACATGGAATGCAGGTGCATGTTGTGGTTATGCTAGTAACTCAAATGTAGATGATATCGGTTTTATAAATGCTCTACTAGATACATTGATTAACAACTATGCCATTGACAGCAATAAGGTATATGCTACAGGCATGTCAAACGGAGGTTTTATGTCCTATAGGCTTGCTTGTGAATTATCGGAAAGAATAGCTGCTATTGCCCCGGTGGCAGCTTCAATGACCATGACAAGTTGTAATCCACAAAGACCAATGTCCATCATTAGTTTTCATTCCTACCTCGACACCAATATTCCTTACAACGGAGGTGTTGGTAGTGGTTTTTCAAATCATTATAATCCGCCACAAGACTCTGTGCTAAATGCTTGGGCAAGTATGAACGGATGTTTAATTTTAAACGATACCATTATTGACAATTCGCAATACACACACATAAATTGGGACAATTGTAACTGTAATGTTGAAATACAACAATATATAACCCAAGATGGTGGCCATTCATGGCCGGGAGGTGTTCAAACACCGGGTGGAGACCCTGTTTCTAATTATATTAATGCTACTGACCTTATGTGGCCATTTTTTCAGCAATTCTCATTGGATTGTAATCCTTTATCCATTTCAAATGAAGTTGTTGAAGACGATTTAATAAAGGTCTTTCCAAATCCATCAAATAAACTAGTCAAAATTCAACCATACAAAGATTGGAAAAACATTAAGGTGTCATTTTTCAACCTACAAGGGAAAGAAATATTAAGTACAATCAACCAAACGGAAATTGATATAAGCTCTTTGTCGAATGGATTGGTATTAATGAAAGTTGAAATTGATAATATTATTAAAACCTATAGGCTATTAAAAACGGAATAAAGTCCGTAAGAAGATAGGCACTTCAAAATAAAGCGAAGAAACGTATTTTGCCTAAAAATAGATGGATAGTAACTTTCATCAACAAAAAGTAGAACGCCCTTTGGATGCTATGTTGAAAAACAATACATTTGACAAAGATATATAACAACAATAGACGCAACTGATTGCGTATAACCAGATGTTGTGTGTCATTAAAAAATGAAAATATTACTTACAGGCTCAACCGGCTACATAGGAAAAAGATTACTCCCTGTTTTGGTTGAGGCCGGACATGAAGTAATTTGCTGTGTGCGGGATATAAAAAGATTCAACCCTCCTGAATCTTTAAACCACAAGATTTCTGCTCTTAAAATAGATTTATTAGACGAAGATTCTCTAAAAATTATCCCTAAAGATATTGATGGTGCTTATTATTTAGTGCATTCCATGTCATCCTCTAGCGATTATAAATCTCTTGAAGAGATTTCTGCAATTAACTTTAGAAATGCTCTTGAAAAAACCAACGTTAAACATGTAATCTATTTAAGTGGCATAGTGAATGAAACAGAACTCTCTACACATTTAAGTTCAAGAAAGAATGTTGAATTTGAGCTTAGTAAAGGTTCATATAATTTCACAGCACTCAGAGCAGGAATAATAATCGGCTCAGGAAGTGCATCCTTTGAAATTATAAGAGATTTGGTAGAAAAACTACCCATTATGATTACCCCTAAATGGCTCAATACTAAATGTCAGCCAATTGGAATTTCAAATGTCATTGCATTTTTATCTAAATCATTATTCAATCAGGAAACTTATAATCAAAATTTTGATATTGGTGGACCAGATGTATTATCGTACAAGCAAATGCTTTTAGGTTTTGCAAAAAAAAGAAATTTAAAACGCAAAATTTTTGTAGTTCCTGTTATGACTCCAAAGCTATCTTCCTACTGGCTTTATTTCGTTACATCAACCTCTTATAAACTTGCTACATCTCTCGTAAATAGTATGAAGATAGAAGTGGTATGTAGAGATAATAGAATTAATACAATTCTAAATATAAAACCCTTAAGCTATTTTGAATCATTAGAAAAAGCTTTCAGTAAAATAGAAAGTAATGAAATTATTTCCAGCTGGAAAGATTCTTACACCAGTAGTGGGATAAGTTTTGATATATCGGAATTTATCGAAGTACCAACCTACGGATGTTTTATTGACAAAAGAAAAAAAAAGATTGATAACCGTGAAGTTTGTATAGATAAAATTTGGAGTATAGGAGGAGAAAAGGGTTGGTATTATGCCAACTGGTTATGGACTGTTAGAGGCTTTTTAGATAAGTTAGCGGGAGGAGTTGGACTACGGAGAGGTAGAACAAGTCAAACATCAATTAATGTAGGTGACACTATTGACTTCTGGAGAGTTTTATACGCTAACAAGAAAGAAGGTAGGTTATTACTTTTTGCTGAAATGAAACTACCCGGAGAAGCCTGGTTGGAATTTAAAATAGTTGAAGATCAACTTCAACAAACGGCAACATTTAGACCATTAGGTCTAGGAGGAAGACTGTATTGGTATTCTGTATTGCCCTTCCATGGTATTATTTTTAAAGGAATGATAAAAAAACTAACGATGAACCAATAAAGAATATGACAGTTCTCTTTAACAATACTACCTTACTTGGCATAGCAAAGCAAATAAAGTTATCTGAAAAAAGTTGACCTTAATTAAAGAAATGAAAATTCGTTACCTTAATAGTTTAGATTATTTTTGGTTCATTAGCCTTTATAAAATTAGCAATACTGGTAAGCTTACAGACAACAATAAAGGAATAGTTTTTACGAATCGTAAATCAACATCTATTATATCCAAAGTAATTTCTTTGAAACGAATAAAGCCAAGATTCGGTAATTTCGAAAATTGGATAGAAGTTACATATTACAATAGAAATAATAGGAAGGATAAAATATACATAACAGGAGGTCTTTTTGGCCCTAATTTAGAAGAAATCACATCACTTTTTAGTAATTATTTAATAGCCACCAATTGCTCAGCTGAGCATAGTGAATAATATCATTTTCGTTTTTTAACAAAACTTATGTGATAGAATCCTACTAAAGAACATTCAACCCCTGGAATTGTGCATCATAATCGAAACTAGACCTCGAAGAGGTCAAACGTTTATAGATAAATTGAATGACAAAAACATACGACCCCGTTGGGGTCGCACTTACTACTCGATATTTTCTATAAACATATAATCCCTTCGGGATTCTACCTCCACTCGGCAAGACTTTGCTACTAAACAAATCATATCATTTGGTTTTAGCAAAAACCACTTACTTGATGTATAAGCTATTTTTTTTATATTTGAAAAAATAAGTCTAATGAAAAACATTTAAAATATGAGTACATTTTCACAACTATATATTCAAATAGTTTTTGCTGTTAAAGGCAGACAAAGTTTAATTTCTAGAGAATGGGAAGAAGAGTTATATAAGTATATTACAGGAATCGTAACCAATAAAGAGCAAAAACTAATTGCAATAAACGGAATGCCTGACCACATACATTTTTTAATAGGTCTGAAACCTTCTTGTAAATTATCTGACTTAGTTAGAGAAGTGAAAAAATCATCAAATACTTTTATAAACGAAAAGAAATTTACCAAATACAATTTTGAATGGCAAGAAGGATATGGAGCTTTTTCATATTCTCATTCAGCTTTAGACAGTGTAATTGCCTATATAAATAACCAGAAAGAACATCACAAAAAGAAAACATTTAAAGAAGAATACAAAGATTTTTTAAAGAAGTTTCAAATTGAATATAAGGAAGAATACTTGTTTAAATGGCTAGACGATGAATAGAAAATAATTACAGACCTCGAAGAGGTCTAATGTTTATAAAAAACAATGGATAAAAAAGATTCGACCCCGATGGGGTCGTACATCATAATCAACATTTGTCTATAAACATACAATCCCTTCAGGATTGAAAATAAACAAATTAAAAAATAATTGATTAACAATACATTATAATCTTATAGCTCCAAGAGTCTGATGTTTATAAAAACCAATAGATAAAAACATTCGACCCCGATGGGGTCGCACATCCACATTTTATATAATCCCTTCGGGATTACTCCCTCCTCTCGCCCTTTCGTCACTTGCAAAATATTCAAAACACAAAAAAAGCGTGTTAAGAAAATCTCAACACGCTTATCGTAATGTTTTCGGCTAATTAATTTAGCACAAAAGAAACGGTTTCTAAATGCTCTGAATCTCTAACGCTTAATGCTTTTGAATAGTTCAAAATATTATTAATAGTAGATTGTTTGGGCGTATTTCTTTTGGTTGTTTTTTTATCGTTAAACAAAAGCGATTTTAGTTGCTCTTCTTCTTTTGATAATGCTAAATAATTAAAAATAGTAATTTGATTCATAGGCAATAAAAAGTTTTAGGTTTTAATTTACACACTTAACGATACATTTTTTTAAATATTGTAGTACTCAATAAAATTATTTTGGAAACAAATGCTTTCGTATCTTTGCAAAAAACAACTGCATGTATCACTTCCTTATAAAACCCCTACTGTTCTTAATGTCGCCCGAAAAAGCACATTATTTTGCCACGGGTTGTTTAACTTTTTTTTCCAACATACCCGGAGGTGCTGCTTTATTAAGAGCACTTTTTGAAGTGAAAAATAAAAAACTAGAACGCCATTTATTCGGATTAACATTTAAAAACCCAGTAGGCTTAGCTGCTGGGTTCGATAAAGATGCTCGTTGGTTCAACGAATTAGCCAATTTAGGCTTTGGTTTTATAGAAATTGGCACCCTTACCCCAAAAGGACAAATTGGCAACCCCAAACCTCGTTTGTTTAGAATTACGGAGGATGAAGGATTAATCAACCGAATGGGATTTAACAACCTAGGGGCAGAAGATGCTATACAACGATTAAAAAACAGAAAAACCGACATTGTTATTGGTGGTAATATCGGAAAAAATACAGCAACCTCCAATGATGATGCATTAGATGATTACTTATTTAACTTCAACACCCTACACGATTATGTAGATTATTTTGTGGTAAATGTAAGCTGTCCGAACATTAAAGACTTAACCAAATTGCAAGACACCCCTTTTCTGCTGAACTTATTGGGAGAGCTCAAAAAAATCAATCAGACCAAAACAAAGCCTAAACCTATTTTATTAAAAATTGCTCCCGATTTAAACAACTCTCAGCTAGATGAAGTGATTGAGATTGTAGCCCAAACCAAAATTGATGGCATTATAGCTACCAACACTACTACCTCCAGAGAGAATTTAAAAACTTCACCAAAAGAAATTGAAGCCATTGCCAATGGCGGGTTAAGCGGAAAAGCATTAAAAGAACGCTCTACAGAAGTAATTCGCTACTTAGCCCAAAAATCTAACAAAGCGTTTCCTATTATTGGTGTGGGAGGAATACATTCCGCAGCAGATGCTCTTGAAAAAATAGAAGCCGGAGCAGATTTAGTTCAAATTTATACTGGATTTATTTATGAAGGTCCAGGGTTAATAAAAGCAATAAATAAAAAGATATTAGAGAATGGTTAAACTAATTGAATGTCCGAGAGATGCCATGCAAGGTTTGCATGATTTCATTCCTACAGCTACAAAAGCGGCCTACATCAATCAACTATTAAAAGTAGGTTTTGATACCATTGATTTTGGCAGTTTTGTTTCTCCAAAAGCCATTCCTCAGTTAAAAGATACTGCAGAAGTACTTTCTAGACTTGATTTGTCGGCTACAACAAGTAAATTATTAGCCATTATTGCCAATACTCGCGGAGCAAATGATGCTGTTTTATTTGAAAAAATTGACTACTTGGGCTTTCCGTTTTCTATATCAGAAACCTTTCAACAACGTAATACCAATTCCAGTATTTTACAATCGTTAAAAACAGTAGAAGAAGTTCAGTCGCTTTGTGTAAAGCACAACAAAAAGTTGGTGGTTTATATTTCTATGGCTTTTGGAAATCCTTATGGCGATGAATGGAACAGCGACATTGTAATTAATTGGACAAAAAAATTAGCTGATTTAGGCATCGAAATAATTGCATTGAGCGATACTATTGGTGTTTCCAATAAAGAAAATATCAGCTACCTGTTCAATAACATCATTCCTGAATTCACTACTATAGAAATTGGAGCTCACCTCCATACTACTCCTGACACATGGAAAGAAAAAATTGTTGCTGCTTATGAAAACGGTTGCCGAAGATTTGATGGAGCTATTAAAGGTTTTGGAGGTTGTCCTATGGCTACCGACAAACTTACCGGAAACATGCCTACAGAAAATTTAGTGCATTATTTTAACGAAATAAACGTTGATAACGGCATTAACACCACTGAATTTGAGAAAAGCTTATTAGCTGCTAATAAAGTGTTTTTGTAAATAGTTAGCCCCACCCAACCTCCCCGAAGGGGAGGAACTTCCAACGCACAGAGCCTTAGTTAATCATTATTTGATATCCGATTAATAAATAACTATTAACGTTTAACTATCTGAACATCTCATTAGCTTTCACCCACAACGGATCATCTGATGGCACTGGGGCAACTACTTCCATTTGTTCTTTACGAACAGGATGTAAAAAACTAATTTTTCTAGCATGTAAACTAATTGAAGCATCTTTATTAGAACGATTAAATCCGTATTTTAAGTCTCCTTTAATCGGGCTACCCATTTCCGATAATTGCACTCTAATTTGATGATGTCTGCCAGTTTTCGGTAAAATCTCCAACAAAAAATAGTTGTCAAAATCAAAAATTATTTTATACGTTAATTCGGCAACTTTAGCCCCCTGAAACATGGTTTCCTGAGCGAAAGATTTATTCTTAGCTTCATTCTTTTTTAAGTAATGAACTAACTTACCTTCTTTATTTTTTGGTGGATTTTTAACTATTGCCCAATACGTCTTTTGAATTTCCTTATCCTGAAACATTTTATTCAACCTCATTAAAGATTTGCTTGTTTTAGCAAAGATTACAATTCCGCTGGTAGGTCGGTCAATTCTGTGTGGAGTACCGATAAAAACATCGCCTGGTTTGTTATATTTTTGTTTGATGTAGCGTTTCACCTTTTCGCTCATAGGCTCATCGCCTGTTTTATCGCCTTGCACAATTTCTCCCGAGCGTTTGTTTACAATAATAAGGTGATTGTCTTCAAAAAGAATATCTAAATCTACGTTGGATTCCATTAAAATAAGTAATGATTACAGCTGCAAAGCTACGGAGTATTTTAAACAACTTTATTGTGAAAGGATAATATTTTGCTCCAGCTCTTCTTTGTATAAATTTCTGTCTTTAATCCACAGTTTCTTTTCTATGGTTTTTCCCGTATTATCAGCAATTTTTAAGACATATTTATTGGGAGGTAAAATCATAATATAACTTCCTTTGTTATGATTTACTTCAAAAATACCTTGTAAATCACCACCTTCTTCTTTAAAGGCTTCTATTTGCATAGAATAATTTACCAAGGTAGAATCTCCATTATAAACCATTCCTTTTACAGTAGTTAGTTGGGTTTCTTCATCTTTTAATTCAACTCTGTAAATGTCTAAATCTCCTTCCGAATCGCTTCTGTAAGCAGATAAGTAAACAAATTGTTTGTTTTCAGAGAAACAAATACTGGTATTATCGTCCGGAGTATTTAGCGGATAACCAATGTTTAAAGGTTTCGACCACGTTTGTGTTTCTTCATCAAAAGTAGATTTAAACACATCATAACCACCAATACTAATATGTCCTTCCGATGCAAAATATAAGGTTTTGCCTTCATCAACTAAGTAAGGGTTAATTTCATTTAAATTGGTATTAATATTTTCTCCCATATTAGATGGATTTCCCCATTTTCCGTTGGGTAATTTTTTTACAAAATAAAGGTCTGAGGCACCATAACCATCTTTTTTCTCACTTGAAAAAACCATCAATTGACCATCATTGGAGATAGTGGCACTAAGTTGTTTGGAACTTTTATCGTTAATTAATTTATTATCAATTTTCTTTGCTTTGGTATAAGAACGTTTTCCCATTTCTGCCATATACAGGGTATTTTTTTCTTTCGGATTATCCACATAATAAAACACATAGTTACCATTTTCAGAAATCCCTGCAACTTGTTCATTACCATACGAATTAGGATAATTAATTGAACGCGTTTTAGACCATTTTCCACTTCTAAAAGTTGATCCGTAAATGTCGGCTGTGTAATACCCTTCTAAATCATAAATTCTGCCTGTTGTCCCCTCTCTTCTGGTGGTAAACATCAGTTGGTATTCATTTGGGGTTACTATTGGAAAATATTCTTTTCCCTTTGAATTAACATATTTACCTAAGTTTTCAAAATGGGTATTTACCGGAAACTTTACCAATTGCTTGGCATTATTGCACATATTAATTCTTCTGCGACTTTTTTCAGCTAGCTCTGAATTAGCATCATTTTCAATATATTTCTCAAACATTTTAATGGCTAAATCGTACCTGTTGGTTAAATGGTAACCTTTTCCTAAGTAATACCATACTTCACTAGAAACATCAGACTTTTTAGAAACTTGCTCTAACATTTTAATTCCATCTTCCCATTCGTAAGAATTAAGCAAACTCACTCCAAATCTAAATTTAAATTCCGTATTGTTTTGGTTCTTTTTATACAATTCTCTATAAAGCTCTTTGGCTTTCATAAAATTATCATTGCTATACATTTTATTAGCATTGTCAGGTAATTCGTAATGTAATTTTTGCCCCAATAATGTTTGAGAAATTAACACCACTAATAGTAAAATTGTACGTTTCATTTTCATGGTGGAAAAATAGTAATAATATTTAAAAAAATGTTATAATTTTTTATTTTAGTTTATTCTCCCTCCTATTTTTTTAATCTTTCTAAATTTTCAATCTGAAAGATCTATTTTCAAAATGAAAAAATAAGATCAAATTACCTAATTCACTAAAGCAAAACAAAACCAATTAAATACCTCATAATCAGATAATATAAATCAATTTCATAAAATACATTTTAGCAATGGTACTTGGTTTGCCTGATGTAAATCAAAATATGCTTGATATGGAAAATAGTGGTAAAAAGTTAAAAATTGCAGTGTTAGAAGATAGTTCTTTTTACAATAAAATTATTTGTGAAAAACTAGATTACTACACCAAATTACTTGCCGATGCTAAGGGTTTTAAATATGAAATTGAATCGTATGCTCATTTTGACGATTTTTTAAGAAATCTAAAAGCTGATACAAACATTGTATTTTTAGATTACTACCTAGGCGAAGGTGTTACTGCTATTGATGTGATGGATGTAATTCATAAAAAATGTACCGATTGTAAAATAGTAATTATTTCTCAATCGAGTAATCCATCTACCATCGAAAAAACCATTGATAACGGTGCTGTTGCTTTTATATATAAGGATAAAGATGCTCTAGAAAAATCATGCTATTTTGTAGAGGAGTTTATCAATGTTAATTTTTCTTAACCCTACAAAACAAACAAAAAAAATCATGACTTTACGCAAAAAATATCGTATTTTAGTAGCTGATAGCGATTTAGATTTTCAGCATCAGTTATCAAGGATATTAAAAAATGTTATTGCTAGTTATAAAAACACTAACATTGAACTTTTTGCAGAGACCGATGTTCAGAAAATAAATGAACAGGTAAAAAGCAAACTCGATTTAGTATTTTTAGATGCTGATTTTTTCATAAATGATGATGAAATTTTGCTACCTAACTTGTTTAAAACCAATCCTAATTGCATCATTGTTTTATTAACTTCAGATAAAATTGGTATAAAAATCACAAAAGTAATTGACACATTTAAGAAATATAACCAGTTATTTTTTGGAGAGCATTTATTAAAAGATAATTACTCTGATGATATAATAAGTTTCTTTTGTAGTGGATATGTAGATAGAATTGTGTACCATTAATAAAAAACTAAAAACCTATGAATAAAAGAACTGCTTTTCAGTATAAAATACTTGCCATAATGTTGGTAATTATGGTTTTAGTAAGTATTACCGGAATTTATGCCTACAAACGTTTTTCTCAAATAGTTACCAGCATTAGTAAAGAAGCTAGAGTTGATATGAGATTAATTACGGCTAAATCATTAATGAATGATGTTGCCGAGGCAGAAAATAGCGTAAAATCTTATAGCCTAATTAGAGACACCCTTTATTTAAACAAATTTTACAAAGCAGCAGAAAGATCTAACGATAAACTTAGGAGACTTCATAAATACAGTGCTGATAAAAAAATATTGTCACACGAAGTTGATACACTAGAAATTTTAATAGCAGAAAAATTTAATGTTCTTAATGAACTTTTAGTAATTCAAGATAAGTACCGAGTTCAAACAGCTTTGGATAAAGTAATCACCAATATTGAAAAAAATGACACCACTAATAATGATACCCTTATAGATGAAACCACTAAAACTGAACTAAAACCTAATATTATCCAGAGAATATTTGGTAAAAAAAACAAAACCGATTCTATTGATAAAAACGAAAAACAATATAGCATTGAAGAAATTAATGAAGAAATTACTACCATTAAAAAAGAAGAAAAAGACATTGAAACCGTTCTTAAAAATCAGGAATTAACATTATTAGTTCAAGATAAAGAAGTTAGTAAACGTATAAAAAACCTGTTAAATTCAATCGAAGCTAAGGAATTACTTTCTATAGCCATCCATACCGAAGAGGCTGAAAAAGCCATGAAAGAAACCAATACACAAATTGCTATTTTTTGTGTATTAACCGCTTTGTTGTTGGTAATTATGGCATACATCATTATTAATTATGTACAAAATAGTGCTAGATATAGAAAAATACTCAAACAAGCTAAAGCAAAAGCGGAAGACTTAGCTGTTACCAAAGAAAGGTTTTTGGCTAATATGAGTCATGAGATTAGAACTCCTATGAATGCTATTGCAGGTTTTACAGAACAAATAGACAAAGGACCGCTAACTCCTGAACAAAAAGAGCAACTAACCATGGTACGTAAGTCTATTGATCATTTACTTTATTTAATTAATGATGTGTTAGACTTTACGAAACTTCAATCGGGTAAGCTAAAACTAGAAGCTATTGGTTTCAGACCAAATGAATTTGTAAGAGACGTTATCACATTTGTTAAGCCATTAGCAAAAGAAAAAAAGATTGAAATTAAATGTGATATTAAAACTGATGATGAACTAATTTTATTAGGAGACCCCTTTCGCCTTCGACAAATTTTGCTTAACCTAATTAGCAATTCTATTAAGTTTACAGAAAACGGTTCTATATCTGTTCAGCTTACTCAGGTAATGAAAAGTAGCCACTTTACCAATATTCGGTTAGAAGTTACCGATAGCGGAATTGGTATGAAAAAAGATCAGCTAAAAAAAGTTTTCAGAGAGTTTGAACAAGCTGAAGTAAGTACCTCTAGAAACTACGGAGGAACAGGCTTAGGACTTTCTATTGTAAGTATGTTGGTAAAATTACATGAAGGAAAAATTGATATTATAAGTAGTCCGAACAAAGGAACAACAGTATCGGTAGAAATCTCTTATCCTTTAGGAACAGAAGCAGAAATAGAATTATATGAAAAAGTAGAAAAAGAAAGTGATAGCAATTTAACACTTCCTGAAGGATTAAAAATATTAATTGTTGATGATGAGGAATATAACAGAAAATTACTATCTACTATTTTAAAAAAATACCCAGTAAGTTATACCGAAGCTATAAATGGTGTTGAAGCAATTATGGAAGTGAAAAGAAACAACTATGATTTAATTTTGATGGATGCCAGAATGCCTAAAATGGATGGTGTTGAAGCTACAAAAAGAATTCGCAGACTAAACGGCAGTGCAAAAAGCAACATTCCTATTATTGCATTAACTGCCGCTGTTACAGAAGAAAACAAAAAAGAATACAAATTTGCGGGAATGAATGGTTGTTTAGCTAAACCTTTTAAAGAAAAAGAATTGTTACAAGAAATTAATAACTTAATTGAATTAAATAACAATACAGATACAACTGAAACACCAACTAATCCCGAAAAAGAAGCGAGCAGCTTAGACTTATCTGCTCTAAAAGAGCTTAGTAACGGTGATAAAACATTTTATACCGATATGTTACAGACATTTCTACAAACTACCACTACTGGTATTAGTGAAATGGAAAAATTACTAAAAGACAAAAACTATGAAATGATAGCCGAACATGCTCATAAAATTTCTTCTCCTTGCAAACATTTAGGTGCCGATTTGCTTTATAATCTTCTTAAAGAAATTGAAGAAAATTGCAGAAACAACACTAACTTAGAGGATGTAAGCGATTTAATAGAAAAAATGGTAACGGAATATAAAACTATAAACGAATTAATAAATAAAGAACTAACAAAAAACTAATTTATGGAAAACAAGTCTTTTATAATATATGTGGTTGAAGACAACGAATGGTACAACAAACTATTAGTACATAATTTATCTCTAAACCCCGATTTCGTGGTTGAATCTTTTCTAAACGGAAAAGAACTTATAAAAGCATTGGTTAAAAAACCTGATGTGGTTACTTTAGATTATCGCCTGCCGGATATTGATGGAGAAAGCTTGTTAACTAAAATAAAAGATTATGATCCAAACATTGAAGTTATTATAATTTCCGAACAAGAAGAAATTGAAACTGCAGTAGATTTACTTAAAGCAGGAGCTTATGATTATATTGTAAAATCTAAAGACATTAAAGACAAATTGGTAAATACTGTTAATAACATTAAGAAAAATACCAAGCTAAAAAAACAATTAGTAAGTTTACAAAAAGAGGTACAAGGAAAATATGCTTTTGAAAAATCTATCATTGGAACCAGTGCTTCATTAAAAAAAGTGTTTGAACTTATTGCAAAAGCCACTGAAACCAATATAAGTGTTACCATTACTGGCGAAACAGGCACAGGTAAAGAAGTAGTTTCAAAAGCTATACATTATAATTCTCCAAGAAAAGACAAACCTTTTGTTGCAGTAAATATGGCAGCTTTACCAGCTGAACTTATAGAAAGTGAACTTTTCGGACATGAAAGAGGTGCTTTTACTGGTGCCGATACTAGAAGAAAAGGAAAATTTGAAGAAGCTGGAGGTGGAACTTTATTTTTAGATGAAATTGGCGAAATGGATATGAACTTTCAGGCTAAACTTTTAAGAGTATTGCAAGAAAAAGAAGTAACCAGAGTTGGTGGAAATGAAGTAATAAAAGTGAATTGTAGAATTATTGTTGCCACCAACAGAAATCTGCAAGAAGAAGTAAAAAATGGAAAGTTCAGAGAAGATTTATACTACAGACTTTTTGGTTTACCCATTCATCTTCCTCCATTAAGAGAAAGAGATAATGACACCTTACTTTTAGCTAAATTTTTTATTGATGCTTTCTGTAAAGAAAATAGTTTGGAACCAAAATCTATTAGCGAAAATGCCAGAAAAAAGCTGCTTAGCTACAATTGGCCAGGAAATATCAGAGAATTGAAATCCGTTGTTGAACTAGCCGTTGTAATGTCGTCAGGAAAAGAAATTACTGCTGATGATATTTCTCTGAGTACTAACGATGCGTTGCCAAATGTACTTACAGATGAAATGACCATGAGAGAATATGAAATTAGAATCGTAAATCACTACATGCAAAAATATAACAACAACACCAAATTAGTTGCCGACAAACTTGGTATAGGACAAACTACTGTTTACCGCTTATTAAAAGAAGATAAAAAATCAAAATAACTATTAACCCAATTAAAACCTAACGCCATGAAAACACAAGAAAAATTAATCTACATTGTTGAAGACAGTAAAATTATTGCCGACATACTCGCTAAAGTAATTAGCTCCATTCCTAACACAAAAACAAAAGATTTTTGTAATGGAGAAAGTATGCTTAACGAGCTTAACTATGAAATGCCCGATATGATTTTTTTAGATTATTACCTCTATGAAAATGGGAGAAAAATTAATAACAACTCTACCACTATGAATGGTGAGCAAGTTTTTAATGAAGTAATGAAAGTTAATCCAGATGTTCCTGTGGTACTACTTACTGGCCTTGATGATTACAACATTATTGAAAAAATGAAAGCCAGTGGCATTTGTTGCGTCATCCATAAAGAAGTAGATGATATCTACAACTCGGTATTAGACTGTGTTCAAAAATACCTACCACAAACTGTTTAGCATTTTCATTTTGAAAATCATTTCTTCATAATGGAAACTTTCAAGGTTTCTAAGAATTAATAAGCCACTGAAATTCAGCGGCTTATTTTTTACCCCTACCCATGGCACAAGAATGGAACAACCCTATTCGAACAATTAAAACTAATAGCCATGAAAACAATGAGAACAAAGAAAAAATTGAAGATTGTAATTGTTGAAGACAACTTATATTACAATAAAGCACTTACTCATTATTTAAATACATTGTGTAATTCGGCTGTTTATCCAGAATTTGATTTTGAGATAAAATCTTACCTAAATGCACACGATTGTATTGAAGAGTTAGAAGACGACACTAACATCATGGTACTCGATTATTATTTAGAGAATGATGAAGAAGATGATATTCTTACCGGAGCAGACATAGTTAAAGCAGCTAAAAAACATTGCCATAATTGTGAAATAATAATGATGAGTTCTCAGCAAAATGCCCACACCACAAGTGAATTAATGAGACAAGGTATTTATGACTATATCGATAAAACAGTAAACTCTAAAGATAGATTAGGTGCTGTTGTGCAAAAACTGCTTACCAAAGAATTTAAAGAAGAACCAGAAGAATTAATATAAATCCAATAAAAATAAAAGAATAAATATGTTAAACCAAAAATTAGAAACCATGAAAACACAAGAAAAAAGTAACAACAAAATGCTTAAAAATGTATTACTATCATTTTTTATTGTAGCAGCCTTAGGAGCAACATTTTTTGCCTATAAACAATACGATGAAAATGTTCAGCTTCAGGAATTTTTTGAACACGAAAAACTTGCTATGGAAGAACATGTTCAGCAATCTTTCGATCAAATTGAAGCCAATTTAGCTCAAATTACGGCAACAGAAAACAACCTGAAATTCAACTTTGACGAAGGCAATATTGAGACTGGTACAACTCAGAAAGAAAGAATTCAGCAAGAAATTAACTTTATAGAACACTTAATTGCGGAAAACAAAAGAATTATTGAAGACCTTAACAATCAGGTGACAGATAAAAACAAAAGATTAGCTTCTTTTGGTAAAAAAATAGCAGGGCTCAATAAAAAAATTAAAGATTATGAGACACAAACTGCCGAGCTGAAAAAAGCCAATGATTTACTTGCTAAAAGCTTAGAAGAATTAACCGTTGAAAACAATTTCTTGAGTTTAGAAAATGAACACCAAAAGTTTTTGTTGGAAGATACCGAGAAAATAATTGCACAGAAAGATGACACTATTAATATGGCTTTTTATATAACCGGTACTTTTGATAAGTTAAAAGAATCAAAAATTATTGCTAAAGAAGGTGGAATTATAGGAATTAGAGCTACTAAAACGTTGCAAGAAGGTTTTGATCAAGGTGATTTTATACAAGTAGATAAACGAAATGTAAAAACCATTCCTGTTTATAGTAAAAAAGCCGAAATTATTACCACCCATCCAACGGATAGTTACGAGTTGATAGAAGAAGATGGTGTAGTAAATTACATTAAAATTACTAACGCTGATTTATTTTGGGAAAAAAGTAAATTCCTGGTAATTGAAACCAAAGGAAGTAACCAAGTAGATTTAGCCAATAAATAATCCTAATCTCCTTAATTTCACTAAACAGAACATCCCGAAGCTTATAAGTTTCGGGATGTTTTTTTATTCCACCTATCTAAAAAAGAACTTTTAAAAGTATTATTAATATATTTGGAAAATTATAAGTCTAATAAAATAGAATATTACGAATATAACATTCAAAGTTTAAGTATGGATAAGAAAAAAATAATTAAAATAGTAGTTGGAGCAATAGCCTTTATATTGGTTTATGTTAGTATTCAACAAATCGTATTTAAATCTCCATCATTCGATAAGCAAATGATGCAAACCGCCAGCGAACTAAATAAATCTTGCCCTATTATGGTTGACAGTGAAACAAGACTTGACAATGCTATGGCACTTCCAGAAAATACATTTCAATATAACTATACATTAGTAAACATGAACAAAGAAGAAATGAATGTTTCCGAAGCTGAAAATTTCTTACAACCAAATATATTAAACAGTATAAAAACAAATCCAGATCTAAAAGCTTTCAGAGATAATAATGTAACTATGGTTTACAACTATAAAGACAGTAATGGCGAACATTTATTTAAATTAATTTTTGAACCATCCCAATATAAATAGATAAAGTCTTAATAGCACAGCGAAAAAAAGTTATTTTTAAACGTAATTTGTCATTCAATTGGCAATGCACTCACTCTTCGTGTCATTTCGAGCAATGTTTTTGTACTGTTGTAGACAGTGCTGAAAAACGATGCCGAGAAATCTTCTTATTTTTGGAGAATAAGTTTATTTTTTTAGGACATCAACACAAATTAAAAAAAATGAAAAAATAGAATGACGCTATTTTCAGCCCTTAACCAAAAAGATTTCTCAAGCTTCATTTTACTAAGTTTCGTACCTCAACTTGTAAAATTTCGTTCGAAATGACACAAACAGACTAATACTTTTGGTAAATATCTTTCTCTTACCCCCCTTCTCGAACGCATTTGTAATGCGTTCGTTTACAATAATTAGCTTTTTCAAATTGAAAATAATTTTTTATTATTGAAAAAGTGGCGCATCCCAAAATAATAATAAACAATTGTATTTCAACGTTTTATAATCATCATACCAAATTGGTATGTAGTTGGTTTTAAGATTGGTCAAACCATAAAAACTAAAAATCATGAAAACAACAAAAATTTTATCCGCAGTATTAATTGCAGTTTTTGTAACTGCTAATGTAAACGCTCAGGATGGTGATAAAATTCCTGATTTAGCAATTAATTCAACCAACTATAAAACCGCAATTGGATTAAGAGCTGGGGAAACCTCTGGATTAACCATAAAACGATTTGTAAGTAGCAGCAGTGCTTTAGAAGGAATTATAGGCTTTTGGAGTCATGGTTTAAGTGCTACCTTATTGTACGAAAAACATGTACCTGCTTTTAATGTAGATGGATTAAATTGGTACTATGGTGCTGGTGGTCACGTAGCTTTTGAAGCTGGAAGAAAATTAGTTTATTACAGTAATGACAGGTATTACCGATACAATGATGGAAATATAGGCTTAGGTGTTGATGGTATTATAGGTATGGAGTACAAAATCCCTTCCATTCCGTTTGCACTTAGTTTAGACGTAAAACCTTATGTAGAGGTAATTTCTAACGGTAGAGTTTGGACTTCTTTAGATCCAGGATTAGGAATTAAAGTAACCTTTTAATAATAAACCTTAAAAATTTATAGCCATGAAAACAATGATAAGCATGTTCATACTAACCACACTAACAATAGGATTATTTATTGTCGGATGTACTAAAGATGAAATGAACACAGGTAAAATGATGATAAAAATGACAGATGCCCCTGCAAATTTTACGGAAGTAAATGTTGATGTACAAGAATTTCAGGTGCATTATGCCAACAATAACAACACTAATGGTTGGGTAACTTTAAATACCAATGCCGGAATTTACAACTTACTCGATTTGCAAAATGATGTTTCGGTAGTTATTGTAGATCCTCAAGATTTATCTGTAGGAAAAATTACCCAAATGAGATTAATTTTAGGTCAACAAAATACTGTTGCCACAACAGATTCTATCTATCCACTTAAATTAGCTAGCCAAGATGAAACGGGTTTAAAAATTGTTACTCCATTTAATATAGTAGCCAATAAAACCATAAGTATTTTGGTAGATTTTGATGCAGAACAATCTGTTGTAGTTGAAGGTGACGGATCTTTTAGATTAAAACCTGTCATTAAAATAAAAAGTGTTGAATATTACTAAACAGTAACCTAACTTTAAATTTATTAATCCATAAAACTAAAATATCATGAACTATTTAAGAATAATCATCTTGTTAACTATTGTTAGTTTTACGTTTGGATGTAAAAAAGACGATTCTTTAACACCTAGTTATGGTTATATAGAACCTGTTGACTTCTTGTCTGACAAGAAATACAAGATGTTGATTGTAGAAATTAACTATGTAGAAGGATATATGCCAACTGAAGAAGCAGTAGATAACATGGTTACCTTTCTTTCAGCCAGATTAAAAAAACCGAAGGGAGTAAAAGTGACTATGAAAAGCATTCCTTCTCCAAGAAAATCATCCTTCTCTCATAGCGATGTAGTTTATTTGGAAAAAATGCACAGAAAACATTTTCCTTTAGGAGATATTTTAACTGCTCACATATTGTTCTTAGATGACGGATACATTCAAGATACTGACAATACAAAATATTTAGGAATAGCTTATGGAGCAACATCTATAGCCATATTTCATAAAACAGTCAGTGATTATTCTGGTGGAATTACACAACCCAGTAATGAGGTGTTAGAAACTACAATTATTAACCATGAATTTGGTCATGTGTTGGGATTGGTAAACAATGGAACTTCTATACAAACCAATCATCAGGATACAAATCACGGACACCATTGCGATAATGATGCATGCTTAATGCATTACGCTATGGAAACCACCGATATTGTTGGCAACTTAGTTGGAGGAAATATTCCTGAATTAGATCAAAATTGTATTAACGATTTAAAAAATAATGGCGGCAAGTAGAGAAAAACGCTTGGGTGGATTGTAATTGCCATCCAAGCGTTTTTATTTAAATTCATATTTTAAAGCTAAAAATCAAATTGTTATTAAAAGCTATTAGATTGTGTATAAATTAGACGACTAAAAAATTCTCAACAAAAAAAGATTGTTGACTTTTGTTTTTATCTAACTACAAACTAAAAAGCTTACATGAAAGCATCTGATTTATTCATTAAAGCACTCGAAAACGAAGGTGTACAATACATTTTTGGTGTTCCGGGTGAAGAAAACTTAGATTTTCTTAACTCCTTAAAAAACTCATCTATTCAACTTATAATTACCCGACACGAACAAGGTGCGGGTTTTATGGCAGCAACTTATGGCAGATTAACAGGCAAACCTGGTGTTTGTATTGCTACTTTAGGTCCAGGAGCTACTAATTTTGTTACTCCGGCAGCTTATGCTCAACTTGGAGGTATGCCCATGTTTATGATTACAGGTCAGAAACCTATTAAAAAAAGTAAACAAGGCAGGTTTCAAATTGTTGATATTGTTGACCTAATGAGGCCTATTACCAAATTTACCAAGCAAATTGTAAACGCCAATAATATTGCCCCTTTGGTAAGGGAATGTTTTCGTTTGGCAACAGAAGAACGTCCGGGAGCTGTTCATTTAGAATTACCTGAAGACATTGCTATTGAAGATGTTGCCAATCAGGTTTTTGAAGTATCTGATTGTAGAATCCCTACTGCTGATGAAAAAGTAATTCAGCAAGCCGTAGAAATGATAGAAAAAGCTAAAATGCCTCTTTTATTAATTGGTGCGGGTGCTAACAGAAAAAATACAAGTAAAGCCCTTACCGATTTTGTTGAAAAAACAGGCATGCCTTTTTTCAATACTCAAATGGGAAAAGGTGTTGTTGACGAAAGACATAAACTCTATTTAGGTACAGCAGCTCTTTCTGATAGTGATTTCTTACATTGTGCCATTAACAGGGCAGACTTAATTATTAATGTTGGTCATGATGTAATTGAAAAACCACCATTTTTTATGGAACATGGCGGCACAAAAGTTATTCATATCAATTACTTTCCTGCTCAAGTAGATGCTGTTTACTTCCCTCAACTAAATGTAGTTGGAGATATTGATGATTCTATTGAACAAATGACTAAAAACATTACTAATTCACCCAATTGGGATTTTTCTTATTATGAAAGAATTACCAACGAAGTGGAAATGCACTTGTCTAAATATGCTCAGGACAAACGTTTTCCTGTTTTGCCTCAACGTTTGGTAAATGTAATGAGAAACCTTATTCCAGATGATGGAATTGTATCGCTTGATAATGGAATTTATAAAATTTGGTTTGCGAGAAACTACAAATGTTACCAAAGAAATACGCTTTTATTAGATAATGCCTTAGCTACAATGGGAGCAGGATTGCCTGCAGCCATGATGGCAAAAATAATTTATCCCGAAAGAAAAGTGATAGCTGTTTGTGGTGATGGTGGTTTTATGATGAACTCTCAAGAAATGGAAACAGCAGTTCGTTTAAAATTAAACTTAGTAGTTATCATTTTAAATGACAATGCTTATGGCATGATTAAGTGGAAACAAGAAGGAATGGGCTTTGAAAGCTACGGACTCGATTATGCCAACCCCGATTTTGTAAAATATGCAGAAAGCTACGGAGCAATAGGACACAGACCTACCAACGATGAGGAAATAGTAGCAACCATTGAAAAGTGCTTAAATAGCGATGGCGTACATCTTATTGATTTAGCGGTAGATTATTCCTTAAATCACTCTATATTAAATGTAATCTTAAAAGAAAAAACGTGTATTTTATAAGATTTGCAATTAGAGATTAGAAATTTGAAATTAACTATTAACAAATAACAATTAACTATGTTACAAGTAGTATCTCCTTATAATTTAGAATTAATAAAAGAAATTCCTGTAATTGGTAAAAATGAAGTAGAAAAGCAGCTTCAAACCGCTTATGCTTTATTTGAAGATCAGTCTAATTGGTTACCGGCACATCAGCGAATTGCTATTTTAGAAAAGACTGCAGAAATAATGAAAGGTCGTGTAGAAGAATTGACCAAAATTGCAGCTCAAGAAGGTGGAAAACCTTATATAGATTCTAAAGTTGAAGTACTTAGAGCCATTAACGGAGTGAAATTAGCTGCTGAACATATTGCTCAAATAAAAGGAGAAGAAATTCCTATGGGATTAACTCAAGCATCAGTAAACAGAATGGCTTTTGTAAGCAGAGAACCTATAGGTGTTGTTGCTTCTGTTAGTGCTTTTAATCATCCTTTAAATTTAACCATTCACCAAACGGTAACCGCTTTTGCAGCTGGTTGCCCGGTAATTATCAAACCCGCTTCTACTACTCCACTTTCTTGCTTAAATTTTATTGAAATTTTAAAAGAAGCCGGAATGCCCGAAGGTTGGTGTCAAGCTGCTGTTTGCGATAGAGAAGCTGCAACTTATTTGGTTACCGATAAAAGAATAAATTATTTTTCTTTTATCGGTTCGGCAAGTGTGGGTTGGAGTTTAAAATCAAAATTAGCACCAGGAACAAGATGTGCGTTAGAACATGGCGGTGTTGCTCCAGTTATTGTTGAACCAGATGCTGATTTAACAGAATTAATTCCTGCCTTGGCAAAAGGTGGTTTTTATCATGCCGGACAAGTATGTGTTTCTGTTCAAAAAGTATTTGTACACAAATCTATTTGTGAAAATGTTGCTCAATTATTAGCTACCGAAGCTAAAAAACTAATTGTTGGAGACCCTTTAGATGAAAAAACAGAAGTTGGTCCATTAATTACACCTCAGGAAAACGACAGAGTTGAAGCTTGGGTAAATGAAGCCATTGAAAAAGGAGCTAAAGTACTTTGTGGAGGTAAAAAGATTTCTGAAACTTGTTTTGAACCTACCGTATTATTAAACCCTCCCGCTGATGCAAAAGTGTCTACCGATGAAATTTTTGGTCCTGTAGTTTGTGTTTACAGTTATACTAATAGATTAGAAGCTATAAAAATTGCCAACAGTTTAGATGTTCATTTTCAGGCAGCAGTATTTACCAAAAATATAGATGTAGCGTTAGATACCGTTAAGAAATTAAATGCTACAGCTGTAATGGTAAATGATCATACCGCTTTTAGAGTAGATTGGATGCCTTTTGGTGGTAGAGATGCTTCCGGAATTGGCATGGGTGGAATTCCTTATTCTATACATGAAATGACTAGAGAAAAATTAATGGTTTTGAAAAGCAAACTGCTTTAAATTACTAATTCATAAAATGTTTATTATTTTTGAATTCAGAAATTAAACTCTGTATTATGAACATTTCCCCCAAATTAAAGACCTTATTTTTTATTATTTTTTTATTTTCCTTTACATTTACTTATGCTCAGGATGAAGATACCTATGTTTATGGCGATACACCAACCAATAACGACAAAAACCAAAACAGAGGCTTTAGCTGGGACAAGGTAACCATTGGTGGGAACATTGGTGCTACCTTTGGAGATATTACTTATTTTGAAATTGCTCCTGTTGCAGGATATTATTTTACTCCCAACATTATTGGCGGTGTTGGAGCCAACTACATTTATTACAATGATAAATTTATAAACTTTAGCACCAGCATTTATGGTGGTAGAGTTTTCGGACAATATTTAGTAGATTTTGCTCCACTAGTCGCCCATGTAGAAGCCGAAATAATAAATGTAGAAAAATTTAATCGCCAAAGATTTAATATCTATAACTTTTATGTTGGCGGTGGGTTAAGACAAAGCTTGGGAGGTAATTCCTACCTTTTCTTAATGGTACTTTGGAACTTAAATGAAACCCAAGAATCTTTTTACATTCAGCAAAACCCAGTATATAGATTTGGTATTGCTATAGGGTTGTAAAAAGCCCTTTAGGTGATTTGTAAAAAAATGTATATCTTAACAGGAATTATAAATTACAACTATACAACACCTCCACTATATGGAAAAAACCATTCAATTCTATAACGATATAATTCACTACTTCCAAACAAATTACATCAACCTTGCTTTCATCCTGTTGTTTGTAATAGTAGGATTTATATTATCTAATTTTATACAAAGTAGAGTAAAATTGCGATTGATAAAAAAATCACCTAATCATATTACGGCTAATTTTACTTCACAAATAGTTGGATTTATTCTTAAGTCAATTGTTGTGTTTACTACTCTATATTTACTTGGACTGAGTTCTTTTACCAATAAGTTACTTGCCGGTGCCGGATTATTAACTTTTGTAATCGGTTTTGCATTAAAAGATATTGGCGAAAACTTTTTGGCTGGAATTATTCTGGCATTTAAAAGTCCTTTTAGGCTAGATGATTTAATAGAAGTAAATAATATTACAGGGCATGTAAAAGACATTAGCATACGAGAAACACTTATAAAAACTCCAGATGGAAAGGATGTTTTTTTACCAAATGCTATCATCCTTAAAAATCCATTGTATAATTACACTATTGATGGTTTTTTACGATACGAATTCACAGTGGGTATTGCCTATGAAAACAATCCTACAGAAGCAATAACGCTGATAATTGAAACGATAAATAATGTTGAAGGTGTTTTAAAAGACGACAAAAAACCTATAATTGCAATTAATGAACTGGCTACAAATACTATTAATATTAATGTGAAATTTTGGATAGATACCTTTAAATCTACGAAGCGATCTGTTCACAACAGTATTCGTTCTCAAGTAATGAATGATGTAATTGAAGCATTAGTAGCTAATGGTTTTAGTTTGCCCGCATCAATTGTTGAGTTAAAAAACTATGAACCTTATGGAGGTTTTAAGCTGAATGTTGAGCAACAAAAAAATAGCAAATGAAAAAAATCGATAATTACACAAAGTGTCCTGTCTTGTGGTAAAAACTACTGATAAAACCTACTTCTAAATATTTTCAGATAATCATCCGGTACTTTGGTTTCAAAAACAACTTCTTTTTTAGTGGTTGGGTGGATAAAAGCCAACTGCTTTAAATGGAGTGCTAACCTGCCTATGGGATTCTCTGTAGCTTCATATTTTTTGTCGCCAATAATGGAGTGTCCGAGACTTTTCATGTGTACACGCAATTGGTTTTTTCTTTCCGTTTCTTGGTGGGCTTCTAACAAAGTGTAAAATTCATTTTTCTTTATTACCTGATAATGGGTAATGGCCAATTTAGCTTCATCACTTTTACTCGCCACCACATACATCATCAACGCTTTATTTTCTTTTAAGTAATTCACAATTTTACCTTCATCATTCTCCATAGTGCCTTGCGTAACTGCCAAATACTTTCTGTTAGCAATGGTTCTATCCCAATCTTTTTGAATAGATACCTGACTATTTTTATTTTTAGCAAAAACCATTAGTCCAGAAGCATCTTTATCTAAACGATGAACAACAAATAGTTTTGCCGTAGGGTCATCAAGCTGAACATGATGTGAGATGGTTTTATAAACCGTTTGCATTTTAGTATTGCCCGAAGAAATAGATAAAATCCCACTTTTTTTATCCACAATAATAATATCATCATCTTCAAAAACTACTTTTACTCCTTGGTAAGAAAGTTCTCTAAAAGGTTTGTCCCAGCTCATTTTAACCGTATCCCCCACTTTCAACACATGGTCAAACTGTTTAATAATCTTATCGTTAACCATAAACTGCTTTCGTGCCAACATCCCCTTTACTTTATTACGGGTTTTATCTTTAATGTTCTTTAAAAGAAAATTGAGCAATTCATCAGCTTCCTCCACTTTTAGTCGGCTTACTCTGTTTAAATTTTTATTGGTCGATTTTTTTTGCATGCTATTTTAAATAAAGCAGCAAAGTTAGGTTAATCGTAAGAATAATATAGATTTAATTTGATATAATGAATAGCAAAAAATTATATTGCTTAATTTCGTTTTTCAAAAAAAGAGATTATGGTTACAAAAGAAAGTATTGTTAAAAATTGGCTTACACGCTATACAGGAAAGGCTTTAGAAGACTTTGGCCAGTATATACTATTAACCAATTTCAGTAATTATGTAGAGTATTTTGCTAAAATAAAAAACGTTTCGGTTGAAGGTAAAGACAAAGCTATGCCGAATGCTACAGCAGATGGAATAACCATCATCAATTTTAGTATGGGAAGTGCCAATGCTGCAACCATTATGGATTTATTGAGTGCTATTAGCCCAAAAGCATGCCTTTTTTTAGGTAAATGTGGTGGATTGAAAAAGAAAAATAATATTGGAGATTATATCTTACCAATTGCAGCTATAAGAGGTGAAGGAACATCTAACGATTACTTTCCTACAGAAGTCCCTGCCCTACCTGCCTTTACCTTACAAAGAGCTGTTTCTACTACTATAAGAGAGTTTAAAAAAGATTACTGGACAGGAACAGTTTATACCACCAACAGAAGAGTTTGGGAGCATGATGAAGAGTTTAAAAGCTATTTAAGAAGAATTAGAGCAATGGCGATAGATATGGAAACTGCTACGTTATTTATTACTGGTTTTCATAACAAAATTTCTACCGGAGCATTGTTACTGGTTTCTGATCAACCTATGATTCCAGAAGGTGTTAAAACGGATAAAAGCGACCAAATAGTTACGCAAAGCTATGTTGAGGAACATATTAAAATTGGAATTCAATCGTTAGAAGAAATTAGAAACCACGGAATGAGTGTTAAGCATCTTAAATTCTCTTATTCAGAAGATTGATGAAGCACAACGACATACTTAAAGATTTAAAAAACAAGGTATATCATCCCATTTATTTTTTAAGTGGTGAAGAACCTTTTTATATAGATTTGATAAGTAATTTTATTGAAAAAAATGTGTTGGATGAAGCTGAAAAAGAATTTAATCAGCAAATTATTTATGGTAAAGACACTGATATTTCTACCATTATAGGTGCTGCCAAACGCTACCCCATGATGGCTAATCACAATGTGGTAATTGTTAAAGAAGCTCAACACTTGGTGAAGCAAATAGACCAACTGGATAGTTATTTAGATAACCCCACCAAAAGCACCATTTTAGTTTTTTGCTATAAATACAAAACCTTAGATGGCAGAAAAGGTATCACTAAAAAACTAAGCAAAAAAAGCGTTTTCTTCGAGTCTAAACCCATTTATGAGAACCAAGTTCCCGATTGGATTAACAGTTATCTCAAAGAAAAAAACTACACCATCAACCCAAAAGCTTCATTTTTAATTGCCGAATTTTTAGGAACAGATTTAAGTAAAGTTGCCAATGAACTTGAAAAATTAACCATTAATGTTCCGGAAGGCACTGAAATAAATGCTGAAATGGTGGAAAAAAACATTGGTATCAGTAAAGACTTTAACATGTTTGAGCTAAACAAAGCCATTGGTTCTAAAGATATCCTTAAAGCTAATAAAATTATTAACCATTTTGCGAAAAACGAAAAAGAACATCCTATACAAGCTACTATTGCCGTTTTATATATGTTTTTTACTGCCATACTTAAATATCATTACACTAAAGATAAAAATCCTAGAAACATTGCTGCCGCACTAAAAATAAGTCCTTTTTTTGTTAAAGAATATCAACTAGCCGCCCAAAATTATGACATCAGAAAAGCGGTAAAAGTAATTGAATATATTAGAGAATACGACCTGAAATCTAAAGGAGTAAACAATGTTTCTTCATCAAGCGGAGAACTGACTAAAGAACTTGTTTTTAAAATTCTACATTAACTTTCTTTCTGTTTTTAGTTTTTTTAAGTTTTGAGATTTTAAAAATTAGGCTGATGAAACTCATTATCTTAAATTTGTGTATTAACATCAAAAAAATACCCCATGAAAGTTACACCGGTTGATAAGTGGATAATTAATCCCATTCAACGTTTCATAAATAACAGTACTACCAGTGGAATTGTATTATTTTCATCAGCTTTTTTAGCTATAATACTTTCAAACTCACCATGGTCACATGAGTTTCACGAACTTTGGGAATTAGAATTTTCTATTGGTTTTGATGGACATTATATCAATAAAAATCTTCACCATTGGATTAATGATGGTTTAATGGCTATTTTCTTCTTTGTAGTTGGTTTAGAGTTAAAAAGAGAAATTGTTGCCGGAGGACTTAGAAAACCAAAAAGCGCTATTTTACCAATCGCTGCAGCGATTGGAGGAATGTTATTACCAGCTACCATCTATCTGATTTTCAATCCTTCCGGGTCTACAGCTGATGGTTGGGGAATACCTATGGCAACAGATATAGCTTTTGCTTTAGGAGTTCTTTACTTATTAGGAAACAAAGTACCGCTATCTCTAAAAATTTTCCTTACTGTACTTGCTATTGTTGATGATATTGGCGCTGTATTGGTGATTGCTTTTTTTTACACATCAGATATTAATTTTGTAAGTTTGGCAACAGGCGGTATTTTTATGTTGATATTAATTATTTCTAATCTTATTGGTATTAGAAATACTATATACTATGCAATAATCGGTATTGGTGGTTTGTGGTTAGCATTCTTAATGTCGGGTGTACATGCAACTATTGCTGCTGTTCTAGCGGCAATGACCATTCCTGTTAATGTAAAGGTTTCTGAAAAAGAATACATTAAACGTATAAAAAATTTAATCTTTAAGTTTGAAGAGGAAGAACCCAACAACAATCCTGCTGTTACACCAAATCAACTCCACATAATACAAGATATTAGAGATTACTCTAAAAATGCTCTTACCCCACTTCAACGATTAGAACTAAGAATGTACCCGCTTGTTGCATTTATTATTATGCCCATATTTGCATTAAGTAATGCAGGTATAGTATTATCTAGTGATTCATTTAATCAAATAATAAGTCCTGTATTTTTCGGTGTTTTTGTGGGTTTATTAGTAGGAAAGGTATTAGGTGTTTATGGAATCGTTTCTATTTTATTGAAGTTTAAATGGGTAACACTCCCTCGTGGTATGAATAAAGTTCATTTATTAGGAGTAGGATTTTTAGCAGCAATTGGATTTACCATGTCATTATTTATTGGTGGATTGGCTTTTATTGATAAAGTTCATATTGAAGAAGCTAAAATGGGGGTTTTATTCGCCTCTGTTTTAGCAAGTTTTGCCGGTTTTTTCATTATTAAATACGCTAATAAAATGAAAACAATTTAATAGCCTCTTATTCGTTTTTCTTTCTTCATACTGAAGGAACTTTTTCTACTTAAAAAATTATGTAGTTTTGTCTTTATCAACTTCTAAATTAAAAATAATGTATAAACTGATTTTATTAATTGTTTGCTGTTTGCCCATGTTCGTTTTTGGTCAAGCTTACAAACCAGGAAAAGGTAGCGGACTTTATGGCACTGGTGCCGAAAACATTGATAAAGGTTGGTATTTTGGTTTAGGAGCAACTTACATGTTTCCTTACCTTAGCGAGGAAGAAAGTATTGATTATACCGATTCATTAAACCAAACATTTACTCAAGACTATACAGCTAAACCAACAGGAAAATTTGGCTTATTTGCCGAGATAGGCATGTTTAGAATGAACGACAAAAAAGTAATTAATTATATAGATTATGGTCTTTCTTACAAATGGTTCAGAGGTGGCGAAGATTTTGAATCTGCCACATTTTTAAACAATAATTTAGTTGCCACACAGCAAACCGAAGCTTCTTACAGTAGTCATACAGCATCATTAAACTTTAATATTGGCAACAGGTACGACATGTCTGAAAAAACATTTTTAGTAAACGGAATTGGACTAAATGCCGATTATTTTTTCATTAAAAGTAGAAGTAATGGCGGTGTAATTTTAGGTCAGCCGCACGAGTTTGTTTCCGACTTTGTTGGTGAGTTACATTATTTTTTCGGAATGGGTTTTAAAACAGGCAAAAGATTAATAATTATGCCCATGATTGAAACGCCTATTTTTGCCATTTATGAATTTAACCATATAAAATCAACGCATAATTATTTTAATACCCGCTCCCGACCATTTATTATAAAAGTTAGGTTTATGATATTGAAGAAAGGTTCAAAATCTTGTCCTCCGGTATATAACCCAATGGGAATTACACCTGATATGTAATGAAATTAATTGTTGAACGTTAATAAGGCAAAAACAGATTTTCTTTGATTAAATTTCCAACATTTATAGCCCGTTCAGAATTTAGCAAACATGTTACTACACTTATTGTCGGACAAATAATAGTGCATGCCATCGCTTTCTTGGCACTTCCAATTATCACCCGACTATACTCAGCAGAACAAATTGGAGCTTATTCACTTTTTATGGCTCTTTTTATGGTGCTTTCTATGCTAAGCACAGGCAGATTTGATGCAGCTATTGTCATAGAAAAAAAAGAAAAATCGGCTATTCTATTATGGACCTTGGCTACTTTCATCAGTTTTTGGTTTAATGTTGTGCTTTTTGTTTTCATTTATTTTTTCCATGAAAATATCTTAGTGTGGCTCAATAAATCGAGTATGGGAGTTTATATTTTATTACTTCCTTTAGCTATTTTCTTTGGTGCCTTAATACGAAGCACTCAGTACTACTTTAACAAACATAAAAGGTATAAAACCATTTCCATGTCTGATATACTAAAGTCAGGTACAAACTCTACAGGTGGTGTAACTTTTGGGTGGTTAGGATACCTCTCTGGAGGATTAATAATTGCGAATGTACTTTCTAATGTTGTTGTCTTTATTATGTTAGCAATAAAGCTCCCCGTTTCTTTTTGGCAAACGGTAAAAACAACCACTATCCTCAATTTAAAAACTATAGGAAAAAAATACAAAAATTACCTTACCTTCTATACATTATCAGGGATATTAAGTGCTATAGTTTCCAACGGTACACCTATATTTATCATTTTCTTTTTTACTGAAAAAACTGCTGGATATTATTTTATGGCAGAAAAGGTAGTAAGTATTCCCATAGGATTATTGGTAGCTGCTATTTCCAGAGTTTTTTATCAACGTGCCAGCGAACTATTTCAAAATGACAAAAAAGGCTTTTTAAAACTGATTTATCGTATTCAAAAAAAAATGTTTTGGGTGTTAGTTCCTCTTTTACTTTTACTTTCATTAGCCGCTCCTTATATTTTTGAATGGTTTGGCAATGACTGGAGACAAGCAGGAGAAATGATTAAGTACTTTGCTATTTTGGTATTGTTCAATAATTTAATTTCTCCGGTAGGCTCCATTTCTAATATTATAGACAGATTAGATATTTTATTGTATTTCAATACAACAACAACCATTGTTAGGACAGTAACTTTTTATATAGGTAGTCTATATTTTAGTTTTGAATATACGCTTTTAATCTCTGCTATTTGCCTTTCGATATGCTATATAGCGTTAGATTCCATTTTGAAAAATTTGGTAAAAAACATGATTGCTAAGGAGAAACCCTAAAACAATAAATAGAATGAAATTTGCTCATTATTAGCGATTTTTTTTACATTTACACCCCATACAATTAATCCATTATTTGTCAATTACATGAACAATTATGATATTACCTTTATAGGTACGGGTCCTATCAATTTATTAAGTGCCTATTTGATACTCAAAAAAAATCCATCATTAAACATATTATTTATTGATAGTACCAACAGTATTGGAGGAGCTTGGAAGTACGAAAGCTCTAATAAAGGTCACTTCATAGAATGTGGTTGTCATATATGGTCATTTTGTCCAAAAGTATATCAATTTATTGAAAATGATTTAAACATCCCTTTAATTCGATTGACTCCCATATTTATAAAAGGGAAAATTCGAATACCTTATTCATTCAAAGTTTTTTTTAATTCTTATGCCTATCTACTCGGTAATTCTTTGTTATTAAAAACAAATAAACTTAAGAAGCTTAAAGATTCTCCACAAATAAACCTATCTATTATAAAAAAATATAAATATCCCATTACAGGCTCTCAACTGTTAATCTCAAAACTATATGATGAATTGAAGAAATTTCCTACAGTAAATTTCAATTTAAATAAAACAGTAGAAAATATAGAAATACAAGAAAACATCTCTTTAACTATTAATAGCACTAAAGTTCAATCAAAAAGAGTTTTTCTTACCTCTTTATCAAACATAGAATATATACAAACGGATACTGATAACATAAAAATAGAAAAAAGAAAAATAAACTATGTCCATTTTTTAATTGAAGTCAGTAAAAAGCCAAAAAAACTCATTCAATATCATAGATTAATGAGTGATAAAGTTATTCATCGAATTACCGATATTTCTTATCAAACAAAAAATAAAGAGCACCTACTTCTATTTGGAATTAAAAATAGTGCCTACCATTCATATAGTCAGAAATACATTATGGATTATATCACAACATATTTAATCAAAAATAAAATTATTGATTCAACTTATCCAATAAAACTCCTTAAAGAACATATTTATCCTACTTACTATGTTCAAAAAAACCAAAGAAAAATCATCAACCATTTAGATCCGAGAGTCAAATTGAATCATTCTACCGACCTTATGTATGGAATGTATAAGCTTCTAAAAGAACATAACTATACTAATTGATTTTTTTAATTAATGATAATTTCAATCACAATTACCTCGAATTAAGAAATTTTTTATAAATACTCCCTAGATAAAATCTATACATTTTTAAACAAAAAATCACTTTATTCGTACCATTGAACTGAAAAAAAAACATTTTTTTGTCCACTGAGACAACCTATTTTAAAAAAATTAAGACTATAATTGTAACGTAAATAGGTGATTAAATTATACATTTACAAAAAACTCTGCGACTATGGCAAATAAAATACTTATTCTTTTTTTGTGTCTAATTTTGATGGTTGGTGTTAAAAGCCAGACAATAATTTGGACAGAAGATTTTCAAAATAACTGTGCTTCTGCTTGTCTGGCAAGTAGTTATGTAGGAACTAATGGAGCTTGGACTATCACAAATATAGGAGCCAATGATCCTGAAGCAAACGAATGGTTTGTTAGTGGAGCAGAATGTGGAAATGCAGCCGGAGCTTGTGGTTCTGCCTGTGCCACTACAGACCCTTCTTTACATGTAAGTAATGTTGCTGTTGCTGCATTAGGTCTTCCTGCTGACAATGGTGCAGCATATAACGCAGGTGGATTATGTGGCTCTTTCTTTTGTGTTCTAACTGATAAAAGAGCTGAATCTCCAACCATAAATTTAACAGGTCAAACAAATATTACATTAAACTTTAATTATATAGAAAATGGAGATGGAACTTTAGATGATGCTTCTCTTTGGTATTTTGATGGAGCCACCTGGGCATTATTAGACCCTTTAGCAAAACCATCTTTAGGAGCTTGTGCTCCACAAGGTTTATGGACTGCTTTTTCAATTCCTTTACCTGCCTCTGCAAACAACAATGCCAATGTTAAAATTGGTTTTAGATGGGTTAATAATGATGATGGTGTTGGAAATGACCCATCTTTTGCTGTGGACGATATTACCTTAACCATTCCTGCTACAGCCGGACCAAATGCTAACTTTACCACTTCTAGTTCTACAATTTGTGTTGGCGATTCTATTACTTTTACAGATGCTAGTACTACTTCCGGAGCTACAACTTATAGCTGGACTTTTACAACAGGAACTCCTGGCACTGCCAACACAGCAGGACCTCACACTGTAGTTTTTAACACAGCTGGTACGCATAACATTAGTTTAACGGTTACTGATGCCAATGGAACGGATAATATAACGTTACCCATTACCGTTAACCCACTACCAACAGTAACCGCAAATGCTACTGCAACTTCAATTTGTTCTGGCGATCCTGTAACTTTAACTGGCAGTGGAGCAACTTCTTATACTTGGGACAATGGCGTTACAGATGGTGTGGCTTTTAATCCAACAGCTACAACAACTTATACAGTTACGGGAACAGATGGTAACAATTGTAGTAATACCGCTCAGGTTACTGTTACTGTAAACAATTGCTCTCAACCTACTGCTTCTTTTACTACTTCTACCAACACTATTTGTGTAGGAGGTTCTATAACTTTTACAGATGCTAGTACTGGTTCTGGAATTACAGCTTGGAATTGGACTTTCCCAACAGGTACTCCAGGAACTGCGAATACTCAAGGTCCTCATAACGTAGTTTTCAATACTGCCGGTACGCATAACATTAACTTACAAGTTACTGATGCCAATGGTACACATGACACCACAATAGCTATTACCGTTAACAACTGTACTCAACCTACCGCTTCTTTCACTATTTCAACTGATACTATTTGTACTGGTGATTCTATTACTTTTACAGATGCTAGTACTGGTTCTAGCATTACTACTTGGAGCTGGACTTTCCCAACAGGAACTCCTGCAACTGCTAATACTCAAGGTCCTCATACGGTAGTTTTCAATACTGCCGGTACTCATAATATTAACCTGCAAATTACTGATGCTAATGGTACACATGACACCACAATAACTATAGTAGTAAATAATTGCGCTCAACCTCAAGCTTCCTTTATAGCTTCAGCAGATACGATATGTATAGGTAACTCTATAACTTTCACAGATAATAGTACTGGTTCTGGTATAAACACTTGGAACTGGACTTTTAATGGAGGAAATCCACTTATTGCCAATACCCCTGGACCACATACAGTCACTTTTAACAATGCCGGAAGTTTTAATATAACTCTTCAAATAAATTATCCTGGTGGAAGTAGCGATACTACCATTACTATAGTTGTAGATTCTTGTAATCCACCAATCGCAGCTATTGGAATGAACCCTAGTAACGGAAAAATTTGTAAAAATGGTTGTGTAGAATTTTCTTATAATGGTTCTGGCGGAACACCAACATCATGGGTTTGGACTTTCGAAGGTGCTGTTCCTGATTCTTCTATTTTAGAAGACCCGGGATTAGTTTGTTGGCCTGATACTATTGGAAAATTTGTAGTTACCCTAGAGGTTTCAAATGCTTACGGCACAAGTTCTGTAATAGACACCATAACTGTTAGTGATCCTGCTGTTCTTACTGCTTATTCTGACACAACTATAATTTTTGGAACAAATGTTACGCTTACTGCCCAAGCTACAGATACATCTGGAAATATTATAAGCGGAGGAACTTACACTTGGAGTCCAATAAACAATTTAACTTGTGTACTTTGTCAAACCACCACCGTAATTCAACCCACTGATACAGGCATTTATATTGTTGCTTACGAAGCGGAAAATGGTTGTATAGTTTATGATACAGTAACGGTAAATGTTGATATGCAGTTTAATATTGGTGTTCCTAGTGCATTCTCGCCAAATGGTGATGGAACTAATGACCTTTTATTAGTTAGAGGGGAAATAGGAATTGAATCATTAACTTTCTCTATTTATAACCGATATGGGCAAGAAGTATTTTTTACAAGCGAAAAGACTGAAGGTTGGGACGGAACGCATAATGGCAACCCCGTAAACTCAGGGGTTTTTGTTTATTATGTAAAAGCGACTATGCTAGATGGCACTATTCGAGAACTAAAAGGTAATGTTACTTTAATAAGGTAAACTCATTTTACATTTAAATTTATGATTATAATTATGAAAAATTTATATATAACTACCATTTTAGCTTTAGTACTTAGTGTTCCTTTATTTGGACAGCAAGATGTGCATTTCTCGCAATTTTTTGCTTCTCCTATGACGGTTAACCCCGCTAGTGCAGGTGCTTTTAATGGAGATTTAAGAGGATTATTAAATTACAGAAATCAGTGGGCTTCTGTTAGTGAACCTTACACCACCATTGCCGCTTCTTTTGATGCTCCTGTTTTAAAAAAAATGAAAGGAGGAATGTTTGGTTTAGGCTTAAATTTTTATAAAGATGATGCCGGAGTATCAAAATTCTCTAATGTTAAATATAGTTTAGCATTGGCTTATCACTTAGATATTGGTGGAGGAAACAAAAATCATTTTCTTTCAGTTGGTTTCCAAGCTGGTGCGATACAGCGCTCTTTAAACTATAATAACTTAACTTTTCACGACCAATGGGATGGTGTTGCTTTTGATTCTGAAATTCCTACAATTGATCAGTTTGGTGGCAACGCTGTAAACGCTTTTGATATGGCAACAGGAATTCATTGGTTCTACTCTCCTACTGATTTCACAAGATATTTTGCTGGAGTTTCTTTATTTCACTTAAATGCTCCTAATGTTTCTTTTAATAGTGAAGAAGATCCGTTATTAAGAAAATTTACCATACATGGTGGTGCTGAAATAGGAAGAGGTGGTGGAAATGCTGCTGTTACTACTAATGGGTTTTCTGTTCTTCCTAACTTTATTTTTACTCAACAAGGACCAAACAGATATTTTAATTTAGGTGCAGAAGCAAAAATGAGATTAAAAAGTGCTTCTAAATTTACCAATCATCAAAACGAAATGTCTATGTCTATTGGTCCTTATTTACGTGTTGGAGATGCACTCTATGCTGTGGTAAGATTTAATTGGTTAGGCTTTTCTATGGGGGTTAGTTATGATATAAATATGTCTGAATTAACCGCTGCTACAAGCGGAAACGGAGGTTTTGAGTTAAGCTTGGGATATTATGGAAACTTCAATTCAACTCCTTCCAGAGGTCACAGTGTGCGTTTTAAATAGTTTTAAAACAACTGTCTGATTTCATTTTTCACAATACTTATTGCTACATGAGTTGGTGATTTCTCTAATTTCGACATCACTTCAAAAAGTTTTTGTCCAAATTCTACACCTGTTGCATCACTTGGCAGTTGAGAACCTGCAATATTAATAGCTCTAATAATATCTTCTTTCACTTTTTTTACTACATCCCATGTTGATGATGAGATATAAATTTGCTGTGCTAAATTGTGCTCAAACTCTGTTTTAATTGTTACAATTAAATTATCTTGCAATAGTTTAGCACTCATTCCCGGCTTATGAACTCTCAGTACTAAGTTTTCAGGAGAAATCCTTTCCATAAGCAATACAATTCTTTCGTATGCTTGTAAACGCAAAGGAGTAACCACTTTTTGGTTTTCTTTTCTTATTTCATACATATGTTTACGTTGTTCAGCATCCATAAACTTTTTAATTACCAATAAGGTAGCTGCTAACACTACCAACGATGGTAAAATGTATTTTAATATATCTAAAATTTCTTCCATAAACTAATTTAATTTCAAGGAAACAAAAATACAAAATCAACAGCAATTTTTATCTTCTTATAACACCTTATATATTAAGTCTGATTCATAACCCTTTGAAGACAAATAACGAAAAAGTTTGGCTTTTCGTTCATTTGCATCTTCCTCTTCTTTCAATTGCTCTTTTTTCTTTTCTGCCAAATGGTTTAAGGTCTTAAAATATTCCTCTTCATTAATAGTTGCCAAGGCTAAATCTATATCTTTTTTATTGATATGAAGTTGATATAGTTGAGCGGTAATTTTTATTCTTCCCCAATTTTTAATAGTAAATTTTCCTCTAACAAAAGCTTCCGCAAAACGAGCTTCATTCAAAAAATCATCATCTTCCAACTTTTCAATAATGTTATCCATATATTGTTTTTCTACTTTCCATGCTATTAATCTGTTCAGCACATGCTGTTTACATCTTTCCTGAAAAGAACAATACCATTTAGCTTTTTCTAAGGCTTTTTCGGGTTGCATATTTTTAAAAAATTGAGCCATAAAAGAGGTACTTTTGCACTTCAAACCGACATAGGTTTTTCATTCGCAAACTTACGCAAACGAATGAAAAAACTCATACGAAGGTTAGCTGTAACAATTTAAAATTAGTTATTTCTCAGGAAAGTAAGGAATGCAAAACAAAAAAGCACTTTATTTATTACTCAGTGCCAATGCAGTTTCGGGCATGGCTCAGGGCATTAGTATGTTGGCTATTCCTTGGTATTTTGCCGATGTGCTTAAACAAAGTTCTACTTTTGGTATTATGTACGGAACTGCTACCATCCTTTCTCTCTTTTGGGGCTTATATGTAGGTACGCTAATTGACAAATATTCTAGAAAAAATATATTTTTAACCATTTCCATAGTCGGTACGCTATTTATTGGTAGTATTGCCGCTTTTGGTTTTTACAACAACGGACTTTCTGCTATTGGCATTGGGGCGGTGTTTTGTTACACCATGTTTGTTTATAACATCCACTACCCCACGCTTTATGCTTTCGGACAAGAAATTAGCGACAAAAAAGACTATAGAAAAATTAACTCACTAATTGAAGTTCAAGGTCAGTCAACTAGTATAATTGCCGGAGCGTTAGCTGCTGTTTTAATTACAGGAATTAACACCGATTTACTTGCAAAACTTGGTTTGGAAAATTTCGATTTTCTATTAATAGAACCTTGGCAAATGCATGAAATTTTCTTGCTTGATGCAGTTACTTATGCTTTGGCTTTAGGGCTAATATCACTTATTAAATACGAAAAAAGCTTTGTAGAAACCATGAACTCAGGCAACATCTTTAACCGATTAAAATCTGGTTTTTCTTACCTTAAAGAGCATCCTCTAATATTTCATTTTGGGGTTGGCTCTTTTGCAATTTTTGTAATTGTACTTATTCACATCCACCAATTGTTGCCTATTTATATTTCTAACCACCTAAAGCAAGATGCTTCTATTTACGCTTCCGCAGAAGTTTTACAAGCATTAGGAGCTTTATCGGCAGGATTAGGAATTCATCGAGTTTTTATGAAAACTAATACGATTAAAGCCATTATTATATTAATGAGTTTAGCCATTGCTACTTTGTTGGTATTGGTATTTACCAAAAGTTCCATTGTATTAGTGTTAAGTTGTTTTGTATTAGGGTTAACCAATTCAGGGTCTAGAATTATGCGCGTTACTTATATCTTCAACCACATTCCAAATAATATTATTGGTAGAACAGGAAGTGTTTTTCAATCTATCAATATTTTCTTACGCTTTACTTTTATTGGTATTTTTTCAGTTGCTTTTTTCTCTAAAGACAACAATATTATTTGGACTTACTTTATAGGAGCAGGTTTTATTTTACTCTCGCTCTATCCTTTGATATTTTATTACAAAAGATTAATTAACTTAAAACAGCCTGATTAAAATAAAAATTCGTTTTATCAACTTACTCCATTCAACACCATTCGGTATCCTATTCCACGTATATTGACAATTTTTAAATTGGAATCAGCATCCAACTTTTTTCGTAGTTTAGAAATAAAAACATCTAACGTTCTGCCTAAGTAATCTCCTTCATCGCCCCAAACTACCTGCAAAATATGCTCACGATTTACCGTTTGGTTAAGATTAGCGTAAAGTAAGTCCAACAAACTTGCTTCTTTACTGGAAAGTTCTTCACTTTTTCCTTTGTAAAAAAGATTCATTCCCTTTTTATCAAATTGATATTCGCCTATTTGAATCCACTCAGCATTTATACTTGCAGTATTTTTTCTCATTTTTCTATACCATACTACTCCTATCAGCAATAATCCAATAACAATAAAATAAACAAATGAGAAATTGGTTGCTGCTAAATTTTTCTGAGCTAAAACGGGTGGGCTTTCTTCCTCTAAAATAGTAACATAAACTTTATAACAATCTTTAGGTAATGGACGAGCTTTACATGGAATCATGCTTTCGTCTTTTTTACTACTAATTTCAAAGCTGTGCATCACTTCATTGGTAGAACATTTTTCCGTTTCAAGAATAAAACTATGCAGTGCCTTTGTTTCTTCAACCATTTTTATGGCTGCCATAGATAATAAATCCGGTTCAAAACCAAGTTCATTTTCAAATTGAATTAAATATCTCCCCTGATGTTTTTCTATAGGTAAAATACGAGAAGTACTATCGCCAATCTGAAGCAAAAACTCATTCCCTAACATCCGTATAGCTACTTTAATGTGTTGCTCCTTCACACTGGTTTCGGTCTCTTTAAAAGACACCAGTAAAATCACCAACATAAAACTTCCGATATATTTACCTATACTTCTTAATTGCATCTTACAAAACTACTGGATAATGTTGTGTAAATTAAAATAGCAATACATTAAATAGCTTTATTTTACATTAATTTACATTTCTTAACACTCTTCAACATAGTGCAGCTGTACTTTTATCGAATAATCAAAAAACATAATCTCATGAAAAAATTATTAGTAAGTACTGTCTTAATAGCTATAGTTGGATGTACAACTGCTGAAAATCAGCCAGCTCAAGAAAAAGAAAAACAAAAAGAGGAAACTACCCAAAATCCTACACATAAATATGGTGGTTGGTATTGTCCCGATAACTTAAATGGATTTCCTGCGGTAAATATAAAAGAATGGAAAAATGCTCCGGTAATAAACGGTAGGTTACCAACAGAAGAAGAAGCAAAAAGTGAAAGGTCACTTATTTTTGTTGACACCAATGTATATCCTACTGCCAAAGCCATGGATATTGAGTTACCAAAACTTGCCAAATTTTACAATCATCATAGTAAAAAAACAGAAATTATAATTGTAATACAAGCCATTGAAATACAAGGAGATTCAATTGTTGGTTTTCGTTATTTAAATGGAGGAAATGGAAGTGCTCACTATAAGGAAGTAACATTTATTTCCGAAAATGAAGTGGCTACTATTTCGGATTCTAAATTTGTAAGTTTCGACATAAACATTAATGCATCAGACGATAAAGTTTGGGAAGTAATGACTCAATCAACATTTACCAATAAATTACAACCTGTATTTGACATCAAAAATTATTTAACTAATGACTGGAAAACAAAGTCAAACATAAACTATAATTATACTAATCTAAAAAACTTAACTAGCGAATATGCTAATAAATTGTATGGCTGTTGGTACATTCAAAATGATTATTTAATTGACAGTGTTGGTTATGTAGAAAAATTTCTTCTTTTAAGAAATGAAAAAAACAATGAAACCGAATTAAAAATTGTTTGCGGCCCCTTTAATGAAGATTTTGAGACACAGCAATTTGTTTTACACCAATGGGCAGAAAAAGTAAAAGAATTAAGTGAAAAGTGAAATAAAAAAAGACCCCTAATCAAAAAAAAGGAGAACTTTCCCAACGTACAAAGCTTACTAATATAAATACGTCATTCTAGCAATTTTTGAGGTGCAAAAAAATTACTTGGAATCTCTACTATTATTCAATGTTTTATAAGCTATTTTTTATACATTTGAGAAAAATAAAACAACCAAAAGATACATATACACAAACTAACTACAGTTATAACAAACATTAAATAAGATGTCGAAAAGATGAAAGAATATAAATTTTGCCAAAGTTGCGGTTTCCCATTGAAAAAGGATAAAAAAGGTGGTGGTACCGAAAAAGATAAATCAACAAGTAAAATGTATTGTTCCATGTGCTATGAAAATGGAGAATTTTTGACTCCTTCTGAAATTGACACGGCTAAAAAAATGCAAGAGTTTTGTATACGAGAAATGAAAAAAGATGGAATTAACGGCTTCTTCGCTTGGTTAGCTACTCGTTCAATTCCAAAACTTGAAAGATGGAAAAAATAATTTATATCGGCTCAAATTAATTTAAGCACATGAATAAAAAACAAATCATAAACTGGTTACTGGAAGGTGATGTTTCCATTCAATACCAAGTTTACAGAGATTTGTTAGGAATTGAAAAAAAAGATCTTCAAGATAGAATAGAAAAAGAAGGATGGGGACAAAAATTTTTATCCAAACGAAATTCAAACGGTCATTGGGGAGATAGGTTCTATCAACCCAAATGGATTTCTACCCATTATACGCTCCTTGACCTTCGCAATTTATACCTACCGCAAGACAATAAAATTGTTCATGAAACAATTGAACTGGTTTTACAAAATGGTAAAGCTGATGATGGTGGCATTCCATTAGGACCATCTACAGCAGAACATAGCGACATCTGTGTAAACGGCATGTTTTTAAATTATGCTTCTTATTTCAATACACCTGAGAAAAAATTACACTCCATTGTGGATAGTATTCTAAATGAGATAATGCCAGATGGCGGCTTTAACTGTCGGACAACGAGAAGCGGAGCCAAACACAGTTCCTTACATACTACACTATCAGTACTTGAAGGGCTTACAGAATTCCAAAAGGCAGGAAACACGTATCAGATGAATAAAATTCAAAATGCCATCTCTAGTGCAAAAGAATTTATCTTATTACATCAGTTATTTATCTCTGACCGAACAGGTGAGATTATTAATAAAGATTTTTTGAAACTAACTTATCCCGGCAGATGGAAATATGACATTCTTCGAGCTATGGACTATTTTCAACACTCGAGAACTACATGGGACAATAGAATGGAAGCTGCAATAGATGTACTCCAAAAAAAACAAACTAAAAAAGGAACTTGGAAGCTGCAAGCCGCTCATCCTGGTCAAGTTCACTTCAATATGGAGAAAGCAGGTAAACCAAGTAGATGGAACACACTGAGAGTTTTGCGCATATTAAAGTATTTTGAATATCCTGTAGAAGGTGATTTAAACTAACTATAAATAAATTAAGTCCTTCAATCAGTTAAAGTAAAAGCCTTCCTAAACCGCATTTGTGATGCGGTCTAAAAAATCTGAAAGATGTTGATTAAATTCATGAGGTTGTTCTAAGTTAGATACATGCCCTGCATGATCAATAACCTGAAGTACTGACTCTTTAATATTCATATTCATCAACTCAGATTGATTAAGTGGCGTTACTTCATCTTCTCTACCACAAATAATCAATGTTGGAATGCTTATCTCTTTTAAAATAGAACAAGTTTCTGAACGTTCAGCAATCGCTACCAATCCCTGTTTAATAATATGTTCCGAATTAGCAAACACAACACTTCTCACTTGTCCAACTAATTCCTTCTTGTTTATTATTGAATCCTTGTGAAAAACACTTTTAATAAATCCTTCAGTAAAATTATCTAATCCACCACCTTCTATTTCCTCAATAGTCTTATAGCGTTTTTCTTTTACTACAGGGGTATCAGCAATACATTGCGTATCACATAAAATCAATCCTTCAAAGCGATTAGGAAATCTTTTTATTGCATTAAGGGCTATATATCCTCCCATAGATAATCCACAAATAATTGCTTTATCAATACCTAACTTGTCCATAAATTGTATCAAATCATCAGCAAATAAATCAATACTTAAAGATGATTCCTCGTCTGTTGACTTTCCAAATCCCCTAATATCACAAGAAATTAAACGATAAGAAAATTTTAAAAAATCAAGCTGATCATACCACATTGTTTTGTCGAAAGGATAACCATGTAAAAAGATGATGGGAATACTTCCTTCACCTACATCATCATAGGATAAATTAAAATTATTTACTGAGATAGTTAAATTGTAACTTTTTTTTGTTTTCATAATATATTGTTTTAAACTAGCTATTTTTTTATGTGTTGATTAGTACTTAGTAACAACGTAAAATTACTTGTTGAGTTTCGGGATACTTTACATAATTTGTAATTAGAGTTACATAATTCATACTTTAATAGCGATGCTTAGCCTTACAAAATAGGATAAGCCCTTTTGATGATTTATAAACTATTTTTTATACATTTGAAAAAAATAAGTCTGACAGTTTATTAAATTTTATCAGACCTATATATAAGTTAGCTGCAACAACCCCAATTTTTTGTGCTTTTGGACAATAACGATAACTCAATGACTTTTGAAATGGAGAAAAACACATAGACAATTCATTAAAATGATAACAACATTTGGGATACGAATATTAATACTAAATATCTGTTTAATTTTATTTTTTAGCGTATATGGACAGCCCATACATGACCCAGTAGAGTTTTTTGCAATAGATTATGGCGACTCGAACATTAATTATTTGGACAAAGATAGTTTGAAACAAGGCCGCTTTGTATTCACTCCTTTAACTTGTACAGATACAAATAAATGTAAGATAGTTGCCTTCTTCAAAGACGATACTGTAGTATCAAAGTGGACTTATTATCAACCCGACAGCACCTACGAGACAGGTAAATACAGGATAAATAAAAAATTCACAAGAAAAGGTGGTCTTACATATACATATCCGATGAAAATCCATAAATGGTATCATTATAACTCAGAAAATGAATTGCTCTATTATATCTCTCACAACCCTTTTTATGATAAGAAAGATAGAGGTCTCTGCTGGAATGATACTATCTATGACAAAGAAGGAAAAATCATCGGACATGATATTAAGAAAGGAGCATACAACAGAGAAAAAGAACGCTATGTTTATCAAGATGATACTTTAATTTCATATGTACTTCACATCGAGAGAAAACTTAGAACAAGAAACATCGAAACCAAATATTATGAATCGGGTGTTATATGGATTCAAGTAAAAAATAACATTTCAAAAACATATCATCCAAATGGGGAACTACAAGAGTATAGAAAGAAGAAGACCAAACATAAAAGAGGATCTGGTGTGGGTGAAAAATATTCTCATTATTCCGTAACAAGGGAAAAAGTCAAGACATATGATAATTCAGGAAAGAAGATTAAATTTGAAAAATACAAAAACGGAAAATTGATTAAAGAACAACAGTACACAAAAAGCCAAACGGTTGACTAATGAAACATATGCACATTTCCATTATCAGTAATGCTATCAACCTACCGTACACCCTTAAAGTAACAGAAAACTAAACGTGAACTTCTCTGAATAAAAAAACTACAAGCGAAAACACAATCGAACGCTTTGTCAGCACATTTAATCTACCCAGCAGACTCAAATCTTATCAACTATGCCGATTATAGGTGTGAATATTGTAACTCTTTTATGCAATTATGTAATGACTTTGTAGCACTTTTAAGAGTTACTTTGCATTTACTAATGTAGGCACAAAAAAAGAAATAGTGCACTACTAAATACAAATAAAATGACTACTAATATGATATTAGGTTGCATTAGCTGCAACAAAGGAGTTCAGGAAGCACTGTTTGACACCACTTTTCTTCCCAATCTATTTACTATGATTTTGGGATTTCTAGTTCTTACCATTTTGGTAATTGTTCTTTCCATTTTTTCCTTGAAAAAATATAAAAGGCATTCCGCTCTAATTCCAGAGATCGACCTACTAAATCCTGTTCCCTTAGCAATTACTTTTATAATTATAGGCATTGGAATTGGAGGATTCATAGACGGAATATTCTTGCATCAGATTCTTCAATGGCACGGAATGTTTACCAATAAATTCCCAGCCGACACTCTTACAGGCAAATCTGTAAATATGTTTTGGGATGGTATTTTCCATTTGCTGACCTTGATTGCTGTTATAATAGGTGTAATCTCTTTAACACGGTTGTTAAGAAAGAAAAATATTAATCCTTCGCCTAAACTTGCAGTAGGTGGTTTTTTTGCAGGTTGGGGAATTTTTAATTTCATTGAAGGAGTAATACATCACCATATTCTGAAATTTCATAATGTCAAAGAATTCTCTACTAATCCTGACTTATGGAATTATGGATTTTTGGCAAGCGGTGTAATTTTTATGATAATAGGCTTTACTATAATCTACAACAGAGAACATTTTACCGCAAGACTTGAAAAATAAAAATGACACACAACAGATTGGCTAATACAAATCTTCCTAAAAATATTGACAATTTAGTTACATCATAATAATGGAAATTGCAAACTTGCCATTACAAACTTAACACACAAACCATTAACCGCAAGAAGGCAGTACATAACATGGGACTGCCTAAATGTTATCTCCTAATCCGTTAAATTATTCCAACCGTATTGATTAATGTATTTTAGCAAGTTATTAGGTCGGTAATTAATATCACCATCAAAACGCTCTTTAACACTCACATGAATGAATGTACTGGATAAAATTTCTCGTTCGTGGGTTCCTAATATTTTATAAATCCGTTTATGCTCATTATGTTTAGAAGCTAACGTATCGGTTGGTACATTAATGTGCTGTTGAAATTGAAGTTGTTCCATTTCTGCTTCTTTTTTCATCCACAACATAGGTATTTCCGATAAAACCCTCCCACTTTTATCTGGCTTATAGCCTCCTCCAACATCCGAATGAACACCCGCAAACCAAACCTGTTTTAAATCTACTTTTTTATCTGTATCTGGTTCCCAAATGGTGGGCTCAAAATCTTTTCTTAGTTCATCAATAGAAAGAGCGTGGCGAGCAGTTTTAACAATGCCGCCAATTTTATGGTCATAGAACAAATTTTTATCTTTAATAAACCCAAACACACTGGTTGGCAAGCCCATTGAACCTACCGTATCCCAAACTCCTACAAATTTAATTTCTACTTTTTCTGCCATAGCATGTTCCTTTCTAAAATCAACCGAAAAAGAATCGCTAGGTTTAAATTTTTTGTTTTTATAAAAGTTAAAAGCAATGTTTATCAGGCTAGCTTTTTCCTTTTTTAGGATGCTACAATTATTAATGAAACCACACAAACTTCTAACGGTATAAGCTCCTCTGCTAAAACCAAAGAAGTAAAGCTCATCGCCCACATCATAATTATGCACCAAAAAACGATAACAATCTTTAATGTTTTTATCTAAGCCCTTACCTAAAGCACCTCCAGCTGCCTGACTGTGATAAGAACCAATGCCCCAATCGTAAAAAACAGTTTGGACAACTCCCTTACTGTCAACAGGTTTTATAGCCCTAGAAAATTTTAATACATTGGTAGGAAAATCTTTTTCTAAGTCTTCCTCAGGCTTGTTCCAAGTGCCGTCAGCACAAATAATAATACGTTTCATCATTAATCACTTTAAAATCAGTGTCTAAAAATAATATTATTTATTAAAAAAAGTAAAATTGAACTGTTTTATTTTTTTGGAAGGTATTTTCTTCTCATCAACAACATCTTAAATTTAAGGTTGTCGTAAATTAATCCTGAGAACAATATCAAAACAGCAAAAATCAGGGTATAAAAAGCTATTTTAGAATAAATATATCCGCCAATTAACCCTCCCATAAAGAAAAAAGAAATGATGTACAGCCTGAGTTTTATGGTAGAAAGTATTTTTTTACGAAAAGCATATTTATTAGGAAAAAACAGTTGAGAAAGTTCTATGCCTAAATCGGTAAAAAGACCTGTTAGATGTGTTGTTCTTACTACTGCATTAGAAATATTGGTAACAAATGAATTTTGTACCCCCATAGCAAAAAGCAATAAACAAGCAATAAAATCTACACTATTTACAAACGAAAAATGAGAAATGACCACAACAGTTAACAATACTATAGCTTCCAATAGTGATGGTAAAACAAAAATATTAAGCTTTTTAGTTTTTGCGACCAATTCAATTAATAAACCAGATGCAAAAGACCCTGCTAAAAAAGAAATAATGTAAAGCAAATAAATGGTTCCTCTCCAAAATTGAAAATTAGCAATATCATCAATAAAAAAAGCAAAATGCCCGGTTACATTGGTTGTAAGTCGTTGTATGGCTAAAAAGCCTGTAACATTAACTACTCCGGCAACAAACGACAACAGAGAAGCTATTTGTAAGTTGTGTTTTAATGTACGGTTTTTGCCTTGATGTCTGAACATAAATTACTTACCGATTAATTAATATTTAAAACTAGATAATTGAAAAAACCCTAACGCCTTTCAACTTATAAACTCATAAACATATAAACTCTTTTATCGCTTCCTTACTTTCATATTGATAAGCTCTACCACTAAAGAGAAAAATACTGCAAAATAGATATAGCCTTTAGGAACTTCGTAATGTACGCCTTCTATCAATAACATAAAACCAATTAAGATAAGAAAAGATAACGCCAGTACTTGCAAAGTAGGTTGGTTGTTAATAAAATTACTAATGGCTTTAGCGAAAATCATCATTACAATAATGGAAATGATAACTGCAATCACCATTAAAATAATTTTATCAGTAAGTCCAACAGCTGTTAAAATAGAATCGAAAGAAAAAATAATATCCAACATTACAATTTGAAAAATAGCACTGCTAAAAGAAGTAATCACTTTGTTTTTAGACTTACCTTCTTCTGTATCTTGAGCAATTTTATGATGAATTTCTGAGGTACTTTTTGCAATTAAAAACAAGCCCCCTATCACCAAAATAATGTCTCTCCAACTCAATTTAAATTCATACACTTCAATTACCGGTTCAGTTAATCCAATTAAAATGGTTATCCCAAAAAGCATTATAATTCTAACAATTAAAGCTAAGCTTAACCCAACAAAACGAGCACTTTTTTGCCTTTCTTGAGGTAATTTTCCGGCAACAATAGAAATAAAAATAATGTTATCTATCCCTAAAACAATCTCTAAAAAAGTTAAGGTTAACAAAGCTATCCAAGTATCTAACTGTAAGAAAATTTCCATAGTAGGCTAAAATTTAATTTTAACCAAAATTAGACAAGATTTTACTAACTTTACTTTCTAGATAAATTATAATTATGCGTTTTTTCACCTTTCTCTTATTACTTGTATTTTCTTTCAGTGCTTTTGCACAGCAATCGAAAATAAACTTTGATTTACAGGCTGCTATAAAAAAATATAGCCCCAACAACCAAGTTATAACCTTATTTGTAAAAGGAAATGTTGGCAAAATAAAAAATTATCTAGAACAAAACAATGCCACTTACGGTTTATCTGCCAAAAGTTTTATTCAAGTAAAAATGCCTGTAAATGAAATTGAAGCTTTTGCCAAAAATAATTTTGTTAAATACATAGAATACACCACTCCAAACATACAATTGCTTAACGATACCATGCTAATTAACAATAATGTTGTTGATGCTCATTCGGGAGTTGCACCACTTCGCCAAACCTATACAGGAAAAGGTGTTTTGTTTGGTTTAATTGATACCGGAATTGATATTACTCACCCTGATTTTCAGGATACCTTAGGAAACACTCGTATTTTATCTTTGTGGGATCAAACCAAAACTTTTGATGGAAATGCTTACGGTTATGGAACTGTTTGGGATTCAAGCGATATTAATTTAGGTATTAGCACACATCACGACCCGTTTACTTATAAGGGTCATGGTTCGCACGTTTCGGGAATTGCCGCAGGAAACGGAAATGCTGTAAACGATTATAAAGGTGTTGCTCCAGATGCAAACATTATTGCTGTTGGAATAGATTTTTCTTCTGAAGAAGCTGCTATTGTTGATGCTGTTCACTTTATCTATTCTGTTGCAGATGCGTTAAATATGCCTTGTGTAATTAACATTAGTTTAGGAAGTTATAGAGGTTCGCACGATGGGACAGATGCTCAAGCGGTAGTAATTGACAGTATGATTACTGCAAAAAATGGTAGAGCTTTAGTAAGTGCGGCAGGAAACGCAGGTGCTTTGCCTTTCCATTTACAACATACTATTAACAGTGATACTACTTTTACTTGGTTTAAATACAATGCTTCAAGTGTATTGGGAACAGGGGCTATATTTTACGAACTTTGGTCGGATACAGTGGATTTGAATAATGTAAACTTTGCTTTTGGTGTTAATCTCCCTTCGGGAAGTTTTGCTTTAAGGAATAGAACGCCTTTTCATAACATTCAAAACAGACTTGGTAATTATGCTGATACAGTTTTAAATATTAATGGCGATACGTTAGCTATTGTAGCAACTTATGGAGAATTACAAGGAGATAAATATTTGTTGCAAGTAAAAATAGAAGAACCCGATTCCAACAATTATTTATTTAGTTTAATGACAACTGGTTCAGGAAAATTAGATATCTGGTCAACCAACAACGGTATTTTAAGTACTTCTGAAATGGTTAGGACAGGTTTACCATCAGCAACTGTTTATCCTAATATAGTTCATTATCAACTTCCTGATACTTTACAAACTATGGTAAGCAGTTTTACTTGTTCTCCAATAACCATTGCGGTGGGGACTTTCAGAAACCGAAAAACGTATATGGATTACGATTCTACCATACAAGTTACAGCTGGAACTCCAGGAACTATAGATATTGGCTCAAGCTTAGGTCCCAACCGAAGGAATTATTTAAAACCCGATGTTTCAGCAACAGGCAGGTACATGATGAGTAGCGTACCCGATTCTACTATTGATTTTTATTTAGCAAACTCTGTAAACCACATGTGGATTGCTCCTGGCGGAAAACACATGCTTAAAAATGGGACTTCAATGGCATCTCCTGTTGTAGCAGGAGTAGCGGCTCTTTATTTTGAAAAATGCCCAAATGCCTCTATGGCAGAAATTAAAAATATGATAATCGCCAATGCTAAAAAAGACAATTTTACAGGTACAACGCCTACTTTTACGTATGGCAATGGAAAAGTAGATGGTTTTAATACCTTGGTAGCTTCCAATTTTAGTTTTTCTCTTGGAAATGATGCTTACGTATGCGATGGAGATAGTGTTAATATTGCTGCACCTCCTTTTTCATCCTACTTATGGTTTAATGGCGATACCGCCAACAATGTTTATATAGATACTTCCACACTTGTTTACTTAGAAGTTAGCAACCAAAGTGGATGTAAGGGTTATTCTGATAGCATACAAATTACCCATCATGTTTTACCTGCAAAGCCAATTATTAATCATATTGGAAATGATACTTTGATAATTTCTACCAACAATACTGTTCAATGGTATGTAAATAACAATCCTATTAATGGAGCTAATGATACCGTTTGGATTGCTCAAACAGTAGGGAATTACTTTGCTGTAGTTACTGATAGTGTTGGTTGTCAAAATTATTCAGATACCGTTAATGTTACTATTGTTGGAATAAATGAAATAGCCAATAATCAATTTAACATATACCCCAACCCTGTACAACATGAATTAACTATTGAAGGAATTGAAGAACCTATCTCCTCAATAATTATTAAAAATAACAACGGACAACTAGTTTACTCCAACCACAACGTTTCAGCAAAAATATACACCATAAATACTGCTCACCTTTCATCAGGAGTATATTTTATATCTTTACTTTCATCTAAAAATATAGTGGTATACAAGTTATTGAAATATTAATTGCTAACATGAGTATTATCATATTTAAAATGAAAAAATAAACTTACATTTGTTCACATATATGAAAGTATTTAATATCATATTAGCTATTTTTATGAGTTTAGTGCTACTTTTTAGCACTAATATTAAATCTTTCATTACCATTAACTACTTGCTTAACAAAGCTGAAATTACCGAACTTTTTTGTATTAATAAAGAAAAGCCAAAACTGAAATGTAATGGAAAATGTCATTTAACTAAAGAAATTAAAAAAGTTGATGTTGAGGAAGAAGAAAAACCTTTACTACCAATATCTAACAATAAGCAACACAACGAAATTTTATATACTGAAGTTAATCAGTTAAATGTAAATTTAGCAGATAATAGTAACCATAATAAGAGACATTATTCATTAATCAATTTTGGTAAAATCCAACATGGATACACTTCTTTAATTACTCCTCCGCCAAAACAATTGGGTTAACTAAATTATCTATAAAAAACTGTAAAACACACAGTATTATTTAACCTAATAACTACAAAAAAATTTAATGAAAAAAATCATTTTAGTAATGATTTTGATGCTCTTTGCAGTAGAAATCTTCGCTTGTGATTTGTGCAGTATTTATATCGGAATTGAACCTAAAGATTATAAAAACTCCTTTGGTGTAAGGTATCGATATAGAGCATTTGAAAGTGATTTTTTAACAACTAACAATGCTTCAAATTTGAGAATGAACAACTATCCAACACAACGAAAAGGCGTTATAAATGATAAACATTTAGACGAAAGCACCTTTAATGGAAGTGAAAATGAAACATTTACCTATTCAGAAACTTTTATAAGTTATGATGTATTTGCTAATTTTTACCTAAACAAGCGTTTTCAACTTAATGTAACCACTTATTTTGCTGACAATTACACCTATAAAAATGATAGTACTTTAGAAAACATTAGCGGTATTGGTGATATTACTATAACAGCTACTTACCAATTGTATAACACCAAACAAACTGCAGATACTTCTAAAAAACTCATTCATAGAGTAAATGTTGGAGCAGGTGTGGCTATTCCTACCGGCAACTACAATAAAAAATCTATTGTAGGATTTCAAACTAAAATACAACCTTATGTTATTTTAGGAAGCCCTATAGAAGAATTAGACCCACATATGCAATCGGGAACAGGAGCTTTTAGTTCATTATTTATTTTGGAGTATCTTGTTAAATATAAAAATATTGGTTTAAGTTCTAACCTTAGTTATAAAGCAAATACCGAAAATAAAAATAACTTTAGATTTGCCAATAGATTTAACGCTAATTCCAACCTCTTCTATTTAGGAAAAATAAGTAAAAACTTAACGCTTATGCCCACATTAGGAACAGCAATGGAATTTAGCAACAGAGACACTTTTGAAAATTACTCTTATTTAGGATCTGGTGGTGAAGTATGGTTCGCCAACTTGGGAACTACTTTTTTTATAAAAAATTGGGGAATAAATTTCATTTATTACATGCCCGTTTATCAACGATTAAACGATGTTCAACCGGAAAATAAAAACAGAGCTATTGCACAACTAACTTACTATTTTAATTAATTTTATAATCAGAAAAATCATTTATTTATGAAAACAACAAAAACAGTAATACTCTTATCAGCAACTATTGCGTTAAGTTCATTTTTCACATCATGTTCAAAAGACAAAGGATGTACCGACCCTGTAGCCTTAAATTTTGACCAAAAAGCAGAAACAGATGATGGGTCTTGTATTTACCCAACACCTCCTCCTCCTGCAGCAACAACAGCTTCTGTAAACATTAATTTTACTCATAATTTTGACGGAACAACTGTTACCGCTAACGATTTCAACACTATTCAATACACTAATCAATTTGGAAATCAAATGAGCATTAGCAAATTAAAATACTTAATTTCTGATGTTCGTTTTTACAAAGCTAATGGCGATAGCGTTGTTGTAGATGGTTATAACTACATTGATTTAACTAATACTGCTACTTTAAGCTATGCCTTAGGAAATGTAGGACACGATACTTACACAGGAGTAGGTTTTGTTATTGGTTTTGATGTTATTGACAATATTTCAAATTATTACCCTGATTTAAACGCTGTAAGTTGGAACTGGCCAGCAAGTTTAGGTGGTGGTTATCACTATATGCAATTAGAGGGTCAGTATATTGACAGTAATTCTGCTACAGCAAACTATGCTTACCATTACGGAACAGCACGAGAAATAAATTTAGCTAACGATACTATTTACCATCCAAATTATACCTTAGCCCAAATTGGTGGAGTTACCATTGCTGGTTCTTCTGTAAATATTGAAATTAAAATGAACATTGCAGAGTGGTTTAAAAACACTTATACTTGGGATTTAAACGTTTACAATACAATGTTGATGCCTAATTACAATGCTCAAATACTAATGAAACAAAATGCTCCAACAGTATTTTCTCTTGGAACTGTAAACTAATTAATTGTTAATTTCATAAATCGAAAGACCTAAATGATTAACTTTGTTTAGGTCTTTTTATACCACAACTATTATGACAATTACTAATAAACTTACACTTTTAACCTTAATAGCATTAAGTGTTTTATTCTCATGCTCTAAGGATAAAGATCCTGTTACCCCTACTCCTATTCCACCGCCACCTGGAGGGAGTTCTCCAACGCCTTATGCGTTAACTATTCCACCCATTTTTGCACAAACATTGCCTGCTCCATTTAATCCACAAAATAACCCATTAACCGTTGAAGGTGTTGAATTAGGAAGACATTTGTTTTACGACCCTATTTTATCTGGTGATGGAACTCAATCTTGTGCCACTTGCCATGCTCCTGAACTTGCTTTTACAGACACCAACCAATTCAGCACAGGAATAGATGGTTTAGAAGGAAACAGAAACTCTATGCCTATATTTAATGCTGCTTGGAACTTCGATCAAAGATTTTTTTGGGACGGTAGAGCTATAGGATTAGAAGGTCAGGCTTTTGGTCCTGTAAGAAATCCCATAGAAATGCACAACACTTGGCCAGATGCTGTTACGAGCTTACAAAACCATCCTACTTACCCAAGCATGTTTAATGCAGCTTTCGGTACAACTATAATAGATTCTGTTTTGGTGGTAAAAGCCATAGCTCAATTTGAAAGAACGTTAATTTCTGCTAACTCTAAATTTGATAGGTATTTATTAGGAATGGAAGCGTTAACACCTCAAGAAGCCAGTGGCTTTAATCTTTTTATGGATCAACAAGGTGGTGACTGTTTTCATTGCCACGGTAGTGCCGGAAACCCACTTTGGACAGATAATGGTTTTCATAACAATGGTTTAGATGCTAGCTTTACTGACTTAGGTTTGGGAGGAGTTACAGGAAATCCTGCTGATAATGGTAAATTTAAAACTCCTTCATTACGAAATTTAGTTTTTACAGCACCTTACATGCACGATGGGAGGTTTCAAACACTTGATGAAGTAATTGAACATTATAGTACAGGAATAGTAATGTCTTCTACTATCGATCCTATGATGGAACATGCTGCAAATGGAGGAGTTCAATTAACAGCTCAGGAAAAAGCCAATTTAAAAGCATTTTTATTATCACTAACTGATAATAACTTTGTTACTAACCCTGATTTTCAGGCTCCTTAAAATAAAACTTTCTAGTTTTAAAACATAAAAAAAACTGCTAATTAACTAATTAGCAGTTTTTTCTATATCATTACTGTTTTTAGTTTAAAACTAATTTTTCTGAAGATACTAATACATTATCATGTAATATTTGAACAAAATAAATTCCTTTATTTAAACCGTCCAAATTTAACGTTATATTCTTTGAAGTAGCTATAACATTCTCTGTCTTAACAACTTTACCTGTAATATCAATCACCTGTAATTGAGCATTTTCATACAACTTATCCAATAAAATAGTAGTTTGGTTATTAGAAACAGGATTAGGATAAATAGTTATCGGATTATTTGGCATAAAATCATCTCCAAGAGAAGTAATAACACTAGATTGATCTAAATACATACCTGTTTTTACAGTTGAAAAGCCACCCATATTTAATATAGTCCAACTCATAATCATATAGTTAGTAGAAGCATTATACCAAAAATAAGAAGTATCTTCGTAATTTATAAAAGGTACTCCCCCTTGTCCATCTGAATAAAGTGTAATAGTTTTAACTCTTAAAACATTGGTTATTGTTCCATAAGGCAATACTAGATCACCATATCCATCAGCAGTAATCGCTACAGTACCACCTCTATCATAAGTTTGACTGACAGCAATATTATTAGAAGTTCCGCTAAATGTTTCATTAAAAGAATTTCCATAAGTAATAGGAAATTTAACTAATTCTCTAATGTCAGTATAAGTATCTCTAAATGTTCCTGGCGAGAAAGCTCCAACCATGCTATATTCATCACCATCTACAAACATATAAGACTGATTTCCTGTTGAAGCATCTTCTGCTGCTATATTGGAAGCGGGATGATTAGAACCATCTGATAAAGATGAAGGATTTACCATTGTTCCTGTAGCTGTTGTTTGAGGTGTTAACGAAGCAAAGTTCCACGTAATATTAGATCCTGCAGCACCTGGAGTTGCAGTATTTGCGTCATAATAATTCAGAATAAATGAATTACCTACCGAAGGATTATTATTTGCTGCTGTTAATGTAATTTGAGCGTTCATTGCTTGAAAACTCATGATAGAAATCGCTAAAAAGTAAATTTTTTTCATATTTTTAAATTTTTAGTTAATATGTATTTTAATTGACTAAAGTATATATTAATAATTTATTTACCAATTTTATTATTATGATAAGCATCATAATGCCTGTAAAAAACACTTCTCTTTACTTATCTGAATGTATTCATTCTATCATTAATCAAATGGAGCAAAATTGGGAATTAATTGCTATTAACGACCATTCTACCGATGATAGCAAAGAAATACTAACTTCTTTTACTAATCAAGATGATCGAATTAAAGTCTGGGATAATACAGGTAACGGAATTATTAACGCACTACAACTTGCTTATTCAAAGAGTTCAGGAAAATTTATAACTCGAATGGATTCTGATGATGCAATGGCTCCCGAAAAATTAGCAATACAAAAAGAACAATTACTGCAATACGGTAAAAATCATATTGCCTTAGGATTAGTCAACTATTTTTCTGATCTACCTCTTGGTGATGGCTATACTAGGTATGAGGAATGGCTAAATAATTTAACCAAAAAAGGAACTAATTTTAATGATATTTATAAAGAATGTGTTATTGCTTCCCCTTGTTGGATGGTTTATAAAGAAGATTTTGAAAGTTGTGGAGGTTTCAACTCATCCATTTACCCAGAAGACTACGACCTTGCTTTTAGATTCTACAAAAACAAACTGAAATGTATTCCTTCAACTAAGCTACTTCATTACTGGAGAGATTATCCCGAAAGAACATCTAGAAACGATAAAAATTATGCCGACAGCAGTTTTATTAAATTAAAAGTATTCCATTTTTTAACAATAGATTTTAACCACTCTAAAAAGACACTACTTTGGGGAGCTGGAAAAAAAGGTAAAAAAGTAGCCGAATTATTTTTAAATGCTAATATTCCTTTTGTATGGATATGTGATAACCCTAAAAAAATAGGCAAAGAAATTTATGGTCAACAAATGATAGATTATAAAAACATTAATGATTTTAAACTTTACCAAAGCATTATTACTATTGCTAACCCAATAGCACAGCAAGAAGTAAAAATCTTATTAGCCAACCAAAACTTAACACAAGGAAAAGATTTTTTCTTTTTTTGTTAGCTTAGTACAATAAACGTTAACTTTAAAACTTAAACAATAATTCAAAAAGAATGAATAAAAATACCTCCATCCAAAATAAAATCTATTCTTCTATTAACCATTACTTACACTTATGGTAGGAGGTGGTAGCGGTCATATTTTTGACATGATTGCCCGTTTAAAGGCCAATGAAGCTCTACGTAAGAAAAAAAGTTACTTCAAAACTATGCAAGACTACATGCATGTTACAGGAGGTAAGAAAATAAGCATTAAAGAAATAACAAAAGAAGAGTTAGAAGCAATTAGGCAAAAAATAAAAATCAACAGACAAAAAGAACTTCGTAAGACTATCCTTGTAATAATTATATCTGTACTATTATTACCATTATTAATTTGGTTGATTATTAAAGGAATAACCTTAGTATTTATCTAATTCAATCCTTAACTACTATAACTTTAGCCTGATGAATTTTTAAATTAGGTATATTATTTTTAATTAAAGTGACCACTATCAAATAACTATCATCGTACTGAGCGGTAAACTCTCCTTCTAATTTTCCTTTAATAATATTGGGAGTGTTGTTATTCGTCTCGGCAGTAACATTAAGCGGATCAACGCCTCCGCTAAAAAGTAATTTGTTGGCTTGGTAAAACTCAAAAGCATAAACTATTTCGGGTTTTACTTCATACGCCAACTGCAAGTCAGAGTAAAACTGTATTCGCTCTCCTTTGTTTAGTTTAAGATTTATTTGTGCTGGATTTTTTGTTATCAAATCTATTGTTGCTAATTCTTGTTTCCCACAAGACATTAACAGCATTCCAACAAAAACTACTATTGTACTTAGTTTATTTACCACTTCCTTTTAATACAATTAAAACAGTATAAATAAGAATTTTAAAATCTACTAACAACGACATATTTTCTATATACAAAATATCGAATTTTAGTCGTTCTATCATTTGTTTTACATTTTCGGCATAACCGTATTTTACTTGTCCCCAAGAGGTAATTCCCGGTCTAACTTTCAGTAAATGGTTAAAGTGTGGTGCTTGTTCAACAATTTGGTCGATAAAAAATTGTCTTTCCGGACGAGGGCCAACCAAGCTCATATCACCAATTAAAACATTAAAAAATTGAGGAATTTCATCTAGCCTAACTTTTCGCATAAACCTACCAAACTTAGTAATTCGAGCATCATTCTGACTAGAAAGTGCGGGACCATCTTTTTCGGCATCTCGCACCATAGACCTAAATTTATATATGGTAAACGGTTTGCCATGAATACCAACTCTTTCCTGAGCGAAAAATGCTCCACCTTTTGATGTACTTACAACAATAATTGCCGTAGTTAAATAAATAGGAAAAAAAACGATTAAGACAAGTAGTGAAACAACAACATCTATCATTCTTTTTACCGAACGTTGCCAAGGAGGCATAATTTCATTCTCAATAACAATAAGCGGAGTACCAAAAATAGCACTCATTTTTACCGAACCTGATAAAATAGCATACATATCAGGAATAATTTTAATAATTACTGACGTAGCCTCTAGCTCATTAATAATTGCAGCCAACTTATCATGTTGATGTTTTTCGGGAGCAATAATAACCTCTTCAATTGCATTTTCTTCGATAACATTTTTAATGTCAACACAATTACCCAAATGAGGTAAGTATTTTCCCATTGCGTAACTTTCTCCTTTTTCTATATGGGTAAAACCAATAATTTTATTACCGGAAGAATATTTTTGGCTACTCATTTCCTGAAAAAGTTCTACTGCTGTATTTCCTGAACCTATAATTATAGTATTAAATCCAATCTTTCGATTTTTAATTCTGTTTCCAGTATAAGTTGACAACGAAAACCGAGCTACAGAAGTTAATACAAAATGTAGTGAAAATAATACGAAATAAAGTTTGTAATACTCTTTATAAGAAATAATTTCATCATCGAGCAATAAAACAAAAAAGATTACCAACGTACCTATTATTGAAATCAATAAGGTTTGTCCGAATTCTTTTAAACGAGATTTTCGGTAAACATCATTGTAAGTCCCAACAATATAGTAAAACAGCAACCATCCTAAAGGAACTGCTATTAAACCGTAATAAAAATTATCATCGAATACAAGTGGAACATCAAAACCATATTTTTTAGGTTCGATAAATTCTTTTCTGAAAACAAAGAATAAAAACCACGCAAGAGCGGCAGTAAAAACATCCAACACTACATACCTAAAAACCTGTAAATTTCTATTCATTAATAATGTAAAATTTTAATATTGTCTAAATAAAATTCAGGATTAGATGTTTGAAAAGGGCTTGAAGCGGAAGATTGTATTCCGAAAAACACATAAAAATTAGTATTAGCTGGCTTCTGACTAACAGCAGGAGTTAAATTAATATATATTTTTTTCCATGTGGAAGTTGTATTTAAATTAACAATTCCAATATTATCATCATCTGTTTTTAATCCAACCAAAATAGGTTCATTGGTTTTAAAGTTAAGCTCTAAATAAACAGGGCTACCTATAGAGGATACATTTGAAAACACTGGCGATTTTGCTTCAAAAAAATCCATATGAGACTGAAGGTAAACTTGTCCTGAAGCATTACCTTCAAAAACATCATTAGTTGTTTTATTTATAATAGTATCACTTCCTGTTGTGTAAGTAAATGAAGTTGATGGGGACTCAAAATCTTCAAGCCAAGCTGTTTTTGTTGAACTTATGTAAGTAATTTGAGGCTCTACTTTTATTTCTTTTCCTTTTTCAAAAGTTATTTGTTCTTCATGAGGAGTGTAAAATAAATACCGTTCTCTTAGTCCACTTACTCCATTATCTTTAATTCCTGCATAGAATTTAACATTATGAGTTCCTTCTTTTAAAACCGGAAACCTTGCTGGCAACTCATAAGTTCCTACCAAATCATCGTTAACATAAACCCAAACATCTGTAATATTTGAGGAGTTTGAACCGTGTAGAGAATAATCTGAAATAACTGTAAATTTATCTATTGAAATGTAGGCTGGAACTTTTGCTTCAAAGCTATCTTTGGAGCAACTGCTAATCAACATTAAAACAGTAACATAAAAAACCGTTTTAAACTTACTAACTAAGTTATTTTTTTTGATATAGTGCAAATCTGAAAAAAATTAAACTCTTAACGTTTAATAAACATTAATTATTGTGCAAAAATATCAATCTTGAACTAAAGAAAGGTTGATTTTTAGCTTTTCTGAAATTTTATTAAGAATCTCATGGATTTTAAGCATATCATGCAAATCTGTTGATAAGCTTTTTTGTTGTTTTATGCTTTCTGAAATAGCGGATAATTCAATATTTAGCTGGCTATTATCCATTACTTTAATTTCTTTTTCAGAAAAATCCTTTTGGTTATCTAAAGCGTAAACCTTTTTAATTTTATTATCTAAAAAATCGACTGTAGTGGTAGCTCCAGCAGTATAAAAAATAATGGTCTTTTTATCATCATCGGCAACAGTATTGATGGTAATAGAAGCATTGCAACCATTATCAAACTCTAATAAGGCATTAATTACTTCTGGAAACCTATTAGAAATATCTACACCAATAGTTGTTACTTTTTTTAAGTTAGCATTAACTGTATTAATTATCATACTTAACTCATCACATAATAAGTCATTAAGCAAATAAGCAGATTTATTTTTATAATGAATATTAGTAACGGATTCTATTAATATTGGCAGAGCAAGATGTTCTTTCGATGCTTTATATAAAGGTGATAGTGCAGAAATGTTACTCATTTGAGTAATTACACCAGCTTCCTCTGCCAAATCGAGCAATTGTTTTGCTTCTATAGTTGATTTTATGTTAGACTTATCTATTAAAAGATGGTTGGCAGATTTTATTACCTGAATGGTTATAGGCATTCTATCGTCTTCAGAAAGACTAAACAAATAAATGAGTTGTGTTTGATGTAACAGTTCGTTTAAATCACAAAACTCGTATTGATTAACAATAGATGTAGGTAGTTTACTACCACTGTTTGCATTCACATTGTAATAACCAACTAATTGAAAATTACTTGACTTCACAACAGAATCAATATGCTTTTCTATCAAATACGCTGAACCTACTAGACCTATCTTTAACATCTAAAATAATTTTAAAACAAAAATAGTGCATAGTTACTAGCTTGTGTTTGATAAAATAAATTCTTATTAACACTCAAATTTTAATAATATAGCTTCATTTTTATGTCATTTTTAAGTTAAAGAATGCTTACTTTGTAGTCGATTATAAAAATAGATATGGATAGTTATAGGCACAAAGGTTTAAGAAATAAATTAGCAGAAATTTTATCAAAAAAAGGTATTACAGATACCAAAGTATTGGATGCTATAGGTAAAATTCCAAGACATTTATTTATTGCTGATACGGCTCTTCATCAGTTTGCTTATGAAGACAAACCTTTCCCTATAGGTTCTGGTCAAACCATTTCTCAACCTTATACGGTGGCTTTTCAATCTCAAACTTTAGAAATTAAACCTAGAGATAAAGTATTAGAAATAGGAACAGGTTCTGGTTATCAAACTGCTGTTTTATTAGAATTAGGAGCTAAGGTATTTTCTATTGAACGACAAAAAGCATTGTTCGACCGAACCAAAGAATTCCTTCCTAAATTGGGCTATAATGCTAAACTTTTTTATGGTGATGGCTATCTTGGTTTGCCTACATATGCTCCTTTCAATAAAATTATTGTAACTGCGGGAGCTCCTTATGTTCCAGAAGATTTACTAAAACAACTTGCTATTGGTGGAATTATGGTTATTCCTGTTGATAATGAAGACCATCAAATAATGAAAAAAATAGTAAAAATTGATGACAATAATTTTAAAACTACCGATTTAGGAGCTTTTAGATTTGTGCCTCTTTTAAAAGAAAAAGGCAGGGATTTATAAGGTTTTTAATATCTCTAAAGACTTTTCTGTAAGATTTTTAATTGCCAATTTTATATCCCAGTTATCTTTATTTCTTCTTTCTACTTTATTGGATATAGCTCTAATTTGCAGACAAGAAATTCCTTCTAACAAACACGCATATAAAAAGGCTGCTCCTTCCATAGATTCTATTTGTGGATGAAATAAGTTTTTTACTTTTTCTATAGAATTTTCATCTCCATGAGTTGTATTTACAGTAATTCCTTTAACTTTATTCAACATTTCAGAATATTTATTCTCAATTGGAATAGTGTTTATCATTTCTCCATTTTGAAGTTCAAAATCTTCATCTTCCAACAAATCCATATCTATTAAAGAAAGAAATTTCTCACCATCTTCGGCACCTAATTCCGAAATTCTATCAGAAATAACATTCACCACCTCTCCTATTTTTACAACATCATCAAAAGTTCCTGCCAAACCAACATTTATAGCAATGTCGTACATTTTAGATGTTAAGGTTTTTCCCAACCAGTAAGCAGTAAAAGTCATTCCTACTCCGGGAATTAATACATCTATATTATGATTTCCAAACTCATAATGTCTTAATTTTTGGTTAGACTGTTTTATAAATTTAAAATGTGTAAGCAAAGGTTCTATCTCTAAATAAGTGGCTGATACAAGTAAAATATTCATAAAATGGTTATTTGTTAATTATTCAGTTTCCAGTCTTCAGTCTACAATTCTTCGAACTTCTACAATTTCTAATTTCTAATTAAATCAATAAAAACGAGGTGTTACTTCTTTTTCCTGAAAATGAACTCCATAATTTTCTAATTCATTTAAAATGGGTTCATAAATCTCTTTCGATATAGGCACATGAACTCCGGGGGTTTTTATCACATCATTTAAAATCATTTTTGTAGCAATTGCCACAGGCAAACCTACTGTTTTTGCCATAGCAGTATATATTTGATCATCGCCTTTTACCACCATAGATGAATGAATTTCTTTAAAATTTCCATCTTGTTTAAACAAAAACCTGTGCCACATCACTATCATATCTTTATCGTTTGGAGAAAGTGATAATTTTTGCTCTAAAATATGCTGAAGAATTTGTGCCGGAGTAGCATCTTTTAGACCTATTTTGATATTTTCAAAAATACCTAACCATACAAATTTATCAAACAAATCTACATCATCCTGACGGATATTTAAGTAATGTTTAAATTTTAGTTCAACAGAATCTGACTCATTATAAGCTAAAAATGAATTAATAAATTCTCTGTTGGTCATATTTTCAGAACCTTCCATTACATAAGAATCGTCAGTTGCTCCCAATTGTACAAAAACATCCCAAGCACGACAGAATCCTGGTTTTCTAAGTGTTCCTCTATACATGGTAGGAATATCTTTTAATCCATAAATCTCTCTGTATTGAAGTGAATCTCTATTAGCATAACCTTCAAACTTCCCATGTCCATCAATATCAATAATTTCGGTTCTTCTAAACAATTTATGATAAGGAATATATTTGTATTTATGATTCTGAATAAATTTTACAGTTCCTTGTCCTGCCAATACTACATTTCTTGGATTCCAAGTAAATTTATAATTCCAAGGATTATTATCACTCTCCGGAGCCACTAAACCTCCTGTAAAGGTTTCAAAAGCTTCTAATGTGCCACCATTTTCTCTAATTTCATCTATTAAACGCATCGCAGAAAGATGATCTATTCCAGGATCAACACCTATTTCATTCATGATAATTACTCCTGCATCAATAGCCTCTTGTTTTAACGCTTTCATTTCTTTAGAAACATAAGAAGCAGTAACCATGTGTTTTTTTAATCTAATGCAATCTTTAGCAACAGCAATATGCATGTGTGCCGGAAGCATTGAAATAATAACATCACTTTCATCAACAAGCCTATTTCTTTCCTCATCATTATTCACATCAAATGCAATAGCTCTAGCTTTTTCGTGATTATTTGCTGCTTTCATAGCCAATTCTTTAGATTGGTCGGCAATGGTTACAAACCAATTTTCACTTTCTGCATTAAACAATAAGTATTGAATTAACGAAGACGTTGATCTGCCGGCTCCTATGATAAGAATTTTTCGCATGATAATTATTTATAACAATTAAACTCGAAATTCGCTAAAAATTTAAAATTTATCTTCATAAAAATGGGGAATTTTACTAACAATAAACTTTAACATTTATAATGAAAAAATCTATGCTAATAAAAGGCTCTATCTTAGGTGGATTAGCTGTAATTCTTGGAGCGTTTGGAGCCCATGCTTTAAAAGAAGTATTAACACCCGAACAGCTCATTTCATTTGAAACCGGAGTGCGATATCAAATGTATCATGCATTAGTTTTAATGTTTTTATTTATTATTACCTTAAAAATAAATCATATTTTTTTTAATAGAGCGGCTCAATTTATATTTTGGGGAGTAATACTATTTTCGGGATCGATTTATTTACTTACACTAAAAAATATGTTGGATGTTGAAGCTTTAAAATATGTAGCTCCACTTACTCCAATTGGTGGAAGTTTAATTATAGTTGGATGGATGTTTATTTTGTTAGGTGGATTAAAAACAAAAGTCCCACACTAAAAAAATAGATGTGGGACCTTAATTAATTTTTCTAAAGAAATTATTTTACTACTAACTTTTTAGTTTGTTTTTGATTACCGGAAACAACCGTAACAAAATAAAAACCAGAGTTCAATTTCTCATTAAACCTTACGGTAGAATAATAATCATGCATTTGTAAATTTTGTTGATGCACCACTTTCCCTGTTATATCTGTAACTATTAATTCTGAAATATCCTCTGAACTTTTAAGCTCCATATAAACAAACTCTCCTTGACTTGGGTTTGGGTAGATAGTTAAGTGGATGTTGTTTGTTAAACTTTCAACATATTGCATTTCATCATCAGGTATACTTATTCTAAAGCTTGATGGAGTTGTTACTTGACAAACCTTACTATAGTTACCAGTTATTCCATTAACTATAGCTTTTACTTTTATATCATAGGTAGTATTAGGTTGGAGAGAGTTTGCCCACCATGACATTCTAATATGTCGAAATGTAAGATTTATAGTTCTTACATAACCTAAACTAGAATTTGATACCTCAAATATATAATTAGTAGCTCCTGCAATAGGCTTAGCATAAATCAAGGAATTAATATCGTTTAATGATATTCCACATTGAGGATCAATAACTGACGTATTCCAAACTGGACTACTATAAGTAGTTACAGTACACGAATTACCATAGTACCCAAAATCACATCGTCCATTTTTTGCTTTTACACGAACATTATATGTGGTATTTAACTGCACACCTGGTATATCCATCAGCCTAATCCACCTAGCATTGTACCACCATGGACTGGTATAAGTAAATCCTAACGAAGTATTTGTAACTTCAAATTGATACCCTGTTGCGTTAGCTACTATATCTGCATAAATAATACTTGTAGCACTTGATAATGTAATACCACAATCTTGAACTCTAATATGTGCCGTATCAAGAATTACTCCAGTTGGAGCACTTATCGTAATATAACCTATCTTCGTTTCAATATCACTACCACCAGTATTAGTTGCTGTTAATTGTACTTGGTAAGTTCCTGCTGTATTATAAGTAATGGTTGGATTTTGTGCTGTGGAACTTGATGGTGTGCCTCCAGGGAAAGACCAACTCCATGAGGTGGGTGTATTCGTACTTAAATCAGTAAAACTTACCGTTTCTCCTTCACAAATATTTTTAGGAGTTGCACTAAACTCTGCTACCGGTGCTGAACCACATGGTGCTATCGTTACACTTGTGCTACTTAATCCTCCATTACCACAGCTGTTACTTGGTGTAACGGTAACATTACCACTACTGGTTCCATAGTTTACTGTTATTGC